>Ga0157369_10003409_pt1 | contig 18845 bp, 17 predicted proteins | sample C25metaG_FD_113461 | JGI IMG/M metagenome (GOLD analysis project Ga0157369, IMG submission 113461) | Corn rhizosphere microbial communities from Kellogg Biological Station, Michigan, USA - C2-5 metaG | ecosystem: Host-associated > Plants > Roots > Rhizosphere > Soil | place: USA: Michigan... | reverse complement strand
ACAAAAATGTTAGTTTTAACGCCCTCCCGGAACAATTGATTTAAGATGCACTGCTCAAGCCACTTATGAACATTGAGTTTAACAGAAATGAGGACATCAATAAGCAGTTGGTATTTGAATTAAATACCAGGCTCGCGCGTGTTCATCAAGGAGGTGGCGAAAAAGCTGCCGCTAAACAAAAGGACAAAGGCAAGATGCTTGCCCGGGAACGTGTAAAGTGCCTCTTAGATAAAGATAAGCCCTGGCTTGAGATTGGCGCATTTGCCGGTGATGGAATGTACCCTGAACATGGCGGCTGCCCCTCAGGCGGTGTTGTTTGCGGGATAGGATACGTATCGGGCCGACAATGTGTTGTTGTGGCTAATGATGCTACCGTTAAAGCAGGAGCATGGTTTCCTATTACCGCGAAGAAGAATTTGCGGGCGCAGGAAATAGCCATGGAAAACCGGCTTCCCATTATTTACCTGGTTGATTCTGCCGGAGTATACCTGCCCATGCAGGATGAGATATTCCCCGATAAAGAACACTTCGGCCGTATTTTTCGTAACAATGCGCAAATGAGCAGTATGGGTATTATCCAGATCGCTGCTATTATGGGATCGTGCGTGGCAGGAGGAGCTTATTTGCCCATTATGAGTGATGAAGCGATGATTGTAGACGGCACGGGTTCAGTTTTTTTAGCGGGATCATACCTGGTAAAATCCGCCATTGGCGAAGATGTGGACAACGAAACCCTCGGAGGCGCTACTACACATTGCGAAATTTCGGGCGTTACTGATTATAAGCAGCCCAATGATCAGGCCTGCCTTAACTCCATCAGAAATATCATGAGCATGACCGGCGATTATACTAAAGCCGGTTTTGATCGCATAAAGCCCCAATTGCCCAAACTTAATGCTGAGGAGATCTACGGTATTTTGCCGGAGAATCGTGAAAAACCTTTTGATATGAAAGAGATCATCCTGCGCTTATTGGATGATTCGGCTTTTGAGGAATATAAGGAAGGATACGGCCAGTCCATCCTCTGCGGATTGGGCCGCATTGACGGATGGGCGGTAGGCATCGTAGCCAATCAGCGTAAGCTCATTAAATCAAAAAAAGGAGAAATGCAGTTTGGCGGCGTTATTTACTCTGACTCTGCCGATAAGGCAACCCGCTTTATCATGAACTGTAACCAGAAAAAGATACCGCTGGTATTTTTACAGGATGTTACAGGGTTTATGGTGGGTAGTCGTTCCGAACAAGGAGGGATTATTAAAGATGGCGCCAAAATGGTTAATGCAGTTGCCAATTCTGTAGTGCCTAAGTTTACCATTGTGATCGGCAACTCCTACGGGGCTGGTAACTATGCCATGTGCGGCAAAGCTTATGATCCACGATTGATCTATGCCTGGCCGTCGGCTAAAATAGCAGTGATGGGGGGCACCCAGGCAGCAAAAACCTTGCTGCAGATACAGGAGGCGAGTATGAAAGCGAGAGGCGAAGAAATATCGCCTGAACAGGAGGAGAAGCTTCTACGCGAGATTTCTGAACGTTATGAGTCGCAGACCACGCCCTATTATGCTGCAGCACGATTATGGGTAGACGGTATTATTGATCCTATGGAAACGCGTAAGGTGATTTCAATGGGGATAGAAGCTGCTAACCATGCACCAATAGATAAACCTTTTAATGTTGGAGTAATCCAAACCTGAATTATAGAGAAGGAACCTGAGATGAAGACGTCTTTTTGTAAAAAGTGGCTTTTGCTGTGCGTAAGCCTGGTGTGCATTAACTGTTTAAGAGCACAGGAGATTAAGAAGGTTGAAATGGCTTCTAATCATTCTGCACATGTGGTGGGTAATGATTTTGAGGGTGTGATTTTCAGCAAAGATTATCATTTTAAGATAGCTCCGCCCGAATTGGATACTGCTGACAGGCGGTTTACACCGGATACCAGCCAGATTATAGCCGCAGAGAAAGATATGCGGTTAAACATGGAAATGGCTGAAAGAAAGGTGAAGAAACCTGCAAAGGATATCATTATACACGATAAGCTGAATTATTACCTGCGCCAGTATTTTGGCTATATCAATCAAAAACAGGAGAAGGTGATCTTTATCAACTGTATTTGGAAAAAAGATATTGACCGTATGGCTAAAGAGAAAGCCGTATTGCCGCAATTTGATATTCCGGATTGGATGAGTGAGTTTTATACCATCTCAAACGGCGGTACTTATTACTTTTCTGTAAAGGTTAATTTAACCACAAATCAGCTATTTGATCTTGGCTTTAAGGGAGTTTAATCCACTCCCGCTTAGACTTATCAGAAGTATAGAAACACGCGTTTGCCATCCATTGGCGCTGCCTGATCCATTAAAAACAGGCCTGTAAATCCTTGCATCAGCCTGACCTTTTCCTCTTTAAACCTCCCCCTAAAAAGATTATATTTGCCCATCATTCCATTTGCAGATGTCTCAAGAAACTGAACACGTAAAATGCCTGATCATCGGATCAGGTCCTGCCGGTTACACGGCTGCTATATATGCTGCCCGCGCTGATATGAAGCCGGTTTTATACACTGGTATGCTTGCCGGCGGTCAGCTTACCCAAACTACTGAAGTTGAAAATTTTCCAGGTTATCCAGATGGGGTTATGGGCCCCGATATGATGGAAGACCTGCGTAAGCAGGCTGAACGTTTGGGTACCGATATTCGTTTTGGCTATGTAAGTTCAGTTGATTTTTCCGGTCCTCCCCACAAAATCGTTGTTGACGAAGCCAAAACAATCACTGCCGATACAGTAATCATTTCAACAGGCGCATCTGCCAAATGGCTGGGCCTGGAATCAGAACAAAAATATAATGGCTTTGGCGTTTCGGCCTGTGCCGTGTGTGATGGTTTCTTTTTCCGTCAGCAGGATGTAGCTATAGTAGGCGCAGGTGACACCGCCGCTGAGGAAGCTACTTATCTGGCCAAGCTTTGCCGCAAGGTTTACATGCTGGTTCGCCGCGATGAGTTCCGCGCTTCAAAGGCAATGGTTCACCGCGTATTGAACACGCCAAATATTGAGGTGCTGTACAGTAGCGAAGCTAAAGAAATTATGGGAGATGGTCAGGTTGTTACCGGTGTAAAGGTAATTAACAATCAGAGCAACGAAGAAAAAGTGCTTGATGTAACAGGCTTTTTCGTAGCTATCGGCCACCATCCTAATACAGATATTTTTAAAGGCTGGATCGATATGGACGAAACCGGCTATATTAAAACCCGTGCCGGCTCAACCCATACCAACATTGAAGGCGTATTCGCCTGCGGCGATGCACAAGACAATGTGTACCGTCAGGCTGTTACAGCGGCCGGTACAGGTTGTATGGCCGCCCTTGACGCCGAAAGATATCTTGCGGCTAAGGAACATGCCATCGAAGTGGAGTAAGTTTACCTTTGTAGTGTTTAATTAAATTATAATAAACATTACAATCCCGGCAGCGTTGTTTATACTGTTTAAACATAAACCGAACAAAAAATAAACTTAGCATGGGAAGAGGAGACAAAAAGACCCGCAAGGGTAAGATCGCCACAGGTTCGTTTGGTAAAAGTCGTCCCCACCGGGACAAGAAGACCGAAAAGGAACAAACCAAAAAACAAGAAGCTTAAGCCATCCGCAAGGATGGCTTTTTTGCTTTAGTTGCACAAATTTTACAACCACTTACCTCAAAATAACCTTAAAATCTCGTAAATTCACGGTTTTTGAAATAACTTGTTGTAACACGTAATCATGTTTAAAAAATATATTCTGTTATTTTCTGTTCTGTTCATTTTTATTTCTTCTATCGTTTTTGCTCAGGATGCTAATCCATACGCCGGAATCATTCCCGCACCTGTTTCATTGAAAAAAGCTTCTGGTAATTTCACATTAAGTCAACAAACGGCTCTTGTTGTTGATACAGTAAACAATAAAGCAGTTCAGTTCTTTGCAGACTACCTCCAGAATAAATGGGCCATGCATGTTCAGGCCCGTCAAAATACCGGTCAAAACGGCAATAATACGATAGTTTTAACCACTGCCGGTACCGAAAATTTGCCAGGCGAAGGCTATCGTTTAACCATCATACCCCAACAGATTATAGTAGCCGGAAGGGGTGCTGGCTTGTTTTATGGGATACAAACCCTATTGCAGCTAATGCCGCAAGACAGAACCGGCGCAGCGCAGCTCCCTTGCTTAACTATTGAAGATTATCCTCGCTTTGGCTACCGTGGCATGCATCTCGATGTATGTCGTCATTTCTTTTCGGTAGAGTTTGTTAAAAAATACATTGACTTGATGGCGGCCTATAAGTTGAATAACTTCCACTGGCACCTCACTGATGATCAGGGCTGGCGCATCGAGATTAAAAAGTATCCTAAACTTACTCAAATTGGTAGCCAGCGAGCGCAAACGCTTATCGGCAACTACCACGATCGCGTACCTCAGCAATTTGATAATACACCTGAGGGCGGCTTTTATACCCAGGACCAGATAAGAGACGTTGTTAAATACGCAGCTGATCGCTATATCACCGTTATTCCTGAAATTGAAATGCCTGGCCATTCGGAAGCGGCTCTCGCCGCTTATCCCGAGCTGAGCTGCGATCCAAGTCAGACTTATAAAGTGTCAGAAACGTGGGGTGTGTTCAATGATGTATACTGCCCTTCAGAAAAAACATTCGGCTTTTTGGAGGATGTGCTTACCGAAGTGATGCAGCTGTTTCCCAGCAAGTATATTCACATTGGCGGCGACGAAGTGCCTAAAACAGTATGGCGCAACTCGGAGTTCTGCCAAAAGCTGATGAAAAAGCTCAAGCTTAAAAACGAGGAAGCGCTGCAAAGTTACTTTATTCAGCGCATAGAAAAATTTGTAAACTCCAAAGGCCGCAGAATTATCGGTTGGGATGAGATCCTCGAGGGCGGACTATCACCTAATGCCACCGTAATGAGCTGGCGTGGCGAGGGAGGCGGTATTGCTGCTGCAAAGCAAAATCATAACGTGATCATGACTCCCGGATCTGCGGGATTATATTTTGATAACGCGCAGGGCAAGTCGGACCAGGAACCGCTGAGCATTGGCGGCTATGCGCCTTTAAATAAAACTTACCGTTATAATCCTACACCAACAACACTCAGTCCCGATCAGCAGAAATATATTATTGGTGTACAGGCAAACCTTTGGACCGAATATATCGCCACAGAAGCCAAGGTTGAATATATGATTCTGCCGCGCATGATGGCACTTGCTGAAGTGGCCTGGACACCTTTGGCTAATAAAAACTTCAAAGACTTTAGCGAGGTGCGTTTACCGCAGCACCTGGCTTGGCTGGATAAAAACAACTTTGATTACCGTGTTCCAACCGCCATTGGCGCTACTGATACCATTACCGTTGGAAATTCTATTACGGTTAATCTTAAATCGCCCGTTGCTGGTGCTAAAATCTATTATACCATTGACGATTACACCCCGCGCGAAACCGACCTTACTTACGAGCATCCGTTTACTATTACTGTTCCCGAAAATCAGTACCGGCAGTTGCAAACCATTGTAATTACGCCTTCCGGCAAACGCAGTGCAATAACCAAGGCAACCACATATAACAGGCCCGCGTTGCCTGCGGTAGCTTACCAGGGTGTTTCAACCGGTTTAAAATACGAATTGGTATCGGGTTCCTTTACCCATACCAGCCAACTGAATGATGCCAGTGTGATAGATACCGGTGTTGCCCGTACTTTTAATCCTTATAAGTTCGGGAAAAATAACCGTACTTTCGGGGTAATATATAATGGCTATATTCGTATTGATACAGATGGTCAGTATACGTTCTCTACCCAGTCTGATGACGGTTCGATGATCACAATTGACGACCAGCCCGTAGTGGATAACGATGGTAAACACAGCCTTTGCGAAGAAGGTGGCGATATTTTGCTGCAAAAAGGCTATCACCGGTTTACCCTTAAGTATTTTAATGCAGGGGCGGCGGGTACTTTACGGGTATATATGACTATTCCGGGAAAACCGAAAGGCGAATTGTCTCCTGATTCAATGTACAACTAAACTATTGATGAACCGTTATGAATGTCAAACCCTTTTTGCTCGTTTCTGCGGCTGTCCTAATGCTGGCAGCCTGTAGTGAGCCCGAGAAGAAGAACGCATCTGCAACTACGCCTATTGTTAAAGGGGCTGAAATGATGCAGCCATTTAAATATCATAAATTGATAGAGGTTGCGCCGGGGCAGGATTTTGATGTTTTGAGTTGGGGTAGAGGAGGAGGCGACACCTCGGCCTTTGTGATCCTGCATTCGGACTCGGCCGGCCGGAAATATACTACAACAACAGGCGACCTTGATGGCCCTATTGTAAATGTTTACAACACCGATATGGACACAGATGGTAACCCGGAGCTATTCATTCAGTCCAAATCATCTGATACCACACATTTTACCAAAGTATACGCCTTTGAGTTTAACGACAATGAGGCCCGGAAATTAGACTTTCCGCGGCTTACTGCTTCGCAGCGCAAAGGATACCGTGGTGGCGATAACTTCTATATCAAAGACGGTAAACTGATGCGCGAGTTCCCACTTTACGATGGAGCAGGCAAAGAAGCCAAACCCAACGGGCAAAAACGGCAGCTGGAATACAGCTTTCACAGTAATACCTTATCGGCTACTCAGGTAAGCAAGGATTCGACCAGCACCAACCAAAAGGAAGTTGAAAAGACGGTGCCGACAGTTAAGCCTAAAGCTGAGGAGAAAAAGGAATCCAAATCATCGAAAAAACATTCGGAAAGCAAACACGCAAAACATACGTCTCATCACGAGAAACACCGGTCTCACCACGAAAAGAAGACCGAGTCGCACCACAAAAAGAAAAAACATCACAGACGTTAAGTCTGCTTTTAATACTACCTTAGGCGACAATATTTAAACAAGAATATACATAAAGAAGGCTTTCCATCGAGGAAAGCCTTCTTTATGTATATATAGCCGCTTTGCGTAAAATCAAACTCCCTCCCCTCTGGAGAGGGCCGGGGAGAGGTTAAACAATCTCTAACTGATCCAATTGATCGTTAATAAACTTTATTTCCTCGGCGCTTAGTTTTACATTGATGGCTTCGGCATTTTGAGTTGCTTGCTGAGCATTTCGTGCACCAACGAGGGCAATGGTAATACCCGGACGTTCAATAGTCCAGCGGATCACTAACTGGCCCAGGGTGGCGTTTTTTTCATCAGCCAAAGGTTTGATCTTTTGTAGAAATTCATTGGTTCGTTTTATGTTCTCATCCTTAAAAAACTTCACGTTCGCGCGATGGTCGCCTTCGCCAAACTTTTGTCCGGGATGCATTTTGCCTGTTAGCAAGCCGCGTTCCATGGGGCTGTAAGCCAAAATAGATTTATGGTGTTCAATGCAATAAGGAACAAGTTCGTTCTCAATTCCCCGGTTCACCATGCTGAAAGGTACCTGGTTTGAGGCTAGTTTAATGGTCTTTTCGGCCTCTTGCATTTGCTGCACATTATAGTTGCTCACGCCGGCTTCGCGTATCTTACCTTGCTCCTTAAGGCGTAACAGAGCCTCCATAGTTTCGCTGATGGGCGTGGTTTCGTCGGGCCAGTGGATCTGGTACAAGTCTATATAGTCGGTGCCAAGTCGTTTCAGGCTGTCTTCACATTCTTTGATCACGCTGTCGCGACTGGCATATTTATGAACGTCGATGTCATTACCGGCGTTATCCTTACTCTTAAAGGCCAGGTTTCCGCGGTTATCATCCCAGCGCATCCCAAATTTGGTAAGGATCTGAACCTTATCACGTGGGAGCTCTTTAATAGCCTGGCCAACAAGTTCTTCACTTTTGCCTTGTCCGTAAATGGGAGCCGTGTCGATGGATGTCATGCCCCTGTCGTATGCCGCGCGCATGGCTTCGATAGCGTCTCTATCATCGTTTCCACCCCACATCCAGCCTCCGGCTGCCCAGGCGCCAAAAGTTATTGCCGAAACATATAGGTCACTTTCTCCCAGTTTTCTGTATTCCATAATCTCTATAGTTTGTTGCTTTAACACCCAAAATAAGTGATTGTTGAATAAAGGGATTTATTTGATCATACTCATTATTTCATTAGCGTTCTGTATGGCAGAAGCCCCAATATCGTTATTGAAGTATAACCAGGCCTGTTTAACCTTCTTGTTGTGTTTTATTTCATCAACAACTTTTTGCAGAAACTCCTTTGAGTAGGGGGAACTGTATAACTGGGGCACGCCATGAAAGCGATAGTAAATAGAATCGGTAGTTTGAATAATATCGTCGGGCAACTTAGGGTGGCTTTGTCCGCAAAAAGTAATATGATGCTTGCTAAACTGCTCAAAAATATCTTCCTGCCACCAACTGGGGTCTCTCAGTTCGATCACATTATTAAATGATGCGTCGAGGCTTTGTACAATGCGCTCGAGGCGTTCTTCTTTATACGTAAAGCGCGGCGGCATCTGGAATAACACAGGTCCAAGTTTTTCTTTTAAGCCCCCATTAATGGTTTCATAAAAACGTGAAATTAATTCACCAACATTATGAAACTGTTTAAAATGTGTTATTCCACGAGGTGCCTTTACAGAGAATCTAAACTCAGCCGGACTTCTATCGTACCAGCCCTCAAGCATAGCAGGTTGCGGAAAATGGTAAAAGGTTACATTAAGCTCAAGCGTTTTAAAGTGCTCGCAATAAAACTCAAACCACTTACGTTGGGGTAGGTCTTCAGGATAAAATTCCCCTTTCCAATGCTTGTAATGGAATCCTGAACAGCCTATATGCCACTTGATCATATGTTAACGTGCGAATTTGAATAAGATAATAATAGCCAAATGTCAAATTATGTTTACCCATACAACAACAAAGTAAGGTTGAGCGTATAAATGCTGATTGTTATTTCAGCCTTGTATGCGCAAATTGTTTTTATGTTCTGTTGCTTTCATTCTATTTGCTCATTTGACCGCATTTTGCATGGCGCCGGCAATTAGCCCGGATACCAGTTCAATACGGAAAATAGATAGCTTAATAGCCCGTGGGCATCCATTGGTAAAAAAGGATGTAAGTAGGGCTATGGTACTGTTTGCTAATGTTGAAAGCCTGTCGAGCCAGGTTAATTATACCCGGGGGCTGGCCGAGGCGTACCTTGCGGAAGCAGAAATTTTTAGTCAGCGGGGATATGTAAAAAGAGCGCTCGATCTTTATGACCTTTCTTTAGAGCTGAGCCGGAAAAATAACGATTTGTACAATATTGCACTTGCCGAGGAGCATATAAGTGTCATTCATAAAAGAAACAAAAATTTAAAGGAAGCCGACCGCCTGTTAACCCATGCCTTGCAAATATTTAGTAAGCTCGGAAAACAGCATGAGGTGATTGATGTTGAATTGCGGCAGTGTGTAGTTAGGATTGCTGAAGGTAAGTTTGCTGAAGCGGCGGCCATTGGCCAAAGTACACTTGCTTTATGTAAAAAGGCCCATTATCAGTTCGGCGAAAAAAAATGTTACTATAACAAGGGCTTTCTTTTCGATGCACTCAACAAGCCCGATTCGGCAATTTTTTATTTTAATAAATCCTTGAAGATAGATACCCTCACAAACGACAGCTACGGCCGTGCTCTGTCGCTCCGGCAATTGAGCCTGATATATGGAAAGAGCGGTAAAGCAGATAAGGCGCTCTATTATGCACAGGAAGCGTATAAATATGCAGAACAGGTAAAGGCATTGGAGCTGATGAGTGCGTCAGCAGAAGTTCTTTTAGATGCGAGCCGCAGGTCGGGCAACTCTGCTGCCATTATAAAATGGCAGGATAAGCTGCTGGAAGTTGATAAAGAGATACACGAGCAGGATAAAAGTGACGCGATTGCCTTTATTGAAACTTTAAAGCAGGAACAGCACAGACAGCTCTTACAGCAGCAGCAGGTAGCCCGGGTAGAGAAAATATCGCAGATCAAAAGCTTTTTTATCCTCGTGTTTATTGTTGCTACTGCGGTTGGTGTGGCTTTTTGGATACCGCTCAAATATAATTATAATCGGGCACGCAAGTACGCGGAACTGTTGCAGGAAAAGAATAAGCTTATTGAGCAGCATAGCGAGGAAGTTGAAATATTAAACCAGCACGTAACAGCTCAGAATGATAAACTTGGAGCAGATAATAAATTGAAGGATAAATTATTGTCTGTAATATCTCACGACTTGCGGCATCCACTCGCCAATACCAAAAGCATACTCGACCTCATCAATTTGAAACTGGTTTCATTTGACGAAGCCGAACAGCTCTTTGCACAATTGGAAGCTCAATATGTAAGATCGATCACGTTACTGGATAATTTGCTTTTCTGGATCAAGGGCCAAATGGAAGGGGTAGAGTCTCGAAGGACGGACGTGCCGGTGTTTTCATTAGTTGAAATACTGGCTGATGAGCAGCGCATGCCATTGGTTAAAAAGAAGATAAAAGTGGTTAATGACATTGACCCTTCTGTAGCGTGGCATGCCGAAAAAGAATCGATTAAAATTATATTCCGCAACTTGCTGAGCAATGCCGTTAAGTTTACCAATAAAAATGGGGAGATCGTATTTTCTTCATTGATCACGGCCAGGGGCGAGGCTGTTATCAAGGTAAAAGATAATGGTGTGGGTATGGACGAAGAAACGCTTGATAAAATAAATCGCCAGTTACATTATACCTCAAAAGGAACCGCCAATGAAGAGGGAAGCGGCCTGGGCCTGATGCTGATCCGCGATCTGATCAAAAAGTTTGATGGCACCCTGCAGGTAAAAAGTACACGGGGGCAAGGCAGCGAATTTATTGTTACCTTTAATGCTGCTGTAGTTCAGCCGGCTGTAACAGCCTAATTTCTCTTTTATTAGTTAAATGTGCGCTTATTTTGCACATTTGCTAATAAGCATCTTGGCGATAATGCATTTTATCTATCCTGCTTTTTTATTTGCCCTGACTGCGCTGCTTATCCCGGTGCTGGTTCACCTTTTTAGTTTCAGGAAATATCAGAAGGTATTATTCAGCAATGTACAATTCCTCAAAGAGGTTAATGAGCAGCAATCTTCACGCAAAAATTTAAAGGAAAGGCTCATCCTTGCCGCACGTTTGCTCGCATTGTTTTTCCTGGTGCTGGCTTTTGCCCGTCCTTATATTCCGCAAGGGGCAGCAATAACTCCCGGAAAGCAGCAGGAGATCAGCATTTTTGTTGATAACTCTTATTCTATGCAAACAGTGAACCGCGAAGGCTCACTACTTGATGAGGCTCGCACCCGCGCCAAAGAAATAGCCGCTGCTTATAACATCAACGATCGTTTTCAGCTTTTAACTCAGGATTTTGAAGGGCGCCATCAGCGCTTACTAAGTCGGGAAGAATTTAACGAAGCGGTTGATGCGATAAAAATTAGTCCCCAAAGCCGAACGCTGCAACAGATACTGGACCGCCAGCAGAGTTTGCTAAATGCACAGCCCGCCGCGCTGAAAAAGATCTATGTGATCTCTGATTTCCAGGTTAACCTGCTTCAACAGCAAAAACTGCATGCAGATACCGGCATAAATGTGAGCTTTGTACAGTTGAAAGCAAACGCATTACCCAACATGGCCATCGATTCTGTCTGGTTGCTCAGTGAGGTGCATCATCCTGGCGAAACGGAAAAACTTGTGGTGAGGCTGCACAATTATTCTACAGAAGAGGCCGTTAAGATACCGCTTAAGCTCATTATTAATAACGAACAAAAGGCATTAGGGAGCTTTACCGTGGCAGGCCACTCTGCCCAAAATGATACGCTTGCTTTTTCGGGCCTCAAACCCGGCTGGCAGCAAGGTGTTCTGCAATTGCAGGATAACCCGGTAACCTTTGATAATCGTTTTTTCTTCTCTTTTCAGGTGCTGCAACAAATGCCCGTGTTGTTGATTGATGAGGGAACGCCCGACCCATATCTTAGAATTGTTTTTACTACCGACAACTTCTTCAATATTACCCGTGTACCGGAGGGAAATGTGAACTACGCAGGTTTAAACAAGTACCGGCTTATTGTTTTAAGCAACCTTAAAGATGTTTCGGCAGGACTGGCTCAGCAATTAAAAGCATATGTGAATAAAGGCGGTTCCCTGGTTGTTTTTCCTGGTCCAGATGCTGATTTTAATAATTACCGGTCTTTTTTGCAATATTTAAAAGCTGCGTGGCCACAAAAAATGGTTATGGCTCCAACAAGGGTATCGGTAATTAACCTGCATACCCGGCTGTTTCGGAACACCTTTGAAGATATTCCGCAAAACCCCGACCTTCCGGCGGTTAAAGAGTATTTCAGCCTAAACACCACTGATGCTCATAACAGTGAGAGTATTATGAGTATGGCTGACGGTTCGCCCTTCTTTGCCTCGTCCGGCTTGGGCAGAGGTAGGGTATATGTAAGTGCGGTGCCGTTGAATGAAGATTTTAGCAACCTGCCCCGGCATGCGCTTTTTGTTCCGCTAATGTTTCGTATAGCCTTATTGAGCGGACATGATCTGCCCTTGTATTATACCTTAGGTACATCTGAGGCGCTTGAAGTACCGCCTGTTCAGCTTTCTGAAAAGCAGATACTTAAACTTCAAAAAGATAACTGGCAAATAATTCCTGATCTAAGACAGGACGAAGGAACATCTTACCTCTATGTGGCAGACCAGCTTCATGAACCGGGACACTATTTTCTGAAAAAGCAGGATAGCACCATTGCTGTATTATCCTTTAATAGCAATAAAAGCGAATCGGATCTGTCTTATCTTTCGCCAGCCCAGCTTAAAACAGCTCTGCCTCAGAGCAATGTTATTGGCGGTCAATCTGCTGCCGTTAAAGGAATAATTAACGTTGCAAATTTTGGCGTACAATTATGGAAACTTTGCCTAATTTTGGCGCTGGTTTTCCTTGCAACCGAAATTTTGCTGGTCCGTTTCTATAAAACGGATAAAGGAACAACCACCAAATCCGCAGAACTTTAAAAAACTGGCATAACATACATGAATTTGCTCATCAAATCAGCTTCAGTTATCGACCCAAACTCACCTTTTAATAAGCAAGTTGCAGATATTTTAATTGAGGGGGGGCGCATTAGTAAAATAGGTACAGAACTAAGCGCGGATGCGGAAGTATTTGATGCCGCAGGAAAATCTGTTTCGCCCGGATTTTTTGATCTGAACAGTAACATCGGCGAACTGGGATTTGAAACCAAGGAAGATATTAAAACAGGATCCAGGGCAGCAGCGGCTGGTGGTTTTACAGGAGTGGCTTTGATGCCAAATACCAATCCACCGGTACATTCAAAGGCCGAAGTGGAGTACCTGGTTAATAAAGCAGCCAGAAACCTGGTTGATATTTACCCCTTGGGCACCATATCATACAAACGAGAAGGCAAGGATATGGCCGAAATGTATGACATGTTTTTAAGCGGTGCCAGAGCTTTTACCGATGGTAATAAACCTGTTCAGGATGCTGGTTTAATGGAGCGCGCACTTTTGTACGCTCATGGTTTTGGTGCGCTTATTTTTTCTTACCCTGAAGATACCGCCATTGCGGGAAAGGCCAAAATGAACGAAGGCAATATGAGTACGCTTTTAGGGATGAAAGGCATCCCCGCACTTGCCGAGGAACTGATGGTTGCCCGTGATCTTTATTTGTCTGAATATACTGCGTCGCCTATACATTTTTCAACTATTTCTACAGAGCGGTCGGTTGAACTGATCCGCGAAGCTAAGCGCAAAGGCATTCCAGTAACCTGCGATGTCACCGCCCATCACCTGAAACTCACCGATGAGGCTGTGGCTGGTTTCGACAGTTTATATAAAGTAAAACCGCCATTGCGTACCCAGAAAGATATTGATGCATTGATTGCCGGTTTAACAGACGGCACTATTGATGCCATCGTTTCACAACATACCCCCCACGAGGTTGAGTTTAAAAACGTGGAATTTGAAATTGCCGAATATGGTATCATTGGTTATCAGACAGCATTTTCGCTGGCTATACAAGCAGGCCTGCCCGTTGAACTGATCATTGAGAAGCTGGCAATTAATCCGCGCCGTATATTGAAACTCACTGTTCCCACTATTGCGGAAGGGCAGGCAGCAAATCTGATTGTGTTTGATGCAGCGGCCGAATGGGGGTATACGCGTGCGAATAATTATTCTAAATCTTATAACTCGCCATTTATCGGGCAGAACTTAAAAGGGCGCGTGCTGTTAACGTGTAATAATAGCCAACAATTTAAAAACGCTAACTAAAATGATCAACCCTAAAATCGAAGCCGCAATTAAAGCCGCTTTACACGCTTTTGCCGAATACTCGCCCGTTGATGCGCAACTGTTTCCACGGCTTATTCATGTTTTCTCGTTGGACGAAGACTATTTAACCAAGGTTGACCAGATGGATGGGGTTTTTAACGATAACCCCGATCTGGAAGAACTGCGTGAGGTGTTCTTTGACCTGTTATTGGTTAACTTTTTTAGCGCCGATGTGAACAGGCTGGAAGAAGACTATCTGGAATCGGCCGAATGGGAGGGGATTGAAGAAGATACGCTTGACCGCGGTACCGAATTGCTGAACGTGTTGCTTTATCTCAACGAGTGCCGCGACGAAGATATTGAACCCGAGTTGGAGGATTATCTCAAGGAGTTTTTGCTGGTTGATGAAGATGAGTTTCAGGATGAGTACAGCATTTATGAACCGATAATTGCCAACCAGATACTGATTGAAAGCCCGGTAAGCGAAATTAACCGTGTTGCGTCAGAGCTTCCTGATTCAGAGATCAAAGAGTTGTTTTACCCGGTGATGTGCTTTTTCCAAAACCCTGTGGCTGATGATGTTGACCGGAAGGAAATTGCAGAGAATGCGGTGAACAAGCCTTTCGATATGGCGGTTTTTAGTATACTGGAAACATTTAAATAAACCAATACAATACATGGCAGACTTAGAGAGCCGCATAAAAAAGCAGGCTATTCCCAATGGACTATTATTGGGCGTAATTATTCTGGTATTCAATATTTTTTCTTTTTATTTTATAACTGTTATTTGCAAGAATCCAATAGCCATACTTGGTGAGATTTTGCTGGGCTTTGTTGTAAATATTATTGTTGGCGTTCTTTTTACCCTTAATTTAAGAAAAAAGGTAGGCGGGTATTGGACCTTTCGACAAGCTACAAGTGGGATATTTATTATGTTTATCATATCCTATCTAACACTTTTTATAGGCAGAGATTTGATTTTTGGCAAGTTGGTAGAACCCAACATGATTGAAAAAACTCAAACCGCCATGTTAGACGCCCGAAATAAAGTCTTGATGCGAAATGGCGTAGATCAGGCAAAAATAGACGAACAGGATGAGACCATACATAAGCAATTAGATGCAGAAAAAAACATGACTGCCACAGGTTATGTAAAAACGGTATTTATAAATTTTATTTTTCTGTTTGTGGTTTCTGCTGTTGTCGCTGCCTTATTTAAAAAGGAGCCGCCGCTGTTCAGTCATGATATCAACGAGCCGGAGTATGTCGATCCTACGGCGTAAAATCAAAGAAATAGATATAAAAAGCCTGCCCGGATCATTTCGGACAGGCTTTTTTATGGGCAACCACTTTGACTCTCAGCGTGATCTCTCGGAGAGGACTCTGCAGTCGAGGCGTCTTTCAGAACCCCGGTTCCGTCTCAGCATGATCTCTCGGAGAGGGCCCTGTAGCGAAAGGCGGCTTTCAGAATTCCGGTTTCTTTACAACATCAATTAGATTTACATCGACCAGTTCTAAATGCTTCACCATGTGCTCCACCGCAGCCTTGTATTTTTTGAAATGCGGAGTTTGAATGTGAGCTTGATAAGCGGCAGTATCGGCATATATTTCAAGTATGGTAATATTGGCAGGATTGTTCTTATCAGCCACAGCATAGTAGGTCAGCACCCCCGGTTCTGCCTTCACCGCTGTATTCATCTGCTCTTTTAAGGCCGCGTTATAGCTCTCTAGTTGCGCCGGATCAACTTGTATTTTAGCTATTCTGACCATTTGTTTGTGTTGTTGTGCCATTGCTTTGCTATTGACAAAGATTCCTACAAAGAATATTAGTATACAAAAGAGTTTGCTTTTCATGACAGTAATATTTACCCAATTTACGAAAAGTCCTGTCCGTCTCAGTAGGGTTTCTCAAAGAGAACCCTGCATTGATAAATATAAAAAAAGCCCGCCAAATAATATCGGCAGGCTTGCATATCATACAATATATCAGTTTAGAACCGCACTCCAAAAGTAAGATAAACGTTATCTACTGACTTATTAAGGTCCGCAGAAGGACTTATGCCGTTCTCAACGGTATATGGAAATACAGTGTTGGAACCAGTTACATGCGTATAAGTTGCGTCTACGTAATAGGAGCCGAAGCGGAAACCTAATCCGCCACTCGCGGTTTTAATATCACTGCCATACTGCTTCATCGGATTGCCCTGGATGCCGTAGCCACCGCGCAAGAAGAAGTTAGGCGTTAAACGAGCTTCAGCACCAGCATGATAATTTACTGCCGATTTATAGAATTGCTTAATATCAGCGTTATCATTGCCTGGGTCGTAATCGTTGCTGGTAATGTGCGTTGTAGTATAGTCAACATACTCAACATCACCAGTAATAAAGCCAAACTGTTTAATAAAGATAGACAGGCCGCCTGCTACTTTTGCCGGAGTTCTTAAAGTATAGGTAACTCCATAGCTTGCGTTGTTGTTATGTGTACCGCCGCTGCCGCTGTATTGGGTATAGAGGCTTTCGGCCGTATTATCGTCAATGGTGATCCAGGTAGGTGTGGTAACGGTAGCGCCGAATCTTATGGCTTCCACCGGTTTATAGATCACGCCGAACTTGCCATTTACGCCGGAACCTTTGGTAGCCTGGTCCAATCCGTAAACAGAGCTAAACTCCTGGTTATAATTGACGTACTCGGTGTTATTCTCGGTAAAGTAAGATGTGTAGTTGTAACGAAGATCAGTAATACCCAAACTAAGGCCCAAGTACAACTTATTGCTATAGTTAGCACCGAGGGCCAGGTTTATCTCGCTCTGCCCGCCGCTTCTTACCGTGCTCGACATTTGATCGCCACCTAAATCGGTACTTGCCGCATAATTATTGTTGGCATCTTTATTAATGAGGTAATGCTGATAAGCCCAGCCTTCGAGGTAGTTGAAATCTCCTGAAGACGGATCACCGAAATTACCTCTTACATCCTGGTTAGCCAGGCCGGCATAATAGTCTGCTATGGAACTGTTTTTATTGGTGCCCGCATAGTATGTTTTTTGATAAAAATCATTGGTGCGTGCATAGCCAACTCCAAAATTGAGGGATAATAAGCCTTTTGTCTTGTCTGTTCCGGGCATCTTGCTGATGCGATTAAAGAAAACAACGGAAGCATTGTTCAAATTGCCCGAGGCGCTATTGGCACTATTGTTCTGGCCCAGATAGCTGGCTTTAACATTAGCATTGTTAAATTCGGGCGTAATGCTGAACTCAGAGCGGGTGAAAAAACCCACCCCGGCAGGGTTGCCGCTTATTGAACTCAAGTCGCCCCCGATAGCTGTGCAGGCATTGCCCACCGCCTTAATGCGCGATGTTGACCCGGTTTGGAAGCCCGAAAAGCGGATGGCATCCTGCGAATATTGTGCATAAGATGTTTTAGCGATGGCTACTATAGCTATCGCAAGTGTGATATACTTGATCTTCATAGTATTTGCGAATAAAGTTTATGGTCTGGATGGTCTGCCGCCGCCGCCACCGTTGCTGCTTCCGCCGCCAGACGATGAGCCGCCAGAGCTAACAGATGGTGAAGATGGCCTGAAGGCCGGCTGATAATCTGGCCTGTTGATCATTTCCCGGGCAGGTCGCGACAAGTCTGCCTGGCCGCGGGTAGGGCGTGTGCCATACACAGTGGTAGTAACACTTGGCCTGCCTGGGTAAGTCATTGTTGCCGGATAGGCCCCGCTGTAGCCAACGCGTGTTTGTCCGCTGCCCGTGGTAGGGAAGCCTGGTCCGCGATAGGGGCGGCCTCCAGGAGTTGAGGCATAGGTCCGGTAGGCAGAGTAAATACCCCAGTAACCGCCGCCGTAGCCATAACCATAGCCAGTGCCCCAATAGGAATAGGGAGAATAGCCAAAGCCAAAACCATATGGATTCCAGGCCCAATATGGGTTATAATAGCCCAGGCCAAAACCGACACCCCCATAAAACCCGCCTCCGTAAGGAGCATAGTCATAGTAAAAGTCGTCGTAGTAATCAAAAGGCGTATAATAGTAAAAACGATTCAGCCGCGAGGCGTAGCTATCGTAATAATAGTAGTCGTAATCGTCATCGCTGTATGCATCCTGCGGCAGGGGTAGATCCATGATGGCATCGCCAGCCGTTGTTTTAGTATAGTATACGTCGTCATCGTTTTGCACTTTGGCGGTATTAAGCCTGCTGGTTGAGCAGGAAGCGAACGCCAGTGCGGTGATAAGGCTTATTCCCGCTATAAATTTAGGTTTCATACTATATGGGTTAAAGATCCGAGTCAAATAAAGTTTAAATTTATAAATTTGACCGCAATTATAATTGCATTAACATCATTTAACAGTCAATTCTATATAGATTAAATAATATGAGCAAGGGGATCATTAGTAAAGACGAAGATTATTCGCAATGGTTTAATGATTTGGTAATTAAAGCTGATCTTGCCGAGTATTCGCCGGTAAGGGGCTGTATGATCATTAAGCCTTATGGCTACTCGATCTGGGAAAAAATGCAGGCCGTTCTGGATAAAATGTTTAAAGACACGGGCCATAGTAACGCCTATTT
>Ga0157369_10003408_pt1 | contig 18846 bp, 15 predicted proteins | sample C25metaG_FD_113461 | JGI IMG/M metagenome (GOLD analysis project Ga0157369, IMG submission 113461) | Corn rhizosphere microbial communities from Kellogg Biological Station, Michigan, USA - C2-5 metaG | ecosystem: Host-associated > Plants > Roots > Rhizosphere > Soil | place: USA: Michigan... | reverse complement strand
CGGCTTCTTGCCGACGCGATCGCGCGCCAGGAACAGCCGCCGCTTTCGCTGGTCCCAGATGGCGAAGGCGAACATTCCTCGGAACCGCGTCAGGCAGTCCGTCCCCCATTCCTCGTACGCATGGAGAATCGTCTCGGTGTCGCTGTTGGAGGCGAACTTGTGTCCGGCTGCCTGCAACTGGCGCCGCAGAGATTGGAAGTTGTAAATCTCGCCATTGAAGGCGATGTGGATGGTTCCGTCCTCGTTAGCCATCGGCTGATGGCCGGCCGCCGACAGGTCGATGATGGCAAGCCGGCGACTTCCGAGCGCACACACGCCGTCGGACCACAATCCTCCATCATCCGGCCCACGATGCAACAGAGTCTCGCGCATCCCAAGCGTGCGGCGCTCGAGATCGCGAGGACCCGTCAACGACAGACATCCAACAATTCCGCACATATTGTGATCAGAAATCCCGTCGATCGCCACCGCCGCGGGCGGCGGAGTTGCACTCTAGCATCTTTGTGCATCGCCGGCTGGCATGCTGGGCTTCGTCCCGCCTGCCACCCAGCCGAAATTCGGCTTTACCCGAATGTCACGCAGCCCCGCCCGGTCGCACCATTGCCTAACCTCGGCTTCCGTGTAGCGGTTCTCGATAGGAGCGGAAAAGCGGTCGAACTGATCGTTGACGCACACCTGGAATGGGTAATTCGAATACTGCTTCATCGGCAGACGTTCGCCAATACTTTTCAGGCCCGGAATGCGCGAAAGAATCCGGTAGGGCCACACGAACCCGACAAATGCCGCAGCCGCCAGGGGATACGACAGCGCGTATAGCACGCGATGCGGTAAGCGGGTAGTGAAGTGCCGTAAGGAATTCACGAGCGCCAACAACACACGCTTGACGGGTTGGCCTTCCGGCTTCCAGTACAAATAGATCTGTATCTCCCCGCCGGGTTTCAGGTAGCGCAAAATGTTGCGAAACCCGGCTTCGGGATTCGGCAGGTGGTGCAAAACGCCGATCGAATACACGAAGTCGAAACTGTCTTCTGCGAACGGCAAGTCGAGGAGGTCAGCTTGGATCACGTGGACTGGCAGGCTCTCGGTGTTCTTGCGCGCCGTCTCTACCGCGTCGCTTAGGTCCACCGCCCAGACTTCGGCGCCGAAGCGGGCGGAATAGTACGCGTGGCGTCCGCTGCCGCAACCTGCGTCAAGCACGAGTTTCCCCTGGAAAAACTGCGGTGCATGCGGCGCCATGTAGGCGAGGAAGTTGTCCTCCCATTCCTGGTACATGCGCGAGAAATGCGTCCACTCGAAGCCGAAGCTCTTCGCGGTACGGACGCGAGGTCCTTCAGAAATCGCTGACGCTTGCAGCGCATCCCGCATATCGGGCACCAGCAAACGCGGGATGCCATTCACGATTGGATAGTTCTCCCCGCATCCGGCGCACGCGAGGTGCGAGCCGCTTTCGATCAGGGCCGCATGACATACGGGGCAGCAGAGGACCGGAATTCCGCCTCGGGTGGAAGTGACATGGAGAGATGACAAGGTATTCACGATTCTGGGGAGGTCGGGGCGCCAGCTGTCTGCGACGGGCCGACGAGTGATTCGTAGAGATGGATGTGAGCCGATACGGTAGCGTCGATCGAGAACTGCCGTGCACGAAGCCTGCCCCGCTGCCCGAGTTCCTTCCGCAATTCCTTGTTCCCAACGAGCCTGCGCAACTGAGAAGCCATGTCGTCCGAATCTCCGGGCTTGCAGAGAAGCGCTGCGTCGCCTGCGACCCAGGACAAACCGGGAACGTTGCTGGCCACGGTGGGCAGACCCGCCGCCATTGCCTCGGCCACGGCGATTGCGAAGCCCTCGAAATGCGTGGAATGCACGTAAATGTCGGCGCAGCTCAAAAGTTCCGATACGTTATCACGCCATCCGAGGAACTCGACCCGGTTATTGAGGCCGAATTCCGCGACAGTGGCTTCGAGTTCTGAACGTAAACTGCCGTCTCCGACCAATTTCAACCGCAGATCGGGAACAGTCTTCATCGCCCGCAAAAGCGTAAGGTGGTCTTTTTCGGGATTGAGTCGTGCGACAAAGATGGCGGTCAACTGGGCGCCCGGATCGCGGGAGGGGCGATCCCTGTCGAAACGGTCGAGATCGATACCATTTGGAATCACGATGGTGCGAGAGGTCGTGCTTGGCACCCACTGGTGTAGCGCTTCCGCAGTCGCCTGGCTGTTGCACACGATCCGATCGTAGCGCGTGTACATCCAAACGTCGGGCCCGTACCACAGCCGTTTGCCGCGGCGATTATTGCTGTGGCCGTGTTCCGTGGTGACCAACTTTGCGCGAGTACGCCCGATCTTTGCGGCAGCCGCCACCCAGAACTGCGAAGGAAAGAGGTGGCTGTGGACCACGTCGAACCTGCCAAACAGCTTGGCCAGCCACGCGACCTGCAAGGGCGAACGGACATTTCTTCGTGTGCCGAAAATCTCGCAACCCGGAATCTCGCGGAGGGACCGGTCCAGCCGCGTGTCAGTCCGGTTAAGCAGTGCGATGGAAGTGCGGATGCCGCTCCGTTGCAATCGAGGAACTAAGTCGGCCAACAGCACCTCGGCGCCGGCCAGCTCGAGGCTGTTGATGACGTGCAAGACCCTCATCTCGCGAATCCGTCTAATGCGGAATCGTGGTGGCATCGCGTGAATTTAACCGACGTTCGTTGCAGCCAACCACCGAAGAGCAAGCTCATAGTGGGGTACAATCTCCGAACCTCTTATGGAACGGGCCTTTCCAATTCCTAACTTTACGCGGGTCTCACGTCCCGTAAATGATGCCCGATATGCGCACATTGTAAATATCTGCACGATTCTTGTTGCGATAACTTCTCCGTACTGGTTCATCCACCTGTTCGATTGGGATCAGGGTTCGGCGGTATCGTTCGAACATACATCGACAATCGCGTTCCTTGTCGTTCCGGCCTTGATCGCTGCCAATCTGCTTATACTGTTCACGTTGGTAAGGCGGACTCCCTGGTTGTGGCGGTGCATGGTAGCCGGATTCGGACTGAAACTGGCGTCCGCTTCGATATACATGATAGTGGCGGCGAGGCTCTGGAGTTGGACCGTCGACGTTTACGGGTACATGTTTCTAGGGACTCGGTGGGCAACGCAAGTCGAGATGACCGGACACGTGACGCTTCTCAAGCCGTTCTGGGCCACGAATTTTGTCATCATGCTCACGGGCGCGATGGAGCTCGTCGTCGGTCCTTCCTTTGCAGTTCTTGCAGTTGTCTATACCTTAGCTGCTTTTTGGGGTCAGTACCTCGTTTTCACTGCATTCCGTTCCGCGTTGCCCCGCGCGAACCACAGACTTGCTGCCGTCCTGATCTTCCTGCTGCCGTCGATGGCTTACTGGACCGCAATGATCGGGAAGGACGCGCTATTGTCTCTTGGTACTGGGCTCGTGACCTACGGACTCGTGCGAATGAGTTCCCGTCTCGAGCTTCTGGGGATTATCCCGTTTGCTTCCGGCATTGCGATTTGTTTCGCCGCGCGGCCTCATATCGCGGCCATTGCAGCGCTTGCAGGGGGCATCGCGTTGATTGTGGGGCGGAACGTCTCTGGGGTCATCGGCGCTGCGACCCGTCTGCTCTCCATGCCTCTTGTCCTCGGACTCACGATTTTTGTCGGTATGAATGCGTCAAGCGAATGGCGCATCAACGATCTCCAATCGGGCATAGTTCGACAAGAGAGTGCCATGCAGGACAGCAGTTATGGGGGGTCGGCGTTTTCGCAATCCAAGTCGCTTGCGATTCGTCTCGCCTTGGCGCCGGCGCTGATATTCCGTCCGATGCCGTGGGAGGTTAGAAGTTGGCAAGCCGGTTTGGCATCGATTGAAGGGGTAGGGATTCTTGTGTTGTTCTGGCGACGGCGAAAATCGCTTGCGCTGATTCTGAAGGATATACGTCGCAGTCCGTTGATCGTTTATTGCGTACTTTTTCTGTTCATGTTCATTTTCGGCGTAGCGCCGGGCATCGGGAATTTTGGCTTGCTCGTCCGGCAGCGAGTCATGATCCTCCCTTATGCTCTCCTACTGTTGTGCGTGCCGTCGCAAGCTGAGGCTGACTATAGCCGCGAACGAACCCGAACAGGGCTGATGTGGCACAACACGTGAGCGCGGCTCCCGGTGCTGATCCGGACGTCAATCGCGTCGACCTTCCGACTACTGTGGAGTTGCTTCGGATCGCGGCTGCGGTTTCTGCTCTCTCGGCCGTGATCCACCTCGCGAGCAGCGCGATCCTGCCCGGATTTATTCATCCCAACGACTCATTCAGTTACCTGGTGCCCGCCGAGTCGTTGCTGAGGACACACAGTTTCCTCGACCAGTCCGGTCATCCCATGACATTTCGAACGCCGGGCTATCCCCTTTTCCTTGCCGTATTCTTCGCTCTCGGGCTGAAGGTGCCGGCGGTGATCTATGTGCAGCATCTGGTCGCAGCGCTTCTCGCCGGCGCTGCCGCGATGGCCTCCAGAGTCGCTCTTCGAAGCCGCGTACCCGGCTGGACGGCCGGCCTGCTCGTCGGGACCGACATTGCAACACTTCAATTCGCTAATCTCGTGATGAGCGAAATACTGGCCACCGTCGCCGTGACCGCGGCCGTCGTGTTTGCCTACATCGCTGCGTCGAACGGAAAGCGGCGTTTCGCGGTGCTTGCGGGCGTGATGTGTGCTGCCGGCACGCTCATTCGACCCGTGGGCATCTTCCTCGGAGTCGCGCTTGGCGTGTTCATAGTGTTTCGCTCTCGCACAACTGCGACGCGGCGACTCGGGACTGCCGGCGTAATCGTTGGACTGTCGCTTGCGTTACTGGCCCCATGGGTGATTCGTAACTATCTCGAAACCGGCCATTCGATCCTCAGTTCGGTCGCTGGAATCAATATGCTCGAATACCGTGCTGCGGGCGTTCTGGCCGCGGCCGATTCTGGCGATTTTGAGGCGAATCGCGTTCGGCACCGAGATGCGCTACTCCGTCAGGCCTGTGCGGAAGTTGAGCGAAGCCTCGGACGACCGTGTGAGCAGACATCCTACGCCGATCGAGCTGCGGTCTATTCCAGAATGGGGACGGAGTTGATTCTCGATCATCCGGCCGGCTACGCAAAGAGTGCCGCTCGAGGTGTCGCGATGATGCTTTTTGGAGATTCAGCGTCATCGGTTGCTTCTGCGGCACACATCAGCCAGCGGAATGCGAAGCTCATTTGCGTCGCCCTGATGCTTCCTATCTTTGTGCTCGCGGTAATCGGCAGCGTCTGGGTCCTCCGCCAGAATGCGGACGTCGCTTACCTGCTTTTTATTGTGATCTCCTATTTTGTCGTTGTTTCAGCGGGGCCGGAAGCGGATTCGCGTTTCCGAATCCCGTTCATGCCCTGCTACGCGGTGCTCGCTTCCGGAGGGGTCGCATACGCCTTGTCCTGGTGGCGTCGCGGCACGAAAGTCGTCGCAACGGATCGTGCGCAGAAGCGAGGGAGTTAGTTCCGCACTTGGATAGCGCGTTCGTAAACCTCTAGATAGGCGTCGGCCATGGCGCGAACCGAATGGCGGCGCTCGGCCAGTTGTCGCGCTCTGCTTCCCAGCCTGGACGCCAGGTCATCCGTTGCGAAGACGCGAGCGATCGCGTGCCTGAGAGCTTCCGCATCGCGCGGCGGAACGAGCAATGCGGTTTCGCCGGCGCTTACCACTTCGCGATTCGCTTCGATATCTGTCGTCACAATCGCGTTTCCGGCGGCCATCGCTTCCAACAACGCATTCGACATGCCCTCCGTCGACGTGGGCAGAACGAATACGTCGGAAGCCAGCAGATACTCGCTCACATTTGTTACGTGCCCAACGAAGTGGACACACTGCTCCAGCCCGAGCTTCGCCTGTAATTCTCGCAACGATGCTTCCACATTTCTGAACGCACCTCCTGCGCCGACCAGCAGCAGGTGAGCGCCCGGAAAATCCGCGCGAATTCCGACCCAGGCCTGCAACAGTGTGTCGAGGTTCTTCTCGCTGCTTAAGCGGCCACTGTAAATCCCAATGCGACCGTATCGCAGGCCGAGCCGCTCACGATACTTCGCGCGAGTGTCCGGCTGAACGGCACTGTCGTTGGGAACAGTGGCGCCGTTCGGGACAATACTGATCCGGTCGGCGGAAACTCCCAGGGTCTCGATCTCGGACGCCATCAGGCGAGTCAACGCCACCCAGTGGTCTACATCGCGCAACTGGCGTATGCGAGCCGAGGCAAGCGGCATCCGGCGAAGGTCGGCGACTTCACCCAGTTCTCCTGTCGAACTCACGCGCACGATTACCGGCTTGCGAACGAGCGGTTTGGCGAGCAAAGCGGCCGTTGCGGGACCGAACATCTGTTGACAGTGGATGACGTCGTATTCCGAGCGGTGACGCGCGAGCCACGTAACCGCGTTGGCAAGGTACGACGCGGAATTCAGAGCACGCAGTGAACGACTCCATGCCGGCGAGCGGTGTATGTGGATTCCTTCCCGGACTTCCGACCGGGCCATGTGGTGGTAATTGCGGGTGCAGACGGAGACGGCGATTCCGCGCGAAGAGAGTTCCTTCAGGAGCCGCACGGATTGTCCCTGAACGCCACCGGTGGGTGAATCCAGATCCGCCGTAAGCATGCAGATACCGCGCAAGTTAGTCATGAGCAATCATGATGATTTCAGCCGCGGACCGCAGAACTGGCCTGGCTCGGACGAGACGACTCAACCGCGTGTGGAATCTCGTCCTGGATGCTTCCGGAATCGATTCTCGATCAGCCGGATTGCAGCAGCGCACGGGCGAAGCGGATGGTAGATCGCGGCCCGCAACGCGGAACGGACTCCGCGGAACAACCGGCCATCGTGAAAGCACTGAACACTGATCGTACTGTACAAGTTGGCGAGCGTCCGGCGCCGCAGTCGCTCCAAATCGGGCGGAAGCATCCCCGTCCCGAAAAACTTGGCGCAGATGATCAGGTGATCACGCTCGAGTGCATCGACATTCAAGTGCATTTGCTTGCCGTGCTGCCTGTATCGCGACACTAAGGCATGCAGGGGAGCGACAGGATAGCGGCACGCCAGTCGACAACAGCAATCCGTGTCGGCTGCGGTCGAAAGCCTTTCGTCAAAGCCGCCGATCGCCGCAAAGCTGCTCGTTCGCATCATCGCGCCGGCGCACGTCATGATTGGCAGCTCCATTAACAGTGAATTCCTTAGTCCGCTTCCATTGTCGGCAGCTCGCATAAAACCAATGGTCTGGAGTTGCGAATCTACCACCTCGAGCGCGCCATAAACCATTGCGAGTGACGGATCGTCGATCAGCAACTGTGCCTGCATGGCGGTTTTCTGAGGAAGCCAGATGTCATCGGCGTCGAGAAAAGCCAGGAATTCGCCCTTCGCGACCGCGGCGCCTGCGTTACGCGCGCTCGCCACACCCCCGTTCTCCTTGCGGATGTAACATACGCGGTCGGCAAAACGTTTCACGATCTCCGGCGTCGCATCCTGAGAGCCGTCGTCCACAATGATGCACTCCACGTTGGGATATGTCTGGTTGAGCACGCTCTCGATTGTGGCCTGGATGAACTCCTCTCCGTTGTACACGGGAATGATGGCACTCACTAACGGGAAGGTGCGGCCGGCCGGTTCCGCCGAGGCACCTTGTGATCGTGCCGACGTTGCCGCAGCGCAAGACGGTTTCACCCCTCGCGAACCCTGCAGAATCAATGACTCGATCTCGGAACCTCCCGCGATCCGGTCGATCAACTCGAATCCACTGTCCCTGAGAGCGAACACAGAAAACTGATTCTCTTGAGAAACCTCGTCAGTCCTGCCCGCCACGAGTAAGCCGCCAGGGACCAGTCGCTGACGCAGGCCCTCCACCATACGAACAAGCACGTCATCGGGGAAGTAGGATGGATTCAGGACATTAGCTGCCCGAATGAGATCAAACCGCGCTCGCATCTCCGGCGCGACCGGCGCACACAGGTCATCTTCGAGAACGGTCAAATTGTCCCAACGCCGCAACAATGCGCTGACGAGAGAGAGTCGCTCGGCCGACAAGCTCGCATGGCGGAACGTGACACGGTGAAGCAGACGCAAAATACCGAGAAAAAGATCGTGTCCGAAGCGCGGATCAGATCCTGACAAGCCGACGGACAGCACATCGAAGTGCACCGGGTAGCCGGTTTCATCCACGAGCGCCTTGACACCCGGAATCACCTTCACGAGAAGGACGTTAAGCAGAATGTCGGTCGCCACCATCCGGAAGGCGACGCCGCACTTCGTCAGATGCTCCATCCATTCATGGGTGCTGATGCCGGATGAGATAGCAACGTCAAGCAGCTGCACTGGCCGATTTGTCGGGAGGTGCCTCGCAACGGCATCATTCACGATGTCGAGCCGTCTCTGCGACGTGCGCTTATACGTGCCGTTGCGCAACCGAACGTGCGCATAGAACCGCATTTCCAGGTCTTGCTGCTCGCGTGCGGAACGTTGGTACTGCCCAAAAACTTCCGTCGTGGTTGGCCTGGACAGACTCATCGTCTTCTACGCTCGGCACACGGCTACGAGTGCATGACCGGTTTGGGTGAACTCCGGCTTAAAAACAAAATCGTTTTCACCTGGGAAAAAATCATGGCCGAAAATGTAGTGCGACAGTGAGTCCCGCAATTTCAACGGGAGTCTCGAGAGAACCTTCCAGATGCCTACTTGCACTCGCCCACCCCATGTCTTGGGAAGGACCTCCTCGGTTTCCCAGTAAGGGCAGGGACGAAAGTCCTCGCTGACTCTCTGGCCGCACAACTCGATGCCGGCAAAATGCTTCTGCAACACGCCGATCAGTTCGTCGGGAGTGAACTCGCGCACATGAAACGGATTTTTGGGAACGCCGTTCACGGGTTTGGAGATCAAGGCGTTTGGAGTCGAGAGGACCAGCAGTCCGTCCGGCCGAAGTACGCGGCGAAGTTCTCGTACAAACGCAGAATATTCGTGAATGTGTTCGAGGGTCTCAAAGGATGTGATCACGTCGACTGACGCGGATGCCAAGGGAAGAGCGGTGCCATTCGCCTGAATCAATCGAATGCCGGCGCCGAGGGTGGGCGCCGCATCCACCATGGCCTGCCAGGAAAGATCTATACCAACAACGGCGAGCGCTCCCTTCTGTTTGAGGAGGAGACAGCCGTAGCCGGCACCGCAGGCAATATCGAGCACCGTGCGCCCTTCCGTATAGCGAGCGGCGAACAGATAGCGACTCCGGTGTTCGGCCCAGAATGGCGAATCGCTCTCGGCCACCCGCTCACGCGCCATGACTCGACCCTTGGCAGCCGAAGGCACTGGACTCCTCCCAGGTCTTTCCATTTGCCCCGTAGTCAACTCGATGTTCGTGAAATCCTACCATCCGACAATCCTGATGCTCCGGTCTTGGCGTTATTGCTGAGTAGGTCGCGATAACATCCCACCCAACCACGCACCATGGCTTCCGTAGTGAAATGCCGAGAGTACCTCTCAAGCCCACCGTGCACCATGCGGCCGCGCAAGTCGGCGTCGGACAGGACCTTGACCATTGCGTCGGCCAGCGCAGGCGCATCGCCGGGAGGGACAAGCAAACCACTCCGTTCGTTTTCAACCACCTCGACCAGGCCGTCGACCGCAGAAGCCACGAGAGGCACGCCGCAGGCCATCGCTTCAACTGCCACGAGCCCAAATGGTTCTGAGTAGCTGGGCATCACGGCGACGTCTCCGGCGCGATACCAGAGCGCGACATCTTCTTTGTGGCCGATCCAATGGATATTCGCGTGCGTGATCGCGGTGGCCAGGCCGCGAAGCCGCGCTTCGTCGGGACCGCTGCCAACAATGAGGATATGCGGTGATTTCTTCAATTTGGCTGCGGCCGTACCGAGCGCATCGAACAGCGTCGCATGCCCTTTGGATGGACGAAGTCGCGCCAGCATGGTGATGACGGGCGCATCCGGCGGAATACCAAGCGACGAGCGCAGGGCCGCAACTTCTTCCTCGCTCACCCGTCGCGGTTGTGGAATGCCGTTATGAACGACCCTTACACGCTCCGGGGTCACACCGCTTTCGCGTATCGCGAAACCACCTGATGCGTGAGAAACCGCCATGGTGAGGTCACAGGTACGGTTGGCAATCGCAGTGAATACCGCTCGCGTCCCCCGCGATTCGCAGTGATGGCGGTGGAAGATGGCGGGGACGTGGGAAAGCTTGGCTGAAATGCCGCCCAATGCGGCAGCGATTGACTCTGAACAGTGGATCAGCGCAAGGTTCGACTCACGGATGCCTCGCGCGAGGCGGAACACGCCGTCCATGTAGTCCCGCGAGCTTTGGACGCCGAGCCCACGGGTGGGGACACCTTGCGCCTCAAGTAACTCGTTCAATTCGCGCGGAGGATGGAAGGTAATGAGCTGAGGCTCAAACTCATGGTTCTTCAGGAGTGGAATCGCGACTTCCCAGTAGTGATTTGCTCCCCCAGCTTCCATAACCACCGCAACACGTCGGATTGGGTCAGGCACCGGTGGTCTCCGAAGCTGCTGGTCGGGAGAGGACTCTCGTCGGCGCCATGGCCAGATCACGCAGTTCCGCAATGCCGGGCAAGAGTTCCGATATTGCGACGCGCCGTCCCGCCAACTTGATTGTCGCTGCGACTGAAATCACCAATCCCGCAAAGCTGCCGAGGGCAGAGGCTATCGCAGCGCCCATCACGCCAAATTTCGGAATCAGGAGGTAATCGAGCAGAAGCATGATGACCGTGTTGGCGGTGTATGACCACAGCAGCACGCTCGGCTCTCCGCGTGCGGCGCGCGCCCGCGCTAACGCGTATTGACTGCTGGCAGCAACACCTCCGGCAAGCAGGATCACCGTCGGAATAATGGAACTCGAATAGGCCTTGCTAAAGGCGATCGGGATGAGCAGCGGGGAAAGCGCGCCAATTACAATGGCGACAGCTGCGGACGCGGCCAGGGTCAGGCGGTTCAGGCGCAGTATCAGTTGCGCCGCTTCAGCGTTGCCGAGGCCGGCGATCCGCGGGAAGGAAGCCATCGTGAGCGCAAACGGCAACATGCTGCTAAGCATGCCAACCGTGAGCGCGACACTATAAATTCCCGCCGAACTCTGCCCGGCAAGCAGGTACACGACGAGGACGTCCAGGCGCGCTGCGGCGACAATGAGCAGGTTCGCGAGTTGCACTTTTGGCCCGAAGGAAAGCGCGAATTTCAGGTACGAGCGGTTGATCTTTGGGACGAAGGACAGCCCTTTTGCGCCAAGCCAACCCGCACCTACGAGCCCGGTAATGCCTACGCCCAGAATACTGGCCAGCACCGCTCCGGTCACTGCCCATCGGGCAACAACCACGAGAACCCACGTGCCTGCGACAATGATGAACGAAGAGGCACCTAACAGAACGCTGGTAAAAACGATTCGCTCTTCCGCGTTGATGACGCAGACGACAAGTTGGTTCAGGAGATTTGCCGGTATGGCCAGGCACGCGACCAGCACCGGGACACGCGCCACCGCCCACTCTTCGTGGAATTCGAAGCGGCTGGCGCCTAGAAGCGCGGCAATGCCGACCAGGGCGGCGGGAATCAGAACGGCGATGCTGGTTCCCATGACTTCCTGGCGGGTGTTTCTTTTTTGCCCGATTGCAACCATCGCGGCCTCACCCAAGCCAATGATCGCGATCTGGATGCAGAAGCCGCACAGGAAGGTTACTGCCGACAGCAGTCCTTTGCCCGCCGGACCTAACCAGCGGGCCGTGATGATACCCGCGACGGTACCGAACGCGAGGCCGCTAACGTCGGCCGCGAAGCGAGCCATCGAATTCCGCGCCAGGGATGGCAAGGGCCCAGTTTAGCGCAAGTCTGGAAGCCGGTTCACGCGCGCCTCTGAATCCGGACACCTGATCAAGGATAGACGCGAAAAATATCGTGCTCCATCTTTACGCTCCAACCTGGTCTCCTGGTGTCGACGATTTTCCGTACTGCGTCGCTCGTCAAATAGCCCTTTGTGCCGTCGAACATGCGGGCGTCGTCAATGAGAATGATGGGGCGCTTCTGGAGCGCCAGGATGATTTCGAGTTCCTCGGAAATGGGTGAATCGATTTCGGCGCGCGCCGTGATTCCCTCAGAGTAGTGCGCATCGAGCCAGAAAAGAGTTGGGCTGTTGACAGAGGGCAGGATACGCCGAAGGACCTCACGGCTGTCTCCCTCGTACACATGGACTCGCGGGTGGTTGCGGAACTTGTGTGTAGCCTTCGCGGCAAGGTCTGCTCCCAATTCTATGGTGTGCACCTCGGAGAAATATTTCTCGACGGCAGCCACCATTTCGCCTTGGAACGTACCGGTCTCGACGAGCGTAGTAGTGTCGTAACGTTCCGCAAATTGCTTTACGACTCGCTGTTTGTACGCGTGTGGTGGCGGAACGGGTGACCCGGCGCGCTGCCATTTACGGACAATCTGTTCGTCGCGCAGTGCTCGCCAAACCGGCCGAATAAACGGCGCGGACAACACGCGATGGGCTGCGTCTCGCAAAGACATTACGTTGTCCTCATTTTCTGTCGAATCCAAGTACGTGAGCTGCCGCGTTTCAGCCTGATGTTGCCGCCGGAGCCGTCGATGCCGTGGCCACGAGCGATGAGCCGGCAAACCCACTGTCCGCTTCCGACTGGAAAAATCGCTTCAGGCGCAGGATCGGAGATTCGAAGCACCACCAGGAAAGTGCAGCGAGCGCGAACGAACTGAAGAGTTGCGCTGCCATCAGGAGCACTCCGGGCCTGAGCCTGGTATGCGCCACGATGTAGTAAACAGGGAAGTGCAGCAAGTAGAGCCCGTAACTGATCCTTCCGATGCCCACCAGCGGCTTCCAGGACAGGAGCTTGGACCAAATTCCTCCTCGCGCGGAGAGAGTCAGGCACAAGAGCGCGGTACATCCGAACGCGACATATTGGTAAAAAGCAGCGATTCGGAGCGAAAGGGGCGCAAATCTTGTTATGCCCCACATCGCAAACATGAGCGCTAGAAACAGGTATCCTGCCCGGCGAAAGTTTAAGTTGCCGGCTTGGGATAGCACCGAGACAAGGGATCCGAGCGCAAGACCGTCCAATCGCGTGAGCGTGTTGCGATAAAGCGTCATGTCGGGAACGCCAGTAGCGGCCAGCCACCACCGCAGCGCCAGCTCGGCGACAACAATCCCGACGAGCACACGAGGAAACGACTTCGCCGAACAGACTGATACCAGCATGGGCCAGACGAGATAGAACTGTTCCTCAACGCACAGCGACCAAATGACGGCGATTGGCCAGGGCGGCCACGCAAGATTTGAGATGTTGCAGGTGTACGCAAAAAAACCTAGCCAGCCATCCACTTGGAAACCGAACGGCGGCGCAGCTCTGGAGATCAGGACCGTTGCGACAAGAACCACATAATAGAGAGGCCAAATGCGAAGCCCCCGGCGCGCGAAAAAATTGCGGTAATAACCTCGTTTCCCCTTTGCGTCGAGCAGGATGCCGGTGATCAGATACCCAGAGAGAACGAAGAAGAGATCGACCCCCATTCCGCCGTGTACAAACACAGACGGCATGTGACTGTAGATTCCCAGATGAACAAGCATCACGGAAATAATCGCAAAGGACCTGAGCCCATCGAGTTCGGGAATGTATCGTCGCATTTGAGCTCCCGCTCGCTCACTTCCGTCGAGTTCTAGAACTTGAGCCACCTTGGGGGAATGATGTCGCTGGTGTCCCAATCGCTGTTCAGCATGTAACGCTTGGGGCCAATGACAATGCCGCCGAAAATGTCCGCGCCGAGCCACGCGCCCCACCACGAGTAGGAGCTATTCGCCATGATGGCGTGGCGGCACTGCCACATGAGCCAGAGTTCCTCGTCTTCTCGCCCCAGATGCCCTGGCAGCAGCCGATGCAACTTTACCGTGCGGTCAAAGTTTCCGGCGACCGTGGTTCGGTACGGCAACCGGAAATGCTTTTTACACCACTGGGGGTCGTCAGAGAAGACAAAGAAATGCGGGTCGGGGACTCGCGCGGCGATCGTGTCAGCGGCCTGCTGATAATACGAGAGCGGCAGCAAGCCATGAGCGTCGTTCTTGATGAAGTCGGTGCGACGGACCGTCAGAAAAACGCTCTTGTTCTCCTCGGCTCGAATCCGTTGAGCTGTCTGCTTTCCGCGTGACGTAATGGGCGCCTTCGGCTGGAATTCCTTTTTCAATATGTGCCGGATTTCGGCGAAGTATTTCTCGTTTTGCCAGTAGCCGACCACGTAGCACTCGGGTGGCACGTTATCAAACAGGGCCGGCTGGTACGCCAACCCATGCTCCTGGATGACAGGGACCGCGCTTTCGCTCTTCTGATGAACGGTCGGGGCTACGACTCCGCTCCAAAGCCCGAGAGAATACATCCGAACATCGTGCTTGAAGGATGAGACATCCAGGTTGAACTCCCTCCCGAGCCGTAAAGCGAGCGCGCGTACGGCGGCATATTGGAACATCTGGTTCCCCATGCCGCCCATCAGTCTTACAGTGATCATTGCTACGCGGGTTTCCGTATTGGCAAAAGGAATGTCATTAAACTGCGCCGAGCGCGACCCCGCCTCGCTCCTCAACTTGTTCAGAACACGGAGATGGTGGATTTGCGCTGTCTGGATCCGGAATGCACACGTACATCATCAAGTTGGCGCCAGCCAGTCCCAGCAGCCGCAAGATCTTTCCGAAAATCGGGACCGATGTGTCTTCCGAAATAATCAGCCGCCAGAGCATTCCGGATCGCCCTCCGGCGGGAGTTACGGGTTTCCCGGATGCCGATACCGTCGCGGGTTGTGATTTGCGGCGCGACTGACGCGCCCAGTGAACGACGCTCATGGCAAGCTCCACGCCTGGCATTTCTTTCCAACCCCAAAGCACGGAGTAGGCGAACGTCTCCACAGTCTTGAGCCCTGCCTGTCGTAGCCGGCGCTTGAACTCAGGGCGGGTGAACGCGTACTGGAAAAACTTTAAGCCCTCGATGCCCTTCAAGTCAGGACGGCGCAACCGGCGACAGTCGCGTTTGAAAAGTGCCAAGAAGCGGCGGAGCGGGCTGTAGTAGGGCACACTGATGAGCAGGACGCCGTCTGGACGGAGGACGCGTCGGGCTTCGCGGAGCGCTTCCACCGGACCGTGCTCGAAATGTTCAACGACTCCGCCGGAATAATAGATGTCGAAGGCGCCTGACTGAAACGGTAACCGCGCAACATCCCCGGTGACCAATCGCAAAGCCGGCCGTTTGCGATGGAGTTCTCCCAAGGTCCGGTGAGCGAAGTCCAATCCAATGACCTTATAGCCCTGGTCTGAGTAATAAGAGACGTAGTGACCCAACCCGCACCCACCCTCGAGCATGATCCGGCCGGGCTTCAGGAACCGGGTAAACATGGGTCGCAAAGGCTGCGTGGCAACGGCGGCGACCATAGCTTCAAAGTCGAGCGTTTTCCAACTTCTCTCCCAGAATTCCGGAGTGCCGCCGGCTTCCGTCTCGCGGAGAAACATTTTCAGCATGTCGTGGCTCGGAGTGCTTTTCCTGACAAGCGTTGGTTCCAACCGGCCGCGATCTCCTGAAAGATCATCGGCAATGTCTTAACGATCTTCCAATCGGGGTAGTGCGCCTGCATTTTCCGCAGGTCACTGTAGTAGCAGATGTGGTCGCCAATCCGGTTCTCCTCGACGTAACGCCATTTCATCTTCCGGCCAGTAACCTCCTCGGTCATGCGAAATGCTTCGAGGATGGAGCAGGAGTTGGACTTCCCGCCGCCGAGATTGTAGACCTCGGCGACACGTGGAGACTTCCAGAACTCGTACATGAACGCGGCCACATCCTCGGAATGGATGTTGTCCCGAACCTGCTTGCCCTTGTAACCGAAAATCTTGTACTCGCGTTCTTCGATGTTGCATTTCACGAGGTAACTTAAGTATCCGTGCAACTCCACGCCCGCGTGATTCGGACCGGTAAGGCATCCGCCGCGCAGGCAGCACGTTGGCATACCGAAATAGCGCCCATATTCCTGCACCATGACGTCGGCCGCGACCTTGGATGCGCCGAAAATGGAGTGCTTGCTCTGGTCAATCGGAAAATCTTCGGCGATACCATGCGCGAGAGCGGGATCCGCAAAGTCCCAGCGCGTGTCGAGTTCAGCGAGGGGCAGCGTGTTGGGCCGGTCCCCGTACACCTTGTTCGTCGACATGTGAATGAAGGGCGACTCGGGACAGAAACGACGTGCTGCCTCAAGCAGGTGCAACGTTCCCATTGCATTCACTTCGAAATCGAGAAACGGGATGGCTGCGGCGCGATCATGCGACGGCTGGGCCGCAGTGTGAATGATCAGGTCCGGCCTCAGTTCCGACATGAGGGCCAGGACTGCGTTGCGATCGCGGATGTCCATTGCCGAGTGGCGATAGCCGGGAATCTCGGATTGCAACTGCCCGAGCACCCAGCCAGTATCACCCTCGGGTCCGAAGAATACGGCTCGATGGTTGCTGTCGATCCCCGTAATGGAAAATCCCATGCGCGCGAACGAGCGCGAGACTTCCGAGCCAATCAGCCCACAGGAGCCAGTCACAAGAACTATCCGCCCTTGTTTCATCCGTTACCCTTTGTACGTCTTTGAAGCGGACGAAGCCCTGGTACTCGCCGACGAACCATCCCCGCCTCGAGGCAATATGCAAGGGCAGTATAAGACCAGATGCAAGGGGGGACCAGAGGCGGCGCAGCGCGTTGCGAGCTGTCGGCCGGGCCTGGCGGCCTGTGGCGCCTGTTTGAGGGCCAAACCCATCAATCGTGAATCGCGGCCTCGAATGTCATGCTATGATCTGCGCGATTCATCCTCCCCACATGCCTGCAAAACCTCCGGGCCGTCGGCGGGTTCGGGGTAGCCGTGAAGTAAGAAGTCAGGAGTAAGAATGCGTGTTCTGATTACCGGAGGAGCCGGGTTCATCGGTTCGCATCTGGCTGCACGCTTGATTCGGCAAGGGCACCGGGTGTCGATCGTCGATGACCTGTCAACCGGCAGCATCGAGAACCTGGAATCCATCAAGGACCACGAGAACTTTGAGTATCACCTCGACAGCATTTTTAACCGGTCTCTGATGGCGGAGCAGGTGGACCTGGCGGACGTCATCTTTCATTTGGCGGCAGCCGTTGGAGTCCGCCGCATCGTCGAAATGCCAGTTCAGACGATTGAGACCAACGTGCAGGGGTCGGACGTGATCCTGAAGCTCGCGTCCAAGAAAAACAAGCGGCTGCTGATTACCTCTACTTCGGAGGTCTACGGCAAGAGCAACAAGACACCCTTCCGCGAAAAAGATGACATGCTCTTTGGCTCCACTTACAACAGCCGGTGGAGCTACGCCTGCTCGAAGGCGATCGACGAGTTCCTGGCGTTGGCGTATTGGCGAGAGCGGAAATTGCCGGTCACAGTGGTGCGTCTCTTCAACACTGCCGGGCCACGGCAGACAGGCCGTTACGGCATGGTGCTGCCCACCTTCGTACACCAGGCATTGGCCGGCGAGCCGCTGACGGTGTTCGGCAACGGCGAACAGTCGCGCTGCTTCGGGCATATTGACGATGTGCTCGACGGAATTATTGCCTGCGTCATGTCGGACAAGACCGTCGGCGAGATCTTCAACCTCGGAAACACGGAGGAGGTCACGATCCGAGAACTGGCTGAGAAGATCATTGTTGCGACGCAGTCGCAGAGCCAGCTCCGGTTTGTCCCGTACGACGAAGCCTATGGCCCAGGGTTTGAAGACATGGCTCGTCGCGTACCCGATATCAGCAAGGCCCGCGAGTGGTTCGGATATGTCCCCAAGCGAAGCCTGGGGGACATCATCCGCGACGTCGTAGCCTACAAGCGGGAGAAAACGCAGCGGAAGGCGATGTCAGCCGCTCATGTGGGCTAGTATTCAAGTCTTTTTCCTGGCGATTGCAGTCTCTGCGGGACTTACGTGGGCCACGGTCCGCATTGCCCGGCGCCAAGGATGGCTCTTCGCTCCGCGCGCCGATCGCTGGCACAAGAAGCCAGTCGCCAAGTTCGGCGGCATCCCCATCGTGCTAACCCTTGTGGGATTCGGCCTGCTGGGTCCGCTGGGACGACCGATCGGCGCGTTGTTGGGGCTCTCGGCGACGATGACCCTGCTGGGTCTGTGCGATGACCTCTGGGACCTTGGGCCGCGATCGAAGTTTGGCGTTGAATTACTGATTGCCGCTGCGGCGGTTGCCGCGGGCATCGTCTATCCCCTTACCTACCACGCCTGGGTGAATGATCTGGCGACCGTCCTGTGGCTGGTGGGTATCAGCAACGCCGTCAATCTCCTGGACAACATGGATGGGCTCTCTGCCGGCGTGAGCATCATTGCGCTCCTCAATCTCGTCCTGGTCCTGCATCTTCCCGCTCCCGTCGCACGACTCATGATGGTGATGGCCGGCACCCTGGCCGGATTTCTCGTCTTCAATTTCCAGCCGGCGAAGATCTTCATGGGCGATACGGGCAGCTTGGGTATCGGCTTCTTCCTGGGATGCGCCTCGATCCTCGGAACACAGCAGCTCTCCAGCACCATCTCGGTCCTCTTCATTCCCGGCCTGATGCTGTTTCTCCCGATTTTCGACATGGCACTTGTCAGCGTCACGCGACGCATGAGCGGCCGGGCGATCTCGGCGGGTGCGAAAGACCATTCGTCGCATCGCCTCGTCACACTGGGGCTGAGCGAACGAGGTGCGGTACTGACGCTCTACGCGATCTCGATTCTGAGCGGCGTGGTCGTTTACCTGTGGAGACACGTCTGGCCCGAGG
>Ga0157369_10003407_pt1 | contig 18853 bp, 13 predicted proteins | sample C25metaG_FD_113461 | JGI IMG/M metagenome (GOLD analysis project Ga0157369, IMG submission 113461) | Corn rhizosphere microbial communities from Kellogg Biological Station, Michigan, USA - C2-5 metaG | ecosystem: Host-associated > Plants > Roots > Rhizosphere > Soil | place: USA: Michigan... | reverse complement strand
CGGCATGCTCAACGCCGCGTGGGAAACCGTCACCGGCGGCCGCTCGCCGTGGACGCTGAAGAACAAGCCCGACTGGTCCAGCCTGCACAAGCTCGGCCAGCAGGAAGAACCCAAGCGCGACTACGTGCAGCGTGAACTTCCGCCGCGCGACCGCCTCGCCGGGGTCTACTTCGCCGCCACCGAGCACGACGAAGACCAGCCCATCCACCTGCACGTGGCCGACACCGACATCTGCGCCACGAAGTGCGTGGAGGAATACGACAACCCCTGCACCCGCTTCTGCCCCGCCAACGTCTACGAGATGGTGGCCGACGAAAGCGCCCCGCACGGCAAGCGCCTGCAGATCAACTCCGCGAACTGCGTGCACTGCAAGACCTGCGACATCAAGGACCCGTACGAGATCATCACCTGGGTGACGCCGGAAGGTGGCTCGGGGCCGAATTACCAGAATCTGTGAGCCGGCAGATCGGCCGCACGCCCCACGGCACCCGATGACGCACTACCCGATTTTCAACAAGGATGCAGTCCTGACCAGCACGATCTCGTGGCGACTCAAGCGGCTGCGCTACCTGCTCCAGCGCGTGGGTGGCAGCATGGCGCAACGCGGCCTGCGTGGCACCCTGGCGCGCATCGCGCAGGATTTCCACCCGCGTCCGGCACAGGACGCGACATGGCAGCTCGAAGCACTGGATACGCCGTTTGCGCCGTTCGCCCTGCCCTGCAGCGAGATGCCACGCGTCTCGGTGATCGTGCCGATCCACGGCAAGCTGGCGTATACCGTCGCCTGCCTGCGCTCGATCGCGCAACACGGCGCCACCACGCGGTTCGAGGTGATCGTGGTGGACGACGCCTCGCCCGACGACAGCGCCGCCACGCTCGCACAGGTCGACGGCCTGCGCCTGCTGCGCAACGAGCGCAATCTCGGCTTCATCGGCAGCTGCAACGCCGGTGCGGCAGCAGCCCGCGGCGAATACCTGCTGTTCCTCAACAACGATACCCAGGTCACGCCGGGCTGGCTGGACCGTCTGCTCGACTGCTTCGCAGAGGAGCCGGGCTGCGGCATCGCGGGCAGCCGGCTGGCCTACCCCGACGGTCGCCTGCAGGAGGCTGGCGGCCTCGTGTACGCCGATGGCAGCGCGTGGAACTACGGCCGTTTCGAGCAGCGCGACGATCCGCGCTTCCTGTACCGCCGCGACGCCGACTACGTCTCCGGCGCGGCACTGCTGATCGATGCCGCACTGTTCCGCCAGATCGGCGGTTTCGATCCACGCTACGCACCCGCCTACTGTGAGGACATGGATCTGGCCTTCGCGGTACGCGCCGCGGGCCGTCGCGTAGTCTACCAGCCGGAAAGCCTGGTGGTGCATTGCGAAGGCATCAGCTCGGGGCTCGATCCCTTCGCGGGGGTCAAGCAATACCAGACTGCCAACCGCGCCACCTTCGTCGACAAGTGGCAATCCGTCCTGCGGCATCAACCGGCACCACGAACGCCCGTGGAGTTGGCAGTGCGCCATGGCGGCCAACGCCACATCCTCATCGTCGATGCACTGACGCCGGATGCCGCGCGCGACTCCGGTTCGCTCCGCCTGATCAACATCATGCGACTGCTGCGCGAGCTGGGTTGGCGAGTCAGCTTCATGGCGGACAATCGCAACGCCACGCATGAAGAGATCCGGAAACTGGGACGCGTTGGCGTGCACGTGCTGTGCAAGCCATGGTCGCCCACGCTAGCTACCTGGCTGGGTCGCGAGGGTGCCACGCTGGATGCCGTGATGCTGTGCCGGCATTACGTCGCTGCCCCCAACTTCGATCTGGTGCGCCGGCTCGCACCGCGCGCCACGGTGCTGTTCGATACCGTGGACCTGCATTTCCTGCGCGAGCAGCGCGCGTCCGAGCACGCCCGCAACGCTGCGCTGGCACGCCAGGCCGAGGTCTCGCGCCAGCGTGAGCTGGCCCTGATCCGCGCCTGCGACGCCAGTTTCGTGGTCAGTCCGGTCGAGCTCGACATGCTGCGCGCGGAAATGCCGGAAGCACGCGTGGAGCTGCTCTCCAATGTGCACGCGATCCATGGCCGCAAGACTGGCTTTACGGGACGCAGCGGACTGGTTTTCGTGGGCGGCTTCGGCCACCCCCCGAACGAAGACGCGGTGCGCTGGCTGGCCGGCGAGATCTACCCACGCATCCGTGCAGCGCGACCTGACATCGCGCTGCATCTGGTCGGCGACATTCCCGAAGCCATGCGCCCGCAATTCGCCGGCGCAGGCGTGCAGATCCATGGCCGCGTCGCCGACCTCGATCCCTGGATGGCCGGTTGCCGCATTGCGCTGGCGCCCTTGCGCTACGGTGCCGGCGTCAAGGGCAAGGTGAACATGGCGATGAGCCACGGCCTGCCGGTGGTAGCCACCCGACTCGCCGCCGAAGGCATGCAGCTCGTCGATGGCCGCGACGTGCTGCTGGCCGATGATGCGGACACCTTTGCTGCTGCCGTGCTGCGCCTGCACGAGGACGAAGCACTCTGGCTCAAGCTGTCGAACGGCGGTCTGGCCAACGTACGCGAACACTTCTCCTTCGAAGCGGCGCGCGAGGCACTGCATCGCGTATTGCCTGCAGGCCCTGCACACACGCCAGACTGATAAGCGGCGCATCACCATACGTGACCGCACGGTTTGGTTGGACCGGTTACAATACTGGACTGCATCGCTTTCCCCGCGCCCAAGTGCGCCTGGTAGAGGAACCCTCATGAAGATTCTGGTCGGCTACAAGCGCGTCGTGGACTACAACGTGCGCATCCAGGTCAAACCCGACGGTACCGGCGTGGTGACCGATGGCGTCAAGCTCTCCGCCAATCCCTTCGACGACATCGCGCTGGAAGAAGCCCTGCGCCTGCGCGAAAAAGGCATCGCCGAGGAAGTGGTGGTGGTGGGCATCGGTCCCGCCGACCTCACCGCCCACCTGCGCAACGGCTTGGCGATGGGCGCCAACCGCGCCATCCACGTCACCACCGCCGATGCCATGCAGCCGCTCACTGCGGCGCGCGTATTCCAGAAGCTGGTGGAAAAGGAGCAGCCCGCCCTGGTGATACTGGGCAAGCAGGCGATCGATAACGACGCCAACCAGACCGGGCAGATGCTTGCCGCGCTGTGGGACCGCCCGCAGGCCACCTTCGCCAGCAAAGTGGAAATCGCCGACGGCAAGGCTACGGTGACGCGCGAAGTGGACGCCGGCCTTGAGACCATCGAAGTGGAACTGCCCGCCGTGGTTACCAGCGACCTGCGTCTCAACGAACCGCGCTTCATCAAGCTGCCCGACATCATGAAGGCCAAGAGCAAGCCCATTGACGTAATCGAGCTGGCCTCGCTCGGCATCGACAACGGCGACCATCTCAGGACCACTCACTACGCTGCACCGCCAAAGCGCAGCAAGGGCATGATGGTGAAGGACGCGGCCGAGCTGGTCGCGGCGCTGAGGCAGAAGGGTCTGCTCTGATCGCTCACCATCCCTGCGAAGGCAGGGACTCAGCGACTTTTGTCCATATCAAGCTGAAGACACTGGGTTCCGGCCTGCGCCGGAACGACGGCACGAGGAATCGAACATGTCCAAAATCCTGATCATCGCCGAACACCTGGACGGCAAGTTGAACCCCTCCACCGCACGCGCCGTGAGCGCGGCGGCCGCCGTCAAGCCGGAATCCATCGACGTGCTGGTGCTGTCTGACAGCTCTGCTGCACTCGCCACCGAGGCCGCCAAGATCGACGGCGTCACCCGCGTGCTCACCGCTGAGCGTGCCGAGAACGCTCATCCGCTGGCCGCCGTGCTGGCGCCGCAGATCGCCAAGGCCGCCACCGGCTACAGCCACGTGTTCGCGCCCTCCACCACCTTCGGCAAGGACGTGATGCCGCGCGTGGCTGCCCTGCTCGGCACGGCCCAGGTGAGCGACGTGATGAGCGTGGAAGGCAGCCACAGCTTCAAGCGGCCGATCTACGCCGGCAACGCCATTGTCACCGTCGAGGCAGAGCCATCGCATACCGTGGTCGCCACCGTGCGCACCGCCTCCTGGCCGGTCGCCGCCAGCGGCGCGAACAACGCTCCCGTCGAGGCGCTTGCGCTCGACGTAACACTGCCCACGCACACCCGCTACGTCGGCCTGCAATCCGGCAAGAGCGACCGCCCCGATCTGCAGAGCGCCAGCAAGGTGGTCTCCGGTGGCCGCGGCGTGGGTTCGAAGGAGAACTTCGACATCATCTTCAAGCTCGCCGACAAGCTCGGCGCCGCGGTGGGTGCCTCGCGCGCCGCGGTGGATGCCGGCTACGTGCCCAGCGACCTGCAGGTGGGCCAGACCGGCAAGATCATCGCCCCCGAACTGTACATGGCCATCGGCATCTCCGGCGCCATCCAGCACCTCACCGGCATCAAGGACGCCGGCACCATCGTCGCGATCAACAAGGATGGCGAGGCACCGATCTTCGAAGTGGCCGACTTCGGACTGGTGGGGGATCTGTTCAAGCTGATTCCTGAGTTGGAAACTGCCATCGGCTGATGCTGACGCATCGAGCATTTTCTGTATCAAGGTAGGGCGAGCGACTGTTCGCCCACCGATACGACCGAATCGAGAACCGTCGAGCAGTCGACAACCGATCGAGTGCCGGTCGTCGCGACGAATACTCAGACATAAAAATGAGAGACACTGCGCCAGCTCACCGGGGAGCTACGCAAGAGCTGAGTCACGCAGCGCCGCCGATATTGAGAGGCGCTGCGTCCGCCGCTGTGGCGCATTACCTTAATGCAGCAGGCCATTCTGCGGAAACCCTGTCCGATGTCAGGGTACGCGAAGGCCGCAAGGCCGCGGCCGGTGGCACCGTCGGGCCCGGCGTGGTGCATGTCGCCGCATAGCAGAGCAATTGCGCGATTCGCACGTGCACGCCATCGCAACCCGGGCCGTTCACGCCTTCGGCTCGAAGCGTGAGCCGACGTGCGCCGCGCAAATCCAGCGTCGCCAGTCGCAGCATCCCCGCCGGCAGTGTCGTCTGGTAAAGCACCCGGCCGTCGCCGGCCACTGCGAAATGCGGCGGATCGTCAGCCGGCGGCCGGCACTGCGGGGCGAGGTACGGGCGCAGGCTGATGGAGGACACGCCATTGCCGACATCGAAATCGAGCTGTGTCGGGCGCCCGGGCATGAGCCGCATGTGCAGGTCCTCGCCGTCCCCAACATCCGTCGCCTTGCGATCGTCCGGCACGGCGAGCCGGTGCACGATGCCGGCCAGGTGATCGTGGCCGATGAAGATCGTGCCCGCATTGACTCCGCGTGGACGCACCGGTGTCGCCACGTTGGCGGCGGCGATGTTCGCGTATTCGTCCAGCACGCGCTGCCGATCGGCGGCCGGCACGGACGCATCCGCCGCAATCACTCCGGCGAGATAGTTGGCCAATGCGTGCCCTTCCAGCGGCAGGCCCGCCGCATGCAGCATCCAGCCCTGCAGCAGATACGCCGAGGTGACGGGCGGCGGTTCGGGAATCGGGAAGTTCGCCCAGACCCGGTACGGCGGATCATGCTCTTCGGCCGGCCTGCCGTCCTTGAAACCCAGCTTCCGGTAGGCATCCGCCAGCGCAGGCAGATGGTCGCCGTAGATCAGCACGATGGTGGGGCGGCCACGGCGCTGCAGCGCGTCGAGCAGATAGCCGTAGGCACGATCGGCCGCGACGGCATGCTGCACGTATTCCGCAAGCTCCGCACGGGCCTCGCCATGCAAGGCGGCCGGCAAACCCAGGCCGCTGTCGTCCTTCGGCGGATACTGGCCCCACGGCCCGTGGTTTTCGATGCTGATCGCGGTGACGAAGGTGGGGCGGTTCGAGGCGTCGAGTTCGGACAGCACCGCACGCGTCATCGCCATGTCGCTGACGTAGCTGCGGTCCGAGTAGTCGCGCGGATAGAGGAAGCTGCCGACGTCCTGGAACGTGGCGAAGCCCATTTCAAGCATCACCGTGCCCCGGTTCCAGAAACCGCGATCATTCGGATGCACCAGCACGGTGGCATAGCCCTGGTCCGCCAGCACACGCGGCAGGGCATCGATCGAGTGCCATCCCATCAACTCGAAGTAGGCGAACATCGAGCCCGGGTAAAACGCGATCGGCGCGCCGGTCAGCACCTCAAATTCGGTCTGCAGCGTGCGGCCGCCGAATACCGGCACGCGCAGATTGCCGGGCAGATCGGGTTTCTCACGGGCGATCCGTTTCAACACCGGCGTATCGGCGAAGCCGCGCAACATGGACGGTTCGAACAGCGACTCGCTCTGCACGATCACGATGTCCGGCTGCCTGCCATTGCCGTCGACGGGCATCTTCTGCAGCGCCTGGTGCACCAGCGGCTCGCTCCAGAACGCGTGCTCGGCCGCCGGATCGGCGGCACGTACCGCATTGTGGGAAGCCATCCGGCCCAGCACGATGTTGCCGGCCACACCCACGCTTTTCGCTCCGATCCGCTGGGTCCAGACGCTCCAGCCCAGACCAGGCATATTGTCTGGGATGTGCGCGCACGCCAGCATAAGCAGCAACAGCGCCGACAACGCCATGCAACCGACGCGCAGCCCGCGACCTGTACGACGGCGACGCCGAAACCACCAGGCCGCCGCCAATCCCAGCATCAACACCACGATAATGGCCACGGTCTGGCGCACGCTGGGGCGGATGAAGCCAAGAATCAGGCGCGGCTCCCGCAGCAACCCCGTAACCGCCGAAAAATCCGCATAGACCAAGCCCGTATTGAGGTAGGTCAGCTTCACATGGTCGGCATACCGTAAACCGCCCAGCAAGGCCACTTCGCAAGCCAGCGCCACCCACGCCCGTCCACTGAGGCCCCACGCCAGCAACATAACGGCCAGCGGCAACACCGCGTTCACCGCTTGGGCCACCAGCGAACTGCGCAGGCCAAGGTCGGGATCAAGCAGGGAGGGAAGCGCGCAAGCGGCCAGGAAAACCCACGCCGGGCCAAACGTCGCCAACCGCCGCGAAGGCATCCGCAGGTTTGCGATGTAAGATCGCAGCCATTTCGTCATGTCCCCCCCTCTGCAATCTGGCTGAGTCTTTACAAATGCTGGACTGGACCGCAGAAAGCAAAGCGACGCGACATGGCTGGCCCATTAAGTGTACGCACTCATGGAAGAGCAACGCACTGCGTTCGACATCGTTGACCGACCTGGATTGGCAATTCGATGCCGTAGCGCGGCAAAACTGCGTCCGGCCGGATTGCCATCTGAACCACGCAGCCTTCCCGGAGGCTTGTTTTGTCTGAGTCAGGCCATCCTGGAAAGCCGAAAGAACCAGACGAATCTGGGCAGTTATCGTCTTCGCCGCCAAGGACGGGATGACCTGGCCTCGGTGAGGGCACTCTGCACATCGAGCAAGTTGGGCGCCCATGACCAAGCCATAAACCTCGGCCCCGTCTTACACACGAAGCGCGCCAGCATGCGCGCACCAACGCATTTGCGGTGCCCGCCCACCACGAGACACAGTACAATCAGCCATTCATGTCGATGCGCGGATCGAAAACAAATCCATGCCTCGACCCCTGGCAAGCTCTCCGACTGGTTTCCTCCATGCCGCTTCAGACCGTAGATGTCTCCGTTGTCTCTCCCGTGTATGGGTGCTACGGCTGCCTCGAGGATCTAGTCGACCGCGTTTCCAACGCACTCTCGCCTCTGGGCGTATCGTTCGAGATCATTCTGGTCGACGACGCCAGCCCGGATCAGGCTTGGATGCGCATCTGCGAAATATCGGCCATTCACCCAGCGGTACGTGGCCTGCGATTGAGTCGAAACTTCGGCCAGCACGCGGCGATAGCCGCCGGGCTTCAATACGCCCAAGGCCACAAGATCGTGGTGATGGATTGCGACCTGCAGGATCTCCCCGAAGAAATCCCGCAGTTGCTGACGACGTTGCGTGACGAAACCGACGTGGTACTGGCCCAGCGCGCGCAGCGCCAAGACTCCCCCCTCAAACGGCTGGGATCCTGGGGCTTCTATCGCGTTCTCGGCTGGCTCACCGATGGGTTTCACGACCATTCCGTAGGCAACTTCGGAGCATACAGCCGCAAGGTGATCGATACCATCAACCGTATGCCTGAAACCGATCGCTTCTTCCCACTTCTGGTCCGGTGGACCGGCTTCCGAACAACCCGCATTCCTGTCAGTCATGGCCGCCGTGAGGAGGGCCGCAGCGGATATACCTTGCGGAAGCTGCTGAACCTGGCCATGAATGTGGCACTGTCCTATTCGGACAAACCACTGCGACTGGTTATCCGTCTCGGGCTGGTTTTCGCGATGCTCGCGCTTTGCGTCGTCGCCATGGCCGTTTGGCAGTATCTCGCTGGCGACATCCGGGTAGCGGGCTTCACCAGCATCATTGCCTCGATCTGGCTGGTCGGCAGCGTGGCCATCACCTGCCTCGGCATCATTGGCCTGTACCTCGGTCGTCTGTTCACGCTTGCCAAGGGGCGACCGCACTACATCGTCGCCCAAGACACCCACGAATCAAACCTATGACTGAAACGGCACATCTACTCACGCTGTCCGAAGCCGACAGCAACCGGTTTGGCCTACGGATTGTTCGTGGACACCTTGACGATAACCCTGAGTTGGCCGCCCGCCTCCTTCAGGAGGTTGACGATGCGGCGGCCCAGATTGCCATCTTCCGGGTGCCGGCTGGTAGCACTCGTCTGCTGCACCAGTTGCTCGCCTCCGGGTTGTCGCCCATCCATGCAGACACGCTGGTATATCACTCCAGACATCTGTCGGAACCGATTACCGACGAGCCTACCACTCCTGCCTGGAATATCCAGCTCGCCACTGTCGGCGACAGCCCGGGCATTGCCGCCGTCGCGCGACAATCCTTCGATTCTTACCGCAGCCACTACCACGCCAACCCCCGGCTCGACCCGGTACGTATCGCCGAAGGTTATGCGGAGTGGGCCATTTCGTTCATCCGGCAAAACTCGCCCGAACTCGAGACGTGGACCGCCCAACGGGAGGGACAAGTCATCGCCTTCGCAACCTGTCGGCTTTCGCACGCGGATCATGACGTTGAAATCGTCCTGAACGCCGTTTTACCTGGGCAGGCTGGCCAGGGCGTTTACGGCACACTGCTGCGGCAGATATTGCGCGCCTACCAGGCACGGCATTTCCGCCACATTCGTATTTCGACTCAGATCTGGAACTATCGAGTCCAGCGCGCCTGGGCCCGAGCAGGGTTCATCATCACCCACGCCTACGACACTTATCATCTGAACATCACTCCGCATGCCACCTGATTCACTCACGCAAAGGATGTCGAATGAGCCAGATAACCAACGGTGTGCGCAGCATTCTGTCCACCCCATGGATCTACGACTTGCTGCAAAACGGCGTGGGCGCACGCAAGATGCGCCGCATTCTCTGCAGGGACTACATCCGCGCCGCACCAGGCATGTGCATGTTGGATGTGGGCTGCGGCACGGCACAGATACTGGAGCAGCTTCCAGTCGACATCGACTATCACGGGCTCGACCTTTCCGCTGACTACATCGACACTGCAAAGAAGCATTTCGACCATCGCGGAACATTCCTATGTGCCGACATAACGACGCTGCCTGCCGACGAAATGCCACCATGCAATCTTGCCATTGCCATCGGCATCCTCCACCATCTGGACGATAACGGCGCCCGATCCCTGCTACACAATCTCCACCAACGCCTGACACCGGGTGGAAGGCTGGTCACGCTCGACGGCCTCTACTGCACAGGGCAATCGCGTGCTGCGCGCTGGTTGATTTCAAAAGATCGCGGGCAAAACGTGCGAACCGCCGATGCCTACCAGTCGCTCGTTCCGGACGCTTTTTCCTCCGTCGAAATCTTCCGTCGCGACGACTTGCTGAATATCCCTTACACCCACGCGATCATGGTGTGTTGCAAATGACCACTGCACCATCCTGCCGCCATCTTTCGCCCCGAACGATACGCCCATGACCACCATTGCGATCCCTTTCAACAAACCCTACATGACCGGCAACGAGGCGAGCAATATTCTGAAAGCCCACGCGAACGGGCAATTGTCCGGTGATGGCCCCTTCACCAGGCATTGCCACCAGTGGCTCGAGTCCCACATCGGCTGTGCAAAGGCGTTGCTCACCCACTCGTGCACAGCAGCTTTAGAAATGGCTGCCATCCTGCTCGATCTCCAGCCAGGAGACGAGGTCATCATGCCCTCCTTCACTTTCGTGTCGACGGCCAATGCCTTCGTGTTGCGCGGTGCCGTGCCCGTGTTCGTGGATATCCGGCCCGACACCCTGAACATCGACGAGACGCTGATCGAATCCGCCATCACGTCGCGTACCCGCGCAATCTGCGTGGTGCATTACGCCGGCGTGCCATGCGAGATGGATACCATCATGGCGATCGCCTCGCGGCATGGGCTGAAGGTTGTCGAGGACGCCGCACAAGGCATCTTTTCCACCTACAAGGGTAAACCCTTGGGCAGCATTGGTGACCTCGCCGCACTCAGCTTCCACGAGACCAAGAACGTAATCTCGGGCGAGGGCGGGGCACTGCTTATCAACAATGCGGCACTGTCCGAGCGCGCGGAAATCATCCGCGAGAAGGGCACTAACCGAAGCAAATTCTTCCGTGGCCAGGTCGACAAATACACTTGGGTCGATATCGGCTCGTCCTACCTCCCCAGTGAACTGATTGCCGCCTTCCTTGCCGCCCAGCTCGAGCAGGCCGAGGCGATCACCGCGCGCAGGCTCGAACTCTGGGCTAACTACCATCGCTGGGCTGCCCCGCTGGAAGCGCGGGGTGCCCTGCGCCGCCCGGTTGTGCCCGACGGGTGCACGCACAATGCCCACATGTATTACCTGCTTCTTCGCGGATTGGAGCAGCGCACCCACTTCATTGAACAGATGAAGGCCGCGGGCATCGGCACCGTGTTCCATTACATCCCGCTGCACAGCTCTCCGGCAGGCCAGCGCCTTGGTCGAGTCCACGGCCGGTTACCCTACACCGACACAGTGAGCGAGCAGTTGGTAAGGCTACCGCTATGGGTGGGCCTGGAAGATCAGCAGGCATACGTCCTGCAGACGGCCGGCGATATCATCGGCAAGCTCTGCGCGCCAGAGAATCCGTGAATTTCCAGTCCGGCCTCGTCAGGGAGGGTCAGCCGCGAATCGGCCGCGCAAACGGCTGATTCGCGGCTGACGCATACGGACATATGCCGGACACGCCTACGAAACATCTCGCACGATGCGGAATTTTTCATAAGTCTTGAGCAGGCTCACCGAGACTCGCTCACCTCGTCAGTCAGCCAAACCATCATGTCCGTCACCCTCACTCCCCCCACCCGCCCGCCGCGCAACAAGCTGCTTCATGGGCTGCGCTCCCTGCTGGTGTTGTCGATACTGGCCGTCTGCGTAAGCCTGACGATACGGGTGTTCGATTGGCATGCGGTCGGCATCGCCTTGAGCCACATGCGCATCGATGTGCTGGTCATGGGCGAGCTACCCTTGTTCACGCTCATTTTTGCCATGCGCGGATGGCGCTGGTTGATCGTGCTTGGTATCCGCCCCACCCGCCGGCGATTCGGTTATTCGTTTTGCGCCAACGGCGTGTCGGCGGGACTGGCTGCGTTGACGCCGTTCCAGCTTGGCGAGGCCATCAAGATCCGCATGATCCCCGACCGCCACGGCAGCGCATGGCCGCTCGGCGTGTCCGCCTTTTTCACCGAACGCATGCTCGACCTGTGCGGGATGGTCGGCATGGGACTGTACGGATTGCTCAGCCATCTCGGCTGGTCGAGGTTGGCGCCATTCACTATCCTGCTGCCCCTCCTTGCCGGCATCGTGCTGGCACTGTTTTCCAACCATGCGGATCGACTGCCCCAGCGCCTGCAGCCATACACCGAAGCATTGCGCGATGCTCCACGCATCATCCGGGCCAGCATGCTCACGGTGGCGACCTGGCTGGCCTATGCAGGGACATGGTGGGTAGTTGCGCACGCTATGAACCTGGTGCTGAGCTTTGCTCAGATCAGTCTGTTGCTGGGTGGCGTCATGCTGGCCGTGGTTGCGAGCATGACTCCTGGTGGGCTCGGTGTTTCGGAACTGAGCAGTCGCGGCATCATGCTCTGGTTGGGGAGCAGCATCGCCACCGCCGATGCCACGGCGATCGCCATTCGCGTGCTGACGCCGATCATTGCCATCGCCGGCATGGCCTGCCTGCTTCCGCTATGGCGCCACAGCAGGCACACCCAACGTCACCCCCCGGTGGCCGACGAAACTTGATCCCTAACCAAGCGCCTCACCTCCGCCAGCAACGCACCGCCGAGCCGCGACCAGCCACGGCACGCTATCGACTCCGCATCGCCGATACCTGCCACGATCAGCCGCCTGGGCTCGGCAAGCAGTCCGGCAAGCAGCGACCGCAGGCTGTCGCTGTCGTTGCGACAGGACCAACCACATTTCCAGGCAGCTAGCAATTGGTTGACCGGGTCGTCCTCTGCGTAATGACAATGCAGGATCGGTCTGCCGCTGCCCAGATATTCGAACAACTTGCCCGGCGTCTGTGCATACCCTGCATTGCCGATGTTCACCAGCACATCGCAATCGCGCTGCAACTGCAGCACACGCGCGTGTGGCAACTCGCCAAGAAAGGCAATTCGCCCGCCGCTGCGCGCCGCATAGGCCAGCAGGCCGGGCGATACGGCCGGCGCCACGATGGTCAAGCTCAACTGTTCGAGACCAAGCACAGCCTCCAGCAGCGGGACCGGGTCACGGAACGGGTAGAAACGTCCGGTGTAGAGCAAGCGCAAAGTACCACTGCGGGGATAGTCAACCGCAGGTTGTGGTCTTGGTCGGTCGTCGTCGAATCCTTGCCCAATCACGAGGAACCGGGACTTGTCGGCGGCGTGGCGTCCGACCAGCAGGTCGCGCGTGGCCGGTGTGGTCACCACGATCGTATCCGCCCGCCTACACACCCGCGCCTCCAACTCCCACGCGCGGCGACGCCAGCGCCGCGGCGTATAGGATGTGAGCACGGGATCACCCATATCGACCATCCATGCAAGCCCTCGTTCAGCCGCGCGTAAACCCAACTGCAATGCGACCGGCGGCTCATGCGAGCTAATCAACAGGTCGGGCCGAAGCGCAACCAGTAGTCTGTCCATTGCCTTTCCGGCGGGTTTCTTCCATTGCCCGCGACTGTCGGGATAGCGCAACAAACCGGCCAACTGATCCAGCCGCTGCAGCAGCCGCCCCTTCCAGTTCAACACCACCGGTCCCGACGATGGCGGAAACACGCCCGGCGACTCGGGTTCGACGCGTAGATCAATACGTTTACGCGCGCGCTGCAAGCGCGCCAGCCAGCCAGCGAGGCCACCGGCATCGCAACGATGCACTGTCACGCCTGCAGGCGGTTGCAGCGCGCCGCCTCCGCGCGCAGGCATGTCCGGCGCCAGCACATGCACATTGACTCCAGCTCGCGCCAGTTCGCGACTAAGGTAATACCAGCGAATTGCTTGGGGTGAAGCCTGCGGCGGATAGTCGTACGCGACTAGCAGGATACGCATGCTTGCTCCGGGGGATCCCAAACTACCCAACGAAGACCTCCCAAGACCGGCCAGCGACGTCACGCGACATTTTTCCGGCACTACTTTCGCCGCAAGACGCGACCGGGATGGTCGAAATCGGTCAGGCGTCGCGCAGCACCTCAACGATGCGCTGCGATGCATGTCCATCGCCATACGGCGAAACGCCGCGCGCCATCTCCCGGTACGCTTGCACGTCCTTGAGCAGGCGCGAGGCCTCTTCCAGAATGCGCGCCTCATCTGTGCCGACAAGGCGAACCACGCCCTCATCCACCGCTTCCGGCCGTTCGGTCTCCACGCGCAGCACCAGCACGGGCTTGCCCAGAGCCGGCGCCTCCTCCTGCACTCCGCCAGAATCGGTAAGAATCAGGTACGCACGCTTCTGCGCCTCCACAAAGGGCGCATAGTCGAGCGGCGCGCACAAACGGATGCGCGGGTGCGCTCCGAGCAGCTCGTGCGCCATGGCCCGAACATTCGGATTGGGATGCACCGGGTAGAGCACTTCGATGTCGGGATATCGGTCGGCAAGAGTCCTGATCGCGCGACACACCGCGCGGAACGGCTCACCAAAATTTTCGCGCCGATGGGCGGTGACCAGCACCAGCCGTTTGCTCGCATCTAGCGGAATGTCCAGCGGCCAGTCGCTTGCGGCGACCTCCAGAAGTGCATCGATCACCGTGTTCCCGGTGACGTGGATCGCAGCGTCGGCAATGCCCTCGCGCAACAGGTTCTGCCGCGAACGTTCCGTCGGCACGAAGTGCCAGCGCGCCAGACGCCCCGCCATCACACGGTTCATTTCTTCCGGGAAAGGGTTGTCGAAATCGTGCGTACGCAGCCCGGCTTCCACATGACCAAATGGGATGCGTCGATAGAACGACACCAGCGCCGCCGTCATCACCGTGGTGGTATCGCCCTGCGCCAATACGATGTCCGGCATGATCTCGCCGAACTTCGCGTCCAGCGCCGAGATCAACCGGGCCGTCAGCTCGGGGAGCGCCTGATTTGGCCGCATGATATCCAGATCCACGTCCGGCACGATGTCGAACAAGGCCAACACCTGGTCGAGCAAGTCGCGATGCTGAGCCGTGGCCAGCACGGTGACCTTGGCCCATGGCTCCCGTTTCAGCGCCTTGATCAGCGGCGCCATCTTGATGCCTTCGGGGCGGGTGCCGACGATGCAGAGAATGTGTTTCATGGTACGAAGTTACTCGGATCCTGATGGTATTGGGCCGCCTCACTCGACATCGGAAGCCCTTGGCAAGTAATGATGCCATCGCTGCACTTTCGGCGAGAACACGTTGAGCTTGTGATCATGAAGAAGCCGGATGTCGCGGCTGCGGATCTGTTCCGGGTAATTGCACACCACCAGCTCAGGCAGACAGCCGTCGATGTTGTCCGGATTCTTCGACAACTGCCAGAGCTGCACGGCCATCTGCTGGTAGTAGGCCCGGGTATAGACCCGGGAACGCCAGCTCTGGATCGCGAATATCGCCTGCACCGCAAGCAGAACCACCACGCCGGCGTATGGCGCCGCGATCACTGCGCGATGAATGCGGCTAACAGGCTTTGCCGTCACGCCATCGGATGCCGCCCACATCATCAGCAACGCGATCAGATTGAACTGGTACAGGCTGAAGTAGCGATTCTGGTACAGGTACATGTTTCCAAGTTCAGAAACCCTATAAAGCAGGATGCCCGCTACCCAACCATAGGTCATGAACATCAGGAACACTGCGGCGAACTTTGTCAAACTGCCATTCCCGCGCAGCGCGCGCCACCAGAACCAGACGTGTGCGAGCAGAAGCAGCACCACCGTCATGCACTCAATGACGAACCATGCGGCGCCATTCAGCCAGCGGAACGGACTCGCCGGCAATATCGAGAGCAGCAACGGCCACGCAAACCAGCGCCACCACGCCCCCCCTCTGCCGACTGCTAACAGATTCGCCAGGTAACTGCTCAGCGGCGGCTTGTCTACCCCGCCGATCACGGGCGCGAAAGCGTAGCCGACGCGTACCGCAAGCATGCACGTGGCTACCACCGCGAACATCTTCCACACATGGCGGGCACGCATACTGCGATCGCCAATGCCGATCACGCCACAGGCCATCGCCACGGCCAGCAGTACGATCCATGCGCTGTCGTCATTGACTACGCCGAGCAAAAGCGTCGCCCCGGCCAACATGAGGTAACGCATCGACGACGGTGCCGCCCAAACTGTCCACACCACCCACACGAACAGCAGCATCGGGAGGAAGGTCACGTACTCGAGCGTCACCAGCGACCAATCCCAAGTCATGGTTGTGCTCATCGAGAACAACAACGCACCCATAGCAGCCCAAGCCACGTAACGACGCAGATCGACTGGGCGATCGCTTTCCGCGCACACGGCAAACCGGTGGAAAAGCAGCATGCACGCTCCTGCCGCCAGCACACCTACCAATGCCTCAAACACGAAATCGAGGTGAAAATAGCGCCAAGTCAGGTATAGCACCAGCTTGTTCGCGGGTTGCGCATGGTCGACCCCATGGCGTTTGACGAAAAAGTCGGCCATGCCAAGCGTGCCGTCGATCGCTTTGCTGACAAACACGTCCAGGAAGTACCACGCATCTGAGCGTATGACCGGATCGGAAGCCCAACGCGTGAAGAACCCTACGTTCAGAAACGCTGCAGTCGCAATGAGCCACGCAAGAACTCGCACCACGCCGCTACCATGCTGCGGCAGACGATTCACCGTATTCATCCCACCCTCTTCGATCCGCGGCAAATATCGTCGGCACTACCCGTAACGGCGACCGCGACGGCATCGCCGGAGCAGCGCCCCTGCTTCATGTTACTCACGGCGCCGAATCGCCACGGTACTTATGTGGCACCCACGTACCCCACTTCGCCTCGTAGATCGCCTTGTTCTGCTCGAACATCGCTAGGCGCTTTTCCTGTTTGATCTTGTTGAATGAGGCGGAGAGGTGGTGGTGGATGAACACGTCATCGGCGCAGGCAATGCTCCAGCCGGCCTGCTGCACGCGACGGCAGTAGTCATCATCCTCGAACATGCCGATGCCGAACGCCTCGTCGAGATCGCCTACCTTTTCGTAGACGCGGCGCGGCATCGCCACGCAGAAAAACGCAGCTGTATGTAGAGGCGTGAGCTGGCCCGCATGGTGCGCCGTGTAGTCGGCGGCGGCCTGCAGCATCTGTTCCATGTCGTTGTAGCGGATGTCGATGCGCGCCTCGTTGCCGATGTTGTTGGTGACCGGGCCGAGCATACCCAGCATCGGCGTGCGTTGCAGATGGCCCACCAAGGTGGCCACCCAGCCGGGCGTGACATGGGTGTCGTTGTTGAGCATCACCAGGTACTCGCCCGTGGCCGTGGCCAGCCCCTGGTTGTTGGCGGCGGCGAAGCCGCGATTGTCCGTATTGAGGATGACATGCCGGTTATCGCCAGCCGCCGCCCACGCCCGCAGGTACACCGGGGTATCGTCCGCCGAGGCGTTGTCGACCACGATCAGCTCGAGATTGGGGTAGTCGCTGTAGCGATCGAGGCTGTCCAGACAGACCTTGGTAAGGTCGAGATTGTTGTAGGTCACCACGACTACGCTGACTTTGGGCTGCTGGAGGGCATCGATCCCCTTCGCCAAGTCGCGCACGCGATGTGCCCAGGTTTGTTCGGCGGCGAACTCTCGCCTGCGCGCGACCAGCTGCGGGTTGAAAAGCGCACGAAGCGTCGCGGCCAGTGCGGCGAGGAAACCATCATGATCGGCACCGGTGCTCACCAAATCACCGAACTGCTTGATTTCTGGAAGATCGATCGAAACCACATCCTTGCCGGCGCTGAGATATTCGTAGACTTTCACCGGGTTGGTAGCGAGGGTAAGTGGGATGACCTGGAACGGCAGCAAGCAGACGTCGAAACCGTGCAGATAGTACGGCAACGCGGTGTAAGCCACTTCGCCTGTGAACTCCACGTTGTCCAGATGCTGCAGCCGCTGCTGCGCGCCACATGTATCGGCACCCACCATGAGCACGAGGCAATCCTGGTGGTTGCGCGCCACCTTCTCCAGCAGATCCAGGTCGAACCACTCGGCAATCGCACCGTAGTAACCGATCACCCGGCGACCACGTGGATCGCGGAAAACTTCCGCTGGCGGCTGGCAAAAATGTTCGTATTGGCAGGCGTTGCGCACCATCAAGCAATGCGGGTTGTGCCGTCCCGCTTCGTGCTGCAGCCAGTCGGAGGTCACCACCAGCAGATCGGCGATGCGCATCAACTCGTTCTCGCGCGCCAGCACGTCCTGTGTGTTGTCGGCGAAACCACCGTGATGATCCATGCAGTCGTAGACCAAGCGCTGGTTCGGCAACACTTGCGCAGTCTCCAACCAGTATGGGTGCTGCACCAGCGAAGCGCAGGCACGGCTGCTAGTCCACGCCAGCAACAGGCCGATGCCAGCGCGCAGCTGCTCGCGTTGTGCTGCATTCGGGGCCGAATGGTAGATCGCCGGGCTACCGGCGAGGTGCAAGTGCACCTGGAACAGTCGACCTTCGGCGTCCAGTGCCTCGACACTGAAACCTGGCTCGGCCCGGTCTATGAAGTTGTTCGAGACGTAAAACACCCGATGCCCAGCCGCTGCCAGCTCACGCGCCAAGTGCTGTGGCCGCTGGATGCGAAAATGCCAGTCGATGACCGCCCACAGGAAGAAATCGCGCCGCTGAGGCATTTGCGGTGCGAGCAGGGCATTCGGTATGTGCGCATGGCCAACAGACCGATCCATCGCCACGGTTTCAATCTGCGGCAACGGGTCTTCTGCTCCAATTGGCGAACTGGCCAGACTCATGCCTGACGAAACAACGCCTATGGGGTGCTGCCTCCAGCCAAGCCGGCGGCGATCCTCCGGACTGATGCCGCAATGACGCAGCGTACGCAGCAGGAATCGCAGCGGTCGCGTCCAGCGCCAGGAACGACTGGCCTTGATTTGTTCCAGCTCGACCTTCGCTTGTTCCAACACGACAATCCGGGCGTTGCGCTTGACAATCTCACCCTGCACGTCGGCCTGCCTGATGCGTGCAATTTCCAGCGCATGCTCCGCTTCTTGCTGCCCGCGCTCCGCTTCCTGTCGCTTGTGCTCCGCTTTCTGCTGCATGCGCTCTGCCTCCTGCTGCCTACGCTCCGCTTCCTGCTGCCTACGCTCCGCTTCCTGCTGCCTACGCTCCGCTTCCTGCTGCCTACGCTCCGCTTCCTGCTGCCTACGCTCCG
>Ga0157369_10003406_pt1 | contig 18853 bp, 16 predicted proteins | sample C25metaG_FD_113461 | JGI IMG/M metagenome (GOLD analysis project Ga0157369, IMG submission 113461) | Corn rhizosphere microbial communities from Kellogg Biological Station, Michigan, USA - C2-5 metaG | ecosystem: Host-associated > Plants > Roots > Rhizosphere > Soil | place: USA: Michigan... | reverse complement strand
GATTCGAGCCTTGCGGAAGTCCGCTCTGTGAGTTCAAAGGCCAATTGCGTCGGCGCGATGCCCGCTTCTTCAAAGTAATGCTGCAGCGACTGATGGAAGCTGCTGTCCATCATGTCCGCGGGAACGACGTTCACGCTGATCTTGAAGTTCTTGTGGGTGCGAAGGAAATCGCCGAAGTCCTCGGAGACCCGCTGGAGCGCCAGCAGAGTCAACTTTCCGATCAGGTCATTCGCTTCGGCGATGGGGATGAATACCGCAGGTGAGACGCTTTCCCCGCTCTTCAGGGTCCATCGCATCAACGCCTCCGCTGACACCGTCTCGCCGGTCCGGTTGTCCACGATCGGCTGGTAGTGCATGAACAGCTCCTTCTTGGCAACCGCCTCGCGCAGCAGCGCGTCGATGGTGCGCATTCTGTATCCGCGAGCAGACCAGGATGCGATGCCGAACGCCACACCGATGCCGGCAAGAATTCCTGTGAAGATGAGCAGCATCAGGTTGCTCATCAGGACAGCCAATCCGCGAGCCTTCAGCACATAGCAGGTGACCTGCCCAGGCAGGCACGCGACTGAAATGATGTCACCCCGAAGCCAGTACGTGGAGCCCGAGATGAACAACGGTTGCACGATGCCTGGATCTGCGCCACGCACGACGAGCATCGTGCCGGTTGCGCTGTTCAACAAGACAACACTCAACGCGTAGCGGCCATCCTCCACTGTCGCCGGCTGCTTCTCCGGTGCGATGAGGAGCTCGTAAGTACCTTCTTTGACGAGGGTGGACTTCACGCCAGGCGAGAGCGGCAGATCGACATTGCGCCATATCCGGCGACCTGTCTCGGTCGTGAAATCGGGACTGTCGGAAGGAAGGCTGGAAGCGGCGGCGCCAATGTTGCCGTTGCACCTCGGGCCGGCGCCTTCACCCTGATAGACAACGTCGCGAATGATCGCGGATCGAAAGGCGATGGACCGCAGTGCTTCAAGATGCGTCGCGGAGCATGGTCGGGCATCCAGGGCGTGCAGTTCCGCGAACGCCGCATTGACTTCGGCAACCCGCTCCAGCGGTCTGGAGATGACGGCCGCCGCGGCCGTGCGTATCTTGCGTTGTTCGTCGGCAATGAGGAACGCGCACAACACAGCGAGCGTGGCCACGATGCCCAATGTGGACCACGCGATGATGCGCCGCCTGTTGGACACCATCTGACCCAACACTGACGCATCGGGGTCGTTGTCACGCCGAGATATGGTTGAGTTGCTTGGATGAAAGTCGGCACGGAACATCACGCAACTTTCATTCGCAGATAAACCTCGAACAATATTGCATTCCCGCCCGCTTGGGCGAAATAAGATGAGCTCCAGGAAGTAAAGCAGGAGCTGCGAACCCCTATCGACTCCTAAGTGTGATTCAGAACACAACTTGTGGACAAGGCACAGCGGCCTTGGCACTATTTCTGGTTGTATCTGTACTCGGTGTAGCGATAGCTGCCGGAGTCGTAGCCGTAGGCGCCGTAGTGCCTGCGCGCGAGATCCAGGCCGTTGAAAATCACCCCGCTGACCTGCTGGCCGGCATGGGCAAGCCGCTTGACCGTTTCATTGAGCTCGCCGATCTGCGTCTGTGTATCGCGAGCCACCAGAAGTACCGCCCCGACATGCGCGGCCACCGCCGCCGCGTCAGCGGCCACCAGGACAGGCGGACTGTCGATGATGACCAGGTCATAACACTGCGAGATCTCGTGAAGCAGTGCCGCGAACCTCGACGACAGCATCATGTTGGCCGGGTTCGCCGGATAGTTGCCGGTGGTGAGGATGTCGAGCTGGGGCAACACCTGGCGGTGAATCGCCTGCTCGGGCGTCACCTCGCCGACCAGGACGTCCGCCAGGCCGTTGCGCCGCGGCAGCCCGAAGACCCTTTGCAGATGGCCCTTGCGCAGATCCGCATCGACCAGCAGCACCCGCTTGCCGGCCTGCGCCAGGATGACTGCGAAATTGCTGGAGATGAAGCTCTTGCCCACGCCCTCGGTGGCGCCGGTGATGAGCATGCTGTTGTTGCCTGCCTCCAGCATGGCCAGCTGCGAGACGATCCTCAGGTTGCGCAGGCTTTCCACCGCCGTACACCCGGGATCGGACAGCGCCAGCACATGCACGCCACGCGCACCCGCCGTGACGCGCTGGTGGATCTTTTCCTGCTCGGGGGCCAGGGGCACGACCGAATAGACGTTCAGGCCCACACGGTCCTCGATTTCCTGCGGGTTGCGGATGCCGCTGGACATTTTGCTGCGCAGCAGCGCCAGCGCGACGCCGATCAGCAGGCCGAGCACCAGCGACAGCGCGACCACAAGCGGCTTGAGCGGCTTTACCGGGACCTTGGGGTTGGTCGCCCGGTCGAGCAGGCGAACGTTGCCGACCTTGCCCTCCTTGACCAGGCGCAGCTGCAGCGAACTGTTGAGCAGCGATTTGTAGAGTTCGCCGTTCACGCGGACGTCCCGCTCGAGGCGCAACGCATCGCGCTGAACCACGGGCATTGCGCTCACCCGGCGATCGATGCCGTCGAGCTCGCTGCGAATGGCCGACATCTGTCCGTCGAGTACGCGCACCTTCGGGTTGGTTTCGGTGAAGCGCGAGAGCAGTTCGCGCCGCTCCTGTTGCGACTCCAGAAGCTTGGTCTGCAGCTGGACAGCCTGGCCGAGGATGGCCTTGGCCTCCTCGTCGAAGGCGATGGTGCCGTTCTTGTTGCGGAAGGTGGCGTAGACGTCTTCGGAGGTCTCGAGTTGCTTCTTGAAATCGGGCAGTTGGCGCTCGAGGAACTGGAGGGTCTTCTCGGCCTCGGCTGCCTTGCGCTCGACGTTCTGGCGAACGTACTGCGCCCCGATCTCGTTGAGAATGCGCTGCAACCGTTGCCGGTCGCTGTCCTCGAGCGTGGCGCTGATGACGTTCGACTGCTTTCCCTGTTCAGCCAGCTGCATGCGCTTCTGGATATCTTCCGTCGTCGCCAGGACCGAAGCGCGCGACACCACGAACTGGGCGCCCGGCTTGCCGTCGAGCCTGGAGACCACCAGCACGATGTCGCCGCCGAGCAAGTGCCGGCTGAGTACTTTGCCGACCACGCCGGTCAGCGGCTTGGCCAGATCGGGATGGCTCAGCGTGTATTCGTTGCCCGACACGACGGTGATGGTGAATGGCTCCTGGTCTTCCAGCGCGGCCGGCACATCGAATCTGGCGATGCCGATCGCTTCCGTGCCGCTGACATAGCCGCTCATGCCGAGGAAGCCCGGCTCCGACCATTCGCTGGCCCGCCGCGCGAGCCACTCTCCGATCAGCGGAACATAGCGCGGCTTTGCGTCGATGTAGATGCGCGTTGCCTCGACCGCCCCACCGACGATCATGCGCGAGCGCATGACCTGGATCTCGCCCGACGCCGGCGTCTTCACGTCGAACAGACTGGCAGTGTCCCCCAGAAAATTCTTCACGTCCGGGGCCGAGTCCTCGACTTGGACCAGCAGGTTGGACTGGTAGATCGGTGTCGCCAGGAAGGCGTAGGCGATGCCCAGTGCCATCACGGCCGCCGTCACCCCTGTCACCAGCCATTTGCGGTCGATCAGGATGTCCAGGTATTCGGAGAACTGAACCAGGTCGTCGCCGCGCGGCGGCGCGACCACGGCGAGCGGATAGGCTGAAGGTAAAGCGGGCGTGGTCATTGGAGTTTCCTGATTCGTTCGACCCAGGCTGCGGTGCCCGCGTCGATGATTTGCAAAGAGCGTTCGAAAGCCGGTCGGCCTGAACGGTAGGGGTCGGGCACATCCATGCCCGCGGCGTCGCCCAGGCGGAACAGCTTGCCGCGCGTGAGCGGGTAGCGTTGGTGCAGGTAATGGCGCTGTGCTTCGTCCATGACCAGGATCAGGTCCGCCTCCTGGCACATTGCCGCCGTCAACTGCCGTGCCCGATGTGCTTCGATGTCGAGGCCGCGCTGTGCCATCAGTTCGCGTGACCATGCATCGGCGGGCCGGCCCACCAGCGCATCCAGGCCGGCGGACAACACCTGCAGCCGAGGCAACGCCGAGGCCAGCAGCGCCTCCGCCATCGGGCTGCGGCAGATGTTGCCGATGCATGCCACCAGGACGGACCTCATCGCGAATTGCCCCGGCCCAGCCACGAGACCAGCGCCTGTCCCAGCAGAAGCCCCACGCCGTCCGCCAAGAGGTCGCCCCACTCGGCGAACCGGTAGGCCGTGAACGACTGCAGCACCTCGATCAGTCCGCCGTACGCCAGCAACCCGGCGAGAACGGCCAAGGCGCGTCCCGGCCATGCCCACGCACCCAGCACCGCCAGGACCGCAAACGCCAGCGCGTGATTGCTCTTGTCCCAACCCGTGCCGGACATCAGCGGCGACGGCGGCGCCAGGCTCAGCGCCAGCAGCACGAGCATTGCGACGAACATCAGGACGCGCCAGAGCACGGGCCGACGGATGAAGGACGCGGCCCGGCTCAAGCCGATGCCTGCGCAAGCACTTGCGCGATCACCTCGCCGCTGCGGTCGACCTCGGCCTGCGTCAGCGTGGGGTGCACCAGGAACATGAGGCTGGTCTCGCCGAGCGCGCGCGCGACCGGCAGGGGTTCGGCCGGACGCCAGTTGGTGCCGTCGAAGGCCCGCTCGAGATAGACCTCCGAACACGAGCCCTGGTAGCAGGGCACGCCGGCGGCCTGGACGGCTTCCACGATGCGGTCGCGCGTCCACCCCGGCGCCAACCGCTCGGGCTGCACGTACACGTAGCACTTGTAGTGCGCATGGACGCTACCGGCACCCGCCTGCGCAGAAAAGTCCGGAACGCGCACCGCAGAATGCGTAGCCGCCGCCGCCCACAGGGCCTGGGCGTGGCGCGTGCGCAGCGCCGTCCAGCCGGCCATGCGCCTCAACTGGATCCGGCCGATCACGGCCTGCATCTCGAGCATGCGCCAGTTGGTGCCGAAGCTCTCGTGCAGCCATCGGAAACCCGGCGGATGCGCGCGCTCGTAGACAGCCTCATGGCTCTTGCCATGATCCTTGTGCTGCCACATGGCCAGCCACAGCGCCCTGTCGTGCGTCGTGACCATGCCCCCCTCGCCGCCGGTGGTCATGATCTTGTCCTGGCAGAAGGACCACGCCCCCGCGTGCCCGATGGAGCCGACCGCGCGCCCCTTGTAACGCGCTCCGTGGGCCTGGGCGCAGTCCTCGATCACCTTGAAGTCGTGCGCGGCCGCCAGCGCCATGATCGGGTCCATGTCGCAGGGCCAGCCGCCCAGATGCACGCAGATGACCGCCTTGGTGCGCGGCGAGATGGCGCGGGCGATGGTGTCGGCACTGAGGTTGCCGCTGTGCGCATCGACGTCCGCGAACACCGGCGTCGCTCCGGCGCCCACCACGCAGGCCACACTCGCGATGAAGGTGCGCGGCGTCACGATCACCTCGTCGCCGGGGCCGATGCCCATGCCCTTGAGGATGGCCTCCAAGGCCAACGTACCGTTGGCCAGCGCCAGGCCGTGCGCCGTGCCGGTCCAGGCGGCGAACTCCTTTTCGAATTCGCGGGTCTCCTGGCCGGTCCAGTAGTTGACCTGGTTGGACAGCAGTACGCGCCGGACGGCCGCGGCTTCTTCTTCCGTGAAACTGGGCCAGGGGGACAGAGAGGTATGGAGCACGATGGATCAGCCTTTGATGAGTGGTTTGGCGGGGTTGCCGACGACGGTGGCGCCGGGCGGCACATCGCGCGTGACGACCGCGCCCATGCCGACCACCGCGCCCCTGCCGATGACGAGGGGCCGGCCCGGGCGGCCCTGCCGGATGACGGCGCCGGCACCCAGGTAGGCACGGTCTTCGATGACCACGTTGCCGTTGCACTTGACGCCGGGAGCGAAGGTGACGAAATCGCCGATCACGCAGTCGTGCTCGACATAGCTGTAGAGGTTGGCATGGAAGTGCATGCCGATGCGGATGTTGGAGGTGAGCGTCACGAACGGGCTGAGCACCGCGCCCCGGCCCAGCGCCACCTCGTCCATGACGACCACGTTGGACGCGCGCACCGTCCACGGCTCGACACCATCGGCCGCCAGGCGTGCGGCGAGGCGTTCGCGGGCCTCGCTGTGGGCCACGGCGATGACGGCATGCCTCGCGCCGGCCTGCATGCGCAGGAACTCGGCGTAAGGCAGCACGGCGTGCCCGTTCACCGGCAGCATGCCGGGCTGGTCGTCCACGAATACCAGGCGCTCGGGCGCGACACCCGCGCGCGCCAGCTGCTCTCGGGCCAGCGGCATGACGCCCCGGCCACACCCGCTGGCGCCGAACACGGCGAACAGCGGCGCGCTCATTGCCCGCGCTCCGTCAGCGAACCGGTGAAGCGCGGCATCGTCGCATCGCCCGCCGCGCTGATACCGTCGCGCAACAGGACTTTGCGCACCGTGAGCCACAGAATCCGCAGGTCAAGCAAAAGCGAGCGCCGGTCCACGTACCAGACGTCCAGGGCAAACTTCTGTTCCCAGCTCAGCGCGTTGCGCCCGTTGACCTGCGCCCAGCCCGTGATGCCGGGCCGCACTTCGTGGCGGCGTGCCTGCTCGGCGGTGTACAGCGGCAGGTACTCCATCAGCAGGGGGCGCGGCCCCACCAGGCTCATGTCGCCCCTCAGCACGTTCCAGAGCTCCGGCAGCTCGTCCAGGCTGCTGGCGCGCAGGAAGCGACCGAACCGCGTCAGCCGCTGAGCATCGGGCAGCAGTTCGCCGTCGTCGCCGCGCACGTTCGTCATGGTGCGAAACTTGATCATGAGGAATGGCCGGCCGTTCAGGCCGGGCCGGACCTGGCGGAACAAAGCGGGCTTGCCCAGCTTGCGGCGCACCTGCCACGCGATGAGCATCAAAGGCAACGCGAGCACGAGCAGCGCCATCGCGGCGGCGACGGTGTCGACAAGGCGTTTCATGCCGCGCACACCTCGTCGAGCACGGCCGCCAGGCGCCGCGAGAGCTGCGGGAAGTCGTGGTGGTGCGCCACGTAGCGGCGCCCGTTTCGCCCCATGCGCGCACGTTCGTCCGGCGACGCCGTGGCCACTTGCACGATCGCGTCGGCCAGTTGCAAAGGTTGGTCGGCCCGCACCGTCGGGCCGGCCTGCGCGTCCGCCACCGGGTTGTTGGAGGCATCGGACGCCATGACGATCGGGCGGGCCGCGGCGAGGTAGTCGAACAGCTTGTTCATGCTGATTCCGTAACGGTAAAGATTGGGCAGATCGAGCACCGCGATGACGAACGCGTCTGCCTGCGCCGCCAGCGCAGGCACCCCGCGCTTGGGGACTGGCGGCTCGAAGCTCACATTGCGCAGGCCCAACTGCCGGGCCTGGGCGATCAGCGCGGGTTTCAGCGCGCCGTCGCCGACCATGCGCAAGCGAATCGCCGGCACTGTCGCGCGTTCCTGCAGCAGCTTCATGGCCAGCAGCACGGTGTGAAGCCCGTTGGCCTGCCCATGCGCGCCCAGATACATCAGGGTGAAGGGCTCGGACGTGTCGCGCACCGGCGGCTGAGACGGCGGGAACAGCGACAGGTCGACGCCGTTGGGTATCCACACGATGCGCTCCCTGGGTATTCCCAGAGGCGCGATGTACTTCCATGCATGGGGCAGCAGCACCACGGTGCGCACCGCGCGCCGATAGAGCCACAGTTCGAGCTTTCGCATGGCCCAGGTCACCGGCGAGGACTCCCGCAGGCGCCCCATGTCCACCAGCGTCTGCGGCCACAGGTCGCGGACCTCGAACACGAAGGGCACGTTGAAGCGCCGCGCCAGCACCGCGCCGGCCACCGCTGCGAACGGATGGACGCTGGAGCCCACGACGACGTCGGGTCTGGGCAGTTGCCGGGTCGTCCTGGCCAGCATGACGCGCCGCATGAAGGCCAGCATATTGCGCATGCGCCCACCGCCGTTGCCCCGGTAGGTGGGTGTGCGCACCCACAAGAACGGAACTCCGCCCACGCGCTCCAGGCGTTGCGCCTCGTCGGTGTCCAGCCGCTGACGGCCGCTGTTCAGTTCCACGCTCGCCGCGATCACCGTGGCCTGCCAGCCGCAGGCTTCCAGGTACTTCGCCAGATGGAAATGCCGCGTGCCGCCGGCGCCGTCCGGCTCCTGGGCATAGTGATTGATGATCCAGACCTGCTTCATGCGCGTGTATCCAATGGGTTGTTCATGGTTTTGCCGCCACGAGCGCGGGCCAGAACATCAATTCAGATCTGGCGCGCACCTCGTCGGAGGCCCTGTTCGTGAGCAGCGGGTAGGCCTGCGCCATGAAGTTCGCGTCGCTCGCTTCATGTGAGTCGCTCAGCGTGTAGATGCGGCGCGCCAGATCATTCAGGACCGGCTCCCATCGACCCCAGACCGGGTACCCGCCCGTGGCGAAGGCGCCCGACAAGCCGAAAGGGCGGATGCCTTCCGTGCAGCCGTTCGCTCCGTTGTCGTAGGCGACGCGGTACCAGCCGTTGGTCCCGCCGAAGTAGTTGCTGAACAGCGGATGCACCGCATCCTGGTTCCATACCCTGGCGCGAAGCTGGCGCGCGAAGGCCCTGAACACCTTTGCGCTTGGCAGCAAGCCGGCGGGAAGGCCATGAAAAGACGCGACGGAAGCTTCATTTCTCTGCAGCGCATCGAACAACGCCACGAGCCTGCGGGCGTGGCTGATGTCCCAGCCCACCTCACGCACGGGTTCAGGTGGCGGCATGCGCACTTCCAGCCTGCCGCGGGCGTTCGTCGCGCCCTGCGCTGGCAGGCAAAGCACCGGCGCCGCGGCCCCCTCGTAGCCCGCGTAGCGGTTGTCGGGAAACAGGCGCCAGAAGCCTCGGTCGAGCTCTGCGCCCGTTTCTTCGGAGCCGCTGTCCGCCGGCTCGACGCCGGTGGAAAAGGTCCGTCGCTTGAACAAGCGCAGCAGCAGCACCATGCGCGATCGCAGGGCAGCCATGTCGTCGCCGTCCAGGCGCTTGCCCAGCAGCATCGGATACCTCGACAGGACGCCCGCGACCTCTGCGTGGATCGCGATCTGCCAGACATCCTTGTCGCTCAGGAAAAGTCTCGAGCTGCCGTCCTTCACGTCCGCGGCGCGCGCGGCGATGCGCTGTTCGAGCAGCAGGCGGCTGCGCTCGTCGTCCCAGCGGCGCAGATGCTCCAGCGCGATCCGGGTGGTCTGGGCGATGAAGGCCATGTCCGCCACGCTGGCGCCCGGCTGCGACAAGTCGCTGGCGGCGTTCATCGCGAAGGCGATGAACTGGACGCTGGGCAACATGACCTCCGTGTCGACCAGGCCGTTCCTGCGGTTGCAGACCCGACCGCCGCGGCACACCCATCCGGACGACGACGCCAGCGGGCCGATGGCCGAGCGTTGCGCATAGGCCTGTGCCGTCAGTGCAGCGATCTCGCGCTGGCGCTGCAGCCGGCCGCAGCGCCGGGCCATCGACAGCAGGTTGTGGAAATAGATCTCGAAGTCGTACAGCGCGTAGGTATCGCCCTGCCGCCTCAACCGCTCGCTCAGCAGATCGTCCGCCAGCAACACGCCGTGCGAATCCCAAAGCGTCCAGACCCTGGATTCCAACTCCCCTGCGCAGTCGAAGAAGCCTGCCCCAGCGGGCGATGCCGCACGCCCGCTCGCGCATGGGCAAAAAACAGCCGCCACGCCGAGCAGCAGCGCTGAGGATTTCCTGGAGATGGTCATTCAGGCGCTTCCAGCAGGGCGCAAGGCCCGTCGTATGCGCGACGGCCACGACGCCGCCACGGCCTGCGGTTCGAGCGGCGCGAACGACAGCAGGCAGAACGTGTAGAGGAAGCGCAGGTACGACGCGTCGCCGCTGGAACTCGCCGCCATGGCGAACAGAAGGATGATCGACTTGTTGACCAGCCGGGCCCGGTAGAAAGAGGCCAGCACGAAGAACACATGCGCGATTCCCACGAATACGCCCAGTTCCGCGAACAGCTCCACATGCTGGTTGTGGGGGTACACATATTCGTTGAAAGAGAACTGGCCCAGGCCGATGCCGAACAGCGGGTTGTCCTTGAAGTTCTGGATGGCCAGGTCCACCAGCACGAGCCGCGTGCCCACCGAGCCGTCGTCGGCCTCGGCAAGTTCGCCAGAGAAGATTCGCCCTATGGCGGACAGCCGCGAGTCATTCAAGGCGTCGACGAAGCCATCGAGAAAGAAGAAATAGAAGACACCCGCTGCCGCCACCACGGCAATCGAGAACTTGAGGTTCCTGCGAAAGCTGAAGACGAAGTAGAACGAGATCGCCGCCCCGAACGCGAAGATGGAGCCCTTCGACTCCGTCCAGATCAGCGCCGCGACGAAGCAAAGAAACAAGACCAGGAAGAAGATGCGCCTTCGGGCCCGCCAGAGGTGAAAGGACAGGACGCCGCACAGCCCCATGAGCCAGCCGTAGACGATCGGGCCGTTGAGGAAGAAGCGCACATCCCGCTCGAAGAAGCCGAACTGAAACTTGTAGGCCACCGTCAGAACCAGCACCGCGCACGAGAAGGCGATGAACAGGACTCTGAAATCGTCTTCGCCCAGCTCCAGCGACGCGCGGTGGAACAGCATCGCCACGATCGCCGGGCACAGCACGGCGCCGTCTATCTTCTCGACGGCGAAGCCCAGGTTCTCGGTGCGCCAGAGCGCCGAGAAGCCGATGAAGAGTCCGACGAACATGAACACCCCCACCGGGATCACGACCGAACGCTGCACCCCGAAGAGCAGGAGGTAGAACACCGAAGCACCCAGCAGCGCCGCCTTGATCAGGGCCTTGACGACGTCGTCCTGCGCGAACGGGAAGATGCCTCCAGCCACCAGGAGCAGATAGGCCATGCCGGCCACCAGAAAGAAGACCGCATGGCCAGAAGGCCGTGCGCGCGCGCGCTCGAGGTTCATGAAGCGGCGCCTCGCCTCGTTCGGCGCATCGCCCAGCGAACGGCGAAAGACATCCTGGCGGCGGCCCAGGCACCGTAGAGCGAACAGCCCCAGCACAGGCTGGCGAACGACAGCCCGAAGAACAGCAGCGCGGCAACCAGCAGGTACGGCGCCAGCGCGTCCAGCACGCTCAGCCCCCTGTCGCGCAGCGAACCCGCGGCCGGTCCGCGAGCCGCCCGGCGCGTCGCGGCCATGTAGACGATGGTGCTGGCCAGCGAGAAGACGCCCACGGCGACGTTCAGGGAGAACACCGCGCCAGCCATCAGCAGCACGCAAGACCGCGCCAGGAAGATCAACAGCTGCGCGGCAAACCCGTCTTTCACGCGCCCCTGGATGGCATACAACGGAAACAGCGAATCGAAGCTGAACTTCTGGCTGACCGAGAGCACCAGCCAGGCGGCGATCGGCCCGGCCTCGCTCCACGTGTGTCCGAACACGTCACCGAAGAAGCACAGCGCCGCAACTGCGCACGCCGCCGCCGCCGGCGACCCGACGCGCATCGCCAATGCCTGGCGGCGCTGGAAGCCGTCCGCGTCGAGTTCACGGATCTCCCGCCCCTTGGACAGCAGGGCGGCCGAGAGGGCGCCCGACGCGAGCGTCAGCGGCGCGGCGAACACCCGTTGCGCCAGCGCATACATGCCGCCGGCGGCAGGCGAGAAGATGGCGCTGAGCAGCAACGTGGGAATGTGGTTGTTGGCCACCGCCAGCAGGGCCGACGGCGCGTCGAAGATGGCCAGCCGCTTCTGCGCCGCGAGCTGCTCGCGCATCTTCGATGCGTTCTTGAACACGCGAGGGAATTCGAGCAGCGACGACTTCGCGAGCTTCGAGACGCCCAGCGACAGCCCTATGACCTGCCCCAGCACCAGCCCGGCCACGCCCAGGCCGAAGAACCCGAGCAACAGCTGGCACACGCTGCCCGCCAGGAGCTGGAAGAAGCGCGTGGTGGCAACCATTGCGTGCGCGGCTTCGCGCAACCGCACGTAGATGAACACGTTGTAGACCCCCGCTGCGGCGACCCCCAGCGGCAGATACCACTGGAACACCCACCAGTGCTCCCACGGCGACACCCGCCGCAGCACCGCCACGACCGGCACGACAAGCAGCGCGCAAGCCAGTGCGATCAGCACCGCCAGCACCGTCAGGTGCCTGGCGTCCTCGTCTTCCCCGACCAGCGGTATGGCGATTTCATAACGCAACGACGAGAACGCAAGCAGCATGTAGAGAACGGCCGCGTAGACGCCGAACACGCCGAACTCCGATGGCGCGTAAAGCCGCGTCAGCGCCGGCGAAAGCACCAGCGCGACCAGCTGGCCGCCCATGGCGCCCGAGGCCAGCACCGCGGCACTCCTGACGATCATTCCGAGCATGGGCAAAGCTATGCGTCTGCGCGCCTAGGCCAGCAACGCTTCACAGATCGTCGACTGGTCGGCGGCCGTCAGGTACGGTCCCATCGGCAGGCTCAGGACCCGCTGCGCAAGTGCGTCACCGACCGGCAGCGGCGCATCGTCCCGCACGGCGGGCTGCCGGTTAAGCGGCAGCGGGTAGTGCACTGCCGTCGGAATGCCGCGCGCGGACAGCATGCGGGCAGTGGCATCGCGGTCGTCGATCTGCAGCGTGTACTGCGCATACACGCTGGTGTTGCCGCTGGCGATGCAGGGCAGCGCATCGCCGAATGCGTGTCCCAGCAGCTGCGTGTAGCGCCCGGCGACTTGCTGGCGAAGATCGGTCTCCTCGTCGAAGATGTCCAGCTTCTGCAGGAGGACGGCCGCCTGCAGGGTGTCCAGCCGGCTGTTGACACCCACGCGAACGTGGTGATAGCGCCGGTCCTGTCCGTGCCGTGCGATCTGCCGCATCACGACGGCCAGGGCGTCGTCGTCGGTGAAGATGGCGCCGCCGTCGCCGTAACATCCAAGCGGCTTGCTGGGGAAAAAGCTGGTGCACGCGATGGTGCTGAGGTTGCAGCTCCTGCGTCCCCGGTAAGTGGCACCAAAGCTCTGTGCGGCGTCTTCGATCACCACGATGCCGTGCTTCAGTGCGACGGCGTTGATGGCGTCGAAGTCGGCACACTGTCCATAGAGGCTGACCGGAACGATCGCCTTGGTGCGCGGCGTGATTGCAGCCTCCAGCAGCTCCGGCGCCAGGTTGCAGGTGCGCGGATCGACGTCGACGTACACGGGCTTGGCGCCGAGCAGCGCCACCGTCTCCGCGGTGGCGATATAGGTGAAGCCGGGCGTGATCACCTCGTCACCGGGTCCGATGCCCAGCGCCATCTGCGCGATCTGCAGCGCATCGGTTCCGTTGGCTACGCTGATGCAGTGCTTCGCGCCCGTGTAGGCCGCAAGCCTGTGCTCGAGCTCTTCGACTTCCGGGCCGAGGATGTACTTTCCATGCGCCAGCACCCGGCGGATGGCCGCGTCGAGTTGCGTCCTGATGCGCGCTTGCTGGGATTGAAGGTCGGTGAATTCGATCATTCCGCCTGCGCTCCGACCATGGCCACGGCGGTGCCGTCGAGCACATAGCGCACGCCGGTGTGCGCGCAGGTAGCCTCGGCGGCGCCCTGCAGCGGCAGCGCGAGCCGCTCGCCGAACTCGCTCATCCAGCCGATCTGCCGGGCCGGCACGCCCACCATGAGGGCATAGGCCGGCACGTCGCGGTTGATCACCGCGCCGGCACCCACGAATGCGTACTCGCCGACCGTGTGGCCGCAGACGATGGTGCAGTTGGCCCCCAATGTCGCGCCGCGCTTCACCCGGGTCCGGCGGTACTCTTTCTTGCGCTCGACGGCTGAGCGCGGGTTGTAGACATTCGTGAAGACCATGCTCGGTCCGCAGAACACATCGTCTTCGAGAGTCACGGCGTCATAGACGCTGACGTTGTTCTGAATCCTGACGTTGCTTCCGATTTCCACGTCGTTGCCCACGTAGACGTTCTGCCCGAGCGAGCAGCCGGCGCCGATCGATGCCTGCGCGCTGACGTGGACCCAATGCCAGATCCGGGTACCGTCGCCGATGCGTGCGCCCTCGTCGATGATCGCTGTGGGGTGAGCGTTGTATGCCATGTCGTCTCCCCGGTGTTCAGGCCGACCGCCGCGCGAGCGGATGGGCCTCGCCCTGGGCGTCGCGCACCGGCGTGGCGCTGCGGATCACCTCGACCGTCTCGATGCAGTGGCGGGCATCCTCCAGTCCATAGCCCCGGCCCGCCAGGATCTCCCGGTAGCTCGTGGTGTGCAGATCGGTGAAGCCGTCGGAGAATTCGAGCTTCTCGCCGTTCACGTCGATGTTGCGGAACGTCGTCTGCCGGCCCGCCACATGCGCCGGGAGATCGGACGCGTCGATCGAAAGAAACCAGCGCACGCGCGCCCGTTGGTACTCGAGATACCCCGCCGCGCTGACCGCATCGCTGTGGTGCACCACGTTGCGCTGCAAGCCGCCGAAAATGAAGTGCAGCATGTCGTAGAAATGCACGCCGATGTTGGTGGCCAGACCGAACGACTTGCGGCTGTCGCCTTTCCAGCTCTGCGCGTACCACTTGCCGCGCGAGGTGATGTAGGTCAGTTCCACATCGAACTTGGTCGCGGCCGGCGCGGCGGCGACCTTGTCGCGCAGCGCCAGGATCGCGGCGTGGTGGCGCAGCTGCAGGATGTTGAACACGCGCTTGCCCGTCTCCCGCTCCACCCGCTGCAGCTCGTCGACCAGGGCCGACGTGGGTACCAGGGGCTTTTCGCAGATGACGTCGCAGCCCAGGCGCAGGCCGGCCGCGATGTGCGGATGGTGCAGATGATTCGGACTGCAGACCGACACGTAGTCCAGCGCCGAAGACGGGGTGCGCTGGAGCCTGTGCGCATGCTCGTGAAAGCGCTCGAACTCGGTGAAGAATTCGCTTTGCGGCGAGATGCTGTCGATGATTCCCACAGAGTCGTTGATGTCGTAGGCCACGGCCAGGTGGTTGGAGGTTTCCTTGATGGCGCGCATGTGGCGAGGGGCGATGTAACCGGCGGCGCCGATCAGAGCGAAGTTCTTCATGGAGACAGGATGAAAAGAAACAGGCGCCTCAGAGGCGGAACACGGAGAAGCCGTTCGCCCGGGCTTCCTCCAGGCTGAAAAGGCTTTTGACGTCGATCAGCACGGGGCGATCGCCGCGGCACAGTGCGCGTAACGCAGGCAGCGTCGCATTGCGGTACTCGTTGTGCCCCACGGCGACGACCAGCGCATCGACCGGGTGTTCCGGATCCACGCGGCCCAGCCGCAGACCGTACTCGCGGGCCACCTCTTGCGCATCGGCCCAGGGGTCCACGATCTCCACGGCCGCCCCCCACGCTTCGAACTCGCGGACCATGTCCACCACCTTGCTGTTGCGGATGTCCGGGCAGTTCTCCTTGAAGGTGATGCCCAGCACACCGACGCGGCAGCGCGGCACGTCCATGCCGCCCTTCAACATCAGCTTGACGGCGTTGCGCGCGACATAGCGCGCCATGTTGTCGTTGATGCGGCGCCCGGCCAGGATCACCTGCGGGTGATAGCCAACCTGCTCCGCCTTGTGCGTCAGGTAGTAAGGGTCCACGCCAATGCAGTGTCCGCCCACCAGGCCGGGACGAAACGGCAGGAAGTTCCACTTGCTCCCGGCGGCCTCGAGCACGTCGAGCGTGTCGATGCCCAGCCGCTCGAAGATCACGGACAGCTCATTGACCAGCGCAATGTTCAGGTCGCGCTGCGTGTTCTCGATCACCTTGGCCGCCTCCGCCACCTTCAGGCTGGCCGCCTTGTGCGTACCGGCGCTGATGATCTCCTTGTAGAGCGCATCGACCGCGTCGGCAACCTCGGGAAGGCTGCCGCTGGTGATCTTCCTGATCTTGGTCAGCGTGTTGACCTTGTCGCCCGGATTGATGCGCTCGGGGCTGTAGCCGCAGAAGAAGTCGACATTGAACTTCCTGCCGCTGAACTTTTCAAGCACGGGCACGCAGACTTCTTCGGTCGCACCGGGATACACCGTCGACTCGAAGATCACGATCGCGTTCTGGCGCATCACGCGGCCCACCGTTTCGCTGGCCTTCAGCAAAGGAGTCAGATCGGGCCGGTTGGCATCGTCGATCGGCGTCGGCACCGTCACGATGAAGACGGCGCAGTCGCGCAGGTCGTCCGCATGCGACGTGAACGCCAGGCGCCCCGCCGCCGCCAGTTCTTCGGCCGTGGTCTCCAGCGTGTGGTCGATGCCCTCCTGCAGTTGCGCGATGCGCTGGCTGTTGATGTCGAAACCGATCACCGGGCGCTTCTTGCCAAATTCCACGGCGAGAGGAAGCCCGACGTATCCGAGGCCGACGATTGCGATAGGGTGGTCTGGGTGAATGGGTTGCATGATGGAGAAACAGTGAAAAACTTCGTGGATTCCGCCTGGTGCGGCACCCGTCGCCAGGGCGGCACTCTGCGTTCGGTTCGAGTGCCCCTCCGGTTCGCGCGCCGCCGTGCCGGTCAGCGGGCCGCGGTCTCAGTTGGCATGTCTGGCATAGACCTGGCTCGCGTTGTTGACCACCTGTGCCGAGGGCAGGATCAAGCTGATCACCCGGTTCCACTTGACCAGCGGCGCGGGATCGACATACACCACGTCTTGCGGCTGAAGCCTGAACTGGCTCGCCAGGGCCAGCGTCGCCGGATTCCTGGCGTTCAGGTGGAAGATGGCCGGAGTGCCGGCCGCGCCCTGCCGGATGACATAGATCTGGCCGGGATTGGACGTGGCGTTGAGCGGACCGCCCGCCTCGCCCAGGGCTTCGCCCAGGCTGAGACGGCCATTGGCGCGCACGGGCAACGCAAGCGGCGCGGCGATCTCGCCCATCACGAAGACCTTCGAATCTTCCCGGCTGGCGACTCGGACGATGTCGCCGTTCTTCAGCGGGATGCTGTTGGCGTCGTAGCCAGCTTCCCGAAGCCTGACCATGTCGATGGCCACCGAGCGGCCCTGGCGGATGAGCGTGATCGCCGACATGTTTGCCGCACTGGTCATGCCGCCAGCACGATTGATCGCTTCCGTGAGCGTCATCGGCACGTCGGTGAATATCTGGGATCCCGGCGTGCGGACTTCGCCTTCGACATAGGCCCTGCGGCTTCTGAAGGACTGGATGCGCACCGACACCTGGGGCGTGCGGATGTTCGACATCAAGAGCTTGCCGATCAGGTCGGCGGCGTCGCCCTCGCTCATTCCCGCCACGCGCACACGTCCGATGTACGGGAACGCGATCTCTCCGTCCGCGTCGACGATGAAGCCCGGGGCGACCTGCACGCCGGTCGGGTCCACCGACTGAGTGATCACGGCGCCGGCGTTGGGCAGCAGTTCGGGATGGTCGTAGACGATCACGCCGATGACATCGCCGGAGCCGATGGTGTAGCGCGCCGCCTTGCCGAACAGCCCCTTCACCTCGGGCGTCACATCCTTGGGCGCACTCTCCGCCATGGTTCGGACCAGCGCAATCGATATGGGCGTGATCTGTCCTTCAGGCGCAGGATCAGGCACGTCCTTGAACGTGGATGAAAAAACACCCTCGTCGTAGGCTTCCACGTTACCCATGCCAGGCACCACCGTGCAAGCCTGGAGAACCCAGATGCTCAGCAGCAGCGGCACGCACTTCACGAAAATCAGATGTCTTGTCAATTTCGGATCCCAGAAATCTCTTCCCGACGAACGGGGGTAGCGCTTTCTTCTTGGCGCAAGAATTCCAACTTTTCATCGTCGGTAAAGTCAGCTTTTCAAAGTGTTTTCATCCGAAACATATGTAGGCGCTACGCTTTCTTGTGATCCGCTTTTTGTGGCCATCACGTGTCCGCGGTTCTGTCCTTCACCGTGGTCCTGAGGTAGCTTTAGCCGGGCGTCGCCGTGCGGCCCCGCAGGTGCCACGCGCCCCCGGGTCGTCGGCCTGCTGGTCAAGCAGAGCGCCTGCTAGTTGAGCAGCCCTTTCTGTATGGCGTCGGACACTGCCTGCGCACGCGACTTGACGTCCAGCTTGCGATAGATCTTCTTGACCTGCGCGTCCACGGTATGCAGCGAGCGATAGCTCGACTCGGCGATTTCCCGATTGCTCAAGCCCTGCGACATCAATTGCAAGATGCCGAGTTCCCGCGGCGACAAAAGGCTTCTCGCCGGTACGGATCGATCAGCGCCTTCGGCCTCGGCGGCAAGATGCCTCTCATGGATCACCACCGCGGACAGCCTGTCCGCACCCAGGCCCGAGCCCTTTCCTTCCAGGATGCAGCGTGCAATGCGCGATGCGGCGGGTGCATCGCCCTCCTCGATCAATCGCATCAGCAGCGCGAAGGAAAGTTCATTCGCTGCGGAAAACAGCGACCCGACCGCCTTGGCGGCGGCGAGCGACCTGAGCGCCTGCGCCCGGTCGTTGGTAGCAGCGAACTGCAGCATCAGTCGAGCCCGGCGAAAGACAGCGGTACGCGCTGGAAAATTTTCTTCGGCATTCATTCACCTTCGGTTTGAAACTTGAAGTTCGTCTGCATTGAAAAGTGCGTCACTCGCGCGGACTTATCGCCGCGTCGAAGCTATGCAAGACAGACAGAGAATCACGTCGCGGAGGCTTCACGCGAGCATGTATTCGACGAAATGAATACTACGGATTTCCGTAAATCTGGGTACCGACTTTCTATCGAAAACTGTGCTGCACTGGACACTAAACACCAAACAGTTGGCGCCGCTTCCCCGCATCCTGTCCGGCGCGATGCCGCGCCGGGGAGGGAGACTTCAGCCCAGCGTGGCGGCCATGCGTTGCGCGCAGGCCTTGGCCTGCGCCGCATCGCGGGCTTCGACCATCACCCGCACCAGCGGCTCGGTGCCGCTCGCGCGGATCAGCACGCGGCCGGCATCGCCGAGTTCGGCCTCGATGCGTTCGGTTTCGGTGGCCAGCGCCTTGTTGTCCTTCCAGTTC
>Ga0157369_10003404_pt1 | contig 18865 bp, 13 predicted proteins | sample C25metaG_FD_113461 | JGI IMG/M metagenome (GOLD analysis project Ga0157369, IMG submission 113461) | Corn rhizosphere microbial communities from Kellogg Biological Station, Michigan, USA - C2-5 metaG | ecosystem: Host-associated > Plants > Roots > Rhizosphere > Soil | place: USA: Michigan... | reverse complement strand
GCTCCGCCGCGATCGCCTCCGGCGGCTCCGTCCCGATGGGCTGGCCCGGCTGGATGTGCCGTTCGGTCCGCCAGACCCGGGCGGACTCCGCGAGTTCGCGGACGAGTTCTGCCTCGGCACCACGTCCCCCGTCGTCGACCGAGAGCGTGTGGCGGGCGTGGCGCACCTGCACCGATGCGCCGTCGTCGAGCGTCGCGACCAGGTCGTTGAGGACGCCTTCCTGCGCAGCGTCGTCGAGCAGATCGAGGTTCGGCATCGCGACGACAGCCGGACCGTCAACCGCCGAAGTTGAGCCAGAAGTCCAGGTCACGGTCGACCTCCCCCCACGGGTCGGGCGGAGTCACCGGTACCGGGACGACAACGACGCGCGGGGGCGGCGGCGCCGGCGCCGACGGCTGATCCATGAGTCGCGTCACTGCGATCGCTGCAACACCGCACACAGCGACAGCCACAACCACCCGCCGTAGGACGGCGGGGTCGACGCGCGACCCGCGTTCTGTCGTCTCGACGGGGTCCGGTGGCACAACCGGCGCGGTCTCAGCCTCGACAGGCGTCGCGTGGTCAGCGGTCGCGGCGACCGGTTGATCATCGACCCGATGTCTGCGGGACCGGACGACGTAGCCGATCGCGGTGAAGGCGAGCCGGTCGAGCGGCTCGCCGTACGGGCGCAGCATCGCGCCGACGACTCCGGCGACCGCAAGCACCGTGCCGAGGGCAAGGCGCGCGGTCGAGGCGTGGCCGAGCAGCATCACCGCGACCCCCGCCGCGGCGACAGCGAGGTACGCGGCGTGGCGGAACGTCAGCGACCCGACCAGCCGGTCCTCCCCGCCCGTCTCGGCGGGGACGGGCACGCGGATGCGGCTGGCGGTCAATGCAGCGCCGATACGACGAGCCCGACGATGACGCGGGCGGACAACGCGATGGCGAGACCGGCGCCTGCGGCGATGAGGCCGTTGCGTGCCTCGAGCTGGCGGCTCGGGTTGCCGCCGGCGGTCGTGTACTTGACGCCGTTGATCGCGATGAACAGCACGGCCACGGTGGCGGCGATAGCGGTGACGTAGTTGGCGAGATGATCCGCGAACGACTTGACCTGAGACATCCCGCCACTACCCGAGGCCGCCCAGGCATCCGACGTCCCGACCATCACGACGACCACCGCGGCCACGAACCCTCGGCGCCACACTCGAACCCATCGCCCACTGCCCGACTTCTTGTTCTTGTTCTTGTTCTTGACTTTCATCTCTTCCTCTCTCTGCCTTGTTGCTGCCTGCTGCTCCACCTGGCTGACCTGCCACTCCCTCTCCGAAGTGCGTGTCGAGGGAGTGGCACTTGTTCGGGGGTGCGGAGCCGGGTTTGCGGAGCAGCCCCGAACAAGTGCCACTGACCGGTCCGGACGAGGAGAATTGGCAGGTCAGCCAGGTGGAGCAGCACCACCGGACGGACCGCGCACACTGGCGCCTCCACCGGCGCCTCCGCGCCGGGATGGAAGCCGACCCGTCATGGCGCTCCATGCCGCGCCGCCCACGCCGCCGGTCTTGGCCGCGACGGCTGTGACCACCGCCGTACGGGCGAGGCCGTGGCTGCGATGAACGAGGTCGCCGCCATCGGCGCCCATCGCGGCACCCGATGCCCAACCGGGAAGCTTCGACATCAAGCCCAACGTGGCGACACCGGCGAGGGCGCCGACGAATCCGTTCTTGTCCGAGCTGAACATCGCCACGTAGGTCGCGACGAGAACGGCGTGCGCGATCGGCAGGAAGACCGCGGTGATCTGCAGCCGCCACCATGCCCGCGCGTACGCGGCGCCGGACGGCAGCAGGCTCAGCCCCATCGCGAACGGCGCCAACACGATCAGCAACCACAACGTCGCCCACCGCGCCAAACCGAGCACGGTCAGCACGACGAGAAACACGACACCGACAAGAGTCGTGACGAGGATCGCGAGCGAACTGCCCGGATCGCCGCTGAGATTCCGCATGAAGATCGACGTCATCGGGTCCGCCGCACCGTTCAGGCCGGCCGATGTCAGTGCGTCGACCAAGCGGTTCGCGAGGTCCACTTCGAGAGCGACGATCGGCAGGCTGATGGCGGCTGTCAGCAGCGCGCTCGCGAGTCGTACGCCGACGGCTTCACGTGCCGCCATCCCGAGGCGCGTCGACGAACCTGTGATCATCGCGGTGCCCGCAAAGCAGACCAGCAACGCGGCGAGCAGGAACAGCGCGCCGAGCGAGACCAGCCACAGCCGGCGCAACGTTGGCTCGGCTAGAAGGTCCGGTGTGTGCAGGACGTACCGCAAGACCGGTTCGGCGAGGTTCTTCAAGAAGTCCTGGACGAGGTCGTGCAACAGGCCGCGGATCGCGGAGCCGATCTTGTCGCCGACGAAGCTGAACGGATTCGGGATGGGCAACCCCATGCCGATCCCGGCGGTCGGGTCCGCTACCGGGAGGACGCCCACAAGTGACGGAGTCGTGATGATGGCTGGCCTCCGGGTCGGTGAGCGGCCCTCGACGACCGGGCCGGCGTGCCGCACACCGTGCGCCCTCACTGCCGCAACTTCCGGCCCTCCGCACCGAACTTCACGAACACCTCACGACCGGTTACGGGAACTTCACGAGACAACCTCGAACGCCTCGACCACCGGAACCGTCCTTCGGCTAGACGAACCCCTTCGGTTGAACGCCGAGAGCGCCGCGGGCCGCGCGTCTAGCGGGCAGGGCCTGTCCCTGCCCGCTCTTCCTGCCCGTTAGGGGCCGCAGAGGCTCCGGGGTCAAGGGCCGCCGCAGGCGGTCGCGTAGCGACGCGAGCGGAGCGAGCGCCCTTGAGGCTGGAGGGGCGGCCCCGCAAAATTGCGCGGCCCGCGGCGCCCACCTGAGCCATGTCGTAGCAAGGACCCGGTAACCGCTCAAGTAGGAACGACGGCCGGGTCCTTCGTAGAGACCGCGCTTCGCTTGGCTATCTGACGCAGTGGCCACTCGCGACGCCGAGCTGCGGTTCGGTACGGCTGATCGCCTCGCACGATCTTGTAGTGCCTGCCGCCTCGCCTCGGCAGCGAACGGGGACGAGTCTCCATGTCACCGGACACGACGCTTCCGGCCACGGGCCGAGTGCGTTGCGGAATTCTGTCGTACCCCCCACCTAGCATCCGGATGACATATCCACTATGTGGTCAGAGACCCCTCGCGGGCGCCTGGCGAGGAGGTTGCAGTGCCCGAGATCGGACACGCGGAGATCAAGCAGTTCGCCGCGGATCGAGTCAATCTTCCGAAGGCCAAGGCAGACGAGCACCGCGGCCAGGTCGCCCGGCTCCGCGAACGGCTTGAGACCAAGATCGCTGCTGATCCGGCGTTCGATCTGGTCAAGATGCTCCATTGCGGCAGCGTGGCAAAGGGGACGGCGCTGCGGACGGTCAACGACCTCGACGTTGCGGTGTACGTCAAGAGCGGTTCGGCTCCGATTGACGATTCGGACCTCCAGCCGTGGTTGGCGGATCGTCTAGCCGAGGCCAACCCCAATATGAAGCCGGAGCAGTTCCAGCCCCAGGACCATTGCGTCACGGTGAGCTTTGCCGGGTCCGGCCTCGATGTGGATGTTGCTCCAGTGCTCTACGAAGGCGACCCGGACAACTGCGGCTACCTCGTACGCAAGCACAGCGGGGACCGTGTTCTAACGAGTGTGTCCCTGCACCTGGCCTTCATTCGTAAGCGCAAGGACGACTACGGTGCCGACTTCAAGCAGTTGGTGCGGCTCACGAAGTGGTGGAAGAAGACGGAGCGGCAGAACAGCGGCGCGGATTTCCGTTTCAAATCGTTCATGATCGAACTGATCTGGGCGCACCTCGCGGACACAGGCACGAAGCTCAGCGACTACCCCGAAGCGCTCAGCAGCTTCTTTGCCTACCTCGTGAAGACAGAACTGGGCGATCGGATCTCCTTCACGGACAACTACGGTAAGTCAGAGCTGCCGAAGGCATCGGGGTCGCCGATCGAGATTTTTGACCCGGTGAATCCAACGAACAACGTGGCGGTGAATTACGGCGTAGCCGACCGCGACGCCATCGTCGAAGCGGCCAGCCGCGCGCTCGACGCCATTGGCGAGGCGCGGTTCGCAACAACAAAGGGCGAGGCAGTCGCCGCCTGGCAGGACGTCCTAGGACCGAGCTTCAAGGGATGACAGCGTGACCTACTCCTACACAAACACCGATTCGTTCACGATCGCCCATGCCCGCAAGCTGGCCGGCAAGGTAAGTGCCGACATGAACCAGTGCCGCCTCTTCTACGGCCAGCCGTCCGAGATCGGCATCGCGCAGTACCAGGACGAGCTGGTGGTGATGTTGGCCGACGAATACGTCGACAAGTACGAGTTCGGCTTCAAGACGAGCGATGACAGTCGCGTCGTGTCTTGGCGGTACACCGTGACAGCGTCCGGCGACCTGGAAGGTGGTCGCTCGGGAGGCCTGCACGCGAAGGCAGACATAAGCGGCGCCGTCTGGTTCAACTTCATGTGGACGAACACGAAGTGGTGGAACCTCACAGACGCCGGTCGCGAAACCGTTCGCGCAAGACACAAGATCGTTCGCACGAGTGGCGAACCTCCGACGGACGGCGCCGGCCGGTGGGTTCAAGACCGCTCGTACGGTGCAGGCGGGGTCGTGCTGCAGCGAGAGGAGTTTCGCCCGTGGTAGAGGCAAACGAGCTGTTCTCGCAGGCGGTCGAGTTTCCCGACCCCGCCGCCCATGACCGCTACCACACGCTCGTAGGAATCGACGACGCGAAGCGCCGACTCACGGCTGAAGCTGCGCTGCTTCTGGATCCGTCGAGTCTCGAGAAGTGGTGTCGCGAACACCATTCCGAGTTTCCAATCGGCGCCAGCGAAGTGTCGCTCCGTACTCCGCTCGTAATTCTTGCTGGCGACGTAGGGACGGGCAAGACGGAGCTCGCCGAAACCTTCGGTGACGCTGTCGCGCGCTCGATGAAGATCGAGATCACACTCTTTTCCCTGAGTCTGAGCGCGCGAGGCAAGGGCGCGGTGGGCGAGATGACATCGCTCCTGACTTCCGCGTTCAACGAGGTCCGGGCGTCGGCAGCCAAGGCCAGCAACAGCAAAGGCCAGATCTCCCGGGGGCTCGTCCTGCTAATCGACGAGGCTGACGCACTCGCGCAGTCCCGCGAGCTGGCCCAGATGCACCATGAGGATCGTGCGGGAGTAAACGCTCTGATCCGCGGCCTCGACGGACTACGGAACGAGAGACTTCCGGTGCTGACAGTGATGTGTACGAACCGCCTCGATGCGCTGGATCCAGCCGTCACTCGGCGAGCCGCTGCAGTCTTCGAGTTCCGTCGTCCCGACGAGGAGCAGCGCCGAGTCCTATTCGACCGGCTGCTAGACGGCTTCGGGATCTCGGCGTCCGACATCCGGAAGCTCGTCGCCGCAACCGGAGAGATCGATGGGCGCCCGTTCGGCGCGACGTATTCAGATATCCGCCAGCGGCTCGTCCCCGGAGCGATCGTGCAAGCGTTTGCGGACGGGGTACCGCTAACCGGCGCGCGGCTCGTAGCGGCAGCCAAAGAACTTCAACCGACTCGACCGTTCGGTACGACAGAATGAGCGAGTCCCCCGACGACCCCGGCGCGATCCCTGAGTTCGATCTTCATTCAGTCTTCGCCGGCCAGGAGCAAGTGCTCCGTGGTGAGCTAGAGACGGGCAAGCAGGCGGGTCATCCTGGTGTTCAGGGTGATGGGACCGAGGACCTATGGATCGATCTGCTGAACAAGCGACTCCCTAGGCGTTACGCGGTGTCGAAGGCGATCGTCGTTGACTCTGCCGGCGGTCGCAGTCACCAGATTGACGCCGTGATCCACGATCGCCAGTACTCCCCTCAGCTCTGGGAGCACGGCGGACACCACTATGTCCCCGCCGAGAGCGTCTACGCGGCGTTCGAGATCAAGCCGGAGATCAATCGGAACTATGTGCTTTACGCGGCTAAGAAGATTGCCTCGGTACGGGGGCTGACTCGCACCTCCACCTCCTTCGCTTGGGCTAGCGGAACGCATCAGGGGCGAGACGACTTCTCTCCGCTGGGCGGTCTGCTCGGCGGCGGCGCTGGGTGGGTTGACGGTCTTGGGGCTCGCTTCACGACTGCGCTATCGGACGCGGTCGAGCCCGGCCGACTCGACTTGGGATGTGCTCTCGGCGTCGCAAGCTTTGAGGTCTCGGATCGAGAACGACCGGGCGTTGTTGAGACAAGCGACTCGTCAGTGGCGCTCGTCTCCTTCTTGCTCACACTCCTACGGCGTCTAAAGGATCTGGGAACAGCGCCGGCAATCGACTACGCGGCTTACGCCACATGGGTTGGCCTTGGCCCCCGGTCCCGCTAAGCGATCGACGTCATCCAGGCCAGCGCCGGGCGCTCGAGACGTCGCTGATTTCTAGAACGGGTCGGGCTGGCCGAGGAACTCGCGATCGTCCACTGCCGCGATCCGAGGCGTAGTGATCGGCGGTGGTTGACACCATCCGTACATCTGGCAGCGACCACAGGCCTGGCTTGGGTTCGGCTGGAAGGTGAGGTCCTGCCCCCAGCGCAGCGCCACCGTCGCAACGACCCGTTGAGCGTGCGCTACCAGGGTGCCGTCAGACAACGGCACGTAGTAGACCTGGCCGCCGTTGGGGGTGAGAACTTCGAGCTCCGCGGCCCCGTCGTCTCGAGGATTGCCGTCGACGCCGGCGTGAAGCAGACACACATGGAACGCAAAGGCGGGGTACTGGATGAGCGCATCGTGCTCATCCTCTGGGGCGGCGTACCCGCGAGTCTTGGTTTCCCGCCAGATCCGCGCGTTCGACCCGCTGGAGCACGTCAGGTCCGGTTCGGCGATCAGGACTACATCGGCGTCTGGGTCGTAGACGGTGTGACGCGGCTCCACCTGGATGTCCGTCAGACCGTCGAATCCCAGCAGGCAATGATCGAGGTGCGATAGCAGGTACGGGCGGGCCAGGCGATAGTCGTCTTCGACGATGCCCACTGCAGCAAGAACAGCAGCGGTCGCGGTCGGGTCGAGGTCGGGGTCGGGCAGTTCCGCAACCGTGCAGGCACGGTGCGGTTCGCGGTGGTGCGCCCAGCGCAGGAAGCTGTGGGCGGCCAGCCCGCGCTGACGCGCGGTCATGTCTTCGCCGCCGTCTTCGCGCGGGCGCGAGGGCAGGTGGCTGCGCCGCTGGAGGTGATAGCGGCTGGGGCAGTCGTCGTAGATCGCAAGGTCGGTGCTCGTGATCGAGCGGGTCGCCACCGCGCTTGTTGGGATGCCGAGCGCACCGCGGATCCGTTCTGGCGCGGGGCAGACCTGCAGGAATGGGCAGCCGCCGCACGCGCTGCCTGGGTTCAGGCCGGTGGCCGCGAGCGCCTGGGCAACGAGGTGACCGCGGGCAGGATCGGTTCGGGCGGCGTAAAAGGCTTGGGCTTGCTCGGGTGCGCCGTCGAACAGAACCTGGTAGCGGCCGGTGTCGAGGCTGAACTCGGAGACGCGGATCCGGGCCAGTTCCGGTCGGCTGCTAGCGAGTGCCATCGCCGCCGTAGCGGCGAAGTCCTGAGTGTGCACGGCATCTGGGTTACGGAGGTCCTTGTAGGCCATCCGGACGGCTTCACGAATGGTGTCGTCCGCAGAGCGGTACTCGGGCCCGGTGAGCTTGACCTCACCCCAGCCGTTCCGGAAGAACGCGGTGGGCTGGCCGACGGGAGTCATCGGGACACCGATGTTATGGCTGACGAGGTCAGCGAGTGCGCTGAGCTCGTGCAAGGCGTGGGTGACGAAGCGTCGCTGTCCGACGGTGAGGTTCTGGTTGATCGCTGCGGCGTCGGCTACTGACGCGCCGTCGTCCAGGGCAGACAAGCCGTCGCGGAGCGCGAAGAACAACTGCTCGGAAGTGTCCCAGGTCGGTCGCCAGCGGCTGGTGTCGTTCGGCCGGACGGTTCCGGTCTTGGCACGGGCGTTGTGCGCAACCTTGCCCGGGCACTGCCATGGGCTGTCGCGGCCGGCGACGTCTGAGACGGTCAAGGAGAACGCGTTGCCTTGTCCGAGCAACCATTCGGGCGGGACGTAGGGGGTAGTCATCCCGGCGCGTCCTCCTCGGTTACTCCTGCGTCCTCAGCGCCAGGGGTCACGCGCTCCAGCGCCGCGGCCACATCGCCCCGCTCCCGGCGGGTGAGACCGGCATCCACTAACAGCGCAGCATGCTCCGGGGTGCCGACAGCCGGCAGCGCGGTGCGGACCTGGGCGGGGCACGCGGGCTGGAAGGCGCACCAGTCGCACAGCGGACCAGTCCTGGCAGTGACCTGCCCAGCCGTTGCCGCGGCCAACACGTCCTGCCAGATCGTGGCCAATGTGCGAGCGTGGCCAATCGCGACTTCGCGGAGCACTGGTCGGGCGAGGCGCTCGCGGCCGAGGAGGTACAGCAGCTCGATCCGGTCCGGCAGCACATGGTCTGGGTCACTCGCGGCTAGCGCAGCAGCGTACGTCCATAGGCCGAAGAACGCCTTCGCGGTGTAAGCGCTCTTCGGTACCCGCCCGGACTTGTAGTCGGCGACAACGTAGGCACCCGATGCGTCGTAGATCCGGTCGATCCGCCCGCGGATTGGCGCCCCGTACAGTTCCGCCCGCACCCATACCTCGAGTCCCTCGGGTCCGACCGTGATCAACTCCGGTGTCTCCAGCGCGAACAACCCGTCGAGAGCGTCCTCTCCAGCACGCATGACTTGCTCACGCAGGCTGGTGACGTTGGCGACCAAGCCGGCGACGTTCTGGCGGCCGGACTCCTCCACGTACGCGACGTCCAGCAACTCACTCGCCAGAGATCTGGTGCGCGCTGCTGGTGGCTGCCCGTAGAGCAGTTCGATCGCGCGGTGCGCGGTATTGCCGATCAGCTGCGGCACCGTCGCGCCTTCCTGGTAGCCGAGCAGGTACGTCAGCGCGTACTTCAACTCGCAGTGCTGCCAGGTCGCGGCACTCGTCGGCGACAGTCCGGTCGGGGCAGCCAATCCGCCAGAGATGGCGACAAGGAGCGAACGCTTCGGGGGCACGGCACCTCCGAGGCCATCCTTCCCCATTGACCGGTCTCGGCCATCCGTGTTCTGCGGGCGCCAGCAGACGGTCGTCGAAGACCGCGCCCTAGGGAGCTGATCGACGGCGACAAGGAACTTCGGGATGATCGTCGGGTGGAGGTCGGCGAAGCGTGGGCGTATCGCGCCCGCGGGTCCGATCCGTTGGTGAAAGTCAGCGTGGTCCGCGTGGGCGTCCAGCGCCCCGCGCGGGTGCTGGTCAGGTTCGTCGACGCGGCGGTCGAGGGTCGTGAGGAGTGGGGCCCCCGGGCTCGGGTGAAGGTGATCTGGTCAGACGTCGCTGCGTACGAGGCACGGGAGGCACGCTGGACGGCCGTCCGGGAACCGACACCCGCGGGCGAGACAACCGAGGAGTGCACCGCGACGGTCGACCTCGACCCCGACGAACAAGCCGTGGTCCGCCAACTCATCGAAGCCGTGCTCCTCAAGCACCAAGCTAAACGCTGGGCGTCATGACGTCGTGGCGCGAAGGGGCATCGACGCAAGCCCAGACCGACCTGGATGGCTTGCTCAACCCGGCCCTCGGGTTCGCTCAGCAACAGCTGGAGAACCACGGTGAGTTCTTCCCGTTTGCCGTTGTGGTGCGAGCTGATGGTGGGACGGAGATGGTCGCTGCGCGATCTGATGTCCAGGACGATCGGCCTGCCTCAGCCGATGTGATTGATGCCTGCCGTTCCACGCTCGCCGAACAGCGTAATCGGCTCCGAGCGGCCGCGGTCGTCGCAGACGTTCGCCTGCCCGGCGGCGGCGACGCCATCCGGGTAGAACTCGAACACACCGAGGGGCCGGCGCTCGCGGTCGTTTTGCCCTACGCCAAGAAGCGGTTCGGTCGGGGCATCGACTTCGGACAGCTTCAGGCGGCGGCCGGGACTCGACACATCTGGCTTGCCTGACCGGCTCACGGCGGTAGCTTGGCCAGGCCCCTGCGAGCCTCACTGCGCACCCAGGCTCGGCCGTCGGTGAGCTTGCCTTCTAGAGCGGAACGGGCGTTCGGCGCCTTGAGCTTGGCGAGTGCCTTCACCGCTTGCCCGTCGACGTCAGGGTCATCGATCAACTCAAGCAGCACCTCGACAGCCTCCGGCCGCTTTGACTTGCCAAGCCCAAGAACGACCATCTGCCTCGCCTTGCCGTAATGCTCATCGCGCGCCAGGTCGGCGAAGGCCTCAAAATTCGCGTCGTCGAACAGCACCTCCAAGGCGTTGCCGATCGTCCAGCGAAGCCCGGTGCCGGTCGGGTCGGCCGCCGTCTCGACCTGACGGAACTCGCGGATCAGAGCTTCGGTGGCGATCGGCTTGGCCCAGGGCACCGAGAGCGCCCGCACGATCTCGCCCTTCACCTTCGAGTCGGTCACACGGGAAAGCCAGTCGACCAACACCGGCACGGCTTGCCGGTAGCGCAATCCCGAGTGTCGGAGGTCAGCCAGCGATCGAGAGGGGAAACCGGCAGCCTCCAAGGCCGACAGGATCGGTTCTTCACCATGAGCCGGAGCTGCCGAACTCATCCGGGCAGGTTTCTGATCAGGTTGATCAAGCCGGAATTCACCGCGTCCTGCAACGGGCCGGAGAGCGTCGTAGAGCCACGGACGTACAGATTGAACATCAAGCCCTCCTGCTGGGCGTAAGCAGAGAAGTCCCGCAGCTGGTTCGTGTAGCTCAGGCTGCCGACGTTCTTCACCTCGCCCAACGTGGTGGCGTTCAGCTCATCCGGAATCCGGTAGGCAGCCGTGTCACTCAGGGACGGGATGTGATCGGTGTTCTTGGTGATCCCCGCCGACCGTTCCCCGAAGGAGCCGGCCGCCCGTACACCCGCCATGCCGTCTTCTGCGGCTGCGCCAAGCTTTGCGACGCGCAGAAGTTTCAACAATCTTATCGGCCTGACGGCCGGAAGCACCTTGGCCGTTTCGATGGCGAAAGACTTGATTAAGTCACCCGAATTGTCGGTCCAAAGGACTAAGGGAACCCGGCCGGAGCAGTGAACTCCGTCGGAGCTGCAGACCGGCGTTCCACCGACGAGCGCGTGACCGGAATCGGGAGGGCCGTTCGGGCCTGGTGTTGGAGCGAGTTGCGGTGTGGCCGCGGCCTGTTGCCCGGACTGCCCGGTGGACTCGGCCCTTGCGGCATCGGCACGTTCAAGCGCATCGTCGTGTCGCACCAGGGCCTGGGCGAACTGAGTGCCCGTGCCGTTGCAGTAGGTCTGCCCGTTGTAGTCGCTCGCACATGCGATGTGGCCATCGGTCTCACTGAAACCGACCGGATTTCCCTCTGCGAGTCCGTAGCGGTTTCCGTTGATGGGGTCGGCGCTAAGGCCCAGATCGTCGAGCGCACCCCTGAAGAGGTCGGGTGTTTGGTACCGGCTAGTGACGGGGTCGTAGCGGCGATCGCCGGTTTGCAAGGTGCCGGTGGCCGTGTCGATGCGCTTGCCGGCGTAGCGGTACGGGTTGATTGGTGAAAGTGCGTTGGCGCCGGTGAGTGTGTCGCCTTTGCTGAGCGCCGTGGTGTTCGCTGCTTGGTCGTCTTCCTGCCCGTAGGGGGTGTAGGAGTAGCTGGCCGTAGCGGCGCCGGTGCTGTTGGTTTCGTTGTCGATCAGGCTGATGTCGCCGCGCAGGTTGCTGCTGTAGTCGTATGTCGTGGCCGCCGTGGGGGGTGCGCTGTCAGCACAGCCTTGATTGCGATCGCCGAGGGTCGCGCGGCTTCCTGCGTCCAGGGTGTACGTCTTGATGTCGGTGAGCGTTTTGAGGGTGCCGCCGCAATCGACGGTGCTGGTCTGGGTCTCGTTGACGGTACGGCCCGACAGTCCCAGGTAGTCGAAGTTGGTGGTGCGGTTCTTTATCGATCCGCTCGCCCGGGTTTCATTCTCGGTAGTGAGCCGATCATTCGCGTCATAGACGTACGTGGCGGTGTTCTTGATGTTGCCACTGCCGTCATTGGACCGGTACCGGGTGATCCGGTCGAGCGGGTCGTAGCTGTAGCTGGCGAGCAGGTTTGCGTCCGTGCCTTCGTTCTGGCAGTCGGCGGGGCTGCCGACGGACGTGGTGACGCACGCGAGCCGTCCGAGTTGGTCGTACCAGAAGTCGCTGGTGCTGCCTGTTGTCTGGGACTGCAGCTGGTTGCCGTCGTAGCTGCGGGTTGTGGTCGTGCTGGACGATCCGCGGGTGTCGACCTGCTTGGTGACATTGCCGTCGCGGATCCCGACGTCGCCGCTGGTGTAGTTGTCCAGGGTATAGGTGGTGATCGTCGGGGTGACGCCGTGCCCGTCGTTCGAGGAGATCAGCTGGTCGCGGGCGTTGAACGCGTATGTCGTGGTGCAGCTCGGGGTTGTTCCGCGGCACGGCGTGGTCGTATCTGGACCGTTGAGCGCGAACGCGTCCGAGGTGAGGTTGCCGTTGTCGATGTATCCGTTCGTGTCGTCGTAGCCGGCTTGCCGGGTCTGCAGGACGTTGCCGACGGCGTCGGTCGTGGTCAGGGTCTTCAGGAGGTTGTTCGCGAGGTAGGTCCACGCGGTGGTCTGCTTGGTCGCGTAGTTCGACGCTGCAGTGCTTTCGCCGCTGCAGCCGCTGACCGCCCGGCCGATGGTTTGCTGCTGGCGCATCCCAGTGATGGTGTAGCTGGTGGCGATCTGCTGGTCGCCGGCACAGCCCGTGCCGATGCCGAAGTCTGTCTGAGTGGTGAGACGGTCGGCGCCGTCGTAGCCGTAGCTGATCCGGTCCGGTGCCGTCGTGGTGGTGCCTGCGGCGTCTTCTTTGCCGGCGTTGCGGCTGGTGTCGAGCTGTCCGTCGTCGGTGTAGGTGTAGCTGTTGAACAGGTGCGGCTGGACGTTGTTCTTGATGAGTGTTGTCTTGGTCGCCTCGCCGTAGCCGTCGTAGGTGGTCGTGGAGGCGGTCCTCTGGCTGACGTCGCTGATGCCATAGGTGCTGACGCCGCCGGTGACGTGCCCGTCGGGGTCGTAGCTGTAGCTGATGGCGTTGTTGCTCGGGTCGGTGACCGAGGCCAGCTTCCCGTCGGCGAGGTAGGTCCAGAACTCGTCGTGCGTTCCCGTGGTGGCGATCTGTCGGTGCGTTTGCTGGCCGCGAGCGTTGTAGTCGTAGGCGATGGCCGGGACGGGAGCCGTGTATGCGGTGGCAACCCAGCCGGTGTCGAGATAGGTCGTGGTCGTCTTCGCCTTGGGGTCCATCCCGGCGAGGCCGCCGGCGGGAGAGATGTCTCGTGGGCTGGCGTTGTTCGGCGCGATGTTGACCGGCAGCGTCACCGTCGTCGGCCGGCCGTCGGCGTCGTAGCCGTAGTAGACGTAGGCCTGCCCGGTATTGCCGTCGACTGGTTCGGTGATGATTCCGAGTTCATTGTCGGCGTCGTACCGATACCGCGTGGTGTACCAGGCATAGTTCGGGTGGGTGCTGTTCGCGTCGACACCGCGCGGGCTTGCCTGCAGCACGACGTTCCCGTTGCCGTCGTACTGGTAGACCGAGACCGCGTGGTGGGCCCCGTTGTAGGGCTGATCAACTCTGGTCGTCCGGTCAAGCTGGTCATGGTCGACCGTAGTGGTGTTGCCGTTCTCGTCGGCGACGGTGTGCACGTTGCCGTCGAGGTCATAGACGTAGGACTTGGTGCCGGCGGTCACGCCGGTCGCGGTGAGGGGTTCGGTGACATTGGTGAGCTGGTGCGCGGCGTCGTACCTCGCGATCGTCAGGTGCGCCGCGGCGGCGCTTGGGCAGGTCGAGGGCGGGCTAGTGAGACCGGCGAGCGGGCTGTAGACGGCGACCTTGTTGCCGGTGTTGTCGTAGCAGTACACAGCGGTGCGGGTGCCATTGTCAGCGCCGGTTGCCGGGTCGATGTTGTGCACGGTCTGGCTGACGAGGTCGTCGTCGGCGTCATACCCGAACATCACGCTCGGGGTGGAAGCACCAGCGTGCGCGGCGTTGGGATCAGTGACGCTGACAAGACGTCCCGCGGCGTCGTAGCTGTAGCGGGTGCGGGTGCCGTTCGGATCGGCGGTCTTGTCGGGGCCGGTGGTCAGGGTCGGTCGGTCCATCGCATCGAAGTTGGCCGTCGTCTTGGGGCCGTTCCCCGGGTCGCCGGTCGGGTCACCGTAGGTTGGGGCTTCTGAGGAAACAACGTTGTCGTTGCCGTCGAAGACCACCGACGACCAGACCAGCACGCCCGGGGCGCCGGTGTAATCCTTGGGGGTGCTGGTGGCGCCGAGACGGTGAAAGGCGTCGTAGTAGAAGTAGGTGCGGAAGTTGTGCGCGTCGTCTCCGTTGGCCGGGACGGCGTGGGTGGGCGTTTGGATGAACGTGTTCCGCCCGTCGGTGTCGAACGCGTACTGCGTGACCCGACCGAGCGGGTCCGCCTCTTGCCCCGGCAGACCGTTGGCGTCGTAGCTAGTGAAGGTAGAGACGCCGCCGTTCGGGTCCGTGACCGATTCGATCGTGCCCGGGTGCGCCGCGTCGTTCGTTGGGTTGCAGGCCGGGGCGACGGTGAGGTTGTAGCAGTAGCTCGCCACGTGGCCGGTCGGGTCGGTGACGCCCGTCAGATTCCCGGCGGCGTCGTGGCTGAACGTGTACTGGAAGTCATTCGGGATGCTGGTCGTACTGGTGCCAGCCGGGCTGGTTTTGGTCGCGAGCAAGCTCCAGTGCGTGCCAGTGTCGGTCGAGTCCAGCGGCCGGTCGTCGTACGTCAGCGTTGTCGTCCGGGCGAGTTCGTCGCTGATCGTCAACGGGGCGCCGTTGGCGTTGTAGGTGTAGTCGCGGTGCTGTAGGGCCGGGTCGGTGACCCGAGTGAGCATGTTGTCGCTGTTCCAGGCCAACGCGCTGACCCGGTTCAGCGGGTCGGTGACCGACGTGGGCCGGCCGTACGCGTCGAACCCGTAGGTCGTTACGCGCGACCCAGGTGCGGTGATGCTCGTGGTGTTCGCGCTGTGGTTGTAGCTGACGCTCGTCACCGCGCCGGCCCGATCGGTGATGGTGTGCACCAGCGACCGGTCGGCTGGTGCATCGGACGGGCCGAAGTCGCTGATCAGCGTTTCGCTGCCCTGCGGATCGCGGATGCTGTACAGCAGGCTGGACTCGTTCGTGGTGTGCGGGTCCGGGTTCACCCGGTCGGACGCGGCCGGGATCGCCGGGCCGGACCCGGACGAGTTCTGGTACGTGAACGCGAACGAGCGCGTGGCTGCCGGCGCCGCGCCGATGCTTCCGCTGGTGTCCCCAACCTGGGTAATGCGGAGCAGGTTGCCGTCGTCGTAGTAGGCGAAGGTGATCGCGTGGCCGCCGTGGTCGGTGATCGCTGCCACGTTGCCGCGCACGTGTGCCGGCGCGTCCTGGCCGTAGTAGTCGATGGACACAGAACGGCCACCGGCATCCGTAACCTTGCTGATCTCGAAACCGGGCTTGCCCGGGTCGGCGCCGGGCGGCGGCTTGGTGAGCGTGAACGTCAGGTTGTTGCCGTTCGCATCACTCGCCCCGGTGGGCCAGCCGGCCTGGGTGTAGAAGAAGGTGACGTGGTCCGGACGGGATAGCGCCCAGTACTTTGTCGCGTCCGAATCCGAGAAGTGCCGCAGGTAGAGGTGAACGCCGGCGGGCGCCCGCCAGCCGACGGCGCCGTTGCCACCGTCGACGCCGGTGAAGGTGTGCGGAGTGCCGTCGGCGTCGATGAAGTTGATCCATTGTGCGCTGTGCCCAGAGCCTTGGTCGGCCTTGTTCGGGTGGATGTCCAGCGGCTCGGTCAACCGAGTCAGGGTGGAGATCGCAGCTGACCAGTTGTTCCCGATCGGTGAATCCGAATGATCCTCCAGCGAGTTGTACGTCAACGAGAACACCGACGACAACCCGAGGCCCGGGTCGCTAAACGGCTGCCAATGCACCAGCAGGTTGCCCGTCGCGACGTTCGTCAGGGCCGTCATTCCCGCACCTACCGGCACCTGGGCGTAGCCGTAGTACCGCTCCAACCCCAATGCTGGGTCTGTCGGGGCGGACGGCGTCAACGATGACGACGATGACGAGGTTGTGGCGGCCCTGCTTGCACGATTGCAGGGGTCGAAAATGCTGAATTCACACAGCTGCGGGATTGTCACACCCGGAAGCAGACGCGCCGTTGCAGCGTCGCTGCCTGGTGGCGCCGCAGCCTTCCACCGCACCGTCACAACAGTCTCGGCCGGGGCATTGCCCTGCGCGGCGAACCACTTCGGGGTACCGGCGGCGCTGTCCGTGGCGTACACATCGAGCCGCAAGGTCATGGCGGCGGACTCGACGTTGTTCGGCAGCGTCGGTGGGTTGATCGTCACCGGGACGGCCGTCGCGGTCCCGGCAGGGACTACGGCCGGGAGACCACTGGCTGGCGCCTGATAGGTCACGTCGCCGTGCGCGTTGATCCACCGGTACCAGAGTTGCGCGCCGAACCACGACGCACCGGAGGTGTTGGTCACGGTGGCGGTCGGACAGTACGAGTCGTCCGGGCAGGTGCTCGGCACGCTGGCGCCACCGGTCGAATCCACCGGTGCCGCATCCACCGCCAGAGGGGCGTTCGTGGGCCGAGCCGAGGTCACCATGACCGGCGAAATCACGTCCGACAGCGACGTGTTACCTGCGCCGAAGGTAGCGCTCGATTGGAAGGCCGTCTGCGCGGTGTTGGCGACGACGATCGGCTTGGTGGCAACTGACAGCACCTGCCCGTAAACGTCGATGAACGTCGCAGTCAGAACGTGAGCCCCATCGAATGCGCCGGTGTGTGGATCCAGTGTGTTCCAGTCCATGAGGAACCGCCAGGCTGACACCTGGGTAGGTGCGGTGACGGGTGTGTTCCCGCCAAATGGGGTGCACCACACTGGCGGGATGTGGTCTTCGGTGCACACTCTGGGAGTGCTGGCGTCGGCATTCCTGGCGGTGTAGACGGTTCGTCCGTCGACCGCGAGTACGACCCCAGCGATGAGATGCACATCGGTATTGATGTCCGCCTCGAGGTGGGCGGTTCCGGTGATGGGTCCAGGGACCTCGGGAAAGAACATGGAGACGGTGCGTACTGCAGCGGCGTTATCGACAAAAATCTGCTCCGAGGTGGCACTAGTTTGACCGGCGTTATCCGTGGCCGTCATCGTCAGGGTATGCACACCGTCGGTCAGCTTCGTGGTGTTCAGAGTCGTTGCAAACGGAGCCGTGTCGACGGCCGCGACCCGCTGATTGTCGACCGTGAAGGTGGTGGCGACCACTCGCCCGTCGTCCCTGAAGTCTCCAGTGAGTGGAACGCTCGGGCCTGACAGCACCGCATTCGCGGACGGCTGGACGATTGTCACCGTCGGCGCAACGGGTTGGCTGTTGTCGGTGTAGTGCACGACCAGGCTTGGCCCGGCGCCGCTGTCGGTGCTGGCGTAGTCGACGTAGGTCGTGGTCGTCGGCGTTGATTCGTCGTGCACCTGCAGCTCGACACCGAAGTCCGGCGCCCCGCCGCTAGCCCAGGACTGCACGACGTCAGTCAGGTCCGCAGTGTCCGCCCCGGCGACCGTCGCGGCATGGTTGATGCTCGCCGCGGGGCCGGCGAAATCGACATCCCCACCGGCGCTGGTCCACGCGCTCCCACGCCGCGCCTGCGACCACGATGCGCCGGTCTGGTTGCACGAGCCCGTTTCCGAGCCTTCGTCCCAGGCGATGTTGACCCGGTGCGCGTCGATCGCCGCGGCCGGAGATCCGGCCGGGTACGGCAGCGACAGTGTCGCGGACAGAATCGTCGAGCCGGGTGGGACTGGCGCCAGGTTGAACCCGAGCAAACCGCGGTCGACCGTGCCGGTGCTGCTGACGCCGACTCGGATCGCTGGGGCCTGCCCGTAATTCGCCTGCTGCGAGCACGTGCTGCCACCCGATACGCCCTCCAGGTAGGTGTCCCGTACGGCCGTGCCGCTGATCGTGGCGACGGCCTGTGACGGCGCGGGTGTTGTCACCGTGACTCCGTTGGAGACCTGGCCATTCGCCGACACCTTGTAGGTGAACGCGGTGTTCGCGCCGGCAGTGGTGTCCACGAACGTCGTGACGGTTTCGTCGCCGACTGTGCCGATCAGCGTCGTTGGCGTCGGTGTGAACGACGCGTCCGTCGATCGGTACACCTGATAACCGCTGAACACCGAATAACCGCTGACCACCGACACCGTTGCCGGCAGCGTCGGTTTCCGCCAGCGCAGCTCCGCGCCAGTCGAGTGCACGACGGCCGGCTGATCCAACGACAAGCCGGTCAGCACGTCCGCGGCAGCGGATGTCGGCAGCGCCAAACCGCCGGGTAACGCGGCGGCGAGCATGCTGACAACGGCAACAGCGACAGTGACAACGCGCCGACGCATCCGATCCTCCGGTGTCTACGCCGCGCCTGGGAGGCTGTTCACAGCCGACGGCAGGTACGACGAAATCAGGGTCTCGACACGCCTGCGTCTCCCGCGTCGACGGCCAGCTGGGCGGGCCGACCAGCCGCCCCGTCAACAAGAACGCAAAGGGCGGCGCGCGAAAGCGTCGCATAACGGGCAAATCCTTGTAAAGCTACCCACGTCGATGTATGTCCGTCTGTCCGAAATAGCGCGGTTCGTCGCCACTTTGATCGCCCAAGAGGTCACCGAGTCCTCACGACCGGTTACCAGAACTTCACGATGACCTCACGGCCGTCGTGATTGCGTCGTGAACCTTCGGTGAAGTCACCGAACGACCGTGCTCCCCTCGCCGCCCATTCCGGGCGGCCTGCGAGAGGAGCGCCATATGAACGCCACCCGTACCGTCGCCGTCACGGCGCTCGCCGCCGG
>Ga0157369_10003403_pt1 | contig 18870 bp, 17 predicted proteins | sample C25metaG_FD_113461 | JGI IMG/M metagenome (GOLD analysis project Ga0157369, IMG submission 113461) | Corn rhizosphere microbial communities from Kellogg Biological Station, Michigan, USA - C2-5 metaG | ecosystem: Host-associated > Plants > Roots > Rhizosphere > Soil | place: USA: Michigan... | reverse complement strand
GCAGCGCCGGGACCCGGAGGCGGCATCGCGGCGTTCGGATCGGCGGTGAACATGATCGCCTGGAAACCTCCCACGCTTCCGCCGTTCGACGTCACGGCCTTGTGCCCCATGGCGATCAACGACGGACCGACGAGGTTGTAGAGCTGCGACTCGAGATCGACCTGGTTGGCCACCTGGTCATGATGGAATCTCGCCATGTCGGTCGCGGCCTGTAGGTTCGCCCCGAGGTCGATGATGTTCACGAGAGTCTGCGCGTGGCCCTGCGCCTGCATGTCGCCGCCCATCAAGCCCAGGGTCATCAGCGGCTGCCCGTCCTTCATCACGAAACCCGACGCGAGCGTGTTATATGGACGCTTGTGCGGCTCGATGAGGTTCGGGCTGTTCGGATCGAGCGTGAACTGGCGCGCACGGCTGTGCAGGAGGAAACCGTAGCCGGGGACGGTGATGCCCGAGCCGTACGATGTCCAGTTGCTGTTCACGAACGCGACCATGTTGCCCCAGCGGTCGGCCGTCGACATGACGATGGTGCCGCCGACATCCGCCGGTCCCGGACGCGTGGCGGACGCATGGTTCGGATCGACCTTGCCGCACAATGTGGCCGCGTACGGCTTGGACGTGAGCTTGGCCAGCGGAATGACTTCGAAGTCCGGATCCGCGTTGTAGTACGTGAGGTCGGCGTATCCGAGCTTCTTGGCCTCGATCATCATGTGCCAGTACTTCGGGCTCGTCGGACCCAGGCTCGCGAGCGTCTGGCCGGGTGCCCACTGCGGCACGCAGACTTCGAGGATGTTCAGGATCTCCAGCGTATTCCACGCCTGCGACGGCGGCGGCAGCTCCCAGATGTCGTAGCCGTGGTAATTGGTGGTCGCGCCCTCCTGCCACTCACCGTGGTAATTGGCGAGGTCGTCCATCGTCATGGTGCCGCCCAGCCGATTGGACTTGTCCACGATCGCGCGCGCGATCTCGCCCTTGTAGAAGACGTCGCGGCCGTACTGCTGCATCAGGCGGAAGGTCTTCGCGAGGTCGGGATTCGTGAACGGCTGCCCGATCGCCGGTCCCTTGCCGTTGAAGGGCTGCCAGACCGCGATCGAATCGGGGTCCTGCTGCGTGCAGCAGCCTGCGGGTGACGATGGATTCGGCCCCAGCGCGTTGGGCATCCTGAAGTTCGCCACGCGCTCCTGGATCGGCACGCCATTCGTGGCGTAGTCGATCGCCGGTTGCAGCGTCTCCTTGAATGTGAGCTTGCCGTACTTGTCTTGCATCTCGCCCCAGCCCCACGCGGCGCCAGGGACGGTGACCGAGAGGATGCCGCCCGGCATGCCGGACCCGAACGCGAAGTTCGTGGGATTCCAGAAATAGCCGAGCGAGTTGTAGTGCTGGAGCGTCGCACCCGTCGGCGCGTAGCCGCTCGCGTTGAGGAAGTGCAGCTTGTTCTCGGATGCGATGTAGATCACCGCGAAGACGTCGGAGCCCACGCTCGTGCTGGTGGGTTCCACGAGCGAGATCACGGCGGCCGCGGCAACCGCCGCGTCGATCGCGTTACCGCCTTGCTGGAGGATTTGCAGGCCGGCCTGCGCGGCGAGCGCCTGGCTGGTCGTCACCATCCCGTTGCGAGCCAGGACTTCCGAACGCGTCTGGCGCAGGTAGCCCTCGGCACGATCTCCCATGGGAGCACTGCAGAACGGCGGCTTCGGCGACGAGTCGCATGACTGGACCTGCGCGATGCCGAACGGCGCGTAGCTCGCGCCCAACAGCAGTAGTGCCGCCCCCGCGAAGCGGGCGCTCTTAAGCCTGGTGCTCATCGCAATCCTCCCTGGGAAGTGGGTGTTCTCTGACTGCGCCGGTCGCATCACCGTGCACAGCGCCGACGAGCCTATACCCTAAAAACTTAGGAAGATACGGAGGCGATCGCGCGTCTTAACGTGCTGCGAGAGGGAAACCGCTTAAGCGACTGAACCAGAATGAGAAACCACGTTTCGTATACTGATACGCCATGCAACAGATTAATGAGTCAGGTGCGAGAGCGTCTGCTCCGCCGCTACGATCGCAGCTCGGATGGCTACGACAGGAAGTCAGGAGAGGAGTCTGGAGGCGGGGGTCGGAATCGAACCGGCGTACACGGCTTTGCAGGCCGCTGCATAACCACTCTGCCACCCCGCCCTGGGGTGCGTGCGCTTCGGAAAGGTGCGAAGGCCCGATGTGGAACGGGGGAAACCGGGATCCCGATTTCCCCCGCTGAAGCTGGAGCGGCAGAAGAGTCTCGAACTCTCGACCTCAACCTTGGCAAGGTTGCGCTCTACCAACTGAGCTACTGCCGCGTGGAGAGGTGAATTATAGCGTTTTTCACCCCTTGGTTCAACCGATCGCCTTGCATCTCGCGGAAAACATGGCGAAAACGCGCGAATTCGACCCGCCCTTGGCACCCCGGTTCCCTACTTCTCGACCTCCTCGCGAATCGCTCCCGTCTTGAATGCGGCGCGCAGGTAAACGACCATCGACCAGAGCGTGAGGAAGGCCGCGATCCAGATCAGGATGCGCCCCACCCAGTTGGTGTGGAAGATCCCGAAGAAGACGCCGTTGTAGAGCAGGAACGGGATGGCGATGAGCTGCGACACCGTTTTCGCCTTGCCGAGGATGTTCACCGCCACGCTCTTCGAGCGCCCGATGTGCGCCATCCATTCGCGCAGCGCCGAGATCGTGATCTCGCGGCCGATGATGATGAGCGACGCGAACGGGTCGACGATGCCCTTCTCCGTGAGCACGATCAGCGCCGCCGTCACCATGAGCTTGTCGGCGACGGGGTCGAGGAACGCGCCGAACGAGGTCGTCTGGTTCCAGCGCCGCGCGAGCCAGCCGTCGAGCCAGTCGGTGATCGCCGCGGCGATGAAGATCCACATCGACACCACATTCTGCGTGTGCTCGGCGATCCAGCTCTCCGGCACGTAGAGCACCGCCACGAAGAGCGGGATCGCCACGATCCGGCACCAGGTGAGGAAGAGCGGGAAGTTGAAGCGCACCATGGTCAGTGCAGCTCCTGGTAGATGCGTTCGGCCAGCGTGCGGCTGATGCCCTCGACGCGCGCGAGGTCGTCGATGCTCGCGGCGATGACGCCCTGCAGCCCGCCGAAGTGCTCGAGCAGCTTGCGGCGGCGGGTGGGGCCGACCGCGGCGATGTCCTCGAGGCGCGACGCCGTGCGCGCCTTGCCGCGGCGCGCGCGGTGGCCGGTGATCGCGAAGCGATGCGCCTCGTCGCGCACCTGCTGGATCAGGTGCAGCGCGGGGTGATCCGGCGGCAGGCGCCGCGGCTCGTCCTCGCCGGGAAAGATGAGCTGCTCGAGGCCGGGCTTGCGCTCGACACCCTTGGCCACGCCGATCATGCGCAGGTGGTGCAGGCCGAGATCGGCCATGACCTGCCGCGCCGCGTTCACCTGCCCGATGCCGCCATCGATGAGGATCAGGTCCGGCACCTTCCCCTCGCCGTCCGCGAGCTTGCGGTAGCGCACGCCGAGCGCGTAGCACATGGCGCCATAGTCGTCGCCGGGCTGCACACCCTTCACGTTGTAGCGGCGGTACTCGGAGTTCTGCATCGCCCCCCGATCGTAGACCACGCAGGAGGCGACCGTGGCCTCGCCCATCGTGTGGCTGATGTCGAAGCACTCGATGCGCTGGATCGGCGCCTCGGCCCCGAGCCACTCCTGCAGCGCGGCCACCCTCGCCTCCTGGGTCGCCTGCGCCGAGAGGCGCTGCCCGAGGGCGAGCGACGCGTTGCGCCGCGCCATCTCGAGCCACGTGCGCGATTCCCCGTGCGGATGCGTGATGACCTTCACCGCGCGGCCGGCGATCTCGGCCAGCATCGACTCGAACTCGTCCGGATCGGCGCTTTGGTCGCACACGACCTTGCCCGGTACCGGTTGCGTCGCGTAGTGCTGGGTGAGGAAGGCCTCGACGACGGTGGCGGCATCGCTGCCCGACGCGTTCTGCGGAAAGAAGCTGCGGTCGCCCAGGTGGCGTCCGCCGCGGACCATGGCGAGTGTCACGCACCACACGCCTTCGCGCTCCACGGCGACCACGATGTCCACGTCGCCCGCGCCGCTCGCCTCGATCGATTGCGCCGAGAGGATGCGCTGCAGCATGCGGATCTGGTCGCGGTAGTGCGCGGCAAGCTCGTAGTCCATCGCTTGGGCGGCGGCGTTCATCTTGCCGGAGAGATCGGCGATGACGTCCGTCTCCTTGCCATCGAGGAATTGCGCGGCATGCTCCACGTCGCGCATGTACTCCTCGTGCGAGACGAGCTTCACGCAAGGCCCCGAGCAGCGATGGATCTGGTGCAGCAGGCAGGGGCGCGAGCGGTGCGCGAAGACCGTGTCGTCGCACGTGCGCAGCAGGAAGATCTTCTGCAGGTGCCCGATGGTCTCGCGCGTGGACCATGCGCTGGGGTACGGCCCGAAGTAGCGGTTGCCCTTCACGTGCGCGCCGCGATAGAAACGGATCTGCGGGTACTCGTGCCCCGTGAGCATGATGTAGCCGTAGCTCTTGTCGTCGCGGAAGACGACGTTGTAGCGCGGGCTCAGGCTCTTGATGAGGTTGTTCTCGAGCAGCAGCGCCTCGGCCTCGGTGCGCGTGACCGTGATCTCCGCGGCCGCGATCTGCGACACCATCATCGTGGTGCGCGGGCTCGGGTGCGTCTTCTGGAAGTAGGACGACACGCGCTTCCTGAGGTCGCCCGCCTTGCCGACGTAGATCGGCTCTCCCGCCGCGTTCTTGAAGCGGTAGACGCCGGGAAGGTTCGGCAGGCCGCTCAGGAACTCCGCGGAGTCGAAGGCGGGCTGCGACATCGCCTTCAGGCGCCGGGAAGGCGAGCCACCGTCGCGGCCGCGGCGAGATAGGCGAGGTTCGCATCGAGAGCCGCGTCGCTCACGGCGCGCCCGCGCATGCGCTCGAGGCGCCGCTCCAGCGTGCGCGCGACCGGACGCTTCTCGAGGCCCTCGAGCATCGCCTCCGCCGATTTCGCATCGTTGCAGAGGAGCACCATGTCGCAACCGGCATCGAGCGCGGCGTTCGCGCGGTCGACCACGCCGCCGGCCGTCTTGGCGCCCTCCATGGAGAGGTCGTCCGAGAAGACCAGCCCGTCGAAGCCAAGCTCGCGGCGCAGGATCTCCTGCAGCCACTTGCGCGAGAACCCGGCGGGGACCTCGTCCACCCGCGGATAGATCACGTGCGCGGGCATGACGCCCGCCATGCCGGCCCGCGCGAGCTCGGCGAAGGGCACGAGGTCCTCGGCGCGGATGTCCTCGAGCGAGCGATCGTCGATGGGCACCTCGTGGTGCGAATCGGCGCGCACGTAGCCGTGGCCGGGGAAATGCTTGCCCACGCTCGCCATGCCCGCGTCCTTGAGACCCGCCTGGAAGGAGCCCGCGAGCGTGGCGACCACCACCGCATCGCGGCTGAACGCGCGATCGCCGATCACCCCGGACTCGCCGTAATCGAGGTCGAGGACGGGCGCGAAGCTGAAGTCGATGCCGTGCGCCTGCAGCTCCGAGCCGATCACGAAACCGATGGCACGCGCCGCACCGATCGCTTCCGACGGATCCTTGCCGTGCAGCCGGCCCAGCTCGGCCATCGGCGGAATGCGCGTGAAGCCTTTGCGGAAGCGCTGCACGCGGCCGCCCTCGTGGTCGACGCAGATCGGAAGCCGCGGCGCGCGCACCTTGCGGATCGCACGCGTGAGGCGCACGAGCTGGTGGGGATTGTCGAAATTGCGCGCGAAGAGGATCACGCCGCCGGCCTGCGGGTGCTCCAGCCGCGCGATGTCGGCGCTCGTGAGCTCGAGGCCCTCGACGTCGATCATGGCGGGACCGAGCTTCATCGCGCGCTCCCGTCGGATTCGAGCACGACGAACGCGACGGCGACGCCCGCATCGTCGGTGAGGGAGACGTGCGCACGCGTCACGCCCAGCGCCTGCAGGTGCTCTTTCATGACGCCATTCGGGATCACGAGGGGCTTGCCCTTCGGGTCGCGCCCCACCGTGATGGATTGCCAGGTGAAGGGATAGTGGATGCCGGTGCCGATCGCCTTGGAGAAGGCTTCCTTCGCCGCCCAGCGCTTGGCGAGGTGGCTCGCCTTCGCCCGCGTGCGATCGAAGCGCGCGCGCTCGTCGGGCGTGAGCACGCGGTTCACGAAGCGCTCGCCGTGGCGCTCGAGCACGCGGGCGATGCGATCGATCGACACCACGTCGGTCCCGATGCCCACGATCACGCGGCGGCGCTCCTCATGAGCGCCTTCATCTCGCGCACCGCCTCGCGCATGCCCACGAACACCGCGCGGCTCACGATCGCGTGCCCGATGTGCAGCTCGCGAATGCCGGGCAGCGCCGCCACCGGCTGCACGTTGAAATAGTTGAGCGCGTGGCCGGCGTTGAAGCGCATGCCCGCGGCGCGGATCATCTCGCCCGCACGCCGGATCTTGTCGAGCTCCGAGAGCACCGCCGAGCTTTCCGCGTCGCGCCCCTTCGCATGGAAGGCGTGGGCGTAGGGGCCGGTGTGGATCTCGCAGACCCTGGCGCCGATGCGCGCCGCGGCCTCGACCTGCACGGGCTCGGCATCGATGAAGACGCTGGTCACGATGCCCGCGTTCGCGAGCCGCGCGACGATTTCCTCCAGCCGCTTTTCCTGGCCCGCGACGTCGAGGCCGCCTTCGGTCGTGACCTCCTGGCGCCCCTCGGGCACGAGCATCGCCATCTCGGGCTTGATGCCGCAGGCGATCTTCACCATCTCGTCGGTCGCGGCCATCTCGAGGTTGAGCTTGATCTGGGTCAGCTCGCGCAGGTGGCGCACGTCGTGGTCCTGGATGTGGCGGCGATCCTCGCGCAGGTGCACGGTGATGCCGTCGGCCCCGCCGAGGTGCGCTTCCACCGCCGCCCAGACCGGGTCCGGCTCGTAGGTGCGGCGCGCCTGGCGAATCGTGGCGACGTGGTCGATGTTGACGCCGAGCTCGATCATCGGTCGGGATCTTCCTGCAGCCCCGCCCGCAGGTCGCGCACGAGGGTCCGCGTGGCGAGCTCCTGGCCGTTCAGGGAGTGGTTGATGAGCAGTCGCATGAGCTGCTTGGCCTGCGCGGCGGTCGCGGGATCTTCGAGGTTTCCGCTCTCGAGATCGATGAGCGTTCGCCCCCGCAATTTTACCGCATTCGAGGGCGGCTCCCCCTCGCCCGCCGCGACCGGCCCGCGCTCGACCACGTAGAAGTACTCGCGCTCCGCGGCGATCGGCGGCCCGTGTCCCGCCTCGCGGTTCATCTCGACCGCGTAGCCGAGCTCCTGGAGCAGCTTGAGCTCGAAGCGGCGCAGGATCGGTTCGACGGTCATCCCGGGCGCTGCGGCACTTTCGTCGCCCCGGCGCAGGCCGGGGCCCGATTGGATGCCCGCCTGGGCGGGCATGACACGGCTCAACGCCCGCAGCTCCCCGATCGCCCGGTCGTACGCCTCGAACAGCGCCTCGTGCGGATCCTCGCGCGACGTGAGCTTCAGCAGCAGCTCGTTGAGGTAGAACGCCGACATGAGGCCCTCGCCCGCGAGCGGTGTCGCCGGCGCCGCGGGCTCCGCGACCTTCAACGTCTTGAGCTCGCCGCGGCCGAACCACGAGAGGAGCAGCGGCTGGAACGGCACGAGCAGCGATCGATTGGCGGACTTGGGCCGGCGCACGCCCTTCGCGACGATGCCGAAGCGCCCGTGCTTCTCGGTCCATGCCTGCAGGATGAGGCTCGTCTCGCGGTAAGCGTACGAATGCAACACGTAACCGCGGTCGAGGTCGGGGGACGGACTGGCGTTCATGAATTGGGGTACGTCCCCAATTACCGGTAGCCCAGGAGCCGCAGCGCCGCCTCGTTGTCCGCCCACCCGCCCTTCACCTTCACCCAGAGCTCGAGGTGCACCTTGCCGCCGAAGAGCGCCTGCATCGCGTGGCGCGCCTCCGTGCCGATGCGCTTGAGCGTGGCGCCCTTCTCGCCGATCACGATCGCCTTGTGGCTGTCGCGGTCGACGTAGATGGTGGCCGAGATGCGGCGCAGGCGCCCTTCCTCCTTGAACCCGTCGACGTCGACCGCCGTGCTGTACGGCAGCTCGTCGCCGAGCAGGCGGAAGATCCGCTCGCGCACGAGCTCGGCGGCGAGGAAGCGCTCGGAGCGGTCCGTCACCATGTCGGGCTCGTAGACGGGCGGCGCCTCGGGCAGGAGCTTGCGGATCTCCTCCAGCAGCGCGCGAAGCTGCGTGCCCTTCTGCGCGCTCACGGGCACGAGGGCGGCGAACTCGCGCTTCTTCGTGGCCTCGATGAGCGCCGCGGCGACGCGCTGCCTGTCCTTCGTCTTGTCGACCTTGTTGAGCGCGAGGATCACGTTCGCGCCCTTGGGCAGAAGCTCGAGCACCGGCTCGTCGCGCTCGTCCCAGCCCGCGGCATCGATCACGAGCAGCACCGCATCGACCTCGGAGAGCGCCTGCGCCACCGTGCGATTCATCGTGCGGTTGAGCGCATTGCGGTGCTGCGTCTGGAAGCCGGGGGTGTCGACGAACATGACCTGGCACGCATCATCGGTGTGCACGCCGAGGAGGCGATGGCGCGTCGTCTGCGGCTTGCGCGAGGTGATCGCCACGTGCGCGCCGACGAGCGCGTTGAGCAGCGTCGACTTGCCCACGTTGGGTCGGCCCACGATCGCCACCGTGCCGGTCCGGAATGGCGGCGCCTCGCGCGCCGCGCCTTTGGCGGCGCTCATGACTTGCGGCGCGGGCGCGCGGGCTTGCCGATCTGCGCCAGCACGCCTTCGGCGGCCGCCTGCTCCGCCGCGCGCCGGCTGGCCCCTTGGCCCGTCGCCTTGAGTCCGAGATCGTCCACCACGCAGTCCACCGTGAAGGTCTGGTCGTGCGCCTCGCCCTCGGTCTTCATCACCGTGTAGCGCGGCAACTGCAGCTTGCGCCCCTGCAGGTGCTCCTGCAGCTGCGTCTTCGGGTCCTTGTTCACGGGCGCGCCCTGCGCGGCATCCAGCTTGGCCTGCAGCAGCAAGGCCACGCACTGGCGCACCGCGTCGAACCCGGCATCGAGGTAGACGGCGCCCAGCAGCGCTTCGACGGCGTCGGCGAGGATCGAGGGGCGGCGGAACCCGCCGCTCTTGAGCTCGCCCTCGCCGAGCCGCAGCCGCTCGCCCAGCCCGAGCGTGGTTGCGACCTCCGAGAGCGACGACTGGTTCACGAGACCCGCGCGCAGGCGCGAGAGGTCGCCCTCGGGCAGCTTCGGGAATCGTTCGTAGAGCAGGGTCGCGACGGCGCAGTTGAGCAGGCTGTCGCCCAGGAACTCGAGGCGCTCGTTGTGCGGCGTGCCGAAGCTGCGGTGCGTGAGCGCCTGGCCCGCGAGGCCGGGATCCCTGAACCCGTGGCCCAGCTTGCGTTCGAGATCCGCGAGGTCCTTCGGGGGTTCCGCTCCGCGGGCCGCCTTGCGGGCCACTTTTACTGGGGCTGGGACTTGTCGGTGCTCACGACGAAGTCGAGGCAGGCGCTCGCGTTGTACACCATCGGCACCTTGGCCGACCACGTCGCGGTCACGACGGTCTCGCCGCCGGGGCCGCGCTGGATCTCGAGGTCCTGGCCTTGCACGTTCTTCACGTCCTCGATGGCGTTGCGGCGGTCGTAGGCCTTGCGGATCTCGGAGACGGTGCCCTGCATCTCGCCCGCCTTCTCCATCGTCGCGAAGATCTTCTTCACCGCGAAGAACTCGATGTAGGCGGGCAACAGCTTCGCGGCCATGAGGCCGACGAACGCGACGATGGCGAGCCAGAAGATAAGCCCGGTCAACGAGACACCCTGCTGCTTCCGCATGAATCCTCCCCCTGCGCAACGTGCTTGGTTTTTTACTCGATGCCGTTGCCGATCCGCTTGAAGTCGCCGAAATTCATCCACACCAGGAAGGCGCGCCCCTTGAGGTGGTCGTCGGGCACGAATCCCCAGTAGCGGCTGTCGCTGCTCTGGTCCCGGTTGTCTCCCATCATGAAGTACTCTCCCTGCGGGACCGTGCAGCTGAAGCCGTCGTCATTGTATTCGCAATTGTCTCGATGCGCGAACTGCCGCACCTGCGCGAGGTCCACCGGCGGCTGCGCCGGAACGATCATGATCTGGTGGTTATGGCCGCCGATCTTCTCGACATACGTGGGCAGCCGCAGGTAGTTGAGCTCCGAGTCGGTGTAGAAGCCGGCCGACTGCACCGGCAGCGTGTCGCCGTTGATGGTGAGGCGCTTGCCCTTGTAGACCACCTTGTCCCCGGGCAGGCCGATCACGCGCTTGATGTAGTCGACCGACGGGTCCGCGGGATAGCGGAAAACCACCACGTCGCCGCGATGCACCGGGCCGATGTCCAGGATCTTCTTGTTGATCACCGGGAGCCGGATGCCGTAGGTGTACTTGTTCACCAGGATGAAGTCGCCCACGAGCAGCGTCGGCTTCATCGACCCGGACGGGATCTTGAAGGGCTCGACCCAGAACGAGCGGATCAGGAACACCACCACGATCACCGGGAAGAAGGCGCGCGCCATGTCGACCACGACGGGCTCGGGCTCGCCCGCGGTGCGCCGGCGCCGCGCGAAGCGCGCATCCCAGAGCCAGATCACGCCGGTGATCACCGCGGAGAGCAGCAGCACCGCCGCGAAATCCGTGAACTTGAGCAGCAGCCCCATCACGGCGATGAAGAGCACGGGCCACGCGACCTCGAGCAGCCCCTTGCGCGCCTCGCTGCGCCCGTGGGCGCGCGTGGCGAAGAAGTCCCATACGATGACCGCGAGGCTCAGGCCCGCGGCCACCATCGCGATCAGTTCCCAGTCGAGTCCACCCTGCTGCATGCGAGCTCCTTGACGGCGTTGAACGGCGTTCAGTCCGTTCGAACGGCGGTTGTTATCTACTTCTCGACCTGCAGGATCGCCAGGAACGCCTCCTGGGGAATTTCCACGTTGCCCACCTGCTTCATGCGCTTCTTGCCCGCCTTCTGCTTCTCCAGCAGCTTCCTCTTGCGCGTGATGTCGCCGCCGTAGCACTTGGCGAGCACGTTCTTCCTGAGCGCCTTGATGTTCTCGCGCGCGATGATGTCCGCGCCGATCGCGGCCTGGACCGCGACGTCGAACATCTGGCGCGGGATCAGCTCGCGCATGCGGGTCGCGAGGTCGCGCCCGCGGAAGCGCGCGGTCTGCCGGTGCACGATGAGCGAGAGCGCGTCGACGCGGTCGCCGTTGATCAGGATGTCGAGGCGTACGAGGTCGCCCGCACGGAACTCGAGGAACTCGTAGTCGAGGGAGGCGTAGCCGCGCGATGTGCTCTTCAGCTTGTCGAAGAAGTCCATCACCACTTCGTTCAACGGCATGTCGTAGGTGAGGATGACCTGGCGGCCGACGTACTGCATGTTCACCTGCGTGCCGCGCTTCTCGTTGCAGAGCGTCATCACGCTGCCGACGTACTCCTGCGGCATGATGATGGTCGCGCGGATGATCGGCTCGCGGATCTCGTCGATGGACGAGGGATCGGGGAGCTTCGACGGGTTGTCGATCTCGCTCACCGTGCCGTCGCGCGTCTTCACCGCGTACACCACGGTGGGCGCCGTGGTGATGAGGTCCATGTCGTACTCGCGCTCGAGCCTCTCCTGCACGATGTCCATGTGCAGGAGTCCCAGGAAGCCGCAGCGGAAGCCGAAGCCCAGCGCCTGCGAGGTCTCCGGCTCGTAGCGCAGGCTGGAGTCGTTGAGCTTGAGCTTCTCGAGCGCGTCGCGCAGCGCCTCGTACTGGTTGGACTCGACCGGATAGAGCCCCGCGAAGACCTGCGGCTGGATCTCCTTGAAGCCCGGGAGCGGCTCGGTCGCCGGCGTATCCGCGAGCGTCACCGTGTCGCCGACCTTCGCCTCCTTGAGCTCCTTGATGCCCGCGATCATGAAGCCCACGCCGCCCGCCGCGAGGCTCTCGCGCGCGACCGACTTGGGCGTGAAGACGCCGACCTGCTCGACCAGGTGCACGGCACCGGTCGCCATGAGCTTGATGCGGTCCTTGGGCTTCAACGTGCCGTCGACCACGCGCAGCAGCATCACGACTCCGACGTAGTTGTCGAACCAGGAGTCGATCACAAGTGCCTTAAGCGGCGCTGAAGGATCGCCCTTCGGAGGCGGGATGCGCTCGATCACGGCCTCGAGCACGTCGTCGACGCCGTCGCCGGTCTTCGCGCTGCAGCGGACCGCATCCTGGGCCGGGATGCCGATCACGTCCTCGATCTCCTGGATCGCACGCTCGGGCTGCGCGCTCGGCAGGTCGATCTTGTTGAGCACGGGCACCACTTCGACGCCGAGCTCGATGGCCGTGTAGCAGTTGGCGACCGTCTGCGCCTCGACCCCCTGGGAGGCGTCGACCACCAGGAGCGCGCCTTCGCACGCCGAGAGCGAGCGCGAGACCTCGTAGGAGAAGTCCACGTGGCCGGGCGTGTCGATGAGGTTCAGCTGGTACTCGCGGCCGTCGCGGGCCTTGTACGTGAGCGCCGCGGTCTGCGCCTTGATGGTGATGCCGCGCTCGCGCTCGAGGTCCATCGAGTCGAGCACCTGCGCGTCCATCTCGCGCGAGGACAGCCCGCCCGTGCGCTCGATCAGGCGGTCGGCGAGCGTCGATTTGCCATGGTCGATGTGGGCGATGATGGAGAAGTTTCGGATGTGATCCATGCCGTTGCTAAAAGAAAAAAGGGCACGCGTGGTGCCCTTTTGCGGTGCAACATTTTACTTCATTCGCTCGAGCCTGGCATCCACCGCATCGGCGTCGAGGTGATAGCGGCACACCTCGATGTGGCCGTCGAGCACCACCGGGACCTTGTCGCCCCACTTCTCCTCGAGCTCGGGATGGCGGTCGACGTCGATCACCTCGAAGTCGAAGTCGTGGCGGGCCTGCATCGAGCGCAGGCCCGCGATCAGGTCGTCGCAGAGGTGGCAGTACTCGCGGGAGAGGACGGTCAACTTACGCATTGCACACTCGAAACCGCATCCCACGCTCGCCCCCTCTGCCTTGGGAGAGGGTTGGGGTGAGGGTCCGGGTCAATCAAAGTCCCTGAGCGTGATGAACCTCGTCCCGTTCTCGTCGCGCACGAGCAGCGCCACCGGCTTCTTCGCGTCGAGCTTCGAGACCACGTCGTTGAAGGCCCTGGCGTTGGCGATATCGGTGTTGTTCACGCGCAGGATCACGTCGCCGGGGCCGATCTGCGCCGCGGCGGCCACGCCCTCGGAGCTCTCGACCACCACGCCGCCCGGCACCTTGAGCGCCTTCTTCTGCTCGGCGGTGAGGTCGCTTACGGTGAGGCCGAGCTTGTTCGGCTTGCCGCCCTGCGGCTTGCCCTTCGCGGGCGAGGCCTTCGCCTGGGTATCCTCGTCCTTGAACTCCGCCACCGTGATCGGGACCTCGCGCGTCTTGCCCGAGCGCCACACCGAAAGGTTCACGTGCGTGCCCGGCTTCACCGAGCGGATCGTGCGCGAGAGGTCGGCCGACCCTTCGACGTTGTGGCCGTCGATCTTGAGGATCACGTCGCCGGCCTCGAGCCCCGCCTTCGCCGCGGGCGAGCCGTCCTCGACGTTGCTCACCGCCGCGCCCTGTGCCTTGGGAAGGCCCAGGCTGTCGGCGAGGTCGCGCGTGACATTCGTGATCTGCACGCCGATGCGCCCGCGCGTCACGTGCCCCGTCTTGATGAGCTGGTCGGCGATGTTGTACGCGTAATCGATGGGGATCGCGAACGAGATGCCCGCGAAGCTCCCGGTGCGCGAGAAGATCTGCGAGTTGATGCCGACCACCTCGCCCTTCATGTTGAGCAGCGGGCCACCCGAGTTGCCCGGGTTCACGGCGACGTCGGTCTGGATGAACGGCACCGCGTCCTGGTTCGGGTCGGTGAGGTTCTCGCGGCTCGTGGCCGACACGATGCCCGCCGTCACGCTGTTGTTGAAGCCGAAGGGCGAGCCGATCGCGATCACCCATTCGCCGGGGCGCAGCTTCTTCGCGTCGCCGATCTTCATGGTCGGCAGGTTCGCCGCATCGATCTTCACCACGGCCACGTCGCTGCGCGGATCGACGCCCACGACCTTCGCCTTGAACTCGCGCTTGTCGGTGAGGCGCACGTTGACCTCGTCGGCATTCTCGACCACGTGCGCGTTGGTGACGACGAAGCCGTCCGGGGAAACGATGAACCCGGAGCCCAGCCCGAACGGGCGAAGCGGCGCGCGCGGCCCGTTGCCGCGGGGCGCGCCGCGCCCCTTGCCGCTGCCCTTTCCGTTGCCGCTGCCGTCGTTGTCCTCCGGCGCCTGGCGCTGGTCGGGCGGCAGGAAGCGCCGGAAGAATTCGTAGAACGGGTCGTCCTCGGAAAGGCCCGGCAGCGCCTGGCGTTGCGGCGCGCGCGTCTGCGTGGTGATGTTGACGACGGCGGGGCCGTATTTCTCCACGAGGTCGGCGAAGTCGGGCAACACCTGCGCCGCGCCGGGCGTGGCGGGAGTGGGGACCTTGACGCCGCCGGGCTGCTGCGCGTGGGCGGCGAGCCCCGTGGCGAGAAGGACGCCGAGGAAACCTGCCTGCAGTCTGTTCATGTCGTGTCTCTTGTGGTGTGCGGCGGTGAGGCCGTTGCGCCTCGGATGGGGGGGCGCGCCCGGAATTCCGGAAGGGAGATTTTACGGTTCCGCGCGGATTCGCGCCGAAAGGGCCTACGGACGGTGCGCGACGCTGCGCCCGACCTGCTGCGCGGCGGCGAGAGGCACCTCGCCCAGCACGGTGACGAGCTGGTCGCCCATCGGGCGCACGAAGAAGGTCGTCGTGCCGTCCTCGGTCGAGGCCTCGGCGGTGCGCGCGGGCGATGCGTTGGGCTCGACGAAGACCGACATGCTCGCGATTCCGTCGCTGAAGATGAGCTGCGAGACGGGTTGGCCGCGTCCGGGAAGCGTGCGGCGCAGCTCGGCCGCCTTGCGGAAGCCCGCGGGCGGGTTGTTCACGACCCAGCCGGTGTCCACGCCCTTCGCCTCCTCGCGCGGCTGCGCGTCGGTGCTCCACTGCTTCACGCGCGCCTCGAAGATGGACTTCACGTCGCCGCGCGCGACCTGCGGGCCCATGCGCAGGTCGGTGAACGTGTACTGCTCGATCACCTGTCCCGTTTCGTTGAGCGTCTTCGCTCGTACCACGAGCCCGGTGTTCACCTCCGCGCACAGCTTTTCGGTGAAGCGCAGGTTGTCGCGCGGATCGAGGTCGAGCCAGCGGCACTCGTAGCCCAGCACGCGCTCCGGCTTGCCGATCTTCACCTCATAGCTCGCGGCGATCACCGCGGCATCGGCGCGGAAGAGCGACGGGAAGAAGCGCGCGTTGACGCGCCGGTCGAGGCGCACCGTCTTCGCGTCGGGGAAGTAGCAGAACATCTCCTCGTTGTGGCGCACGATCTCGTACGGCGCGCCATCGAGCGCCTCGATGCGCTCGTGCTCGTCGCCGTTGTTGTTCGTGTGCGTCACGCGCACCGTGGAGATGCGGTCGCCGTTCGTGTGGACGAACGTGCCCGCGTAGGAGACGTTGCGCGCCGCTTGCACGGCGCGCTGCAGCCAGGCCTGCCCATCGGGCGCCGCCGCGCGGGCCTGGCAGGCCAGCCCCAACATCAGTGCCGGCAGCCAGAGGCGCACGCGCGCGGCGCCGCGTGCCGTCATCGAGCGGCGGCCGCCGCGCGATTGTTGTTGACGTTGCGATAGAGGTCGGGAGTCGGCACCTGGCGATGCGCCGCGAGATACGCCTGCACGTCCTCGCTCACGGGAACCGGGGCCGCCGTCGTGGCCGCCGGCACCGCCGCCGTGTTCGCGACGGGCTGCACCGGCGACGTGCCCTTCGCCACGACCGGCACGCCGGCGGGCGCCGAGGCCCCGCCCTGCGAGCCCAGCCAGCCGACCACGCCGACCGTCGCGACCGAGGCCGCGGCCGCCATGACGACGCGCGCGACCTTCGCCTGCGCCCAGCGCCTGGGTGCGAGCACCGTCGGCTCCTTGTGCAGCGACTCGAAGACCTCGGCCGGCTGCTCGAGGCGGCGCGGCGCCTGCCCGCGCAACGCGTCCCCGATGCAGTGATAGAGGTACCACTTCTGCTTGAGCTCCTCGCTCGCGCAGCACGCGCCGATGGCCCGATGGGCTTCGTCGTTGCCGAGCTCGCCGTCCATCAGCGAGGAAAGTTCCTGGGTCATGTCCTGCTCCTGTTTCGTAGGGGTTCCATTTCCGCCGGAACCGGTCTTTGGTGGGGTCTGCGGCCCCGCTTGGTCGTTGTTACCAGCGTTTATCCTTGGAGGTGCCGAGCTGCGGTCGCAGCTTGTCGGCCACCGCTTCCCGCGCGCGGAAGATGCGCGAGCGCACCGTCCCGATCGGGCAATTCATGATCTGCGCGATCTCCTCGTACGAGAGGCCGTCGAGCTCGCGCAGCGTGATCGCCGTGCGCAGCTCCTCGGGCAGTGCCGCGATCGCATCGTTCACCGTCTGGGCGATCTGCTTCGAAGCCAATTCGCTTTCAGGTGTATTGATGTCGCGCAGGCCCGCCGCATCCTCGAAGCCCTCGGCCTCCTCGCTGTCGAACTCGGTCGACGTGGGGGCGCGGCGCCCGAGCGCGATGAGGTAGTTCTTGGCGGTGTTGATGCCGATCCGGTAGAGCCAGGTGTAGAAGGCGCTGTCGCCGCGGAAGTTGGGCAGCGCGCGATAGGCCTTGATGAAGGCTTCCTGCGCCACGTCCTCGATTTCGGCGGGATCCCGGATGACGCGGGACAAGAGCCGCTCGAGCTTGCGCTGGTACTTCAGCACCAGCATCTCGAAAGCCTGCTTGTCGCCCCGTTGTGCACGCTCGACCAGCTGCTGGTCGACTTCCCTGTCGCTCATGCGGCCCTGGAGGGGGAGTTTTGTTGTCGATGTGCCGCCCGTGAGCGGTCCCTGGGGGGCCGTCGCCACGAAGGGCTTGTTGGCCTCGGGTATTATAAAGCTCAAAGATTTCATTCCTTTGGCACGCATTTCCGGATCATGGATAAAAGACCGGGGCGTAGGAAAATAGTTCCTCGCTTTGTAGGGCTTTTCCCATAGGATCCGGCCCCCCCGATCAGCCTATCTTGCCCACCCCCCATTGAATCATTACGACGTACTGGTGATCGGCAGTGGTCTGGCCGGCATGTCGACGGCGCTGAGATTGGCCGGCAGCCGCAAGGTTGCATTGGTCACGAAGCACGAGCTGCTGGACGCGGCCTCGAGCTGGGCCCAGGGCGGCATCGCGGCCGTCATGGAGGCCTCGGACTCCGTCGAGGACCATATCCGCGACACCCATGTGGCCGGAGCGGGGCTCTGCCATGACGATGCCGTGCGCTTCGTGGTCGAGCGGGGCCGCTCGGCCGTCGAATGGCTCGTGTCCCAGGGGGTGCCCTTCACCCGGGACTCCGACCACCAGGAGGACCTGCACCTCACGCGCGAAGGCGGCCACAGCCATCGGCGTATCGTCCATGCGGCGGACGCGACCGGCCGCGCGGTCCAGAAGACGCTCGTGAGCCAGCTCAAGAGCCACCCCAACATCGACGTCCTCGAATGGCACATCGCGATCGATCTCATCACCTCGCGCAAGCTCGGCGAGTCGGGGCCGAACCGCGTCTGGGGTGCCTACGTCCTCGATCGCAAGGGCGGCCACGTGAAGACCGTATCCGCGCGCCACACCGTGCTGGCGACCGGGGGCGCCGGCAAGGTCTATCTCTACACCACGAACCCGGACGTCGCGACCGGCGACGGCGTCGCCATGGGCTGGCGCGCGGGCGCCTCGGTCGCGAACATGGAATTCATCCAGTTCCACCCGACCTGCCTCTACCACCCGCACGCCAAGTCGTTCCTGATCTCCGAGGCGGTGCGCGGCGAAGGCGGCATCCTGAAGCTCCCCAACGGCGAGCGCTTCATGCCGCGCCACGACCCGAGGGCGGAGCTGGCACCCCGCGACATCGTCGCGCGCGCCATCGACTTCGAGATCAAGAGGCACGGCATCGATTGCGTGTACCTCGACATCACGCACAAGGGCGAGGCGTTCATCCGCGAGCACTTCCCCAACATCTACGCGCGCTGCCTCGAGTTCGGCATCGACATCACGAAGGATCCGATTCCCGTCGTGCCCGCGGCGCACTACACCTGCGGCGGCCTCGTCGCCGACCTGCGGGGCCGCACCAGCGTGCCCAACCTGTACGCCGTGGGCGAATGCGCGTGCAGCGGGCTGCACGGCGCCAACCGCCTCGCCTCCAACTCGCTGCTCGAGTGCCTCGTTTTCTCCGAGGCCGCGGTCGCGGACATCCTCGCCTCGGGCACCGAGGCGCCGCCCGAGCTGCCCGAGTGGGACGAGAGCCGCGTCACGGATGCCGACGAGGAAGTCGTCATCGCGCACAACTGGGACGAGCTGCGCCGCACGATGTGGAACTACGTGGGCATCGTGCGCACCACCAAGCGCCTCGAGCGCGCGTGGCACCGCATCCGGCTGCTGCAGGAGGAGATCCACGAGTTCTACGCCAACTTCCGGGTCACCAACGACCTGATCGAGCTGCGCAACCTCGTCCTCACCGCCGAGCTCATCGTGCGCTGCGCGCTCGAGCGCCACGAGAGCCGCGGCCTGCACTACAGCCGGGACTATCCCGAGACGCTCGCCGAGGCGCGCGACACCGTGCTCGTGCCCGGCGCCGACGGTGCCTGGCGCGCGCAGCGCGCTCCCACCGCCGTCCCCCTCGTCCGGTGATGCGCTTCCCCCTCCTCGAGCCCCGCGAGCTCGTGCGCGTGGAAGAACGCGCGCGCTCCACGATCGCGCAAAGCCTCATGCTGCGCGCCGG
>Ga0157369_10003402_pt1 | contig 18871 bp, 18 predicted proteins | sample C25metaG_FD_113461 | JGI IMG/M metagenome (GOLD analysis project Ga0157369, IMG submission 113461) | Corn rhizosphere microbial communities from Kellogg Biological Station, Michigan, USA - C2-5 metaG | ecosystem: Host-associated > Plants > Roots > Rhizosphere > Soil | place: USA: Michigan... | reverse complement strand
GCTTGAACAAATGTCCCAATGTCTGGCCACTGGTGATCGCATCGAGATCCGTGGGTTTGGCAGCTTCTCCCTGCACTATCGTGCGCCGCGCGTCGGTCGCAATCCAAAGACTGGTCAGTCGGTCAGTCTCGACGGCAAATTCGTTCCGCATTTCAAGCCGGGCAAGGAATTGCGTGACCGGGTGAATGAGGAAGAGGAGGAAGGCGTTTGATCCGCGCTACTAATTATCAAGGGGGCGTAGGTGCGTAATCTCAAACGTATATTTTTTGGTGTTTTCGTTCTTTTGTTGGTGCTGGTGATCCTGGCTTTCGTGCTGGAAAATCAGCAGTCAGTGTCGTTGTTGTTTCTCGGATGGTCTGTGCCTCAGCTGCCCATCTCCCTCGTTGTGATCGCGGCATTGCTGATTGGAATGCTTGTGGGGCCGATGCTCGCCTGGTTTCTGGGGCGTTTTGCTAAGCGTGCGCGCAAGCGTTTTGTTTAAGTTGTGACAATGCACCTAGGGCTGGCTAGGCTTAAGGTGTGAATGGTTGCTTAACGGTTGAAGCGCTCCTCCGGGTTGATTTTTAGTGGTCATGATCTCCCGCTGCGATGACTCCGTTTTCGATCAGCTGCAAGTCAGCGTTTTACGTTCTTCTATGCTAGCGGTATTGAAGCTCGCTGGTGTGTATACGCTATGCGCATTTAAATCTTCGGAAAGTTTCAGTGCGGGCTTGTTGTCTGAGGTTTTCAGTTTTCAAGTTTAACGTTACAAGTGGGATGGCATGTCAGGGAAAATACCAAAAGTTGCGGTCTTGTTGGCCGCTTACAATGGCATGCAGTGGATTGAAGAGCAAATTGCTTCGATTTTTGCTCAGTCCGGGGTGGATGTTAGCGTATATATTAGTATCGATCCTTCCACTGATGGCACGGAAGCTTGGTGTGCGGCGCTGGCAACGAGAGTGTCGAATGTCATTGTACTGCCCGATGCCGGAAAGTTTGGTGGTGCGTCGCGCAACTTTTTTCGACTGATTCGTGATGTTGAATTCGACGGGTTTGATTTTGTTGCTTTTGCTGATCAGGATGATATCTGGTGCGTTGATAAGTTGCAGCGCGCTGTGGTCGGCCTCGGGCGGCAGGAGGTTGATGCATATTCCAGTAATGTCACTGCTTTCTGGTTAGATGGTAAGACGCGTTTGTTGGATAAAGCTCAGTCTCAAGTTAAATGGGATTATCTGTTTGAGGCGGCTGGTCCGGGCTGTACTTATGTCTTTAGCAGCAGGTTGTCGCAGTCCATTAAATCTTCGGTGCTTGCGAATTGGGAAGCTTTACAGGGCGTGAGTCTGCATGATTGGTTTTTCTACGCATACGCACGGAGTCATGGATATCGTTGGTATATCGATCCAGTGCCTTCTATGCTGTATCGGCAGCACGATCGTAATCAAGTAGGTGCCAATACGGGGCTTCGGTCTTTAATTTCTCGATACAAAACTATTCATGATGGTTGGTGGTTCAGTCAGGTGCAACTCATTGCTCGACTAACGGGGCAGGAGTTTGATCCTTTTGTAGCGAGTTGGCTCCCATTGCATGGTTTGCAAATGCTCAGGCTATCGTTCAGTGCGTGGAGTTGCCGGCGTCGGATGCGCGATAAAGTATTATTCTTTTTTGTTTGCTGGCTAAAAATGCTGGTAAAAAATAAAGGCTGAAAGTCTAAAAAATTATTATGAGTTCAGTGATCGCCTCCCGGGTGATCCGTGGTGGTTTCATCATGCGGTGTACAAGGCGCAGATGATGCATACCTCCGCATCCTTGCGGCCTGTCCATTTCGCCATCCCTTAAAGCTGTCAGATTCTCAGGTCGGGAGGCAGGATTTTTTTTGTCAGCATGGCGTGCGGGGTGGGGCGATACGGCTCGTTTCGGTCAGACTGCATTCGTTTTCGCAAGCACTGCAGAGTGAGGGCGAGGCAAGCGCTGATGGTGGTGGCTGTCGTCGCTTTTTTAAGTGTGCGTTGCATCAATTGATGTAGAATGTAGCATTGCTTGCTAAGAACAAAAGCAAATACTGATTGGCTTTTTTATAAGTGATGGCGCTCTTTGCGGGGCGACGGTTCGTGCAAAGAGGGATTTTGTGACGGTTTCCAGCCAGAGTTTTGGTACAGATAATGCCGCCCAGGTAGCTGGCGAGCGTCTTGCGGACGTCGCAATTCTTATGTGTACATACAACGGCGCATCATTTCTCGCTGAGCAACTCGACTCGCTCGAGCGTCAGACGTATCGCAATTGGAAACTATATGTTTCCGACGATGGTTCTCAGGACGCGACACTGGCAATCCTGAAAGCATTTCAAGTCAAGGTGGGCGCAGAGCGCGTCCACATTGCGACAGGCCCCAAAAGAGGGTTTGTAGCCAATTTCCTGTCTCTCGCCTGCCGAGCGGATATCGATGCGGACTTCTTTGCCTGGTCTGATCAAGACGACATCTGGAAGGATTTCAAACTCCAGAAGGCACTTGATTGGCTGCAGGGTATCCCCGGTGATGTCCCTGCGTTGTACTGTGGTCGCACAGAGCTGATCGGTGAAACAGGTGATTCGTTTGGGTATTCGCCCCGGTTTAGCCTTCCACCACGTTTCTCGAACGCTCTCGTTCAAAGCATTGGTGGCGGTAACACCATGGTATTCAATAGGGCGGCCCAAAAGCTTTTGCTTGAGGCAGGCTATGACGTGGATATTCCATGTCACGATTGGTGGGCTTATTTGCTTGTTTCCGGGGCGGGGGGCGAGGTTCATTACGATCCTGAACCGGCGTTGTTGTATCGCCAGCACGACGAAAACCTGATTGGTGGAAACTCCGGTTGGTCTGCGCGTCTCAAGCGCATACCGCTGATTTACCAGGGCCGGTTCAGCAAGTGGAATGATCAGATCATCAAAGCGCTCGCAGCAATGCATCATCGTCTGAGCCCTGAGCACCAGGTGACGTTGGATCGCTTCAAAAAAGCACGCAAGCAGAAACTCTTCTCAAGAATCCTGGGATTCCAGCGGGCTGGTATCTACCGGCAGACACTGCTTGGAAACCTGGGGCTTATTCTCGTAGTTCTACTGAAAAAGATCTAAATTTATGACCATCTTAGTCACCGGCGGGGCCGGTTTTATCGGGGCGAACTTTGTACTGGACTGGCTGGCGCAGTCGGATGAACAGGTGATCAACCTGGACAAGCTGACTTATGCGGGCAACCTGGAAAGCCTGGCCAGTCTGGACAAAGATGTGCGCCACGTATTTGTGCAGGGCGATATCGGTGATGGTGAGCTGATAGCTCGCCTGTTGAACGAGCATAAGCCACGTGCGATCTTGAATTTCGCTGCTGAATCGCACGTCGACCGCTCTATTCATGGTCCGGAAGATTTCATCGAAACAAACATCGTCGGCACCTTCCGCCTTCTGGAAGCAGTGCGCGCCTATTGGGGCGGGCTCGAGTCAGGCGCCAAAGAAGCGTTCCGCTTCTTGCACGTTTCCACTGATGAGGTCTATGGCTCGCTGGCTAAAGATGATCCGGCGTCCACCGAAACTCATCAGTACGAGCCGAATAGTCCCTACTCTGCAAGTAAGGCTGCCAGTGACCACTTGGTACGCGCCTACCATCACACCTATGGTTTGCCCGTACTGACCACCAACTGCTCGAATAACTACGGGCCTTATCATTTCCCGGAAAAACTCATCCCGTTGATGATCGTCAACGCGCTTGCCGGTAAATCATTGCCTGTTTATGGCGACGGTCAACAAATTCGTGATTGGCTCTATGTCAAAGACCATTGCAGCGCTATTCGTCGTGTATTGGAAGCTGGGGTGGTTGGCGAAACCTACAACGTTGGCGGATGGAACGAGAAGCCAAACCTCGAGATCGTACACACTGTTTGCAGTTTGCTGGACGAGTTGCGCCCACGTGCCGATGGCCAGCCATATAACCAGCAGATCGCGTATGTGACAGACCGTCCAGGCCACGATCGCCGCTACGCAATTGACGCTCGGAAGCTTGAGCGTGAATTGGGCTGGAAGCCGGCGGAGACTTTCGAAACGGGTATTCGAAAGACTGTCGAATGGTACCTCGACAACCAGGTGTGGGTAGGTAACGTCACGAGCGGTGCTTATCGAGAGTGGGTAAGCAGGCAGTACGTATGAGAAAAATTGTGCTGCTTGGAAGTAACGGACAGGTTGGGTGGGAGCTACAGCGCTCCCTACCTTTGCTTGGAACCTTGGTCGCTTGTGATCGCAGTAAAGTCGACCTCTCTGATTTGGAAGCTGTGTCTGTTTATCTGGAGCAGGAACGCCCAGATGTTATCGTCAATGCGGCTGCCTATAATGCTGTGGACTTAGCAGAGTCCTGCGAGCAAGAAGCGCAGAAAATCAATTATCATCTCGTGAAAGTGCTCGCTGATTACGCAGCGGCGAACGGCGTTTGGCTCGTGCACTATTCGACAGACTATGTTTTTGATGGAGAGTCTGCATCCCCTTACATCGAAGCAGATCTTCCTAATCCATTGAGCGCGTATGGAAGATCAAAAGCTTTAGGTGAGAAGGCGGTAATCGCTAGCGGGTGCAATTATCTTCTATTTAGAACGAGTTGGGTTTACTCTGCTAGGGGTGGAAATTTCGCCAAAACTATTCTCCGTCTGGCAGCGAGTAAAAGCTCATTCTCGGTAGTGGATGATCAAGCAGGTGCTCCAACTTGTGCATCTCTGGTCGCTGATACGACTGTGTTGTGTCTTTATCGAATTCTAAGCGGTGATAGCTCCGAGAGATTGAGTGGTACCTATCACTTGGTTGCATCTGGATACGCAAGCTGGTACGAGTACGCTCGTTATTTAATATCCGAGGCGCTTAAATTGGGTGTGCAGTTAAAGTGCACTGAAGAAGATATTCGCCCTGTCGGCAGCTCCGAGTACCCTACTAAAGCTATTCGGCCAAAAAATTCTAGGCTTGACAATTCGAAAATTAAAACCGCGTTCAATATAAATATTCCTGATTGGAAGATTCATATTAAGCGAACGCTTTCTGATATAGCTAGGCAGGGATGATTATGTATCGTAAAGGTATAATTCTTGCGGGTGGTTCGGGTACACGCTTACACCCAGCAACACTTGCAATTTCAAAGCAGCTATTGCCGGTTTTTGATAAGCCGATGATTTATTATCCGCTAAGCACACTTATGCTGGCGGGGATCCGAGATATCTTGATCATTTCTACACCCCAAGATACACCTCGCTTCGAGCAGCTTTTAGGCAGTGGTGAAAAGTGGGGAATCAATCTTAGTTATGCAATTCAGGCGAGTCCGGATGGTTTAGCTCAAGCATTTATTATCGGTGAAGAATTTCTTGACGGTAGTGCATGTGCTTTGGTGTTGGGTGATAATATTTTCCATGGGCATGATTTCCAGGAGCTCTTAGCAAATGCTACGCAGCGTGAAAGCGGAGCAAGTGTCTTTGCATATCATGTAAATGACCCAGAACGATATGGCGTGGTCGAGTTCAGTAAGTCGGGCAAGGCTATCAGCTTGGAAGAGAAGCCTGTGGTGCCGAAATCCAGCTACGCCGTGACAGGCCTATATTTTTATGATGCAGATGTTGTAGAAATCGCCAAGAGCATCAAGCCATCTGAGCGTGGTGAGTTGGAAATTACAGATGTTAATCGTGTCTATCTAGAGCGTAATAGCCTATCGGTGGAAATTATGGGAAGTGGGTATGCCTGGCTTGACACGGGCACTCATGAGTCCCTTCTTGAGGCGAGCCATTTCATCGCAACCTTGGAGAACCGGCAAGGTCTTAAGGTAGCATGCCCGGAAGAGTTGGCATGGCGCAAGGGATGGATATCGGACGATCAATTGCTAGCGTTAGCTGCACCATTAATCAAGAACGGGTACGGCAAGTATCTGAAGCGTCTCTTGGAGCACGAGAGTCATTGATTTGCAGATAGCAGAATAGCCTCTTTTTCGAGGCTTTCTGCGAAAGATATACCTAGATTAAAAATTAAAACCGCACAGCACTTGTAATTCGAGGCTAAATACATGTCAATTCAACTGTTTGTACCTAACTTTCGTGTCGACGAATGCCTTGAAGGTATTCGTGAATGTCTTGAGAAAGGCTGGACTGGATTAGGTTTTAAAACTGTTGAGATGGAAGAAGCATGGAAGTCCTACACCGGACTGCCGCACGCACATTTTCTTTCGTCGAATACCGTCGGTCTTGAGTTGGCTTTTAGACTGTTCAAGACAAAGAACGGCTGGGACGATGATGCAGAGGTCATTACTACTCCTCTTACTTTCGTATCCACTAACCACGCGATTCTCTGCGCAGGTCTGAAGCCTGTATTTGCGGATGTTGATGACTCGCTGTGTCTGGATCCTGCAAGCGTCGAGCAGCGCATTACTGACAAGACCAAAGCACTGATCTTTGTAGGTATTGGCGGCAATGTCGGTCAGTACCAGAAAATTGTTGAAATTTGCAAGGCGCGCAACATCGCGTTGATTCTCGATGCTGCCCACATGTCTGGTACCCGTATTAACGGACGTCACGTATGTCCGGAAGCAGACGTTGTGGTGTTCAGCTTCCAGGCCGTAAAAAATCTGGCAACTGCTGACTCCGGCATGATCTGCTTCAAAAAGGCGGAAGATGACGAGCGTGTTCGCAAGATGAGCTGGCTGGGCATCAACAAGGATACTTATGCACGTACCGCCGCTCAGGGCGCGTATAAGTGGATGTATGATGTTGAAGAGGTGGGCTTTAAGTACCACGGCAACTCGATCATGGCAGTAATGGGTCTAGTTGCATTGAAATACCTGGATCGTGATAACGCCTACCGTCGCCAAATCGCTAACTGGTACCGCGAAAACCTGGCTGGTAACGACAAGGTCCGGTTTATCGACATTAACCCAGAATGTGAATCGTCGACTCACCTGGTGCAAATTCGTGTCAAAAACCGTGAAGAACTGATGCTCGCACTCAATGAGCATCAAGTGTACCCAGGCGTGCATTACCGTGATAACACGGAATACCGCATGTACGCGCATGGTAATGGCTCTTGCCCTAAAGCAGCGCTGGCCTCTCAGGAAATCATTTCGTTGCCGGTCCATATGGGTCTAAGCAAAGCCGATGTTGACACCGTATCTCAACTGGTAGCCAAGTACGCAAAATGAAACCTACCCTCTACTCAACATCTGATGAAGTCGTCGGGATCCGTCTACTAGAAGTAGCTGATTTACCGGCCACTCTGGCCTGGAGAAACAGGGACGAAAACCGCCGATGGTTTATTAACTCGAACATCATTGAATGGGGCAGCCACATCAAATGGTTTGAATCCTATCAAAAAAAGTCTGACGATTTTGTGTTTGTTATCGAGGCAGATGGTGAGTTAGTGGGGCAGTGTGCTGTCTATGGCGTGGATTTGGACAGAAAGCGAGCCGAAGTCGGCCGCTTTCTTGCCGCGCCGGACAAAGCCGGTAAGGGCTATATCAAGCGGGGCTGCCAGCTGTTGATCAATACCTGCTGGCATCAAATAGGGCTTGAAACTTTGTTTTTAGAGGTGCTGGCGGAGAACGTTAGAGCGATCTCGTTATACGTGAAACTGGGTTTTGTTGAAGTTTCCCGTAAAGGCAAATTAATAGTGCTTGAGCTAAATAGGCTTTAGATGATCAGTCAAAATAGTTTTTTACCTAGTGCATTAAAATCGTTCCTTGAGTGGCGTGTATGGCTATATATGGGCCTGCAGGATATCAAGGCGCGCTTTCGCAGATCCGCTATGGGGCCGCTCTGGATACTTATCAATCTTGCAATGATGGTTTTAGGTGCGGGTATGGTATATGGAGTATTACTTAAACAGCCTATGGCGGAATTTCTTCCTTACCTCACGTGTGGTTTGATAGTCTGGGGATTCCTAGTTTCATCTTTTGTTGATGGAGGGTACGCGTTTGTAGGGTCTGAGGGCTATATTAAGCAGTTTTCCTTTCCGAAGCAGATTTATCTATTTCGCGTGCTGGTAACATTGACTGTAGTAATGCTAGTTGGCGTTATCGCGTTGGCAGGTACATTACTTTTTTTTGATCGATTTAAACCAATGGGTTGGCTTTATGCACTGCCAGGTCTTGGCATTCTCTTGGTCGCGGGCTTGGGACACATCACTTTGAGCGCGTATCTTTCCGCACGTTTTAGAGATCTTCCGCATGCCATGAGCGGAATTTTCCAAGTGTTGTTTTTTGTTACACCAATCATGTTTCCCGTTGCCATGCTTAAAGATCGTGGGTTGGATTTTATATATAAGTATAATCCACTTTATTATTTGGTGGATGTTATACGTTTTCCAATTCTAGAAGGAACATTTGCGGTTAAGCAGGATTATATGTTTTGCGCGGCTTACTTAACGCTTCTATGGTTAGTCTGCATAGTGCTTGGGTCTAAAATGGATAAGAAAGTGGTTTATATGTTATGAGCGATATTTCTATAGCCCTGAAAGATGCAAGTGTTGTTTTTACCGGGCAGACTGATTTTGTAGGCCGGATTAAAAATACGATACTTCGTAGACCTGCGACGTCTAATACTAAAGAGTATACGATTAATGCCCTTTCTAACATCAATCTGTCTATCGCACGAGGCGAACGCGTCGGTCTAATCGGATTGAATGGCGCTGGAAAAAGCACACTGCTAAAAGTTATGGCCCGTATATATCCAACTACTTCTGGGTCAGCCCAAACGCGAGGCATGTTTGTCCTATGTTTGAGTTTGCGACTGGTTTCGAGATGAATCAGTCAGGTTGGGATAATATCCGAATTCGTGCACTCTTGTTGGGTTTAAAACCAAGGGAAATTAAAGCCAAGATGGACGAAATTGCCGAGTTTTCAGAGCTGGGCGATTTTTTGAATTATCCGGTACGTACTTATTCCGCCGGGATGTTTATACGCCTTGCATTTTCTGTGTCTACTGCAATTAATCCGGAAGTTTTGCTGCTCGATGAGGTTATGGGCGCAGGGGATATAAATTTTGCCCATAAAGCTCAAGAGCGTATGAAAAAGTTCATGACCCAAGGAAAAATACTCGTTTTTTCAAGCCACTCTCCGGATTTGGTAAGTGATTTTTGTGAACGTACGATTTGGCTTGAAAAAGGAAAAATCCGCATGGATGGCAAAACTGACCAAGTGCTAAAGACTTACTCAGATAACTATTCGACAACTGTTTAAGGTTTTTAAACATGAAAGTCAAAGATCTCATCCGCGAAACTCAATGGATCCCTGGTAGCTCTTACGTTGATGGCTCTCGCCCGATCGTTTCTGTACTTCTGCCAACGTTCAGGCGCGCCAAAAGTGGCAAATTTCGTAAGGCAATCGAGTCCGTTTTGAACCAAACTTTAAATGAGCTCGAACTGATCATCGTAGATGATGCTAGTACCGATGGAAGTGCTGAAATTATAGCAGAGTTCATGGAGAAAGATGGGCGGGTGAGTTGCCTTCGCCATATTGAGAATATTGGTCTCCCAGCAATTTCCGAATATGAAGCATACGCCAAATCTCGTGGTGACTTCATCGCGTTCGCTTTTGATGACGATGTATTTTTCCCCGAAGCTCTGGATGAGCTTCTTTCTCACGCACAGATGACGCATGATCAGGTTGTGTATGGGACAGTGGGTATGAGAATCAAAGAACTTGGTACGAATAAAGAACAGGTCGTATCGCTTGGCGCTAGTTTAGCCTCTCATAATATAAACAGTTGGAATTGTATTTCGAATAATGCTGTTCTGGTGCCTCGCTGCATACTTGATGATATAGGTCTTTACGATCCACACATTCTGATGACTAGTTTGTGTGATTGGGATCTATGGAGAAGAATTTCCAGAAAATATACTTTACGTTTCGTAGATGTATGCGTTGGGGAAATTAGTGGGCCGGCTACTAATGATAGTCTTGGCAATACTTATGCTCTAGATACTTGGGCGTCTGAAGAAAAGATGCGGCAAGAGCGTGATAACAGTCTTCGACCTTCAAAGTTTGAAGAGTACGACATTTTTACTCTGCCGAACTCCGCGTCGCATTGTACCGCGGTCGCAGTAAGAGAAATGGCATTTGCACACGCGCGAACTAGAAATAATTTTAATATCTCTAGTTCTTTAAATGACTCAGATGACAATAGAAAAGTTCTGGTTATCACTGGTAATCATGATGCTTGCACAAGTATCTATTTCGATTATTTGCCTAAGGAATGGAAGAGTCGTGTTCGCGTTATACGATATCCTGGAGGTTGGCCGATCTCGGAAATTGCTCACGCCAGTTGTATTGTATTTGTTCGACAGCTAGATCCTTTTTTTGAATGGATAGCTGCCGCACAAAAAATGCAGGTACCTTGCTACTATTTTACTGATGATAATCTTACCCTACTCCAAGAAAGCAAAGAAATGAGCTTTTTCGAGGATTTCAGTAAAAAAGCACTGCGCGGTAAGCTCAAAGATTTTTCTGGAGTTCTTACAAGTACTCTTTGCTTGAAAGAATATTTTGAAGAAAATCTCATTCATTCGGATATTAAGTTTTTTCCTCCGTCTTTTCAGGATCTGAAAATAGCCACGGAGGCAAAAAAAGACATGCGCGACCAGTTGGTAATAGCATTCGCTGGGGGGAGCCATCGATTATCCGCCCTTCAGGATGTGATGTTGCCTGCATTTCTTAAGTATGCTGAATCAGGTAAATGCATTAAGCTCATTGTTGGAGGGGCCGGTACTGCATTCTCCGAAGAATTTAAGAAACATGAAAAGCTGGAATTGGTTGCTATACCTTTCGAATTAAATTGGGAATCTGCACTATTGCAAATTTCCAAGTATAATCCGGATGTTCTTATTCACGCTCCTAGTGATACAGTAAATAATAAGTATAAGACAATGAATGTGGCTATGTCTGCGAACGTTTTGGACGCACTGCTCGTTGTTCCTGATTATATGCCATATTCAGATCTCAAAGAGATGAATGTAGGTTGTGTGGTTTCGTCGCCTTTTATTGCTCGTTCATGGCTAGAAATTTTGGAGAGTTTTGAATCCTTGGATTTCCAACAGCTCAAGGATAATAATAGAAAATATTGTGAAGAAAATTTCTCTGGGCTAATTAGCTGCAGTGTTCTTGAGTCTATTACGGAGTCGGCCAAGTTCAATGGTTTTTCTACAGTTGAAAGTCGCCTCAAATTGATTGCGAGTGAGCATGGCGGGAATATTGCTGTTCCGGCAAATGATGTAATAAAAAGTCCGAAAAAACTTATTGAAAGTCTTGAAGAGTTGGCCAAGTTAAGAGAGGCGAAATCAACTTCGAAGCGACTGGGGTTCATGACGCGCAAGCATGATTTGTGGGAAAGCTTGATGCCTCAATTCGGCCAAATGAAAGAATTTTCGTTGGCTGCTAAGAGTGGTGATGGCGATATTGTTTTGGAGTTGTCTAAGTCGTTACATGATGTTCCTTACGTAGAGTACGCGATTGCATTACCAGCGACCATTAAATCTATTATGGTTGCTTTTACGACGGATGGCCTTCAAGACGGATTGGTTGGTGTTGAGCTTGTTGGTGGGAGCGGTTCTGTAATTTTCAACAGGGTCGTATCGCTAAGCGGGGTAGACCTATCGTTGCCTGTTGAATTCATGGTAGACCATGTAACAGCTTCATCATCTTCTGATTATAGACTCCGAGTGTTTGCCCGGGCGTCTCATCCTGTTTACATGTTTGAATTGGTTAAGTATCGCTACGCGGGTTTGAAGCGACTCCCTGTGTATCCATTTGTGGAAATATCGACTGTATAGGTATTGCGGATGAAGTTAGATGTAGGTTGTGGGCCAAAATGCCTTCCGGAATTCGTCGGTGTTGATAGATTTTCGTTGCCTGGTGTTAAAGTGGTAGCGGATCTTGATAAGCCATTGCCGTTCGAAGACAATTCTATTGAGTTGATACATGCCGCTCATAGTTTGGAGCATGTTTCAGATTTAATGTTTACGATGAGAGAGCTTTATCGTATATCAAAACATAAGGCACAGATATGTATCGTTGCTCCATATTTCGAGCAGAAATTGAATCTTGCTAACCCCTATCATCTTCAGGTTTTTAATGAGCACACACCTAGGTTCTGGACGAATTTTGCTTGGGCACCCTTAGATCAAAATGAATATTACCACCCTCATGCTGCACCATGGGGGCTATCGGAATCTGATCACTCTAATCCAGGCTTAGATATTCGATTGCTGAGGATGGAGTTTTTTTACTTTCCTCGATTTAATCGATTGGATCCATCTCTGCAGCGAGAAATGCGTCAAAATTTAACAGATGTTTGTCATCAGGTTGCTTATCATCTCGTAGTCTGGAAGGATGAATGTGACGAAGAATACATTGAGATGACAAAACATCTGGATAAGTATCAGTTTTTAGATACACCTGCGTTACAGAAGGCAAGATCCGACGCTTTTAGTTACCCGCTAGAGGATAGTGTCATTCTGGAGCATGCCAAAAATAGTTTAACTAATGAGCTTGAATCGCGACTCAAAAATCAAATCGATGCTCAGCACGACTATATTGTAGAGTGTGAGAAACAGTTGCAGAGGAATGACAGGCTTATTAAGTTCCTTTCAGGGATTCCTGACTTGTGTCCGATCTTTCTTGGGCAGTTTAGTAAGTACCTTGAAAAAAATTACACGTCCTGTAGCGTAAATAGTTTTAAACTTGGTAGGCAACTGCCGAGTGATGGGTATATTGAGTACGGTATAAAGTCTCGGGGAGCTTATACGTCCTTTTCTGTATGTGTATATTTGGAGTCTGACACAAAAGAGGCAAAATTAGGTATCGAAGTTATAGATAAGAATAATTCCATTTTATGGAGCTCTCTAGAACCCTTATCTTCCGTCAATACGATCTGTGTAGTAAACTTCTTTCCTGGCAAAGTGCTTCAGCAAGATGATGTGGCCTTTGTAAGATTTTTTGGCCAAAATTTGAATGAGGGAGTTAACGTTTTAGAGTGTTCTGTTTTACCGCGTTTGCCTTTTCGCTCCAGTCGTCTAATTCCATATGCATGTTTTACAAATGATGAGTGAAGTGCAGCCTAATATTAATATTCTTCTTGTCGTCGAAGCAGATATTGCCACGACTCAATTGACAGAACAGTTGCTTGCAGAGTGTAAAGTATTTGGCGTAAATTATAGTAAGGTATATGTCTCTGAACTTGATGAAGAAGTTTTCTCCAAGCCAGCGCTCCCGCTCTTTGTCAGGACAGTGGATCCCGTTGCTGTTTTTTGGATGGAGGCTTTAAAACGTAGCAAGCTTCCATATTTTTATTACATTGATGATAACTTTTGGCTGATAAGTGGTGAGACGCCTCTGGCGAAGTATTATAAGCACCCTATTATTCGTCGGTCACTAAAATTTGCTGTTGAGAACGCTAGTACGGTAATTACAAATTCACAGGCGCTGAGAGAGTTCATACTTCCAAAAAATATTAATACCGTAGTTTTACCTGCCTTTTTTGATTTCTCGTTGCTTCCCGTTTGTCATCAAAAAACGGATCTGGAGTATCGAATTGGCTTTGCTGGTAGTTCTTCGCGTTCGGCTGACTTAGATGTTCTAAAAGATGTAATTCCTCATATTCTTGAGCAGAATGGTGATGTAGTATTTGAGTTTATCGGCTGTTTGCCAGTATGGTTGAAGTGTGGGGAGCGGGTTAGATATTTTGAACACATGAATAGTTATGCGGATTATATAGCTTTTCAATCGCAACGTGAGTGGAGGGTCGGTCTGGCTCCATTGGATAATAAAACTTCGAATAAATACAAAACAAATAATAAATATCGTGAATATGCAGCATTTCGGTGTGCAGGTATTTATTCAGCCTCCGAAAGTTATGTCGGTTCCGTAGTTGATGGAAGAACTGGGCTGATTGTTGAGGGAAATACTGCGGAATTTTGGATTGCCGCGATTGAGCGATATTTAGGTGACGAGTCAGGTAGAATTGCTATAGTTGATCAGGCATTTAACGATGTGAAGGGAAGGTTTGAAATATCGACTGTAGCTGCTCAATGGGCGACGCTCTTTCAGCAGGGTCGACGTATGTTGGATAATCGTAAAATATTACCTGTTCGCGCTTCATTTTTTAATAAGGTTGTTCGAAGGTTTCTCCACTACTGGTTGATGTTAGAGATTTCAATGTACGAAGGTGGTTTCAAACTCACATTTTTCCGGGTGCTAAGAAGAATATTTCGCTTATTTATTAAATGAAATTTAGAGTAGTGCTGCATTTTAATGTTTTGTCTGTGTTTTTTTGTGATGTGTCTAGTTGTTTTTATATGTTGGTATCTTAGCTTTGAGCTGAAACTTTTAATTATTGGCTCGTGACCGAAGGTCGGGTTTAATAAAAAACTTTTTTATTCTTTCTGGGCTTTATTCTAGAAAAGTTTAAACCGGTGTATATTTATATTTTTGGTGGTTAATTGTTTTAACCGGTTTTAGGGCGCTCCACGCTGTAACATTATTCTGGTCAGAAAATATAGGAAATTTCCTGCACCTCTTCCGTGATAAGTTGTATGACTTTTTCCTCTCTCCTTAGCCTAGATCGGCCTAACATGCCTAAAAAAATACTTGTTACCGGTGCATCGGGGTTTCTTGGGAAGTCCTTAGTTCAGCATTTCTGTGATCTTCCAAACGTATCAGTTATCGCACCACTACGTAATTTTGGTGGTCGCTTGTCCGAAAAAATAGAGGTTTCTCGTATTTTTGATATTGGCGGGGATACCGATTGGGCGGAATCCTTGGTCGGGGTTGATACGGTCGTACACGCAGCAGCGCGAGTGCATGTCATGCAAGAGGAATCGGCGCAAGCCATTGCGAAGTTTCGGGCTGTAAATGTAAGAGGAACGCTTTGCCTTGCACACCAGGCCGTTCAGGCCGGGGTTAAAAGATTTATCTATATTAGTTCCATCAAGGTTAATGGTGAAAGCACTCCGGTAGGTCACCCGTTCACCGCAAGCGATACGCCGCACCCTTCGGACGCTTATGGGATCTCCAAGTACGAAGCAGAGCAACAACTCATGCAGCTTGCCCAGACAGGCGCGATAGAGGTTGTCATTATTCGACCTGTACTTATTTATGGTCCTGGGGTTCGAGCGAATTTCCAGCAAATGATGCACTGGCTGGTGAAAGGGATTCCCCTGCCATTCGGGGCAATTAGTAATTCAAGAAGCCTTGTTTACGTAGAAAATGTCGTCAATCTGGTTACGACTTGTATCGATCATCCTGGTGCCGCGAACCAGGTGTTTTTGGTCAGTGATGGCGAAGACGTTTCCACGACGCAGTTAATGAGCCGTCTCCTGATTTCGCTCGGCGTGAAGACATGGCTCATCCCTATTCCTGTCGCAGTGCTGAAGCTCCTTGCCATCTCCGTCGGACGAGGTGCTGTCGCACAGCGTCTTTTCGGATCGTTGCAAGTCGATATCAAGAAAAATCGTGAGTTGCTTGGCTGGCGGCCACCGTTCAGTCTTAACGATGGTTTGAAAGCAACAGCGGAGCATTTTTTGGAGTCTCGAAAAAGATGAGTTACGCGTGGGTCATACCTGTGGTTTTCGGTATTTCTTTTGTCATGACTGCAGTATTGCGTCGTTATGCAATATCCCGAAGTCTGATGGATGTTCCAAATGCGCGCAGTTCACATGTCGTTGCGACGCCTCGTGGCGGCGGCGTTGCAATTGTCCTGGCTTTTTTCGTATCCCTGGGTTTACTGCTTTTTACAGGCTTGATTTCTGTCGAGCTGTTTTTCGCTCTCGCAGGTGGTGGCGGCGCGGTTGCCCTGATCGGGTTCATGGACGACCACGGACATATCGCTGCACGCTGGCGGTTATTGGGTCATTTCGGTTCAGCTTTCTGGGTGCTGGGATGGATCGGGAGCTTGCCGCCAATCGCGGTGTTCGGTGTTTCCATCGATTTAGGCTGGGCAGGTTATTTAATGGCAGCTTTCTACCTGGTTTGGCTGCTCAACCTCTACAATTTCATGGACGGCATTGATGGTATCGCCAGTGTAGAAGCGATTTGTGCTTGTCTGGGGGCCAGTCTGCTTTACTGGTTATCGGGTATGGAGAGCCTGATTTGGGCACCGTTGTTGCTGGCTGCTTGCGTTGCCGGGTTTTTCTACTGGAATTTTCCTCCAGCGAGGATATTCATGGGCGATGCTGGCAGCGGATTTCTCGGTATGGTTTTGGGAGCCTTGTCTCTACAGGCTGCATGGATAAGTGCACCAATGCTCTGGGCTTGGTTGATTCTGCTTGGAGTCTTCATTGTCGACGCGACCTTTACGTTGTTGCGCCGCATGTTTCGAGGGGAAAAGGTCTACGAGGCTCACCGAAGCCATGCTTACCAGTTTGCGTCGCGTCGATTTGGCAGGCACTTGCCGGTAACAGCGGCGGTCGGTTTGATCAATCTGTTCTGGCTGTTGCCCATAGCGTTGTGCGTCACATGCCTGGATCTGGACGGTGCCTGGGGAGTAGTTCTGGCTTACACACCGCTGATCGTATTGGCGATAAAGTTTCGTGCTGGAGATCTGGAGACTCCGGCAGTCAAGAACTAAGCAGCAATCATTGGGTCATTTAGGTTTAGAGTGATCACCGAGCGCGCCGCAAGCTGCCACCATGGTGCGTGCCGCTGAGCAGAGTGATCAAGGTAATTGAAGGGTTTATGGATAAAATCAGAGAGTACCTGGTAAGCCTGCCTCGGCGCCGTAAGAGGTTGATTCAGGTCACCACAGACATGGTGCTTGTCTGGGCCGCCCTGTGGCTGGCCTTTATCGTCCGCCTCGGCCTGGACGATATGTATAACCCCTTCAAGGTGCATTTCTGGCTTTTCGTGTGCGCACCTATCATCGCAATTCCCTTGTTTATTCGTTTTGGCATGTATCGGGCGGTCATGCGCTATTTCGGCAACGTTGCGCTCATTGCGATTATAAAAGCGGTCAGCCTGTCTGCGCTGATTTTGGCGCTTGTGGTTTATTGGTACAGCAATCACGAGGCTGTCGTTCCACGCTCGATTGTCTTCAACTATTGGTGGCTGAGTCTCGTCATTCTTGGCGGATTACGGCTTTGTATGCGGCAGTATTTCATGGGCGACTGGTTCGCCGGCGCTCAACACGTGCCTTTTACAAACCGCGATGACGGCCTGGTCAAAGTTGCGATCTACGGTGCCGGTGTTGCTGGCAATCAGCTGGTGGCGGCCCTGCGCATGGGGCGAGCCATGCGCCCAGTGGCATTTATCGATGACGATCCAAGTATCTCGGATCGGGTGATAGCAGGCCTGCAGGTTTACAAACCAAAACACATTCAACAAATGATCGATGAAACCGGGGCTCAGGAAATTCTTCTGGCTCTGCCGTCATCAACCCGTGCACGCCGCCGGGAAATTCTCACACTTCTGGAGAGCTTTCCTCTCCACATCAGGAGCGTGCCCAACTTCACTGATCTGGCCAGCGGCCGTGTGAAAGTTGAAGATATTCAAGAGGTGGACATCGCTGATCTGCTTGGACGCGATTCCGTACCTGCGCAAGCGGATTTGCTTGAACGTTGTATCAAAGGCAAAACGGTCTTGGTCACTGGCGCGGGTGGCTCGATTGGGGCGGAACTGTGCAGGCAGATTTTCGCACTCGGTCCGACCACTCTACTGTTGTTTGATCACAGTGAATTCAATCTCTATAGCATTCTTTCGGAGCTGGAGCAGAGAGGGTGTCGAGAGTCGGTAGCGGTCAGATTATTGCCAATTCTCGGCTCTATTCGTCATCCACATAAGTTGTTGGATGTCATGAAAACCTGGAACGTTGAAACGGTCTACCATGCCGCTGCTTACAAGCATGTGCCCATGGTCGAGCACAACATTGCCGAAGGTGTGTTGAATAACGTCATTGGTACTCTCAATACTGCTCAGGCTGCGCTGCAGTCGGGTGTGGCAAACTTTGTGTTGATCTCAACTGACAAGGCGGTTCGCCCCACTAATGTGATGGGCAGTACCAAACGCCTTGCAGAGCTTACGCTGCAAGCTTTGAGTCGGGAAATTGCGCCGGTGCTATTCGGCGACAAGTCCAATGTCTCCCGAGTCAACAAGACTCGCTTTACAATGGTGCGTTTCGGTAATGTCCTGGGTTCTTCCGGTTCAGTGATTCCTCTGTTTCACAGTCAGATAAAATCCGGCGGCCCGTTAACCGTTACTCATCCCAAAATCACCCGTTATTTCATGACCATTCCGGAAGCTGCGCAGCTGGTTATTCAGGCTGGCTCCATGGGGCAGGGCGGCGATGTATTCGTGCTCGACATGGGAGAACCGGTAAAGATTGTCGAATTGGCCGAGAAGATGATTCATCTGTCCGGTTTGAGCGTACGTTCGGAAAAAAATCTGCAGGGCGATATATCCATCGAGTTCACCGGATTGCGCCCCGGTGAGAAGCTTTATGAAGAGCTGCTGATTGGCGATAACGTATTGGCGACTGAGCATCCGATGATCATGAGCGCAAAGGAAGATCATCTCTCCTGGGAGTCACTCAAGCTGCGTTTGACGGAATTGATGACTGCCGTTGAGCAGGACGACTATTCCCGCGTCCGCCAACTCCTGCGCGAAACTGTCAGCGGCTACACCCCCGACGGCGAAATCGTCGACTGGATCTACCAGCAGCGCCGCCTCGAACCCTGATTGTTTCACATCCTGTAATAGACGCATTTTTGACACCCGCCAACCATCGCCTAAGTTTGGAGAGCAGCTTCGGAAAGCTGCTTTCCCAAACGATGATGGAGCGTCATTTATGCGTAACGGTTTTTTCTACTCTCTGGTTTTTGCTTTGCTCACCAGTGCTTCAATCGCTGTAGTGGCGGCACCTGCCGTTGTCCAG
>Ga0157369_10003401_pt1 | contig 18874 bp, 11 predicted proteins | sample C25metaG_FD_113461 | JGI IMG/M metagenome (GOLD analysis project Ga0157369, IMG submission 113461) | Corn rhizosphere microbial communities from Kellogg Biological Station, Michigan, USA - C2-5 metaG | ecosystem: Host-associated > Plants > Roots > Rhizosphere > Soil | place: USA: Michigan... | reverse complement strand
GCACCCAGTCCGCCCGCCCAAACGAACCCGCAGTCTTCATCTTCTGGATAATCTCAGCCGGCAGCACCTGGCCTGTCTCATAGTGCCGGGCGAAACTTTGCAACAGCTTTTCATCTCGGAAGAACTCTTCCAGCATCTGCGAGGGAACTTCAATAAAGTCGCCTTCCGTTGCAAACCCCGACACTCCAGCCCACTCCGTCTGTCCGCCCAGAATCGCGTGCATCAGATGCCCGAACTCATGGAAGTAGGTCACTACATCGCTATACTGCAACAGGCCCGGATCCCCTCCATCACCGCCGGGGAAATTGCAGATCAGTGCCGCCTCCGGCATATACCGCCCACGTACTCCCGTTACCACTGGAGCGGCCGAGAACCACTTGTCCTTACCCTCGCGGGGATGCATATCGAGATAAAACCTCCCCACATGCCGCCCTTCTTCATACACGTCATAAACGCTGACCGCCGGGTCCCATCCTTTCGCCTCCGATTGCCTGAACTCGATCTTGAACAGCTTTGCCGCGGTCTCCAGCACTCCTGCCTCTACCTGCGCGTACGGAAAGTACGGACGCACCGACTGGGAATCAAAATCGAACGCCGAACGCCGATACTGCTCGTACCAGTACCCCCGGCTTGTTATGTCGATGGCCTTCAGGCCCCGCTGCCTCGTTCTCGCGAACTCCAGCACCAGCTCATGCTCGCGCACCGCGCCTTCCCGGCTGGCTTCCTCAAGCCGCGCCAGAAACTTCCGCACATTCGCCGCCGAGCCCATCATCTGGTCAGCAGTGGCAAGGTCCGCCCAGCTTCGGAACCCGAGCACGGAAGCAATTTCCTGCCGCGTGCTCAAAAGATCGAGCAGAATCTGCTTGTTCTCCGGATACGCACGCGTGTTATAAGCGACAAACATCCGCTCGCGCAACTCCGGATTGGAAGCGAACGTCATCACCGGTTGCATATCCGGCTGATCCGTCGTGAGTGTGATTTGTCCTCCCGCATCCGGCTGGTGGCGACCCAGATAATCCGGCGGTAGCCCTTCCAGTTCCGATTGTGTCGCAACGATCGTCTTCCCACCCTCCTGGATGTTCCGGCTGAAGTCCAGCGAGTGCTTTGTCGCCTTCTCATGCAGCGCCTGCAACCGCTGCCTTGTCGACTCATCCTTGTCTACGCCGGCCAGCCGGTATCCCAGCAGCGTCCGTTCCACATAATGCCTCGTCGCCGCGCTTGCCCCCTCCAGGCTCATCGCCGCCAGCGCATCGTACACGCCGCGATTCAAGCTCAACGCGCTGCCCGCCATCGCGATCCGCTGCGCCTCCATCTGCGCCTGGTCGCGAACGGCCTTCTCCGGAGCGACCGAGTTCAGCACTCCCGCCTGCGCTCCCGCCAGGCTCAGCTGCTCAATCGCAACGTCATAAAGCCGTAGCGTATTCTCGATTGTCCGTGCTCCCTCCACTGCAAGCAGGGCAGCAATGGCCGCCTCATGCGCGCCGAGTCTCGAGCCTACCCATGCGCCGAGCGTATCCGGAGACGTAGCCCCGCCAGCCTCCCATACGTGAACATCGCTGGTGACCTGAGTCGCAGACGAGGAAGAATTCGCTGCCATAATCTAGACAACCTCCAGTCATTAGGTTGCCACATCACCCTCCCCACGTTTCTCCTTTCGTGCGCCCCCAGAAAACCCTTCATCAGAATCTCGCGCGATTTAAGTGATACCCTGCTCTGTGCCCAAATTCTGGATCGCCGCACCGGCTCCAATGCGCCGAAAGGGAAATCGATGACAACGCACAATGAACACTTCGGATCCTGGTCGCGACGCCGCTTCATGCAGGTCGGCCTCGCCACTGCCGCTGTGGCCGGAGCCATCCAACAGGGACTCACGCAGGAATCGCCTGTTCCCGCTGCCCGCGAAACCATGGCCGATGCCCCCTTCCAGAAACGTGAACCCCGCATCGGTTTGATCGGTGTCGGCGGTCGCGGGACTTCCCTCCTAGGCAACCTCCTCGCCGCCAACGCGCAGATCATCGCCATTTGCGACGTTGTGAAAGACAAAGCAGAACACGCTTCCGGACTCGTCGTCGCCGCCGGACAAAAGCGCCCCGAACTCTTCACCGACGGTCCTCAGCACTACCAATCTCTGGTCGCCCGAAACGACATCGACTTCGTCGTCGCCGCCACTCCATGGAGTTGGCACGCGCCCATGGCGCTTGCTGCTATGGCTCACGGCAAAGATGTCGCCATTGAAGTCCCCGGAGTCACATCCCTCGAGGACTGCTGGCGGGTCGTCCGTGCCTCAGAAGAGAGCCGCAAGCACTGCATCATGCTCGAAAACTGCTGTTACGGCTACAACGAAACCCTCATCCTGCGCATGATCCAGGCCGGCGAATTCGGTGACCTGCTCTATGGCGAAGGCGCCTACCTGCACGACCTCCGCGATGAGTTGTTCTCACACGCCGGCGAAGGCCTCTGGCGTCGGGCCGAACACACCCGCGCCGACGGCAATCTCTATCCCACTCACGGCCTCGGCCCCGTCGCCAACTACATGCGTATCCAACGAGGCGACCGCTTCGCCCATCTTGTTTCCATGAGTTCCCCCCAGCGCGGTCTCGATGCGTACCGCAAGCAAAAACTCCAGCCCGACGACCCGCGCCAGAAAGAGCGCTACATCTGCGGCGATCTCAACACCTCACTTATCAAAACTGCCGCCGGCCTCACCATCTGCGTCAAGCACGCCGTCTCCACGCCCCACCCCTACAGTCGCATCAACCAGATCGCCGGCACCAAAGCCATTTTCGAGGATTACCCACCTCGCATCTACATCGATGGCATGAACAAGGACGAGTCCTGGGGCACCATCGACAGCTACAAGCAGTACCAGCACCCATTGTGGGCGCGCGAAGGCGAAATCGCTCAGAAGATCGGCGGCCACGGCGGCATGGATTTCATCATGATCTACCGCCTGCTCCAGTGCCTCCGAGAAGGCCTCCCGCCCGACATGGATGTCTACGACGCCGCAGCCTGGTCCTCCATCGGCCCCCTCAGCGTTGAATCCGTGGCCGAGGGCAGCGCCCCCGTCGAAATCCCGGACTTCACCCGCGGCAAATGGCAGCAGCGCGAAATCTCAGGCATCGCGACGCAGTCGTAGTCCTGCGCCCCAAACAGAAACGGCCCGGAGCAGCAGGGGTTACCCCGCCGCTCCGGGCCGGTCAGCCGTCAATTTCCCTCGGAATCCTCCAGCCGGTAAGCAGTATGGATCACGCAGCCGGTAGAGATCAGGTTTCCATTCGCGTCGAAATCCTGCACATTTCCCACCGACGTGTAGTGACCCGCATCCGTCAGCGTGATCGTGTCGGTTCCGTGCGCCAGTGAAGCAAATCCCCCAGTGCTGTTGTAGCGGTAGAAGTAGAAGCTGTCGCTGTAGGTGCCGCCGCCAGCAACCATCCAGACCCCTTCGCTAGGCCCGCGCAACGCAGTGTTGGCGGTCTCGGCAACCGTGCCGTCGTGATGGTAAGCCTGGATGGAGTGAACCGTCCTGATCACGGCTCCTGTATCGCAATTCGTGACCGTGACGCTAACGTTCCAAACTCCCTCAAGCGTGTGCTGTTGTGCTTGCAGCATGGTGATTGAGCCTGTCAGGCCCAGGGCGAGCATTGCGCAGATCCGGAACATTGTGCTTTTCATGTCGATCTCCTTCGAGGAATGAGTTAGCAAACCAGAGGGCCGGCCGTTCCGGACCATTTCTGATTGCCTTTGCTCCTCTAGGCGCAATCCCCCGCCGAAAACTGTCATCGCCCTCAAGATTTCTCGCCGCGATCATCAACATGCTCCGCTGTGCCTCAACAAGCCCGGTGCCATCCATTTCCGCGCTCTATGCTAAATGGGTGGGAAGCAAGGAACTCCGCGCCCCCGTTGTCCGCTACCGAACGCCAAGTTCGCAATCGAACACCAGGGAACAACAGCCCCAGCCCCGGCCCCGCAATCCCCACACGATCCACCCCGCCCCCACTGGCATTCTGATTGCATTATCATCTCTTCCACTACCCGCACGGAGGCGCATCGATGAACATCATCCGGCAGAACCTACGCTTCGCAATTCGCCAGCTGCTCCGCAATCCGGGCTTCACCGTGACGGTCGTCATTACGCTCGCGCTCTCCATCGGGGCCAACACCGCCATCTTTTCCATCGTTAACGCGCTCCTGCTGAAAAGCCTGCCCTACCCGCAGCCAGATCGGATGGGCACTCTCTTCCAGCGCACTCAGGGACCTGACCCCGCCGACGAGCAGCGCTGGATCGACGGCCACCAGTGGGAGCAGCTTCGCGACAACGTGCCCTCGCTCACCTCGGCCGTATTTGCCTCTCTCGCAAGTGGCGCCAATGTCGAATCCAGTTCCAAACAGGTGGCCTACATCCACAACGGCCGTGTCTCGCAGCACTACTTCGATGTCCTCGGCATTCACACCGCCATTGGCCGCAACTTCTCCCAGACCGAAGACGCCCCCAACGGACCAAAGGCAGTCATCCTCAGCTACGACTTCTGGCGCTCCGCCTTCAACGCCAATCGCAAGCTCATCGGCAGCGCCATCCGCCTCAAGGGCGAGCCCTACACCGTCATTGGCATCCTTCCCCAGAACGCCATTACGCCCCTCAACGCCGACGTCTACACATCCCTGCAACCCAGCCCCCATGGCGAGGGCAACGGCACCAACTTCGGGGTGATCTTCCGCCTCAACACAGGCGCAACCTGGCAGCAGGCCGACTCTGAAATCAACCGCGCCTGGTCCGCCCGCATCGCGCAGATCGAATCCCGCAACCCCGGCGCAAAGATCCAGTTCTACACCGTCCCCTTCCAGAAAGGCGTTACCTCCGAGTTGAGACCGCAGGCCATCGCCCTCATGGCCGCCGCCGGATTCATCCTTCTCATCGCCTGCGCCAATCTCGCCGGACTCACCCTGGTTCGAATGGCCCGCCGCCTGCCAGAACTCGCCACGCGTCTCGCCGTCGGTGCATCCCGCTGGCAAATCCTCCGGCAGCTCTGGATCGAAAATCTCCTTCTCGCCTGCATCGGCGGCATCGCCGGAGTCGGCATCGGCTTCCTCGCTCTCCGCGGCCTTCTTTCCCTTCTGCCGGAAGACTTCCTCCCCGTAACAGGCGTCGCACTCGACTCCCGCGTTCTCGCCTTCACTACACTCCTTACGCTCTTCACCAGCGTCCTCTTCGGAATGCTCCCGGCACTCGCCGCTCGCCGCGTCGACCTTCGGTCTTCGCTCGCGAGTCGCGCAACCTCATCCGGCCACTCCGTCCGTCTCCGCCAGGCCCTCATTGCCGGCGAAGTCGCCCTCACCGTCGTTCTCCTCGCCGGGTCAGGCCTCCTCATCCGCACCCTCATCCATCTCCAGACCCTGCCGCCAGGATTCAACCCCAACGGCGTCATGACGGCCAAGGCCTCCCTCGACGACGCCCGCTACAAGGACGCGCCCCCCTTCCAGCAGTTGATGTCCACCAGCGTTGCCGCCATGCAGCGCATCCCCGGCGTTGAGTCCGCAGCCGTCGCACTGACCCTGCCCTACGAACGCACCCTCAACGACGGAGTCCTGCTCCACGACGGCCCGCGGACTGGCAAGAACATCGGTGCAGATGTCGTCTACGTCACGCCCCGTTTCTTTGACGTGCTCCAGATGCCGGTGCTCCGCGGCCGTGCCTTCACCGATTCCGACGGGCCTAACGCTCGGCCAGTCGCCATCATCAATAGCGCTTTCGCGCAGAAGTACTTCCCCAACCTCAATCCTGTCGGTCTCGTCCTCGATAAGAATGCCCTGATCGTCGGGGTTGTCTCCGACACCCAGCTGAGTTCAGGCCTCAATCCGACCGCACCAATCCAGAGCGAAGAGACCGTCTACATCCCAGCGGCGCAGGTCGTGGCGCCCATGCTCATGGTCCACGCCTGGTTTCAGCCCAGTTGGATCGTCCGCACCTCCGCTCCTGTCGACGGCCTCACCGAACAGATGCAGCGCGCCCTCTCTTCCGTCGCGCCCGGCGTCCCGTTCTCCGGTTTCTATCGCATGAGCGATCTCCAGGCAAAAGCTCTGTCCACGCAGCGCATCGAAGTCGCTTTGCTTAGTGTCATGGCCGGCCTCGCCCTGCTCCTCAGCGCCATCGGAATCTTCGCCCTCGTGGCCAGCCTCGTCACCCAGCGCACCCGCGATATTGGCATCCGCATAGCCCTCGGCTCCACCATCCGCCAGGCTATAACTCGCATTTCCGGCTCTGGCATTCGCGCCACTGGAGCCGGGCTCGTCATTGGGTTGGCCATGTGTGCCGTACTCCTGCCAGTTATGCGTAGTGTGGTCTACGGCGTTAGCGTCTATGACGTCAAAAGTCTTGCTGCAGTGATCGCAAGCCTTGCTTTGATCTCGCTTTTCGCGGCCACCGTGCCAGCGTTAAAAATCGCTCGGATCGACCCAGCGAAAACCTTGCGCGAGGAGTGACCAGGAGAAACTCAACCCGGAATAAGCTTTGATTCGCTGTGAAGGGGTTCTTCCGTAGCCTCTTCAGATCAGGACACTTCGGCCGCTTCAATTGGTTACTCGCTGGGGAGGCGAGGACTGGGAGCGCGCAGTGACGCACCACCACGAAACTAAATTAGAGATTCTGGGTATAGACAGCTATGTCGAGTGAAGAGCGCATCGAGCTGCTAATCGAAATCGAAGAGATCATAGCGACAATCGAGAGACTTCAACCCGAGGTCTACGCGCAAGAAGCGGCAGGGGCACGGAGCGACCGGGCACGACTGGTTGCACTTCGGAAAGACTTGGCACGGGATGTGGAGCAGCTGCACGCGACTTGAAAAACGACGAACGGCAAAGTTGATTATTGAATAGAAGAGCGTTGGAATAGATGAATTCTGAATTGCGCCGTGCACAGCAAACATGCCGGTTCTTCGTGCTGGCCGTACTGGGAATAATGGTCCTGGCTTTCCTTCTGGTGGTCGGCTTGTCCCATCGTCCTATCGTCACAAAGCAGTGGCACACACCGGCGGCCGCACGGGCGAAGAGATATTAGGAGATCCGCAGAAAAACCCAGGGCTCAGCCGGGGAGACCGCGTCACTCGTGCCTCAGCGCCTCCATCGGCTGAACCCCTGCCGCCCTTCGCGCCGGAATCCAGGTAGCAGCCACTGCCACCGCAATCAGCACGGTAATCCCGGCCAAAATCGTCAAAGGATCATTCGGTGTCACCCCGTAGAGCATCGACCGCACCAGGCGCATGCACGCCAGTGCTCCGCCAACGCCGGCAACGATACCGATGAGCGTCAGGCTGGTGCTCTCTCGCAAAATCATCCTGCGCACCTGTTCCGGCTGCGCTCCAAGAGCCAGTCGGATTCCGATCTCGTTCGTCCTTTGCGCTACGGAGTACGCCATGATGCCGTAAATTCCCACACACGCCAGCGCCAGTGCCAGCAACCCAAAGCCCGAGGTAAGCGCAGCTAATGCCCGCTCGATTTGCAGCGTTGCATTAATCTGCTCACGTTGCGTACGTAGATCGGTAACGGGCAGGTCGCGGTCGATGGACTGCACCGTGCTGCGCAACACTGGTGCAAGAGCAGCGGTACTGAGCGCTGTGCGTACCTGATAAGTCAGGCGGTTGACCTGCTTCTGCTGCACATAGGGTAGGAAAAACTGTGCCGGCGGCGCTTCACGCAGTGTGTAGTAGAAGGTGTTCGCGCAAATGCCGACAATCTGGATCTGATCGCTCGAGTCGCGGTCGGCGCGGAATCTGCGGCCAATCGGATTCACATTCGGGAATCGCTTCTTTGCCAGCGCCTCATTGATCACCGCCACTTTGGGAGAGGTAGCCGTATCCTGCGCGGTGAAGCCGCGCCCTTCGATGATCTTGATTCCCAGCGTCGAGAAGAAATCATTCCCGACCACGTTGATGTCTTCTGCCTCACGCTTGTGCGGGTCGAACTTCTCCCCATCGGGCAAAAAATCTGAATTGTCCATCGAATCCGCGATATATGCCGCTGACGCCGGCGACTCATGCTGCACACCCGGAAGAGCGGCAATTCGCCTCTCGAGTTCCTGATGCAGCACAATATCCTTTCCTGCCGGATACCGGGCGGACGGCGGATTGATCTCAAACAAGACGAGATGATCGGTGTTGAATCCCACATCTTGCGAACTGAGGGCCATCAGCGTTCGCAGGAAGAGCCCCGCGCCCACCACCAGCAGAGTTGAGAGCGCAACCTGCAGCCCCACGAGTGCCTTGCCGCTCAGTCCGCGTCGACGGCGCGTTGTGGTCTGTCCCGACTCTTTCAAGCTGCTGGAAACCTCAGTGCGCGCGGCAAACCACGCAGGCGCCAATCCAAACAGGACTCCTGTGGCCAGAATGATCACAGTCGTGCAGGCAAAAACTCCCCAATCGAACGACACCCGAATGCTGGATTCTTCCCACGAGTTCATTAACAGACTCGGAAGAGCATTACGACACAGGTATCCGAGCAAGAGGCCTCCGCAACCTCCGAGCAGGGCGAGCAGCAAGCTCTCAGTGAGCAGCTGACGTGCGACACGTGTGCGCCCAGCTCCCATGGCCATGCGCACACTCATCTCCCGTTGCCTCTGGGCACCACGAGCCAGCAGCAGATTTGCGATATTCGCGCATGCCAGCAGCAGAACCAAGCCCGTCAGTGCCAGCAAAACATAGACCGGTTTGCGGAACATCCGATCTTCCCAGTGCAACCCGCGGCTCCCGTTCGTCAGTTCCAGGCGAGGAATCGTATTCCCCGCCTTTATCGTGGCGAGCGATCGCAGCGCTGCTTCAAATCGCACACGCAACCCTTGCTGCGCTTCGCTCTCAGACACACCGGGTTTTACACGGCCAACCACGTTGAGCCACCAGAAGTCGGGATTGGAAAGATCCGACTCCTTCTGCCTATGGACCGTCAGCAGAGGCTCAAGGCTGATTGGAACGAAGAGATCAGGCGATTCCAGAACGTTCTTCGCGCCCGTAAAGCGGGGCGGATTTACTCCGACGATCGTCAGCTTTTGCTGGTTGAGCGTGATCGTCTGTCCAAGCGCTGCCGGCGATCGCCCGAACTCGCGGCTCCACAGTCCGTCACTAATTACAACCACGTCGCCCGAAAGCGGGATTGCATCATCTGCAGGTTGAATCGCCCTTCCAATCTGGGGAAGAACTCCAAGTGTCGCGTAGTAATTCCCTGTGACCTCAGCAACATTGGCCCTCCGCGCGGTTCCGCGAATCGTGGCGTTCATGCCGTCTTCCTTGAAACCGGCAAGGCTCTGCATGCCTGCCGGATGCAGGCTCATTTCGCGATAGACCGGGTACGGAAATACACTGCCCGTCTGCCCACCACCTGGAGAACTGTCGAAATCCCCCCACATTGACTGCGCAACAACGTTGTCATCTCCAGTCCAGCGCAATAGCTTCAGCCCATCCGCGTTAGGAATTTCGAGCCGGTCGTAAAGAAGCACCTTCGCTAGCGAGAAGATCGCCGTGTTTGCTCCGATCGCCAGTGCCAGTGACACTGCCGCAATCGCCGTGAATCCCGGGCTCTTCCGCAGAATCCGCACCGCATAACGCAAATCTCCGCCGAGTTCATCGATCCACCTCAATCCCAGCGACGCTCGCATGCCCTCTTTGTGAGTTAGCGACGTCCCCAGTGCGATGCGTGCCCGACGTGCCGCCTCTTGCGGCGATTGTCCGGCGCGAATCAGATCGGCCGTTAGAGCGTCGAGATGGTGCTCGAGTTCCGCATCCATCTCCCGCTCTAACCGCCCCCGATGCGTAAACGCGCGCAGCCATGAAAGCATCTCCGCAAAGCTGCGTGCCAGCCATTCCTGCGCTTTCATAAGCTCTCCGGTGTCGTGCGAAGAATTCCCGCAATAACTCCCGACATGCGGTTCCACTTTTCGGTTTCAGCATCCAGCCGCTTCCGGCCGGCAGCCGTGAGCCGGTAGTATTTCGCACGCCGCTTATTTTCGCTGTCGCCCCACTCGCTGGCGATAACGCCCTGGTGCTCGAGTCGATAGAGCGCGGGATACAGCGATCCCTGCTGAATCACCAGTTCCTCGCCCGAGATCTGATGAATGCGCAGCAGCACCCCATATCCGTGGAGCGGGCCCAGTGAGACCGCCTTCAGGATCAAGAGATCCAGGGTTCCTTGGAGCAGTTCCATTTGCCTGCTTTCGAATTTGCCAGCCACTCTCGACTCTCCTTGACGATCTAGGAGAGTAGCCTACACCGGTTCTCCTAAACGATCAAGGAGTGAATTTCAAGTAGTGGTTTTAGCGCCCTCCAAGCCCTGCTCCATCCGACTCGGGTCTGACACTCAATCAGGCTGGGGTTCGTCTTCGAGATTATCCAGGGCGGAGAGGGATTCTTCGGGGACGTCCCACCGGCGGAGGATGCGGTGGATCACCGTGATAGAGAAGCCGGCACCGACGAGGCGGCGCATGACACGGGCGGTCTCCTTCTCGTTCTGAGGCTTGCGGAGTCGCTTGCGTTCGAGGTACTGGCGGGCCAGAGTCTCTTCGTCAGTTTTGGCGTAGCTCTCGGTGACGACCTGGTCGACGATGGTTGAGGAGACACCCCTCTGGCCGAGGGCGTGGCGGACACTTCGCTGGCCCAACTTCTCATTTTCACGGCGGAGGCGGGCGTAGGTTTCCGCGTAGGTGCGGTCGTCGAGGTAGTGGTGCTCCGTGAGCCGGCTGATGACGGCTTGGATGGTTTCCTCTCCCCGGGGGCCGGGTTCGACTCGGGTGCGCATGAGCCGGCGGAGTTCAGCTTCCGTGCGCATACGGCGTCCGAGCGCGTTAACGGCGTAGTTGTAGAGGCCGGATTCGTTGAGGAAGGCTTTGGGTTTCACTCGTTTGAGCTTCCAGCTACTAGCTTCTAGCTGCCGGCTCGGTGTGGCAAGAGGCGAGTTTGGATCGCGCCCCTCCACAGGGTGTGGCCAACATTGACTCCTGCTTTGGACGAATTCCAAAGGAGATTAGAGTTGCTTGATTTATTTCCCTCAACAAAGGAGTTAGGAGCAGCTCGGGCGAAATTGCTCCCACTAGGGGACGCCATGGCCCCCCTTAACATAGGTTTCCTAAACCGTTTGAGCTTGTGTTTTTTTAATAGGGTGTCGCGAGAGCCGCGTTTATGCGGCTTGGGGCGGTTCATCGCCGTCAAAGCGGTTGCGGTTGTTCTCGCCAGACGAGACGAGTTGTGGCTGATTGCGTGGCGTACCCCAGCCATCCCGTAGACCCTCGGAATGAGCGGACCCGTTGGAGTTGCTTCCATTGAGAATGCAAACGACTTTTAATTTGTATACCTGCATATATCTGCACCTGCTACATGGGATGCAATGGGAACCGCGGATCGTTGCATGGAGACAATATTGGGATCGCAAAGCCTCTCAAAGTGCCAGGCAACCGCAGACAACGCGTGCTTAAGGCAAGGACGAAGTGTTGAGAAAACGATTTCGCTCCGCAAAACAGAAACACCAAAGCAGTTCAGTGCCCGTCTAGACTGAAGGGACCAAGATCGGAGGATGGATGCGATCTCATCTGATCCTTTGCGGTTGCGCATTCCTGACGCTTGCCATTCGGCCGACTGGCGCGCAGAACACTCCAAAAACGGATGGACGCACGCCATCATTTCGTAGCACAACGCGCGCAGTAGTTGTGGACGTAGTGGTCGCGAAGGGCGAAGCGGCCGTGACCGGTCTCCGTAAACAGCAATTCGAAGTTTTCGAGGACGGGAAGCTCCAGCAGATTGATTTCTTCGAGGAGCATTCGGCGAACGCCGTGCCAGCGGGAGAGGTTCCGCCGATGCCGAAGATGCCCGACGGTGTCTACACGAATGTGCCGCCCGCACCTACGAACGATTCTGTAAATGTGCTGCTGCTGGATGCGTTGAACACGGACCCACAGGACCAAAGCTATGTTCGTCAAAATCTAATGAAGTTCCTCAAGGGCATGGCTCCCGGAACCAGGGCTGCCATTTTCACCTTGTCATCACGGCTGCGCATGGTGCAGGGGTTCACGGCAGACTCGTCCGCTCTTTTGACCGCGCTGAATGATCCGAAGTTCGGCGACATCATCACAAAGCCATCCGAGTCCCACACTCTGGAAGACAAGCAGAACAACATCGATGACATCCAAAGGTTGCTCGATCTGACTGGTGGAAGAATGACGGTGGCAATCCAGACGGTTATGGACTTCCAGCGAGAGATGACGAACATCAAGTCAGGGGAGAGGGTGGGGATGACACTGGAGGCCCTGCAGTATCTCGCACGATATCTTTCGGCAACGCCCGGCCGAAAGAATCTCCTGTGGTTTTCCAGTAGCTTCCCGGTGATCATATTTCCGCGGACACAACAGGGTCAGCACGCGAACATGTTGAACACTGCTGATCTGCGTGATTACGGAAAGGTCATACGCCAGACCGCGGACCTCCTCACTGTTTCTAAGGTGGCGGTGTATCCCATCGGAGCAGAAGGTCTCATGATGGAACATGTCATGGATCCCCAAGGTCCGGGGCCCACCGACATTGAGGGCGGTACGCTCGAGGGAGGCGCACGGAACGCGGGAAAAATGGCGCCGTACGTAAACGAATATGCCGCACGATCAGACAAGATCATGGCCATGGAGCAGCTCGCGGAGGATACAGGCGGCAGAGCCTTCTTCAATACGAATGATCTGAACGCCGCGACGCAGAAGGCCATCGCTGATGGCGCGCACTACTACACCATCGCCTACGCACCGACCAACAAGAAGATGGACGGGAGCTACCGGCGGATCGAAGTGAAGGTCAAGGACGGCAAATACCGCTTGGCATACCGGCACGGGTACAACGCAGACGATGTTGCCAGGGATGCCAACGAGAAGAAGGATACGAATCCGCTGCACGAGTTGATGATCGCAGGAATGCCGGATGCCACGCAGATCCTGTTTGCGACCCGGGTGCTGCCTGCCAATCCGCAACCGGCGGCGAACTCTCCGCACGCGAGGAAGAACGCTAAGCTGACTGGGCCAACAACGCGGTATTCCATTGACTTCATGATTCGCTGGACGGACGTGAAGCTTGACGCGAAACCGGATGGCTCACATACGGGAAAGATCCAGGTTGAGCTGCTGGCGTACGATCGCGACGGAAATGCGGTGAACTGGTCAGGCGCAACCGAGCAGATGAGTCTCAAGCCTGAATTGTTTTCGGCGATTGAGAAATCGGGCGTGCCGGCGCACGTAGAGTTGGATCTGCCATCGGACAAGGATGTGGTTCTCGAGGCGGGTGTGTATGACTGGGAGACGGGTAAGGCGGGGACGATTTCGGTCCCTTTGCCTGTGAAGGATCGGGTGACGATAGCGCAAAGAGTGGCGAAGTAGGGAAACCGCGAGCAATCAGCTTATGCGCCCGAATGTGAGCCAAAGGTCCGCTCGGATTGACAGCAGTTGTGCCTCCCAGCATGAGACGGCACGAATCACAGCGCGATCGCGCACGACGATGTGGCTCGTCGCGCACGATTTGATGGATTAGAAGTTGAAGGTAACCTTTCCTGTCACGGCGCGAGGCGTTACGTAGTGCGTGCCGCTGAATGTCGACAGAAAGTTATAAAGCGCGTACTCGTTGGCCACATTGACGGCAGTGACGTCGAGGTCGATTTTGTACCGGTCGGCGTGGAAGAGGTTGTTCTTTCCGAGCGAGACGTCAAAGAGATTCCGCGGAGCGATACGCGGCGGGTTGAGATCGTTGTTGCCGGTGCCGGGTTTGGGAATGCGCAACAGCGACGAACTGAATTCTCCCGCAGGGCAGACATCAGGAAGCGGGTTTTCGGGCGTGGCTTTCTGTCCGTTGCAGATCAGGCCGGCCTGGAACTGCTCGTCGGCAGTCAGCGAAGAGAGATCGATGTAGGGCTGGTTGTTGATGGTCAGCGAAGTGCCGTCGCAGGCACTGTTCGGATCGTTGGAGAGCGGGTTGTAACAAGGTGCCTGACCCGCGACCTGGCCCGAGTCGTAACGCCAGTTGAATCCGCCCCACAGGCCGTCGAGCACGTTGCCGCGCGCCAAGGTGTACTGGACATGCGTCGTCTGGTTGAGCCGCTCATCGTGGTCGATGCGGAACGGAAGACCTGTTGCGCCAACCGTGGCGCCCGCTCCCGCGACCTGCGGTGGGAAGAAGCGAGCAGACACGGATGAGAGAACGGTGTAGGCCGTGATGTTGTGGAAGTTCGGCACGTTCAGATGCATCGCATAGCCGGGGATCTTCGAGTTATGCCAGTCGATCGGAAAGGTAATGGGCGTGTTGCCAAGGACGCTGAAGTCGAATGCGTTGTGGGTGTACTTCCAGATGTACTCGCCGCTGAGAATGACGTTTTTGCCGAAGGCCTGCTCGAAGCCCGCGTGAAATTCGTTGCGATAGCCGGGGACCTCGGCGGTGGAGACACCCGAACTGCAGGAGAGCAGCGGGGAAAGCACATCGTTGGCGCAGCCTTCGCTCGAGAGCACGAGGTTCTCGTTGAATGGCGTTTCCAGGGTTCGAGCATACGAGATGCGCAGCACCGTGCCTGTGGGCTTTACCGTGTAGGCTCCGCCAAGGCGTGGCTCGACCTGCGTGGCGCTGGTGAGGCCGTTGTAGATGTCGCCGCGGAGGCCGAGGTTCCACTGCCACTGCCCCGACTTGATCTGGTCTTCGACGTACAGAGCGGTCTCTTTGATGTCGGCTCGGCCGTGATAGCCGTAGTAGTTGCCGCCGCGCGTGAAGTCGTAGGGAGCAAGCACGGGCAGGTAATTGGGGTTTGCAACCGCTCCGCCCTCTGCGCAATGGGATGGATCGTTATAGCCAGGCAGCGGAGTGCCATCCGCGGCGACACAGGGCGGGTTGTAGGTGGCTTCCACAATGCCGAGGCTGTCGTTCTCCCGCAGGAACGTGTGCGAGAACTGGAGGCCCACCTTCAATGTGTGAATGCCGCGCGCGTATGAGATGTCTGCATGTAGACCCGCGTTGGTCAGCGTGCGGTTCTGGGTGATCGATGAAGTCTGCAGATTCGGCGGCCCGAGGTCAGCCAGCGGATTCCGGCTCGGGTAATAGTTGTAGTCGTCGCGGCGAACAAACGCGCCAAGATTGAACATCGAATTGTTGTTGATGATGTGCGTGTAAGTGGGCGCAATGTTGTAGGTGCCGATCTTCGAGCGCTGGTCGGTGTTGCCGATGATGCCGAAGGCTGGTGTCGCGGTTGTGCCCCCGGCGAGCACATTGGTGACGTTCACGTTGTCGTACGCGTTGGGATTCTGGAACCACGAGCGGCTGTAGTTAAGGTCGAGATGCATGGAGTTCGCCGGAGAGAAGCTCCAATCGATGCGATCGAAGACGTTCTCTTCGTTCCCCTTGTCGTGAAAGACGGAGAACTCGGGCGGATCGAGAAAGCGGCCTGACTTGAGACCGTCCAGCTCGAAGAAGTTGCCCCACTTCTTGCCACCGTAAGAGATGTCAAAGCCAGCATTGGTGGTCCCAAAGGCACCGTAAGAGGTGTAGAAGCTGCCGGTGGGCTTGGTGACTCCCTGGCCGGATCGCGTGGTGGCGACGATCACTAGGCTGGTCTTGTCGCCGTACTCGGCGGGGGGCGCGCCGGCGATAACCTCGAGGGATTGAATCGAGTTGGATGGAAGCTGATTGGAGAAGACCTTGCTCTGCTGGTCGGTGATGGCCTGACCGTCCACGGAAAAGGAGTTGGACGCGTGATCGCCCATACCGTGAAACAGTCCATTGGAGTCGGCTGAGACCCCTGGCGTGGTGGCGGTGACCAGTGAGCTGAGCGAAGAACTGGCGCTTTCAAGCGGGACCTTGCTGAAGAGATCGCGATCGACATCGGTGTGGAAGGTTGGATCGGTTTCGACCAGATCTCCGGCGCTGGCTTCGACTGTGACGGTGGCAGCGGCGGCCTCGATCTTGAGAACCGGGTTGACGCTGATGCCTACAGCGGAGCGAAGGATGACGTTCTGCTTGAGGGCGGCGAAGCCGGGAGCGCTAACGCTGACCGAGTAGTTGTTGAAGGGGATGTTGTCGATTTCAAACTGGCCGGACGCGTCGCTGGTGGCCGTGCGGTTGAGGCCGGAAACGGGGTTGGTCAGGCGAATGGTGGCTCCGGGGATGACAGCGCCGGAGGGGTCGGTGACGGTGCCGCGAACGGACGCGGCATTGCCGTCCTGTGCGGCCGGCGCGGTGAGCGCTGCGCATAGGATTCCCGCGAGCGGGAGAATGCGAAGAAGTCTGCGAAAAAAGAGCGGCATGAACAGAAAGCCTCCAATGGTTGACTGAGTTGCGGAGACGCGCTGGCGCGCGGGTCATCAGTGCAACGAGGCATCAATGCGAAGCGGTTCAGGCCTGAATGATCAAAGAATACGGAACGAAAACGTGCGCTAAATCGGCTGAACCTGGATCAGAACGATGCCGGACTAGCGGGAGGGCGGAGGACGAATAAAAAGCTGCCGTTGCCCCCGCAAGCGGATCGGCCGCACTTCGATTTGCGACACAAAAGCCCGCATCTCGACCAGTACAATGATCGCCGCAGCAACCGCCAGTGGAGCCGCCGTGTGCAGAACCACGCAGATCGGGCAGTGGTCAGCATCGGTGTTCGCCGAGTGAACGTGCGCCACCTGGACGAAAGTGAGCAAAGCCAGCAGTGCCAGGCACACAAGCACCACCACGTAGGCCTTGGGCCTTACGCGCCGGGTGCTGCGCATCCATGGGTGAAGTGCCGTCAAACCAAAGCTTCCTTGCAGAGAAAGGCTTACATCAAGAATACACACAGTTGGATGCTTGAGATCCGGAGATGTCACCCGGTCCCCGCGACCGAGGTGATAGTCGCCAACCAGCGGATTCGATCAGCGTCTAAACTGTTGGACGAAGAGGAATTTCGGGGTTATGCGACGGATAGGCATCATGGTGCTGGCGGTTCTGCTTGCCGGGGCGATTGCGCCCATCGGGCAAAGTCAGGAGAGCGGTCAGGAACGCGATCGGGAGCACAGCAAGGTGATCACTCCCGATGCTCCGGGGCTGGCCCATAATCACCGTCTGATTCTGAAGGATGGCAGCTACCAGGTTGTTCGCCAATACCAGGTTGTTGGCAGTCGCGTGCGCTATATGTCGATGGAGCGCGGAGGCGAGTGGGAGGAACTGCCGTATGACCTGGTGGATTGGGCCGCGACGAAGAAGTGGGAGGAGCACCATACGGGGCCGTATGACACGTCAGGCGACTCGTCTGACGCTATGAATGAAGCGGCGGAACTCGATAAAGAGGAAGCCGCCGAGCGGAACGACCAGAAGGCGCGCATGCCGGAAGTGTCCAAGGGGCTTGAACTTCCCGATGAGGATGGGGTGTTTGTACTCGACACATATCAGGGAACGCCGGAGCTTGTGGAACTGAAGCCTTCAGACTTGAACCTGAACCAGAAGAGCCGGAAAGGGCTGGCTACTCTGAATCCCCTGGCAGGGGCGAAGGAATCGATCGAGTTGCCGGGGGCCCATGCGAGGGCGCATCTGCACGTCAACGATCCCGACATCTACGTTTCACTCGAGGGCCGGGACGATGTGGAGCAAGTGGTATCGCGCGCCATGACCGTGAAGACAATTGGGACGCAGGACGTGACGCATCGCAAGCACGGAGCCCACTCGCCGCAATCGGGGTTTGCGATTGTGAAGGTGGATGAGCGACGTGAGGTGCGGATCATTGGAGCAATCCATGTGAGCCCGACCGGAAATGTGACGCAGAGCGAGGACGTGATCCCAACGAAGGTGGAAGTTCTGCCCGGCAAGCACTGGATGAAGCTGACGCCCGAGGGTACGCTCAAAGTTGGCGAATACGCGCTGGTGGAAATACTGTCGCCATCAGATATCAGCCAGTCGGTTTGGGACTTCCGCGTAGATCCGCGGATGGGGGATAATCCCGGATCGCTGGGGCCGATTCTGAAATAGCGGACGAGCCGCTGGCAGGCTATGGGGCTTCGCGGCGAGCTAGCTTGATGCGACGCTGTTCCCACTCCTCACTGGAGAAGATGCGCGGGCCGACTTCAATCAGGCGCGGCATCATATTGAAAACGCTGACACGGGTCCAGGGTTTACCTTCGCGGGTGCGGAAGCCTTTCTCATTCAGATCGCTAACGATGGCTGAATAGGAGAAGTCCTGGGCCAGGAGGTCCATCATGAGGAGCAGTGCCCTGTTCTCGTCGGGGTCGACCTCGAGGCGTTTGCAGTCCTCTGAGATGCGTAGACCGTAGGGGATGGCTTCAGAGAAGGCACCCTCCGAAGGTGTTTCGGAATCGGGCAGCTCACGCCGCCACTCGATGGATACCATCTGCCATCCGGCAGTGGTTCGCTGCCGAATCACGTCCGAGCTGAATGGCTCGGAAACTACGTCACGAATGCGCTCGAAGTACGCCATGGGAGCCTCCGAAGACACTATTGTGCCTTAGTCGAGAGCAATTTGGGGGCCAGAGGACGCGGGTCGAGTCCGTGCTGAATGATGTTGAAAGGAGATGAGTTGATGAGGCAGGGGAGTTTCTGGATTGTGAATCGTAGATGGCCGATTATGGAAAGCTCTGTCCGGTAATGAACGAAGAACGCGGGCGATCCGATGGAGACACCAATTCCCACAGAAGTGATTACGAAAGGATGTGTTCCTCAGAGGCAAGAACATTGGTACAATTCAAGCTTCCAAGGACAAATCAAAACGGCACAAGGACTGGAGTACCAGCAAGACAGACACTGCAGCCATGATTGACTACTACGAGTTCCTTCAAATCAGTCCGCATGCCGACGCTGAGACAATACATCGGGTGTATCGGTATTTAGCCGGGCGCCTGCATCCTGACAATCCGGAATCG
>Ga0157369_10003400_pt1 | contig 18876 bp, 5 predicted proteins | sample C25metaG_FD_113461 | JGI IMG/M metagenome (GOLD analysis project Ga0157369, IMG submission 113461) | Corn rhizosphere microbial communities from Kellogg Biological Station, Michigan, USA - C2-5 metaG | ecosystem: Host-associated > Plants > Roots > Rhizosphere > Soil | place: USA: Michigan... | reverse complement strand
GGGCGGTGCATGCGCTTTCGGTGCTGCTGCAATGGTGCGCCGGCTTGCCGCTCGCCACGCTGTCGATGGCCGCGCCGCCGCTGTGGATGGCGGCTTGCGGCGTGGCTGGCGGCGCATTGCTCGCGATGCGCCTGCCATGGTCGCTGCGCGTGCTCGGCCTGCCGTTCCTGCTGCCGGTGTTGCTGTGGCAGGCGCCGCGTCCCGCGGCGGGAGAGTTCGAATTGCTGGCCGCCGACATCGGGCAGGGCAACGCGGTGCTGGTTCGCACCGCCACGCACAGCCTGCTGTACGACACCGGTCCGCGCTACAGCCTCGAAAGCGATGCCGGCCACCGCGTGCTCGTGCCGCTGCTGCGCGCCTATGGCGAGCGCCTCGACATGCTGGTGCTGAGCCATCGCGACACCGACCACACGGGCGGAGCGCAGGCCGTGCTCGCGATGCAGCCGCAAGCGGACTTGCGCAGTTCGATCGAAGCCACGCATCCGCTGCAGGCCCTGCGTCCGGCGCGGCGCTGCGAGGCCGGGCAGCGCTGGACATGGGACGGCGTGGACTTCGAGGTGCTGCACCCCGCGGCGGACGACTACCTGGCCTTCACCGCCAAGCCCAATGCCGTGTCGTGCGTGCTGCGCATCGGCAACGGCCGTGCCGCCGCGCTGCTGGTGGGCGATGTCGAGCGCATGCAGGAGTCCGCGCTGGTCGCGCGCGCGCCGGAGCTGCGCGCCGACGTGCTGCTGGTGCCTCATCACGGCAGCAAGACCTCGTCGAGCGAAACCTTCCTCGACGCCGTGCAGCCGCGCATTGCACTGGTCCAGGCGGGCTATCGCAACCGCTTCGGCCACCCGGCGCCCGAGGTGGCGGCGCGGTACGCGGCCCACGGGGTACGGCTGGTCGACAGCCCCCGCTGCGGTGCCGCCCACTGGCGCAGCACGCAGCCTGACGATGTCGCCTGCGAACGCGAGCGCCATGCGCGCTACTGGCGGCATCGTGTGCCTGAACGCGTTGAAATCGTGAATTAATTGTCAAATTAAACGTAAAGTACTCATCGCTGAGGTAACGCCGGCGGGTGGGCCAGTGCGTTATACGGTCCTGAAACAACGCAAAAGGGAATGCAATGCAAGATCGCAGCAGTTGCCGGTGGGGCCGGTTTTCCGGGCCCGCGCCATGACCACCGCCGTCCCGACCATCACCAGCGCGAGCGCGACGGCCACGACCGGCGCGCGGCTCAAGACGCACCGCGAGGGTCCGGTGCTGGTGCTGACCCTGAGCAACCCGGCCGCGCGCAACGCGGTCAACCCGGCGGTCTACCGCGCGGCGGCCAAGGCGCTGCGGGCCACCTCGGGCTTTCGCACGGTGCGCGCCATCGTGCTGTGCGGGGAGGGCGAGCACTTCAGCGGCGGCGGCGACCTGCGGCGGCTGGCGCGGCAGCGCAAGTTGCCCGAGGCCGAGCAGCACGGCCACCTCGAGGCGCTGAACGAATGGATCATGGCGATCCAGGAAGCGCCCCAGCCCGTCATAGCGGCGGTCGAGGGTGCGGCCGTGGCGGGCGGTTTTTCGCTGTGCCTGGCCTGCGACCTCATCGTGGCGGCGGAAGACGCCAGGTTCGCCATGTCTTACGTCAACCTGGGGCTCACGCCCGACGGCGGCGGCTCCGATTCGCTGGTGCGTTCGCTGCCGCCGCAGGCGGCCCTGGAGATGCTGCTCGACGGTAAGCCCTGCAGCGCCAGGCGGCTGCACGACTGGGGCGTGGTCAACAAGGTGGTGCCGCGCGGCAGTGCCTGCGCCACGGCGCTCGAATGGGCGCAGGAGCTTTCCCGCGGGCCGTTCGAAGTGCAGGCGCGCATCAAGCAGCTCGTGCATTCGGCCCGGGGCCGCAGCCGGCGGGAACAGCTCGATGCCGAGCGCGAATCTTCCGTTGCCAGCCTCTACGGCGACGAGAGCGGGGAGCGCATCAAGGAATTCCTCTCGCCGCGCAAGAAGCAGCAGCCGCCGGCCGAAACCCCGGTGCGGTAGCCCGCAAAAAAAAGAGCTTCGACCCGTCTCCGGCCGCCGCATAAGGGGTTCTACTGGCCTCGAACTTGCTAAGCTACGGCTCAAGGAGATTGGTCGTTCCATGCACAAATTCGACGAGATGTATGAGCAGTTGCCCTATGCGGGGGCTGCGATCCGACAGCATTACAAGCGCTACGACCAATGGCTCGCGAAGCAACCCGGTGAGGTGATGCGTTCGCGGCGTGAAGAGGCGGAGATGATTTTCCGCCGGGTCGGTATTACCTTTGCCGTGTACGGCGCGAAGGACGAAGACGGTTCCGGCACCGAGCGGCTCATCCCGTTCGACCTGCTGCCGCGGATCATTCCGGCCAACGAGTGGGACAGCATGGAGAAGGGGCTGGTGCAGCGCGTCACGGCGCTCAACCGCTTCCTGCATGACGTCTACCACGACCAGGAAATCATCAAGGCCGGCATCATCCCGGCCGAGCAGATCCTGAACAACGCGCAGTTCCGCCCCGAGATGATGGGCGTCAACGTGCCGCACAACGTCTACTCGAACATCTCGGGCATCGACATCGTCCGCGCCCCCGATGCCGAGGGCAACGGCGAGTACTACGTGCTCGAAGACAACCTGCGCGTGCCCAGCGGCGTGAGCTACATGCTCGAGAACCGCAAGATGATGATGCGGCTCTTCCCGGAGCTGTTCAACCAGAACCGCATCGCGCCGGTCGCGCATTACCCCGACCTGCTGCTGGAGACGCTTCGCGCCAGCGCGCCGCCGGCCACGGCCGAGCCCACGGTGGTGGTGCTCACGCCCGGCATGTACAACAGCGCCTATTTCGAGCACGCCTTCCTCGCGCAGCAGATGGGCGTGGAGCTGGTCGAAGGGCAGGACCTGTTCGTCAAGGACAACTTCGTCTACATGCGTACCACGCGCGGGCCGAAGCGCGTCGACGTCATCTACCGCCGCGTGGACGACGACTTCCTCGACCCCGAGGTGTTCCGCCCCACGTCCACGCTGGGCTGCGCGGGCCTGATGCGCGCGTACCGCGAGGGCAACGTCGTCATCTGCAATGCGGTGGGTACCGGCGTGGCCGACGACAAGTCGATCTACCCCTACGTGCCGAAGATGGTGGAGTTCTATCTCGGCGAGAAGCCGATCCTGAAGAACGTGCCGACCTACATGTGCCGCAACAAGGACGAGCTGCAATACACGCTCGACAACATGAAGGACCTGGTCGTCAAGGAAGTGCACGGCGCCGGCGGCTACGGCATGCTGATCGGCCCGGCCGCCACGCAGGCCGAGATCGAGGACTTCAAGAAAGCCGTGATCGCCAAGCCCGACGGCTACATCGCCCAGCCCACGCTGAGCCTGTCGACCTCGCCCACCTTCGTGGACGCCGGCATCGCGCCGCGCCACATCGACCTGCGGCCCTTCGTGCTCTCGGGCAGCGAGGTGCAGATGGTGCCCGGCGGCCTCACGCGCGTGGCGCTGAAAGAAGGCTCGCTGGTGGTCAACTCGTCGCAGGGCGGCGGCACCAAGGACACCTGGATTCTCGAAGCCGACCGCGCGCCCAAGCCCAAGGCGGCGCCCGCGCAGTCGCAAAGCCAATCGCTGTAGGAGCACGACGAAGATGCTGTCACGTACTGCCGACCATCTCTACTGGATGTCCCGCTACACCGAGCGCGCCGAGAACACGGCGCGCATGCTCGACGTCAACTACCAGACCTCGCTGCTGCCTCAATCCGCCGAAGTCGCCAAGTACGGCTGGCAGGGCGTGCTCTCCATCAGCGAGCTGCTGCCCTGGTACAACCAGAAGTACGACCAGATCGCGCCCAAGGAAGTGATGGAGTTCATGGTCAAGGACGAGAGCAATGCCTCGTCCATCGTGTCCTGCCTCAAGGCCGCGCGGGAGAACGCACGCGCCGTGCGCGGCGCGCTCACCACCGAAGCCTGGGAAACGCAGAACACCACCTGGCTCGAAGTGAACCGCATGCTGCGCGCGGGCGACTTCGAGCGCGACCCGGGCCAGTTCTTCGAGTGGGTGAAGTTCCGCTCGCACCTGTCGCGCGGCGTCACGCTGGGCACCATGCTGCAGGACGAAGCCTTCTACTTCTCGCGCCTGGGCACCTTCCTCGAACGCGCCGACAACACCGCGCGCCTGGTCGACGTGAAGTTCCACGCGCTCAACAGCGAGTTCTTCGGCGCCGCCACCGAGGAAGACCAGGAGTACGACTTCTATCACTGGAGCGCCATTCTTCGCAGCGTCTCGGCCTTCGAGGTCTACCGCAAGGTGTACCGCGACGTCATCAAGCCCGAGCGCGTGGCCGAGCTGCTGATCCTTCGCGCCGACATGCCGCGCTCGCTGCATGCGAGCCTGGTCGAGGTGGTCAACAACCTCGCGAAGGTGCAGAACGAGCAGAGCGCCGAAACCCAGCGCCGCGCCGGCAAGCTGCTGGCCGACCTGCAGTACGCGCGGGTCGACGAGATTCTTGCGACGGGGTTGCACGCGTATCTCACGCAGTTCCTCGACCGCGTGAACGAGTTGGGCGGGCGGATCAGCCAGGACTTCCTGGTTCCTGCGCATTGAAAATCGTGAAAGCGTCATCTCTCTTCAGGGAGATGACGCCCGCTCCGCTCGGAGCAGAGTTTTGACAATTGTTGACGCAACGACATCGGCAACGTCAAAAGTAAACAATATGAATTAACTCGCCTGATTTGATGTTTTTCAGGCGTTTAAAAGCGTGCATTAATACCTTGTAAACACGCGCTGCCCTCCCATAATCGCGGTCCTCAGTTTTCATTTGGTCACAAATGATGCTGAGCTATGACAACTGTGAGGGAGTGTGAGCGATGAATCGGCACTTGCACCGCGTGGTATTCAACGCGGCCAGAGGGATGCGCATGGTGGTCCAGGAAACGGCCACCAGTACTGGGAAGGGCACTAGCAGGGCGACGACCGCCGCAGGTGCTGCAGCACTCGCTGGTGTACTGATCGCAGGTGCCGCACACGGCCAGATCGCCGGAGCCCCGAACGTCCCCGGCAACCTGCGGCCGACTGTGCTGACGGCCCCCAATGGCGTGCCGCTGGTCAACATCCAGACGCCTTCCGCCGCGGGCGTTTCGCGCAACGTCTACAACCAGTTCAGCGTAGGCGCGAACGGCGCCATCCTGAACAACAGCCGGGTGAACGTGCAGACCCAACTGGGTGGGTTCGTTCAGGGCAATCCCAATCTGGCCACAGGCCCGGCGCGCATCATCCTCAACGAGGTCAACGGCGGAACACCCAGCCAGTTGCGCGGCTACATCGAAGTGGGCGGGCAGCGCGCGGAAGTGATCATCGCGAACCCGGCGGGCATCAGCGTCGACGGCGGCGGCTTCATCAATGCCAGCCGCGCCACGCTCACCACCGGCACGCCGCAGTTCAATGCCGTGGGCGGTCTCGACAGTTTCCTGGTTCGTGGCGGAACCGTCACCATCGACGGTGCGGGCCTCGATGCCAGCAAGACCGACTACGCGGCCATTCTTGCGCGCGCTGTGCAGACCAACGCGAGCATCTGGGCGAGTGAACTCAAGGTGGTCACCGGTGCGAATCAGATCAGCGCCGACCATAGCCAGATCACGCCCACGACAGGTACTGGCACTGCGCCGACCTTTGCGCTCGACGTCGCTGCCTTGGGCGGCATGTACGCAAACAAGATCGTCCTGATCGGAAGCGAAGCGGGCCTGGGCGTACGCAACGCGGGCAGCATCGGCGCTGGTGCCGGGGGGCTTGTCGTCACGGCGGCGGGGCGGCTGGAGAACATCGGCACGCTGGAAGGGCAGCGCGTTGAACTGACCACGCCTGGTGACATCTCCAACCGTGGCGGCACGATCCGCCAGGGCAGTTCGGCGGGCCTGACGATTGCTTCGCCGGTCCTGAGCAATACCAATGGTGGAGTGGTCGGTGCCGAGCCCGTGAGTAGCGGTGCAAGTGGCGGCGGAACCGCAACTGCAGAGGCCTCGACGCCGAGCAGCGGTGGGGGCACGGCCACACCATCGACAACGGACGCAGGCGGCACCAGCACCGGGGGTAGTTCCACCCCGGCGGCTTACACACCACCCGCACCAGGCCTCATCGCCGCAGGCGGCACCATCTCCAACGACGGCGGCAAGATCTACGCGGGCGGTCCGATCACGCTCAACACGCCGCAGGTCAACAACGCGGGGGGCTCGCTCAATGTGGCGACGATGGCTGTCGCGGGGCCGAGTTTCAGCAATGCGGGCGGTACGCTCAATGTCAGCCAAAGCTTCGGGGCGAACGTCGGTACGTTCGACAACACGGGTGGCAAGCTCAATGCGGGCAGTCTGAACATCGCCACCTCCGGCGATCTGCTCAATACCGACGGCGTGTTGAGCAGTGCAACCGATACCGGCCTCACGGTCGGCGGCATGCTCGAGAACACACGCGGCTCGCTATCGGCCGCGGGTGCGATGAGCGCGAAGGTCGCGGGGGCCAGCATCAACAACAGCGGCACTCTGACGTCCAATCAGGCGCTGACGCTGAACGCCGGCTCGCTGCAGAACACCCAGGGCAGCATTCAGTCGGCGCAGTCCAGCGTTCAACTTGGCGTGACCAGCGTGCTGAGCAACGGTAGCGGGGGCAGCATCGATGCGGCCACCGACGTGAACGTCCAGGCCGGTTCGCTCGCCAACAGCGGCGGCATGCGCGGTGCTAACGACGCGAACATCGCGGTCGGTACGGCGCTGACCAACGACGGCAATGTCACAGCGGGCCGCAACACGACAATTGCCGCAGGGAGCGTTCAAGGGGGCTCGGCCAGCGTGTTCGGCGCGGGCGTGCAGAACGACGGGAAGCTCGGCGGTACTGGCGACCTGCGCATGACCGTCAGCGGCGCATTGGTTGCCAACGGCACCAACCTCGCGGCGGGCAACGCCACGCTGCAGGGCGCAAGCGTCGATCTATCGAGGAGCCAGACCAGCGCCGCCAATGTCGTGGTCACTGCGACGCAGGGCAATGTCGTGACGAGCAAGGCCTCCGTCGTCACGCCAGGTAGCTTGAGCATCAACGCCAATGCCCAGCCCGTCCAAACGCTGGTCAACGATGGCGGCCAACTCAACGCCGGCCAGCTCAACCTGAGCGTCTCGAACATCGCCAACACCGGCGGCGGCGAGATCGTGCAGACAGGCGCCGGCATCGCTCGCATCGTGACATCAGGGGCCATCGACAACAGCGGTGCAACGCTGGCGAGCAATGGCGGCCTCGACCTCGCCGCTGCCAGCCTGACCAACAAGGGCGGCACTCTTCGCGCGGCCCAGACGTCGGACCTGACGGTGACGGTATCAGGCCTGGTGGACAACCGCCAAGGCGAGATGAGCGCCGGCGGCAACGCCGCGCTTAAGGCGGGCAGCCTCGACAACGATGCAGGCCGCCTCACGGCTGCGGGGGATGTGTCGAGCACCACGAGCGGAGCGACCAGAAACCAAGGCGGCACCGTTGCCGCGAACCGCAGCACCACGCTGACTGCCGCAAGCCTGGACAACACGGGCGGCACTGTTTCCGCGCTGAACACGCTCACGGCCCAAGTTCAAGGCGCCGTGAAGAATACGACGGGTACGCTGGTCGCCAACCAAGCGCTTGTGCTCGGTGCTGGCTCTCTGAGTAATGACAAGGGCTCGATCCAGTCGACCCAGGCTGCGGCGCAATTGAACGTGAGCGGCGCGCTGGCCAATGCCTCTGGTTATGTCGCAGCAGCAACCAATCTGACGGTCAAGGCAGGCAGCCTCTCCAATGCAGGGAGCCTGCGCGGTGGCAATGACGCCAGCTTGTTGGTGGACGGGCAACTGGCCAACGATGGCAGCATCACCGCGAGACGCAACACCAGCGTCGCAGCTGGCAGTGTGCAAGGCGGCAGTTCGGGTGTGATGGGGGCCGGCATCGAGAGCGATGGCAAGCTCGGCGCAACGGGGGACCTCCGCGTGAGCGCCAGCGGCGCGCTCGTGGCGATGGGAACTAATCTCGCGGCCGGCAACACCACCTTGCAAGGCGCGAGCGTCGATCTTTCGGCCAGCCAGACCAGCGCCGCGAACATTGCGATCACGGCCACGCAGGGCGATGTCATCACCAGCAAGGCCAAGGTGTTTACCCCCGGCGTGCTGGTGATCACCGCCACCGGCAACTCTGCGCAAACCCTTGTCAACGAGGTTGGTCAGCTCAACGCGCGTCAACTCCAGATCAGCGCGTCGAACATCGCCAATACGAATGCTGGCGAGATTGTGCAGACCGGCGCGGGCGCGACCACCATCGCCGTGAGCGGCACGTTGAACAACGATGGTTCGCGCATTGCCAGCAATGGTCAGGACCTGACTCTGCAGGTGGGGGCGGCGACGAACAACGCCGGCAGGATCGAGCATGCGGGCACCGGCACCTTGACCATCGCAGGCGGCAGCTTCGATGGCGCCAACGGCCAGATCACGACGAACAACGCCCTGGTCGTCGCCATGTCAGAGGCCTTCAACCAGGACGGTAGCAAGGCAGCAACCAGCGCCAAACAAATCACCATCGACGCAGCCTCGCTGAGCAATCGCGGTGGCCAGATTGTCCAGACCGGCAGCGATGCGACGCGCATCACCGTGGTCGGTGCGCTGGACAACAGCAACGCGGGTGTCATTGCCAGCAACGGCAACATAAGCATTCGCGCAGGCGGCTTGTTGAATAGAGGCGGCTCCATTCGCGCCGCGGAGGCTTCCAGCCTCGGCCTGAACGTCGGCGGCCTTCTCGACAACAGCAGCAAGGGTGTGATCGGCGCAGGCGGCAACACCACGATCGCAGCAGGCAGCCTCAACAACAACGCTGGCAGCGTAACTGCGGTCGGTGACCTCGGCGCCACCATCGCAGGCACTGCAACGAACGTCGGTGGCACGCTCGCGGCCAACGGCAACACCACGGTTGGCGCCGCCAGCCTGGACAACAGCGCGGGAACTACCGCCGCAGTCAACGGCAAGCTGGCTGTCACGACCACGGGCCAGACGATCAACAACAGCGGCACCCTGCAAGCAGGCGGCATCACCAACTTGAGCAATGGGGGACTGCTGAACCGATCGGGCAAGGTGTTCGGTGACAGTCTGAGCGTGGACACCCGCGGCAACGCGCTGGACAACGGTGCGAGCGGCACGATGGCCGCAACCACGACGGTTGCCATCAGCTCCGGCGCTCTGACCAACGACGCCGGATTGATCCAGTCGGGTGGCGCGATGACCATCAACACAAATGGTCAGAGCCTGAGCAACACCAATGCGTCGAGCTACAGCAACCAGCAGGGCGGCATCACCAGCGCGGATACGCTAGACCTTAAGACCGGTGCGCTGAACAACACAGCCGGCTTCATTGGCTCGAAGAATGCGCTGACCGCAGACACACAGGCATTCACCAACACGGGCGCCGGCCTGGTGCTTGGGCAGTCCGCGGTGTCCATCAACACCCATGGCGCGAGCTACAACAACAACGCCGGCAAGACGCAGGCGGCGGGCAATGTATCGATCAATGCCTCAGACATCCAGAATTCGGGCGGCCTTGTGCGATCGCTGGCCACGACGACGCTGAGTGCCGGCTCCATCTTCAACATCAGCACCCAGGGCACCGACCAAGGCATCGAAGGCAAGAACGTCGTTATCGGCACCGGTGCGCTGAACAACGACGCGGGCGCGATCCGCGCCGATGTCAACGCCACCATCACCAGCGGAGGTACTGTCAGCAACAAGAGCGGCCTGGTCTCGGCGGGCGATACGCTGGCTGTCGTCGATTCGAATGCCGCGAATCCCGGTGCGAAGACGCTGAACCTCGTGAACACCAACGGCACGTTGGTGGCCGACAAGAGCCTGAAGATCGATGCGGCCACCTTCAGCGGCGACGGCAGGGCTGTGTCGGGCAAGGACCTGGGCATTGCACTCAAGCAGGACATCGTCAACAACGGCGAGGTGAGTGCCAATGGAAACCTGAGCTACACCACCACAGGCAACTTCACCAACAACGGCAAGCTGCTGGCCGGCCAGACCCTCACGGTAGGCGGCAACAACGTCGACAACACGGTCAATGCCGAGATGTCCGGTCCGAATACCGTGGTCAATGCCAGCGGTACGCTGACCAATCGAGGCCTGATCGACAGCCGAGGTGCAACGCAGATCAATGCCGGCACGCTGAAGAACATCGGCACGGGTCGAATTTACGGCGACGCAATTTCCATTGGCGTGGGCGCGCTCGAGAACGATGCCGAAACAGCCAACGGCGTTACCAAGGCAGGATCCATCGCGGCGCGCAGTAGTTTGAGCATCGGCGCTGGCACCATCGCCAACCGCAATCACGCGCTCATTTTCAGCGCCGGGAACATGTTCATTGGCGGGGGGCTCAATGCAGCCCGTCAGGCAACCGGTCAAGGCGGCACGCTCGATAACCTGAGCGCCGACATCGAATCTCTGGGCGACATGACCATATCGATGGTCAACGTCAACAACAGGGACGTGCACATTCAGATGGGTACGCCAAAGGTGACGTCCGAAGTGCTGACCGGCATCGCCCCCAAGACGCTCGTGGGCAGCGGTGTAGGCAGGACCACGACTTACCCCTTGAACGAAGTCAATGTCGATCCGGCCAGCGGCTCCGTGTTCCGGAAAGACACCGGCGAACTCGTCGGTATCGGTGGCTATGCCGTCTGGACCAACAACCTCACGACTACTGAAGACACCGCGATCAACATCGATCCTGCTCGCCTTGTCGCAGGCGGCAACTTGAGCGTCAATGGCCGTCTCTACAACGAGAACAGCCAAGTGCTGGCCGGCGGAACGATCACTGCGAACAGCTACCAATCGAGCCAGTTGAATGGCCAGCGCACGGTCACTGGCCTCGCAAACGTCATCGACAACCAAGGCGCGGTACAGGGGGTGAACATCCCCCTCTTTGCAGCACCGACCTCGGTTTCCCTGGGCGCCTACAAGTACCAGGAGCACATCAACGCCAGCCAAGGCTATAACGCCGGGGTCGCGCCCGTCGGCGGTGCAACGGGCAATGCAGGCGGCGCCGGTGGTGTGAATGGGACTAGCGGCCCTGGCGTCATCGTCGAAGTTGCTGCCAATGTAGGAGATGTGATCAGGGCTGACGGCCAGCGCGCGAGTGGCGCGTCGGGCGCCAGCGGGCCAGGAGGGACGACGGGGACGGGTACTGGTGCAGGCACCACGAACGTTGCCGCGAACGGCTCGGCACAGGGGGCAGATTCGTCGGCCCAAGCGGGTGCGAGCCGGACCGTGCCGATGGTCGTGCGCACCAGCACGCCGAGCATCGGCATACCCACGGCCAGCCTGTTCAGCATCCGTGCGGGCGGAAGCTACCTGGTCGAGACGGATCCGCGCTTTGCCAACTACCGCAATTGGCTCAGCAGCGGCTACCTGCTGAACAGCCTTGGTCTGGACCCCAACAACATCCTCGAACGCTTAGGCGACGGCTTCTACGAGCAGAAGCTTATTCGCGAGCAGGTTGCCCAGCTTACGGGGTATCGCTATCTGGATGGGTACAGCAACGACGACGATCAGTACGCCGCGTTGATGGATGCAGGAGCGACCTTCGCGAAACAGTACGGCCTGCGCCCAGGCGTAGCTTTGAGCGCGGCGCAGATGGCGCAGTTGACCAGCGACATCGTTTGGCTCGTGGAGCAGACGGTGACGTTGCCAGATGGCAGCACCCAGCGCGTCCTCGTGCCTCAGGTCTATGTGCGTGTGCGCCCTGGCGACATCGATGGCTCCGGGGCGCTCCTGAGTGCCGATGCGACTGTTATCAAGAGTTCGGGGGATGTCGTCAATACCGGCACCATTGCTGGTCGCTCTCTGGTGTCTATCACCGCCGACAACGTCAACAATCTCGATGGTGGGCGGATTGCGGGAGGCAGCGTCGGGATCAATGCACGCAACAACATCAACAACATCGGTGCGAGCATCACGGCGAGGGATGCCGCCGTTCTGACAGCCGGCGGGGACATCAACGTGGAGACCACCACGCGCTCCCGTGGTATGAGTGCCGCCATCGACCGCGTGGCGGGGGTCTACGTCACAAACCCGGGCGGCACGTTGATCGCCTCCGCGGGCCATGACGTTAATCTGATCGGTGCAGCCTTGGTCAGCGCGGGCTCAGCGGCAGTTGGCGCCGGCCGCAATATCAATCTCCGCACCGTGTCCGAAGGACATACGCTCGTGTTCAACGCACCTGGCGCGGCGGGGATTTCAACGGAGAGCAGTGAGGTGGGCTCAGTCATCCAGGGCCAGGACAACGTGCGCATGGTGGCTGGTCATGATGTCAACGTGCGTGCGGGTGCCGTGCAGAGCGTGAATGGCGCATTGATCGTCCTTGCAGGCAATGACATCAATGTCACCTCGGGCGAAGCCACGAGGAATTCTGCGTCAGCTACGCAGACGTCTTCCAAGAACCTGTTCAGGAAGAGCAGTTCCAGCACGGCTGACACCAGCGCTACCGCCGAAGTCCTTTCCAGCAGCCTGAGCGGCAAAAGTGTAGCGCTGGTGGCGAGCAACGACATCAACCTGCAGGCCGCACAGCTTCGCTCTGCCGACGCGATGAGCCTGTCTGCAGGTCGTGACATCAACCTCACCACAGCCAACCAGACCGACCTGGAACTGCATGCGGCGCAAAGCAAGACCAGCGGCACCGCGTTCGGCATGGGCTTGGCCGCTGCCACGTTCATGGGCGATGCCACGGCGGTCGCCATCGCGGGCAACAAGAAATCCTCCAACCACGCCGACGCCAGCATTTCCACCCAAGCGATCGGGACCAGTATTTCGGCCGGAAGCCTGCAAACATTGAGCGGGCGTGACACCACGTTGCAGGCGGCCACGGTGGTCGCTGACAACGACATCACCATGATGGCGGGACGCAACCTGACCGTCGAGAGCGCTCAGAACCAGCGGATTTCGAGCAGCTACGACGTCAACAGCAAGTCGGGGATGGTGGGTGAGTGGTACAACCCGGCCATCGGCAACGTCAAGGGCTCGCAGGCCAATGCCGAGATCCGCACGACACAGCAGGCCAGCCAGGTCGCCAGCCTCGCGGGCAACGTGACGGTGATCGCGGGCAACGATTACCGCCAGACGGCCAGCAGCATCATGGCAGCAGGCCAGGCCGGTCCGGAGTTGGGTGGGAACGTCAATATCCTCGCCAAGAACGTCCTCATCAACGAGGCATACAACACCACGCAGTCGATCACTCTCGACAAGAGTTCCAGCACCATCGTAGGCGGCAGCGCGAACTTCATGGGGGTTGGCACTGAGACCCTCAAGGGAGGCTCCAGCACGATTAGGGCCATGGGCGACATCGGCGGCGACGGCCGTATGCAGGCCCTTGGTGCCATCAATCTGGCCATGAGCGGCAAGCAAGCCTATGACGCCGTGCAGGCGATCGGCGGCACGGGGCCGCTGAGCTATGGCGTCAGCGTGAACGTGAGCCGCAATAGCAGTCAGAGCACAAGCTTCACTAACACCAGCGCGGCGGTAGGTTCCAGCGTGGTAGGTGCGAACGACGTCAACATCGTGGCCACGGGCGGCGGCAAGGATTCGAACATTCGCGCTGTGGGCTCCACCATCGCGGCGGGCAATACCGTCAACATGGCTGCGGACAACGATATCGCCCTGGAGGCCAGCAAGAACACGAGCGTGACGGTAGGCGAGAACTCCAGCCGTGGTGCCAATGTGGGCGTGACCTTCGGTGCGGGTGCCCAGAACGGCTTCAGCATCCAGTTGGGCGTCCAAAGCGGCAAGGGCAGCAACAACCAGAACGACACCACGTACAACGCCACCCAGGTCTCCGGTGGCAAGGCGGTGAACGTCTCCACGGGGCGCAACCTCACGATCGATGGAGCGACGATCGAAGGCAACCGCGTGACGGCGGACGTTGGAGGTGACCTGAAGATCACCACCTTGCAGGATGTGAGCGTAGGCCAGAGCCGGCAGTCCAGCGGCGGTTTTGGAGTGAGCTTGTGCATTCCGCCGATCTGCTACGGCGCGGTGGCCTCTGTCAGCGGCAGCGCGGCAGGAGCGAAAGCGGACGGGATCTTCATCAGCCCGGCCGTGCAATCGGGCATCAAGGCCGGAGATGGCGGCTTCGATGTGAAGGTTGCCGGCAACACCGACTTGAAGGGGGCGGTGATCGAGAGCACGCAGGCAGCCATCGACGGCAAGAAGAACAACTTCAGCACGGGCGGTACGCTCACCATGACCGACTTGCAGAACGTGAGTCGGTCAAGCGGCAGCAGCTACTCGGTCAGTGGAGGCTTGAGCGTGGGTTACACCACGGCGCCGACCGCGGCGACGGAGACGGCACCCGCCAGAGACATGACGGCATCGTGGACAGGACCGAGCAATCGGCCCAGCGGGGCTGCGGGTGTGGGCAGCTACAGCGGCAACAACCAGGCCAGCGTCACGAAATCCGGCATCTCGGGCATTGCGGGCGATCAGAGTGTGCGAACGGGGGACAACAGCAGCGCTGGCACGTTGATCAAGGACTGGAACACCCAGACCATCATCAAGGATGTGCAGGCGCAGGCGCAACTCTCGGCGCAGTTCGGACAGAACGCCAGCAGGGCGGTCGGCGACTATGCAAATGGCAAGCTGAAAGAGGCCAATGATTTGTACAACTTGGCGGCCGCCGAAACCGACCCGACCAAGAAGGCCGCACTGTATTCGCAGGCTGACCAGTTGGAGAACGACTGGAAAGAAGGTGGCGCGTATCGCATTGCCGCCCATGCCGCTGTCGGCGGCCTGACGGGTGGTGCCGGGGGAGCCGCTGGCGCGGCTGCATCCAGTATTGCCATTCCCGCGATTGGAGAGCAGATCGCAAACCTTGATATGCCTGTTCCGGTCAAGCAGGCACTGGTGATGGCAATGGGGACTGCGATCGGTGCCGCAACTGGAGGAGCAGAAGGTGCAGCGGGCGCCTTCAATGAAACTTCGAACAACTACCTGACGGCGACCGATCTGCGCAATCGGCAGCAGAAGCTTGAGGGCTGCCGTGCGAGGAAGGATCCTGCCTGCGAAGTTGACGTCTTGCGGGCTTACGACCTCAAGAGTGCCAATAACACCGGTGAGTTGAAGGGGTCATCGCTCATTGAAAAGATGGGTCTGGAGAGTGTTCGTGCCGGTTTGGAGCAATTGCTGTCCGACCCTACAACAAGCGAGGAGACTAAAGCGCAGGCTCGCAAGAGCATCAAAGAAATCAACACAGCGATCAACGTAATTGACCGGGCTCCTGTCATCAAGGAGGCCTTGCAGCTAGGATTGATGGCGGCAGATATCTATACGTTGGGAGAACTCACGGCAGCCAGGTTGCTGACGACCTCAATCGTCAAAGAGACGGTTCTTGCTCGCACCGGAAAATCACTATCCGATGATGCAGCAGAACGAATTGCCGGAAATTTTTATGCTGACAATGCTGCCGCCACGGCCGCAAAAAATCCATTGCTTGTTGATTCAATACCAAGAAATGGAAATAGATTGGTATTGGATCAAGGAATGGCGCCAACTTGTGGGCACAATTCCTGCGGCATGGTGCTCGATACGCTCGGAAATTCAGTCGATGTCGCCAAGCTCATCGAAAAAGTACCTCCGGGCGATTTGGGTATTTTTCCTAAGCAGGTTGAGGCTTTGATGAAGGCGGAAGGGGTCGATGCTGTTGCCTTGGAGAGACGAAATGTTGATGATCTTGCACGCTACACTGCTGACGGAGTTCCTGTGGTTGTGCGCATTGTTGATAAAACAGGCGGCACAGATTTTTCGCACTTCGTCGTGGTGGATGGGGTCACGACAAGAAATGGTGTCCGAGTGGTGGCTATACGCGATCCGCAGGGAAAACAATATTTCAGTCCAGCTGGCACATTTCAAACCAATTTTACCGGTGATGTGATTTTGCCTAAACCTAAAAAGCCATGAAACTAGATTTAAAAATCTCTCTCCCGCGCAACCTCACTGTGACGAGTTTGCTTGAACAAAGAAATATTCCTTGTTTTTGCAAGATCGGCGGCAGTTTTTTTGAGTTGGCATTTCAAGCTCCTCTTCCGGCAGTGGCGGGTGAAGTGATCGGATGGAATGCTGAAGTGATAGATGAACGTGCCCCAGCACGGGGTGGCGGCTCTTATACGCATTACTGCTTTGCGATGGTTACGCTAAAGCAACTGGGCACTGATATTTATCGAATCTTTGATCTGTATTTTTTTAATGAAATTTCAGGATGGTGTCCGATTATTATTGATGAAGCGCTGACTCTTCCTCGGCAAAACAATTCTCAGGAAGAGATTGATGAAATTGAATCTCTATTTAAAGATAAAAAGCTTAGCAAGAAGCAAAAAGGCATCGTGGGATCAAGGGGTGACAAGGAAGACGGGGGGGCTTGATTGTCACCCAGTCATGATCGCATTGATAGATGTTGATTGAGAATAATTGAGTGAAGACGTTAAAGAGGATGTGTAGGTATCAATCAATTTCCTTGTTCGATAATGCAATCGAAAGATTGCTGAACTGCGATTTTCAGAAGTACGAATTGGATTTTGATATTCCAGGGGCAGAATGAAAACATCAAGAGGAGGGCGCTGCGCCGCTTTAGCGCTGGGCGTGGTCGTGATTGCAGTCGCCGGCTGCACTTATTCGCAAATCAACCCGGAAGCTGCAGCGGCAGACGCGCGCGCCAACACCGGTTACAACGAATTGAAGGACATAGAGCCTGGTACATCCAAGTTGGTCATGCGTACCTTCGGGACTTCGGCCAATGCTCAGTTCGCCGTCAGCACTGCTGAGTCGCCGTGCCAAGGCTTCCAGCATCTGGGTGCAGCAGCCTACACGGGCAGCGGGGTGGTCTATCCTTGGATCGCGAGCGCTTTGCGCGCCGGAACACGCGCAAGCCCTTATCTGGTTCACGAGGCCACATCTGGGCAAACCATCCAGGTCCGGGGCATCGGCAACTGGAGCACAGGTGGAGCAAACGTGGCCTACCGCGCCGGCAGTTGTGGCCCGGTGACCGTGAGCTTCACCCCCGCGGAGAGCCATGCCTATACGGTGGAATTTGTTTGGGGCGAAAAGATGTCTTGCCGTCTCGCGGTCATGGATGCGACCAACCCCGACGTACCCCAGCCGGTTGAAGTACGGAACGTCGCAGGCTGTCCTGCGCCTTCGCGCTGAACGTCCTCGAAATGAAGTGCTATGTACTGGCGGTTTCGGCCGTCGCAGTGCCGCTATTTGCGGCTGCCCAGCAATCTCCAACAACGCCGCAACCCTTGGTCGAGCAGCAGCGCCAGCAAGAACGCGAGCGCGCGCTGCGCGAGCAGAATGAGCGCACCGTCGACCAACGCCCACAGGCGGCTCCGCCGCCGCCCATGCAGCGCATTCCCGACTCCGAGTCGCCATGCTTCCGTATTGATCGCGTGCTGTTGGTCGGCGAGCAATCCGAATCCTTCCAATGGGCCGTCGCCGATCTGTCGGGGCCTGATGGCACTGATTCACCTACCGGCCGGTGCCTCGGCACGGCTGGCGTCAACGTGGTCCTCGCACGCGCGCAGCAGGCCGTCATCGCTCGCGGCTTCGTCACCACCCGAGTCCTTGCTGCCCCGCAGGATCTGTCCACTGGCATGCTGATACTCTCCCTGGTGCCTGGTCGCATCGCAGCCATTCGGACGACGCCCAATTCTTCGTCTACGCTGCTCGGCAGTTCTGCCTTGCTGGCCACGGCCATTCCCGCGCGCCCAGGCGATCTCCTGAACCTGCGCGACATCGAGCAAGGCCTGGAGAATCTGAAGCGTGCCCCAACCGTGGAAGCCGACATCCAGATCGAACCTTCGACCGCTCGCAACGCCAAGCCCGGTGACAGCGACCTCGTCGTCAAGTACGTCCAGTCCAAGAAGTGGCGCGTCACCTTGAGCCTCGACGACAGCGGCACCGAAGCCACCGGCCGCTACCAGGCCGGCACCACCCTGTCCCTGGACAACCCCTTCGGCTTGAACGACCTGTTCTACGTCAGCGCCAACCACAACGTCAACAACCACGTGTTCAGCGATCCGGCCAAGGGCACCGAAGGCCAGACCGTTCACTACTCGCTGCCTTATGGCTACTGGCTGCTGGGCCTCACGGCCTCCAACAGCCAGTACCACCAGAGCGTGGCCGGCCTGAACCAGGACTACGTCTACGCCGGCAAGTCCAACAATGCCGAGGTCAAGCTTTCGCGCCTCGTCTACCGCGACCAGAGCCGCAAGACAAGCATTGCGATCAAGGGCTGGCGCCGCGAGTCGCGCAACTTCGTGGACGACACCGAGGTCGAGGTGCAGCACCGCGTGGTCGGTGGCTGGGAGCTCAGCCTCAATCACAAGGAATACATCGGCGAGGCGACGCTCGAAGGCACGCTGGCCTACAAGCGCGGCACCGGCGGCTTCGGTTCGCGCACCGCGCCGGAAGAGGAGTTCGGCGAAGGCACGTCGCGGCTGAAGCTCTACACGGTCGACATCAGCCTCAACGCGCCTTTCAAAATCGGGGAACAGAAACTGCGCTACTCCGGCCTGATCCGCGCCCAATGGAACCGCACGCCGTTGACACCACAGGACCGCTTCGCCATCGGCGGGCGCTACACGGTGCGCGGCTTCGATGGAGAGACGAGCCTGCTGGGCGAGCGCGGCTGGCTCATCCGCAACGACATCGGATGGGCCGTGGGGCAAAGCGGGGCTGAGCTGTACGTCGGTGCCGACTATGGCCACGTCGGCGGCCGTTCGACGGTCGACCTGCTCGGCCGCAGCCTGGCCGGTGCCGTCATCGGCGTGCGCGGCCAGTGGAGCAAGCTGAGCTACGACTTCTTCGTCGGC
>Ga0157369_10003398_pt1 | contig 18888 bp, 17 predicted proteins | sample C25metaG_FD_113461 | JGI IMG/M metagenome (GOLD analysis project Ga0157369, IMG submission 113461) | Corn rhizosphere microbial communities from Kellogg Biological Station, Michigan, USA - C2-5 metaG | ecosystem: Host-associated > Plants > Roots > Rhizosphere > Soil | place: USA: Michigan... | reverse complement strand
TTGCCGAGGAAACCGGCCATTTTCAGCAGCGCATTGTCCTTGGCCAATACCATCTCGGCGACGGCATGGATCAGCATCAGGATCGCCGGCAGCAAGGCTGCCAGCACGCCAAGGTATACGCTGGGGCCTGGTTTATTGTCGGCTTTTTCAGCCAGGGTGAACTGATCCAGCAAAACCTGATCGGGCCGAGTGCTCATGCGCGGGGAAATGAAAGCGCCATACAGTGGGCCGCCCAGGATCATCGCCGGGATAGCCGCCAGGAAACCATAGAGCATGGTCGGTCCGACCGAGGTTTTCAGCGCGGCGATGGCCGTCAACGGGCCAGGGTGCGGCGGGACCATACCGTGCATGGCGGCCAGTGCGGCAATCACCGGAACGCCCACATAGACATAGGCTGACCCCTTGAAGCGCGCCTGACTTTCCAGCTTGCGCGCCACGCTAAAGATCAGCGGCAGCATGATCACCAGGCCGACCTCGAAAAACATCGGAATGCCAATCACGAACGCGACCATCATCATCGCCCACGGAATCATCCGATCCGATGTGCGCCTGAGGATGACCGCCGCGATCTGCTCGGTGACGCCGGCGTCCGCAAGTATCTTGCCGAGCATCGCCCCCAGCGCGATGACCACCCCCACAGCCCCCAGTGTCTTGCCGGCGCCGGTGACCAGCTGGGAGACGATGCGATCCGGCTCCATACCGGTTGCAAAGCCTACGCCGACGGAAACTACCAGCAACGCCAGCAGCGGGTGCATTTTGAGGCGCGAGACGATCAGCACTACCAGCACCACGACGCTGATCAATGCAGTCAGTAACAGATCTATATCTAAGGGAGTCATGAAAGGTTCTCGGTTGGGCTGGTGCCAAACTCTTGTAAGAGGGTGAGATGAATGGCCTCTGCAACGGCTAGGTTGCAGCGTTCGTCTTTCTAGAAACCAAATAACCTGCAAGGCGCCTGCACCAGCAGCGCGGCGCTGGCTTGCGCGGAGAGCTCCAGGGCTTGCAACTGGTCGACGACGGTGGCGAAGTCAACGCTTTGCTCATGTTGCGTGTGCGGCCAGTCGCTGCCCCATACCAACTGATGCGGGCCAACGCTTTTTTCCAGCAACGGTAATGCCCTTCGAGCGAAATCAATGTTCTGTCGTGGCGTACCTCCCAGACGATAGATTCCCGATACCTTGATCCAGATCGAGCCTTTCGATCCGGCCTCGAGCAACTCGCCAAACCCGGGTTGATCGAGGCCCGCATTCGCATCCGGCCGCCCCAGGTGATCGATCACCACTTTCACCCCGAACGGCGTCAATTGCCGGATCAAGCCCGGCAGATCCCTGATTTCCCGGTGCAACTCGACATGCCAGTCGAGCTCGGCGATATCGCTGAAAAACCCTTGCCAGGCACTGTCACGAAAATCAGGTAACGCCTTGCCGATCAGGTTCAGGCGCACGCCGACCACGCCCAATTGCGCCATGTCATTCAAGGTGGAACGACTGATGCCTGGCTCCAGTACGACCACACCGCGCAACTGCTCAGGTGCATGCTTCAACGCCGCCAACAGGTAGCTGTTGTCGGTGCCAAGGAAACTTGGTTGCACCAGTACACCGTGACTCAGACCATGGGTTTGCAAATGCTCAAGGTACTGGTCAAGCGTGGCGTCGTACTCGGGACTGTAGCGGCGTGCACCGATCAGCTGCAGATCACGGCTGAACACATGGGCATGGGCGTCAATGCCGGTGATCGACTTGGAGCGAGGAGCTGACATGGGTTTCATCTACTGAAGGTTGGGATCATCACGCCCGAGCGCGTTGATTGCCGTTGATAGTGGCCGGAACGGCGGTGGCATTGGCTTCAAGGTCCCTGCCCCGGGTTTCAGGCAGGCAAAGTGCGGCAAGCACCCCCACGCCGTAGGCGATTCCGGCATCGATACCTATCGCCGAACCCAGGGACATGGAATCACTCATGAGCCCGACCAGGAATGGAAATACAGCGGACAGCACCCGGCCAAAGTTGTAGCAAAAGCCAACGCCGGCGCCGCGTACATCGGCCGGGTAAAGTTCGTTGAAGAACGCCCCCAGACTGGCCGGAATACCGGCGGCGAAGAACCCCAGCGGGAACCCCAGGAACAGCATCTGCGTATTGGTCAGCGGCAAAAACACGTAGCACTGGACCGTGACCACGCAGCACAAGGCAAACAGCACGATGTTCTTACGACGGCCAATGCGATCGATCAAATAGCCGCTGGCCACACAACCACACCAGAAGGCGAGGATGATCACCGCCAGATAGCCACCCGAGTTCAGCACAGACAGATGGCGCTCGGTCTTGAGGAAAGTGGGTAACCAGGTCATTACCGCGTGATAGCCACCGTGTGCGCCCAGCCCCAGCAGCCCGCCAAACAGCGTCACGCGAATCAGTTCCGGGCGGAAAATGCCCGCGAGCGACGTGAAGAAACTCTGCGGAATGGCCTTGCCTTCTTGCAGACGCCGGAAGCTGTCCGGCTCCTCGACGTTACGACGCACCCAGAAGATCAGGAACGACGGCAGCAACCCGACCAGGAACATCACTCGCCAGGCCATGTCCTGCGGCACAGAGGTATAGATCAGCGTGAACACCCCGACCGCCAGGCCCCAACCCACCGCCCAGGCACTTTGTACAGTGCCCATGACCTTGCCGCGATAGCGCGGATTGATCGTCTCGGCCATCAGCACCGCACCGGCCGCCCACTCCCCGCCAAGCCCGAAACCCTGCAGCGCCTTGACCACCAACAGCTGATTGAAGCCCGTGACGAAAGCCGAGAGAAAGGTGAAGAACGAGAACCACAGAATCATCGACTGCAAGGTGCGCACACGGCCGTAGCGGTCAGACAACGTCCCACCCACCCAGCCGCCGAGTGCCGAGGTAACGAGGGTAACGCCGCTGATCAATCCGGCATCGCCCTTGGTCAGCGCGAAAGCGGCGATCAGCGCCGGAATCGCCAGACCGAACATCTGTACTTCCAAGGCGTCGAGCGACCATCCGCCGAAGCAGGCCCAAAATGTCTTGCGCTCACGAGGAGTGATTTGGCGATACCAGCTGAACATGAGTCTTATCCTTATAGGTGTTACGCAAGACAGCCGACGGCCAACCCGCCGCGACAGGGTCGACGTTGGCAACCAAACAGCAATCGGCCGGCGATCTGGCCGCCGCAGAACGCTTCGCTACGCAGACAGGCGTCAGCGAATATCCACGCTGTAGCGGAAATGCTCCGCGTGGCCGCGCGAGCGACGCCACTCCAGCGGGCTACCCGCGTAATCACGGGCCAACCGCTCGATCACGATCACCGGACTGTTGACCGGTACCTGGAGCAGGCGGGCATGCACGTCATTCACCGATTCGGCGGTCAGCGTCTCTTCGGCCGAGGCAACAACCTGTCCGCACACCTCTTCGTAGATCGGATACAGCAGCGGCCCTTCGCGACTGAGGTCGATCTCCAGCAGCGCCTGGAACCGCTGGCGGGGCAGCCAGATTTCTTCGGCGAGCACCGGCTTAACATCGAGCAGACGCACGCGGACAATACGAATGACCAACGCATCGGCAGGCAACCCTAGCGCTTGCGCTACGGCCGAAGGTGCGGCAACGGGCTCGATCGAGAGGATGCGACTCTCCGGGACCTGGCGCTCTCCGGAAACAGTCTGGAATCGGAAGAAACGGAACAAGGAGGATTGAAACTGCGCCCGTCGAATGAACGTCCCGCGCCCTTGCTGACGTTCCAGAATGCCCTCACTGACCAAGGCATCAATCGCCTTGCGCACCGTGCCGGTGGACAGCTGATATTCCGCAGAAAGCGCCGCTTCGGTAGGGATCGCCTCCCCCGGACGCCAGCGATTATTGGCGATCTGCTCAGCCAATTGGTCACGCAGGCGTTGGTACAGCGGCAGTCGGGCATCACTGGATAAAGAATTCATCGACTTTATTCACCTTGTTATCTAGTCATCTATATGAATCTTGCAGCGAGTATTTGCCCAGACAACTTCGCTGTCAAGGAAGGGCCTTTTGTCTCGCTGACGAATGGCTGCCCTACCGCCCTTGTCATCGACAGGCAGGTCTTCGCCAGCAATATCAGATCCTGGCCGATTGCTGCCCCGAACCAAGGGCAGCTATGAATCGATAGCTCGAGGATCTAAAGCCGCCAATTGTGGCCCTCCCCGACCAGGAGTCGCACCTGTTTCGGAAACCGGCGTGAGGGTCAGGCCTTTACGGCCAGGGCCAGGATGGTCGCCACCAGCGCCTGGGTGCGTGGAACCAGGGTATCGAGCACCAGGAATTCGGCGTCGGTGTGTACCTTGCCGCCCACGGGGCCCAGGCCACAGAGGGTGGGCACGCCCAGGCTGGCGGTGAACCCGGAGTCGGCGCAACCGCCGGTGAATTCGCCCTCGACGCTGAAGCCGAGGTCCTCGGCCTCGCGCTGGTAGAGCGCCAGCAGGTCGTGGCTCAGGTGCGCCTCCATCGGCAGGAACAGGCAGGTGGGCTCGACACGGGCGGTCGTCCCCGGCACCTCCACCTCGGCGATGATGGCCTCGATGCGCGCCTGCAGCGCGGGCCAGTCGGCCAAGGCGACGAAGCGCACATCCAGGCGCGCGGTGGCGCTGGGCGCCACGGTATTGCTGGAGGTGCCGCCCTCGATGAGGCCGACGTTGGTGGTGATGCCGCGCGCGTAGTCGGTCAGGGCGTGCAGCTTGGCCACCTTGAGCGCCAGGGCCTGGATGGCACTGGCGCCCTCGGCGTGGCTGACGCCGGCATGGGCGGCACGACCGCTCACGCTGATAGCCAGGGTGGCGCCGCCCTTGCGCGCCTTGACCACGTTGCCACTGACGCGCCCGGGCTCGCAGTTGAGCACGGCCCGGGCGCCGCGGGCCGCCGCTTCCAGGTGCGGGCGAGCCGTGCCGGAGCCGATCTCTTCGTCACCGGTGTAGAGCACCCGTACCGGAAACGGCAGCTCGCCGGCGCGCTTGAGCGCGCGCAGCGCGAAGCAGCTCGCCACCAGTCCACCCTTCATGTCCGCGACGCCGGGGCCATAGGCCTGGCTGGCATCGCGGGTGAAGCCGCGGCTGGCCACGGTGCCCGGCGGAAAGACGGTGTCGCGGTGGCCCAGCAGCAACACCGCAGCGCCGGTGGCGGGCCCCACCTGGGCGACGAGGACGTCACCGAAGTCGGCGACCGGCGTCCGGGCAACCTCGATGCCGTCTTCGGCCAGGGCCGCGGCGAGCACCGTACCGACGGCATCGACGCCGGCCTTGTCGTAGCTGTTGGAATCGGTATCGACCAGGCGTTGCAGGAGAAGGGTCATCGGCTCGCGCTGGGTGGCGAGCCACTCCAGGGCGGCGGTCTTGGCAAGGGACATCAGCTGCGGCTCCAGCGATCGCCCAGGTCCCAGAACAACCCGGCCATGAGTTGCAGCCCCTGCCGCGCGACCGGGGCCAGGAGATGCTCGTTGGGCGCGTGCTGGGAGCAGGCGGGATAGGAATGGGGCACCCAGAGGGTGGGCAGTTCGAGGATGTCGGCAAAGATGTCATTGGGCAAGCCACCGCCGAAATTGGGCAGCAAGGCGGGCTTTTCGCCCAGGGTGCGGGTCAGGGAGGTCAGCGCCCAATCCACCCAGGGATTCTCCGGGTCCAGCCGCGAGGCGTGGAGGATCTCGTCCTTGGCACGGGAAACGCGCACCGCGGCGAAACCCCGTTCGGCCAGGTGCGCCTCGATCAGCGGGATGAAGGTCGTGCAATCGCAGCCGGCGACGAAGCGGATCTGGCAGTGGGCGCGGGCGCTGCCGGGAATGGCATTCACCGGTGCCTCGGGATTGCCGGTGGTGAAGGCCAGCAGTTCGAAGGTGTTCCAGCCGTAGACACGTTCCGCCGGGGTCAGCCCGGGCTCGCCCCAGTGGGGATCGATGGCCGGATCGCCCGGCGCGCCGCCCACCTCGATGTCGGCCAGCGCCCTGCGCACCGGTGCGGGCAGCTCGGTGGGCTTGAGCCCCGCGACCTGGATCTGGCCCCGGGCATCCACCAGGCTGGCCAGCGCATGGGCGAGGATGATCCCGGGATTGGCCAGCAGCCCGCCCCAGTTGCCGGAGTGATGGCCGCCTTCGCGCAGCTCCAGGTGCAGATCGAAATTGAAGGTGCCGCGGGCACCCAGGAACAGCGTCGGCCGGGATGCCGAGACTCGCGGCCCGTCGGAGGCGATGAACAGATCGGCGGCCAGAGCCTGGCGCTGCTCCTGGCAGAAGGCGCGCAGGCCGACCGAGCCGATCTCCTCGCCCATCTCCAGCAGCAGCTTGACGTTGTAGCCCAGGCGTCCGCCGCGGGCGGCGATCACCTGTTCCAGCGCCGCCAGGTTGAGCAGGTGCTGGCCCTTGTTGTCGGCGGTGCCGCGGCCGTACCAGCGCTCGCCCTGCTCCACCAGGGTCCAGGGCGCGAGGCCTTCGCGCCAGCGGCTGGCATCACCGCGCACCACGTCACCGTGGCCATAGCTGAGCAGGGTCGGCAACGCCAAGTCCTCGATTCGCTCGGCGATCAGCAAGGGCCCCTTGCCGGCGACCGGATTGTCCAGCTGCCGGCTGGTGAAGCCGAGACTGGCCACATAGGGGGCGATGAATTCATCCAGGTAGCGCTGCAGCTCCGCCTGGCGCTCGGGCGCCTGGCTTTCGGTAGGATGGGCCACCGCGGTGGCGAGCCGCGTACGAAAGGCGCCGCTGTCGAAGTGCGCGGCGGCAAGCTCAAGGGCATGGGTACGGCTGGTCATGGCGGACTCCGGGGTCAGGCAGGTTCGGGCAGATGGCAGCGCTTGCTGCCGCCGGGGATGGGTTCGCGTTCCGGATAGCGCTCGGCGCAGGGGCCGAAGCAGCGCGGGCAGCGGGGATGGAAGGCGCAGCCGCTGGGCGGCGAGATGGGATTGGGAAAGCTGCCGCCCAGGCCCAGCGCCGGCAGGCCCAGGCTGGGATCAGGGGTGAGCACCGCATCCAGCAGCGCCCGGGTATAGGGATGCGCCGGCTGGGCGAACAGCGCCGCTCGCTCGCGCTCCTCGACGATCTTGCCGAGGTACATCACCGCCACCCGGTCGGCCAGGTGCTCCACCACCGCCAGGTTGTGGCTGATGAGCAGATAGGTCAGACCGAATTCACGCTTGAGTTCCAGCAGCAGGTTGAGGATCTGCGCCTGCACCGAGACGTCCAGTGCCGAGGTGGGTTCGTCGCAGATCAGCACGTCCGGGCGCATCACCAGGGCGCGGGCAATGGCCACTCGCTGGCGCTGACCACCACTGAGCTGGCCGGGATGGCTGTCGGCGGCGCGCCGTGGCAAACCCACCACGTCGAGCATCTCGGCGACCCGCTGTTGCTGCTCGGCCGTCGAGCCCAGGCCATGCACCTTGAGCGGCAATGCCACGATCTCGCGCACCGTCTTGCGCGGATTGAGCGACGAATAAGGGTCCTGGAAGATCGGCTGGATATGCCGGGCCATGCGCTTGCGATCCACCCCGCGCAGGTGCTCGCCGCCTACCAGGATGTCGCCGCTGGTGGGTGCCAGCAGCCCCAGCAGCAGCTTGGCCAGGGTGCTCTTGCCGCACCCCGATTCCCCCACCAGACCCAGGGTCTCGCCGCGATGGAGCCGCAACGAAATGCCATCCACCGCCTTGAGGGTGGCCGGCGGGCGGAACAGGCCGCGACCCAGGGTGAATTCGCGGCGGATGTCGCACAGTTCCAGGGCGATCTCGCGGCTCATCGCACACCTCCGACCCGGCGCAGGGGTTCGCTGGGCAGGGCGAAATGGCAACGCGCCAGGTGCGCGCCCTCCTCCAACAAGGGCACGCTGTCGGCGCAGACCGCCACCGCCTGCGGGCATCTGTTGCGAAAGGCACAGCCGTGCTGCTCGCCGACCAGGCTGGGGACCAGGCCGGGAATGGCGCCCAGCGGCTGCCCGGGACGGGTCCGGCCCGGTACCGGGATGCTCGCCAGCAGCCCACGGGTATAGGGGTGTCGGGGGGCGGCGAACAGCTCGGCGGCCGGTGCCTGCTCGACGATCTGGCCGGCATACATGACCGCTACCCGATCGGCGATGCGCGCCACCAGCCCCAGGTCGTGGGTGATGAAGACGATGGCCGTGCCGAATTCCCGCTGCAGATCGCGCAACAGGTGCAGGATCTGCGCCTGGATGGTGACGTCCAGCGCCGTGGTGGGTTCGTCGGCGATGATGAGGTCCGGTTCGCAGAGCAGCGCCATGGCGATCACCACCCGCTGGCGCAATCCGCCACTGAGCTGGTGCGGATACTGGCGCAGGCGCTCGCCGGCGTTGCTGATGCCGACCTTTTCCAGCATGGCCTCCGCGCCTGCCCAGGCGGCCTTGCGATCCAGCCTGCGGTGGCGCCGCAGTACCTCGGCGAGCTGGTCGCCGATGCTGTAGGCCGGATTGAGGGCGGTCATGGGTTCCTGGAAGATCATCGCCAGGCGATTGCCGCGCAGGTCGCGCATGCCCTTTTCGCCCAGGGTCAGGAGGTCGTGCTCGCCCAGCGTCAGGCGCGCCGCCTGGCGCCGGGCCTGGCGCGGCAGCAGATCCATCAGCGCCAGGGAGGTGAGCGACTTGCCGCAGCCAGACTCGCCCACCAGGCAGAGCATTTCGCCCCGCTCCACCTGCAGGTCCAGGCCGCGCACGGCGTGCAGGGTGTCATCCCCCAGGGGGATATCGATCCGCAGGTCTCTTACGTCGAGCAGTGCCATGGTCAGTCCTCCGCTTAGTTGCGCCCGCTGGGCGCGGCCAGATCCCGGATACCGTCACCCACCAGGTTGATGGCCAGCACCAGCAGCATCAGGGCGATGCCGGGAATGGCGATCACCCAGGGCGAAAAGAACATGTAGGGCTTGCCTTCGGCGATCATCAGGCCCCAGGACGGCAACGGCGGCTGCACGCCCACGCCGAGAAAGGACAGAGTCGCCTCGAGCAGGATGGCGTGGGCCATCTCCAGGGTGATCACCACGATCAGCGCCCCCAGCACATTGGGCAGGATCTCGCCGACGATGACCCGCCAGGGCGAACAGCCCAGCGCCTGGGCAGCGGCGACGTATTCGGCGTCGCGAATCTGCTGCACGGCGGCGCGCACCACCACGGCGAAGCGATCCCACAGCAGACAGCCGAGCAGGATCACCACCACCTGCAGCGAGCCACCCACCAGGGAGGCGGCGGCCAGGGCCACCATCACCACCGGCAAGGCCAGGCGGGTGGTCACCAGGTAGCTCACCAGGGCGTCGACCTTGCCGCCGTAGTAGCCGGCGAGTACCCCGAGCAAGGTGCCGATGGCGCCGGAGATGAGCGCCGCGGCGAGACCGATGAACAGTGAGATGCGCGCGCCATAGAGCAGCCGGGAGAGATAGTCGCGGCCGAGCTTGTCTGTGCCCAGCGGATGGGCCCAGGTGCCCTTGGCCATCCATACCGGTGGTTTCATCCGCTGCATCACGTCCTGGGCATAGGGGTCGTGGGGCGCCAGCCAGGGCGCGGCCAGGGCGGCGAAGACGATGACGACGAGCAGCACGGCGCCCAGGGCGAAGCCGCGGTGGCCGAACCAGCGGCGCAGCTGGCGGCCCAGCGTCGGGCGCGGGGGCAGATAGTCGTCGAGCACGAAGGGATTGGCGACGGTCATGGAGCCTCCTAGCGCACGCGAATGCGCGGGTCGAGCAAGGCGTTGAGCAGATCGGCCACCAGCGTCAGCACGATATAGATCAACGCGATCAAGAGGACGATGGCCTGCACCACCGGGAAATCGTTGCGGGCGATGGCGTCCCAGGCCAGCTGGCCGATGCCCTGCAGCGAGAACACCGCCTCGATCACCACCGAGCCGCCCAGCATGAAGCCGAATTCCACCGCGGCCAGGGCCACCACCGGGATCAGCGCATTGCGCAGGGCGTGCTTGAACAGTACCCGCGCCGGACTCAGGCCCTTGGCCCGGGCGGTGCGGATGTAGTCGGCGCCCAGTACATCGAGCATCCCGGCCCGGGTCAGGCGCATCAGCGAGGGAGTGGCGTAGTAGCCCAGGGCGATCGCCGGCAGGATGAAGTGCTGCCAGCTGGTATTGCCGGACACCGGCAGCCATTTCAGGGTGACGGCGAAGACGACGATCAGCACTAGGGCGAACCAGAAGCTGGGCATCGCCTGGCCGAAGGTCGCCAGGGTCAGCGCCAGGCGGTCGATCCAGGTGTCGCGCCGGACCGCGGCCAGCACCCCGAGCGGGATGGCGATGAGCAGCGCCACCAGCAGCGCGATGGCGCCCAGGGTCAGGGTGATGGGCAGGCGGCTGGCGATGAGATCCCGTACCGATTCCTGGAAGAAGAACGATTGCCCCAGGTCCAGGCGCAGCAACTGCCCGATCCACTCGACGTACTGCGTCGCCAGGGGTTTATCGAGGCCGTGTTGATGACGCACCACCTCGATCTGCTCGGCGGTGGCCTCGGGTCCGGCGATGGCGGTGGCCAGGTCGCCGGACAGGTGCAGCAGGAAGAAACTGATGAGGGAAACGGTAAAGGCCACGGCCAGGGCGATACCCAGGCGGCGCAGGAGATAGGCGGACATGTTCGGCTCCTCGGCTGAGAACCTGTTCAAGCGCTGCTGCGCGTCGGCCAAACGGCGTTGAAAAGGCCTTCGGAATGCTCATTTACCATTCGTAAACTCCGCTTCCTCAGGCCTTTTCGCCTTGTTTGGCTCTAGCTCGCGAGCTTGAACAGGTTCTGAAGACGCCCCCGTGCGGGGCGCCGGGACGGATCAGTTCCAGTGGGCCAGGGCGAAGCGCGGCAATTCGTCCGGATAGGGCTGGAAGGCCAGGTCCGAGGTGAAGGCGTAGTTGATGGAATAGTTGAACACCGGCGCCCAGTAGGCCTGCGCGGCGATCCGCTGCAGCGCCTTGCGGTAGTTGTCCTTGCGCACCGCCGGATCCATGGCGGTGTCGGCCACCTTGAGCCAGTCGATCACCTGGGGATCCTTGGCCACGTCGTCGGCATTGCCCTTGAAATACACGCCCGTGGCCGCCGAGGCGTCGGCGATGGAGAACGAGCCCCAGGCGAGAAAGGCCATGGGCACCTTGCCGGCGCGCTGCTGGTCGCGCAGGGCAGCGTATTTCAGATACCGCAGCTTGGCATCGATGCCCACCGCACGCAGGTCCCCGATCAGCGCCTCGACCACGTCACGATCGCGGTAGGCGAAGATCTCGGTGCTGAAGCCGTTGGGATAGCCGGCGGCCTTGAGCAGCGCCTTGGCCTTGGCCGGGTCGTAGGCGTAACCCGGTACGGCTTTGGCGTCGCAGCCGAATTGCTCCGGATAGCAGGCCACCTGCAGCGGCTGGCTGCCGCCCCCCATGAGCTGGCTGGCGATGGCCTGGCGATTGATGGCGTAGTTGACCGCCTGGCGCACCTCGGCCTTGGCAAAGGGTGAATCCGGGCTGGAGGCGCCTTGGGCGTCCATGCTGAGGAAGCCGATCCTCATGCTGGCGCCGCTCTCCACGGTGAGGTTGGGCGCGGCCTTGAGTTGCTCGGCCTGGTCCGGCGCCACGCGCCAGGCCCAGTCGATGCCGCCGGTCATGAGCTCGGCGAGCCGGGTCTCGGCGTCGGGGATGACGCGGAACTGGATGTGGCCGATGCGTGGCTGACCCTGGGGACTGTCCTTGAAATAGTCCGGATTGCGCTCCAGCGTGACCCCCTGGCCGCTGGTGACCGCGACGATGCGATAGGGCCCGGTACCCACCGGCTTTTGCGCGAAGCCCGCCAGACCGACCTTCTGGAAGTACTTGCCGGGATAGATGGGCAAGGGATTGGCCAGGTATTCCAGCGCGGCGGGAAACGGCTGCTTGAGGTGCAGGCGAACCTTGTATTCGCCCAGCTTCTCGGCGCTCTTGATCCAGTTGACGTTCTGCTGGGTGACCACCTTGCCTTCGGGCGAGGCCACGTAGTTGAAGGTGAAGACCACGTCGTCGGCGGTGAAGGGATCGCCGTTGTGGAAGGTCACGCCCTGGCGCAGATCGAAGTCGAGGGTCAGCGGATCGACCTGCTGCCAGCCGGTGGCCAGCATCGGCCGGTATTCACCGGTCTGGGGATCGCGGTAGATCAGGGTATCCCAGGCCAGGTGGGCGAGGATGACGCCTTCACGGGCATCGTTGTGATAGGGGCTGACGTTTTCGGGCTCGGTGTCGGAGGCGTAGACCAGGGTGTCGTTGGCTTTGCCGGCGAAGGCCTGGCCCTGGGCCAGGAAGAGGGAAAACGCGATGCCACAAGCGAAACCTTTGAGTCCCATGCCGTCTGTCTCCGGGGCGGTGGTTGGTCAAAGGCAGGTCCGCGAAACGCGGGAAAGGAGTTCTTGCTGAAGCCTGTTGTTGGTCTCTTGACCCGACTCTAGGTCTTGCCATCCCATGCCACAAGCAGAATATTTAGATGCGAGCCATGCCTTTTCGGCAAAGGAGGCCCTATGCAGCCCTACGGCATTCAGTCCACCGCCCTGCGCTATTTCCTCGAGGTGGTGCGGTGCGGCTCCATCAGCGAAGCTTCCCAGCGGCTCAATGTCGCGGCCAGTGCGGTGAGTCGCCAGATCGCCAAACTGGAGCGCGAACTGCAGACGCCGCTGCTCGAACGCCGCGCCCGTGGCGTCGTGCCCAGTGCCGCCGGCGAGCGTCTGGCCGTGCATGCGCGCAAGGCGCAGCTGGCCAGCGAGCAGGTCGCGGCCGAGTTGCGGGGCCTCGCCGACCTGCGCCGCGGCCAGGTACGCCTGGCCACCACCGAAGGCTTTTCGCTGGACTTCCTGCCCGAGGTCATCGTGGCCTTTCGCCAGGGCTATGCCGGCATCCACTTTTCCCTGGAGGTCTGCGCGCCGGCGGCGGTCACGCGCCGGGTCCAGGAAGGTGACGCCGACCTGGGCCTCACCTTCAGCCTCAGGCCAGAGCCGGACATCAGCGTCGACGCCACCTTGAGTGGCGCCATCGAGGCGGTGGTGGCGCCCGAGCATCCCCTCGCCTGCCGTACCGGGCTGACCCTGGCCGACCTACAGCCCTTTCCGCTGGCGCTGCCGATGCCCGATACCACGGTGCGCCAGCTGTTCGACATCTGCTGTGGCGTCCAGGGACTCTCCTTCGAGCCCGTGCTGGTGAGCAACAACATGCAGGCGCTCTATCGTTTCGCCGCCTTGGGCGGTGGCGTTGCGCTCTCAAGCGAATTGAGCCTGCGTAGTCGACTGCGCGAAGGCCAACTGGTGGCCCTGCCCCTCTTGGACGAAGGCCTGGCCGCGCGGCGGATCGAATTGCAGAGCATGGCGGGTCGCGAATTGCCCCCGGCGGTGAATGCCTTTCGCCAGGCGCTGATCGCGGCGCTGGGGCGCTGAGTCAAAGCAGTGCATCGTGCCGCCTCGAACGCACTGCAACGGGGCGGCGCGCTGGATACAGCCTCAACGTCATGGCGAGAAATCAGCATGGCACGGGGCCTGGCGGCAACTGGCACGCATCTGGCAAAGGCCATAGCGTGCAGGAGCACCGGCCAGCCGGTTTGATGCACCACAATCTGCAATGGATGACTAGGGTTCCGACTCGCTCGTGCGGGTGTCTGGTCCGAGAGTCGTCGACCTCTGATGGGGTTACACGGCGGGACAAAAGCCCGGGAGACACAGCGCCAGTCGCGTGCTCCTGTCCCGTCGTCCATCCTATTGGAGGTCCCATGCGCCATTCCCTGCTCGCCTCGCTCGTTCTCGGTTGTTCCCTGCTCCTCGGTGCCACCGCTCAGGCGGCGCCGCGCGACGACTTCAAGGTGTGCTGGACGATCTATGCCGGCTGGATGCCCTGGGGCGAAGCCCAGGCCCAGGGCATCATCGACAAGTGGGCCAAGAAATACGGCATCCACATCGAGGTCGTGCAGCTCAACGACTACGTCGAATCCATCAATCAATACACCACCGGCCAGTTCGACGGCTGCGCCATGACCAACATGGACGCCCTGACCATTCCGGCCGCCGGCGGCGTGGACAGCACGGCGCTGATCGTCAGCGACTACTCCAACGGCAACGACGGCGTGGTGATGAAGGGCAAGGGCAAGACCCTGGCCGACCTCAAGGGCCAGCAGGTCAACCTGGTGCAGTTCTCCGTCTCCCACTATTTGCTGGCGCGCGCGCTGCAGAGCGTGGGGCTGAGCGAGAGGGACCTGACCACCGTCAACACCTCCGACGCCGACATGGTGGCCGCCTTCCAGACCGCCGACGTGCGCAACGTGGTGACCTGGAATCCGCTGCTGGCCGAGATCAAGGCTCAGCCAGACACCACCGAGGTGTTCGACTCCAGCAAGATTCCCGGCGAGATCCTCGACATGCTGGTGGTGAACACCGCCACGCTCAAGGACAACCCGGCCCTGGGCAAGGCCCTGACCGGTGCCTGGTTCGAGATGCTGGCGCTGATGCAGTCCGGCGACGCCAAGGGCAAGGCGGCCCTGGAGGCCATGGCCAAGGCCTCGGGTACCGATCTCGCCGGCTTCCAGGCGCAACTGGACAAGACCCGGCTGTTCGCCACGCCCGCCGAGGCCCTGGCCTTCGTCAAGGATCCCGCGCTGCCGACCACCATGCAGCGCATCGCCCACTTCTCCTTCGAACACGGCCTGCTGGGCCAGGGCGCACCCAGTGCCGAGGCCATCGGCATCGCCTATCCGGGCGGCAAGACCAGCGGGGACGCGGGCAATCTCAAGCTGCGCTTCGATCCGACCTTCGTACAGCTGGCCGCCGACGGCAAGCTCTGAGCCCCGCCGCGAGGACGACGCCCATGCGCTTCATCAATCGGCATCCCGATCGGGGCGGCCGGCTCCTGCTGGTCCTGCTGCCCTTCGCCCTGCTCGCCCTGCTCTATCTGGTGGGCTCGGCCACCCGGCTGGCGGAAAACCCCAACGACAAGCTGTTGCCCAGCGTGGCGCAGATGGCCGATGCGGTGCAGCGCCTGGCCTTTACCGCCGACGTGCGTACCGGGGGTTATCCGTTCTGGCAGGACACCCTGGCCAGCCTGCAACGCCTGGGCCTGGGCCTGGGGATCGCCGCGCTGATCGCCCTGGTGGTGGGCATCGCCGCGGGCAGTCTGCCCCTGGTCGGCGCGCCGCTGTCGCCGCTGGTGACGGTGCTCTCGATGATCCCGCCGCTGGCGATCCTGCCGATCCTCTTCATCGTCTTCGGCCTGGGCGAACTGGCCAAGGTGATGCTGATCGTGGTGGGCGTCACCCCGGTGCTGATCCGCGAGCTGGACCAGCGCGCCCGGGAGCTGCCACGCGAACTGCTGATCAAGGCCCAGACCCTGGGCGCCAACAGCTGGACGGTGATCCTGCGCCTGGTGCTGCCGCAGCTGCTGCCGCGCCTGCTCATCGCCCTGCGGCTGCAGCTGGGCGCCGCCTGGCTGTTTCTCATCGCCGCCGAGGCCATCGCCGCCACCGATGGCCTGGGCTATCGCATCTTCCTGGTGCGGCGCTATCTGGCCATGGACGTGATCCTGCCCTATGTCGCCTGGATCACCCTGCTGGCCTGGCTGCTGGACGCGGGCCTGCGCCTGCTGACGCGGCGCGCCTTTCCCTGGTACGGGGAGGGTCGCTGATGATCGAGGTCCGCAATCTCTGGCAACGCTATGGCGAGCAGGTGGTGCTCGAAGGTCTCAATCTGCAGGTGCGCGAAGGCGAATTCTGCGCCCTGGTCGGTGCCTCCGGCTGCGGCAAGTCCACCTTCCTGCGTCTGCTGCTCGGCCAGGAGCGGCCCAGCCGTGGCGAGATCAGCATCGATGGTCAGCCGCTCTCGGCGGAACCGGATCCCGAGCGGGGCGTGGTCTTTCAGCGCTATTCGGTGTTTCCGCACCTGAGCGTGCTGGACAACGTCGCCCTGGGCCTGGAATTGCCCAGGTCCCCGCTGCTCGGCCGGCTGCTGGGCACGGCCAAGCGCCAGGCCCGGGAACAGGCCGCCGCCCTGCTCGAACGCGTCGGCCTGAGCCAGGCGCTGGGCAAGTACCCGGGGCAGCTGTCCGGCGGCATGCAGCAGCGCCTCGCCATCGCCCAGGCGCTGATCGTCCGGCCACGCATCCTGCTCCTGGACGAGCCTTTCGGCGCCCTCGATCCCGGCATCCGCAAGGACATGCACGCCCTGCTGCTGGAGCTCTGGCACGAGCGCCCGCTCACCGTGTTCATGGTCACCCATGACCTGCACGAGGGCTTCAGCCTGGCCACCCGGGTGCTGGTGTTCGACAAGGTCCGCCAGGACCCGCAAGCCCCCGGCGCCTATGGCGCCCGCATCACCTACGACCTGCCCCTGACCGCCAAGACCCGGCCCGTGCATGCGCCTGGGACTCGGCCAGCCCTTACCTGACGAGGTTGCCCATGACTGACGAACTGCTCTACCAGGAACGCGTCCCCGGCGGCGGCACCGCCTCCTTCATCCTGCGCCGCGGCCAGACCCTGCGGCTGACCGACGTGGAAGGCGGCGCCAATGTCAGCCTGCTGCTGTTCAATGCCGATGACCGCAGCGAGCGGCTGAACCTGCCCGATACCCTCAAGGGCCAGCACACCGCGCGTCTCACCGCCGGCCATTGCCTCTATTCCGACATGGGGCGGGTGCTGGCGGCCGTGGTGCGCGACACCTGCGGCTGGCACGACAGCTTTGGCGGCGTGGCCAATGCCGCCGAGGTGGCGGAGAAATACGGCGCGGGTCGCTACCAGGAGCTGCGCAACGGCTTCCACCGCAATGGCACCGACAACCTGCTGGTGGAACTGGCCAAGTGGGGCCTGGGCCTGGAAGACCTGCTGATGACCCTCAACCTGTTCAGCCGGGTGGACGTGGATGCCGCGGGCGCCTTTGCCTTCGTGCCCGGCAACTCCCGCGCCGGCGATCTGGTCGAGCTCCATGCGCCCATGAACACCCTGGTGGTGCTGACCGCCCTGCAGCATCCGCTGGACCCGGACCCGGTCTATGCGCCGCGCCCGGTCGATCTCGCCCAGTTGCGCGCGGCGCCCGAGGTGGCCGAACGCTGCCGCACCTCGCGCCCGGAAAACGAGCGCGCCTTTCAGAACACCGCCCGCTACTTCCTCTGAGGCCCTGCCATGACCCTGATCGCCAGCACCAAACGCCCGGAAGATGCCAGCTACCGCGCCCTCCTGCCGGCCGGAGCGCCCTACCTCAAGGAGGTCAAGGCCGGCCAGACCCTGCGCATCCATGACCTGGAAGGCAACCAGGCGGTGGACACCCTCTTCTACGCCGCCGCCAACCCCCAGGAACGCTACGATCCCCAGCGCACCCTGAGACGCCAGGGCCGGGTCTATCTGTCGACCGGCAGCGTGCTCTATTCCAACCTGGGCAATCCCCTGCTGACCATCGTCGCCGACACCTGTGGCCGCCATGACACCCTGGGCGGCGCCTGCTCCCAGGAGAGCAACACGGTGCGCTACGCCCTGGATCGCCGGCAGATGCACAGCTGCCGTGACAACTTCCTCTGCGCCGGTGGCCATGACGGGCGCCTGGGCAAGCGCGACATCGGCGCCAACATCAACTTCTTCATGAACGTGCCGGTGACCGCGGACGGCGGCCTGACCTTCGCCGATGGCATCTCCGGCGCCGGCAAGTATGTGGAGTTGCGCGCCGAGACCAACGTCATCCTGCTGATCTCCAATTGCCCGCAACTCAACAACCCCTGCAACGGCTGGAACCCCACTCCGGCGGAGGTGCTGCTATGGGACTGACCCACGCACGCCAGCTCTGGCAGTGGCTGCGACCGCGTCTCCATCGCCTCTGCGAAGTCCGCGCCGGGCGCTACAGCTACCGCGGCAAGCGCTAGACGCCAACTGACCTACCGCCCTCGCGCGGCCTCTTGGGGACGACCCCGAGAGCTTTTATCTGGCGGGACGGCCCGCCGCCTTCGAGGACGCCTCGAATGTTCACCACCCTGCTCATCGCCAACCGTGGCGCCATCAGCTGCCGCATCCAGCGCACCCTGCGCGACCTGGGCGTCGCCGCGGTTGCCGTCTACAGCGAAGCCGATCGCGCCAGCCGCCATGTCAGCGCGGCCGACCAGGCCTTCAGCCTGGGCGAAGGCGCCGCCGCGGCCACCTACCTGGACACCGCCAAGCTGCTCGAAGTGGCGCGCCAGAGCGGCGCCCAGGCCATTCACCCGGGTTATGGCTTCCTTTCCGAGAACGCCGCCTTCGCCGAAGCCTGCGAAGCCGCCGGCATCGCCTTCGTCGGGCCCACCCCCGAGCAACTGCGCACCTTTGGTCTCAAGCACACGGCGCGGGCCCTGGCGCGCGCCCAGGGCGTGCCGCTGCTGGAGGGCACCGAGCTGCTGGATACCCTGGAAGGGGCACTGGCGGCCGCACAACAGATCGGTTATCCGGTGATGCTCAAGAGCACCGCCGGTGGCGGCGGCATCGGCATGCGCGTGTGCCGCACGGACCCTGAACTCGCCGAGGCCTTCGACGCCGTGCGCCGGCTGGGTCAGAACAACTTCAGCGACGCGGGCGTCTTTCTGGAGAAGTACATCGAGCGCGCCCGGCACCTGGAGGTGCAGGTGTTCGGTGATGGCCAGGGCGAGGTGCTGGCGCTGGGCGTGCGCGACTGCTCGGTGCAGCGCCGCAACCAGAAGGTACTGGAGGAAACCCCGGCGCCCAACCTGCCGGCCGGCATGGCCGAGGCGCTCTGCGCCGCCGCCCTGCAGCTGACACGCGCGGTACGCTATCGCAGCGCCGGTACCGTGGAGTTCGTCTACGACAGCGCCGCCGACCGCTTCTACTTCCTGGAGGTGAACACCCGGCTGCAGGTCGAGCACGGCGTCACCGAGCAGGTGACCGGCGTCGACCTGGTCGAGTGGATGGTGCGCGGTGCGGCGGGCGACTTCGGCTTCCTCCAT
>Ga0157369_10003397_pt1 | contig 18890 bp, 18 predicted proteins | sample C25metaG_FD_113461 | JGI IMG/M metagenome (GOLD analysis project Ga0157369, IMG submission 113461) | Corn rhizosphere microbial communities from Kellogg Biological Station, Michigan, USA - C2-5 metaG | ecosystem: Host-associated > Plants > Roots > Rhizosphere > Soil | place: USA: Michigan... | reverse complement strand
GCGGCCGCGGCCGCTGCCGCACCGCTCGGCTCGTGCGCAGCTCGCGCGGCGCTCGCCGCCTTCGCCCCGCTCGCACGCACCGGCTGAGCCTGCTGCGCCGAGGACGAAACGCGCTTGGCGGCCGGCTTCGCACTGAGCCGCGCTGGCGGCGCGCTGCGCGCGCTCTTCGCGGCGTGCGACGCCGGCGCCGCGCTTACCGCGTGGCCGCCTTCGATCCGCCATTGGCCGACGACCGTCTTCAACTGGCGCGTTTGCTCTTCGAGCGAGGCCGCCGCTGCGGCCGCTTGCTCGACGAGCGCCGCGTTCTGCTGCGTCACGTCGTCCATCTGCGTAAGGGCGCGATTGACGCCCTCGATACCGGTCGATTGCTCTTCCGAAGCCGCGCTGATCTCACCCATGATGTCGGTCACGCGGCGCACGGCTTGAACGATTTCGTCCATTGTCGTGCCGGCGCGGCCCACGAGCTCGGAGCCGCTCGCCACCTTATCCGCCGAATCGCCGATCAGCCCCTTGATTTCCTTGGCCGCTGCCGCACTGCGCTGCGCGAGGCTGCGCACTTCGCCGGCGACGACCGCGAAGCCGCGCCCTTGCTCGCCCGCGCGCGCCGCTTCCACCGCCGCGTTCAGCGCGAGGATGTTGGTCTGGAAGGCAATCCCTTCGATGACGCCGATGATGTCGACGACCTTGTTCGAGCTCGTCGCGATGTCCTGCATCGTCGTCACGACCTCGCTCACGACCTCGCCGCCGCGCATCGCGATGTCCGACGCATTGACCGCGAGCTGGCTCGCTTGCCGGGCGTTCTCGGTGTTCTGCCGCACGGTGCCGGTGAGCTGGCCCATGCTCGTCGCCGTTTGCTGCAGCGAAGCGGCTTGCTCTTCCGTGCGTTGCGACAGATCGGTGTTGCCGATCGAAATCTCGCGCGCGCCCACGTCGATCGATTCGGTACCCGTATGCACGGCCTTGACCATCGTCGTGATCGCGCTTTGCATGCGCAGGATGCCCGCGTAAAGGCGGCCGATTTCGTTGTTGCCGTACACGCGCACGCTGCGTGTCAGATCCCCGTCCGCGATGTGTTCGAAGTGAGCGATCGCATCGTTGATCGGCTGCACGATCAGCCCGCGCAACGCGAAGCGGACGAACACGACCAGAACGATCGCGAGCGCCGTCACCGCAATGATCAGCGAGCTCATCAGCGTGATGCTCGCGGCCGATTGCTCGCGCTGCGACTCGGCGTGCTCTTGGCGCGCCTTGAGCACCGTCGCGGCTACTTTGTCGAACGCGACGAACATCGGGCTGATCTTGGTATCGGCGATGGCGTGATAGGCGGCTAGATCGCCCGCCTGCGCAGCGGCGAACTCGGGTTCGACGCCGTCGTGCAGCAATGTCGCGTGGCGCGCGTTGAGCTCGTCGACGAGCGCGCTATCGACGCCTTCGCGCGGCGTGCCGGAGAAGGTTTGCCACGCTTGATTCGAGGCGGCGAGCAACTCTTGGGCGCGCGCCAACACCTTCTTCGCTTCGTCGGCGTTGCCCGCTTCGGACAGCGCGCGGAAGCGATCGAGCGCGATGCGCGAGCGCAGCAGATAGCTGCCCGCTTCGTCCAGCGCGTGGATCGTCGGCAAGTCGCCGCGGGCGAGCGAATCGAGCGAGCGGGTGGCGCCCGAGAGCGCGGTCAGCCCGAGCACGCCGACCGCAATGGTCAGCGCGACGAGCGCGGCGCCCATGGCCGTCAACGTCGTGCGAATCGACCAGTTTTGCAACATCGTCAATCTCCGTTGGTTGCGCTCGACCCTTGCGCGTTACTGCGCAAAGGTTTCGATGAGCGCCATTTCCTTGCTGACCATCAGTTTCTCGATGTCCATGAGGATCAGCATGCGTCCTTCGACGGTGCCAAGGCCCGTCAAATACTCCGCCGTCACCGTCGCGCCGAATTCGGGCGCAGGCATGATCTGATCGGTCGTCAGCGTCAGCACGTCCGACACGCCGTCCACGACCATCCCGACCACGCGGTGCGCGACGTTCAAGATGATCACGACGGTTTGATGGTCGTACTCCACGCGGCCGAGCTGGAACTTGATCCGCATGTCGACGATCGGCACGATGATGCCGCGCAGGTTGATCACGCCCTTGATGAAATCGGGCGCGTTGGCGATGCGCGTCACGCTGTCGTAGCCGCGAATCTCTTGCACCTTCAAGATGTCGATGCCGTACTCTTCCGCGCCGAGCGTGAAGATGAGAAACTCTTGCCCGGCCGCATCGGCCTGCAGCGCGTCGCGACGGCCGCCCGCGACGAGCGCGCCGCCTGCACTATTGGTTTGGACTTCAGCCACGTTAGCCCCCAAACGGTTAGGGAATTACGAAAAGTTCATGGCGCCGTGCGACGCACGGCTCTCACGGTTCAGTGCCGCGACGTCCACGATCAGCGCGACGCTGCCGTCGCCCAGGATCGTCGCCGCCGAAATGCCGCGCACCTTGCGGTAGTTCGTTTCGAGGTTCTTCACGACCACTTGCTGCTGGCCGACCAACTCGTCGATCAGCATGGCGAAGCGACGCCCCTCGGTCTGCATGATCGTCACGATGCCTTGCGTCGGCTCCGTGCGCGCGCCCTCCACCGAGAACACCTCGTGCAGCGGAACGAGCGGCAGGTATTCGCCGCGCACGCGCACCACGCGCTCGCCGCCCGCCACCGTGTAGATGTCCTCGGCCACGGGCTGCAGCGATTCCATGACGAAGTTCAGCGGCAGGATGAAGATTTCGTTGCCGACCTTCACCGACATGCCATCGAGAATCGCCAGCGTGAGCGGCAAGACGATGCGCGTCGTCGTGCCCTTGCCCGCGTGCGACGTGATTTCGACATGACCGCCCATCGATTGGATGTTGCGCTTGACGACGTCCATGCCCACGCCGCGGCCCGAGACGTCGGTCACCTGTTCCGCCGTGGAGAAACCCGGCATGAAGATGAGGTTCCAGACTTCCTCGTCGCTCATCGATTCGCTCACCTGCATGCCTTGCTTCATGGCCTTGGCGAGAATCTTGTCGCGGCGCAAGCCCGCGCCGTCGTCGCTCACTTCGATGTCGATGTTGCCGCCGTGATGCGCCGCGGACAGCACGAGCTGACCCGCGCCGTCCTTGCCGGCCGCGCGCCGCGCCTCGACCGTTTCGATGCCGTGGTCGAGACTGTTGCGCACGGGGTGCGTCAGCGGGTCGATGATCCGCTCGATCAAACTCTTGTCGAGCTCGGTCGCTTGACCGAAGGTGACGAGTTCGACTTCCTTGCCGAGCTTGGCCGCCAGATCGCGCACGAGGCGCGGGAAGCGGCTGAAGACGTAGTCCATCGGCATCATGCGGATCGACATCACGGTTTCCTGCAGATCGCGCGCGTTGCGCTCGAGCTGCGCCATACCGTTGAACAGCCGATCGTGCAGGGCCGGATCGAAGGTGCTCGTCGTTTCGGCCAGCATCGCCTGCGTAATGACGAGTTCGCCGACGAGGTTGATCAGTTGATCGACCTTTTCCACGCCGACGCGAATCGAGCTGCCTTCGCTCGCCGCCGCGGCGGCGGCCGGACGCGCCTTCTTGTCCTCCGCGGAGGCGGCCGCTGCCGGCGCCGCGACCGCCTTGGGCGCCTCGGCTTTGGGCTCGGCCGCCTGCGCCGCACTGACGACCGGCGTCGCGGGCGCGGCCGCAGCGCTCGTCTGCGCCGCAGGCGCGGGCGCGGATGCGCTCGCTTGCGGCGCGCTCGCCACTAGGGCCGGCGCTTCGGCTTCGCCTTCAGGGGCGGCGCCGCGGCCAATCGTGATCTGGCTTTCGTCGATCACGAAGCAGCACACTGCCGTGATGTCGTCGGACGGCACGTCGGTCTCGAGGTAGACAACCAGGTCGCCGCCGTTCTTCACCTGCCCCACGATGTGTCCCAGGTTGCCCAATTCTTCGATCAGGAGTTCCTGGTCCTTCTCCCCCACCCCCCGTAGCGTCACTTTCAGGTGAGGTCCCGCATTGTTCGCATCGCCCGCCGACGAACCGCCGGCCACGCCGTGCGTCGCCTCGACAGCTTGCTCGACCACGTGCTCGGGCGTGCCGTCTGTCGCGGCCGGAGCGGCAGCCGGAGCCGCGCTGACGGCCGGGGCCGGGGCCGGGGCCGCTGCCGGCGCGGCGGCCGCGCCGCTCGCCTCGGCGTGCAGCCGCTCGAGCTTCGCACAGATGGCGGAGGCCGCGGCCGCATCGGGCTCGGCGCTCGCGCGGTAGGCGGCGAGCTGATCGGCGAGCACGTCCTTGGCTTCGAGGAACGTATCGATCATGTCCTTGCGCAACGTCAGTTCGTTGTTGCGCGCGCGATCGAGCAGCGATTCCAGGATGTGCGTCGTTTCCGTCAACGCCGTGAAACCGAAGGTCGCCGCGCCGCCCTTGATCGAGTGCGCCGCGCGAAAGATGGCCGCCAGATCTTCGGGGTCGGGCGTGCCGACATTCAAGTTCAGCAGCAACTGCTCCATCTGCGCGAGCAGTTCGTCCGCCTCGTCGAAGAACGTCTGATAAAACTGGGTAATGTCGAGTGTCATGCTTCAGTCACCGCTAAGAGTCGTGTGCTCGCTGGTGCGCGCTGTCCATTCATTGCGCGCGCCTTGCGCCGCAGATGCCCTGTCTTTGCCTATTTCCCGCCGGTTCGCACCGGTTCGTATCGGTCCATATCCATACCTATCGCCCATCACGCGCCTTGCGCGTTGAGCGCGTCGACGAGCTCCGTCAGCGTGTCGGGGTCGAGCGGCTTTTCGATCCAACCGCTCGCGCCCGCTGCCCGCGCCGCATCCTTGAACGCGACGCCGTCTTCGGTTGTCAGCACGAAGATCGGCGTGGCCGCGTAGGCCGGCTGCGCGCGCAGCGCCGCGATCACGTCGAGCCCGCTGCGCTTGGGCATGTATTGATCCGTCAACACGAGGTCGAACCGGCTCGCCAAGGCGACCGCCAACCCCTCATCGCCGTCGGGGGCCACCGTCACGTCGTAGCCCGCGCTGCGCAAGGTCGCCGCGAGGATTTCCCGCATCGCGGCCGAATCGTCGATCGCCAAAATCTGCTTGATCATGTATGCCTCACCTCGCTCCCGCTCTCGCTCTCACGCTCGCCGCTCATTGCTTCGCTCCCGGCCCCGCGGCGCTCACGGGCGGCGGCGCCACCGCCGGCGCGGCTCGCGGTGCGATCTTGCCGACGAGCGGTGCGGCGCTGACCGCGTCGTCCGAGAGGGTCGTCGCCGTCGAGTCATCATGCGTCAATGCGTCCTCGGCCTTTTTGTTGAGAACGATGATGCTGATGCGTCTATTCTCCGGATCGAGCGGATCGGCCTTGTTCAGGTTTTGCGTCGAGGCGAGCCCCAGCACGCGCAGCACCTTGTTCTCGTCCATGCCGCCCGCGATCAATTCGCGCCGCGACGCGTTCGCCCGGTCGGCCGACAGCTCCCAATTGCTGTAGCCCTTGCCGCCGCCCGCATAGGGCACGGCATCGGTATGACCCTGCACGACGATCCGGTTGGGCACGTCGTTCAGCGTTTGGCCGATCGCGCGCAAGATGTCGCGCATGTACGGTTCGACGTCGTCGCGCGCCGTCGCGAACATCGGCCGCTTCTGGCTATCGACGATTTCGATGCGCAGGCCCGTGAGGGTCGAATCGATGCGAATCTGCTGCTTGAACTGGCGCAGCACCGGATTGGACTCGATCGCGGCCATCAACTTGACCTGCAGATCGTGCAGCCGCGCCTGCTCGCGCCGCTCGAGCGCGCCTTCCAGCATATTCAGCGCTTGATCGTCGGCCTTCGTGGCCGTATGCGTGGCCTGCGCCGTCGTGCCGTCCGAACGGCGCGTGACGCCGTCGGTATCGGTCGAGATGTCGCGCCCGCCGCCCTTGATGATGCTCGACTCCTGGGCGCTGCGATCGCCGCCGCCGAGCAGCGCCGCCTTCAACGGCTGGTTGAAATACTCGGCGATGCCCTTGAGCTGCACCGGCGTGACCGCGCTGAGCAGCCACATCAACAGGAAGAACGCCATCATCGCGGTCATGAAGTCAGCGTAGGCGAGCTTCCATGCTCCGCCGTGGTGCCCCTTCTTGGAAGGCGCCACGCGCTTGACGATGATCGCCCTGTCCTTGCCCTTGGTCATGCTCGCGCGCCCTCGTTTTCCTCAGCCTGTGCCGCTTATTTCGCCTTGACGCGGCGCACGTGCTCTTCGAGCTCGGCGAACGACGGGCGCTCGGGAGAGAACAGCACCTTGCGGCCGAACTCGACGGCGATCGCCGGCGCATAGCCGTTCAGGCTCGCGAGAATCGTGACCTTGATGCACTGGAACATCTTCGTCGACTCGGCCACGCGCTGCTCGGCCAGGCTCGCGAGCGGCCCGATGAGGCCATACGAGAGCAAGATGCCGAGGAAGGTGCCGACGAGCGCCTGCGCGATCATCGCGCCGAGGACCGCCGGCGGCTTGTCGGCCGACGCCATCGTATGCACCACGCCCATCACGGCCGCAACGATGCCGAATGCGGGCATGGCGTCGCCCACGCGGCTCAGCGCGTGCGCCGGGCCTTCGCCTTCGGCGTGATGCGTCTCGATCTCCTCGTCCATGAGGCTTTCGATCTCGAACGCATTCATGTTGCCGCCCACCATCAAACGCAGGTAGTCGGTCAGGAATTCGACGATATGGTGATCGGCGAGAATCTTCGGGTACTGCGTGAAAATCGGGCTCTTCTCAGGATCGTCGATATCGGCTTCGAGCGTGAGCGTGCCTTCCTTGCGCGCCTTTGCAAGCAAAACGTAAAGCAGCGCCATCAACTCCATATACGTGTCCTTTGTATATTTGGAGCCTTTGAATAGCGTCGGCAACAATCTGATGGTCGCCTTGATCGTCTTCATGCCGTTGCCGAGAATGAACGCTCCCACCCCGGCTCCGGCGATCATCAGCCCTTCCTCGGGTTGCACTAGCGCGCCCAGATGGCCGCCCGCGAGCGCATAGCCGCCGAAGACGGACAACACGGTTACGAGTGTTCCAACGAAAATCAGCACAGCTGGGATCCTCACAAGGTCGACGGGAGACCGTCGTTAATCTGGTTTACGGCAGGCGAGCCGAAAACTTTGGGGGCAAAAGAGGGCCGGAATCGCCGTGTAAACCAGGACGCTGTCCGACTGGACCGGCCTGTACGCCTGGCGGAACCACGGGCGGGAAGGCGGGGGACGGGCCGCACGCCGGCCCGCGATGCGCGACGGGGCGCGCTAGGCCGCGAGTTCGGACGGGTCAGGCTGCGCGAGCGCGACCGCCTGCTGGGCCTTGGCGGCGGCCGATTTCTTGGTCTTGCCGGCCCGCGAAGGCGGCTGGCACAGACCGCAGACGAACGCGTGCCGCGGATCGTGCGCATGCGCGACGAAATGCCCGCGGCACCGCGTGCAGGCCGTCATCTGCAACATGCCGGACTCGAAAAAGCGCACCAACGTCCAGGCGCGCGTGAGGCTGAGCAGCGCTTCGTCGCCGTTGAGCGTCGTATGCTCCAAGTAAAGGCGATAGCTCTTCACGATCGACTGGATGGTGTCGCAGCGGCCATGCTCGGCCATGAAGAGGTAAATATTAAAGAACAGCGACGAGTGAATGTTCGGCTGCCAGGTCATGAACCAGTCGGTCGAGAACGGCAGCATGCCCTTGGGCGGCGACACCCCCTTCAACTCCTTGTATAGCTTGATGAGCCGGTCGCGCGAGAGGCTCGTTTCCGCTTCGAGCAGTTGCAGGCGTGCGCCCAATTCGATCAACTCGATCGCCAGCGTGATTTCCTTGACTTCGAGCACGACGCTCTTGGTTGCCATATCGGCCGTGTGCCCCGCTTACTTGATAGCTAGTGTGTGTTCGTGTTCAACCGCGTAGCCGCGCGAAAGCACCCGGACGGCGGTGACGGCGACGATGGCCGCGGCACGCGTTGCCGCGGGGGCCCGTGGTCAGCTCATCGACGCGGCGGGTTGTCCGGCCATCAAGATGGCCGAATGCGCTTGGGCCACCGACGCGCTCTTGCCCTTGTCGGCCAACGACGAGAGCACGGCATGGTCGTCGAAGCGGAAACGGCACAACAGTTGATTCGACGCTGCCAGTTTCACCGTTTGCGCGAATGAGAGGTTGGTGAGGACATCGGCCAACTGGCCGCCGATCCCCATGCGGAACATCCCCATTGCCTTGTCTTCCCGCAATAGGCGCTGTGCGAGCAACAGATACGAGAGATTGATTTCCTTGATCTCGCTGAGCATTTCGCTGGTGGCGCTCATGATTCCCCCGGGGCTGGTCTGTGTCGTTCGGAAACGTTTGCTCGGCAGCGTGCGACTTACCGCGGTGCTGCCGCCCGTCCTCGTGTCGAGCAAATTGTGTCTAATTGTAAAAGGGGTGGAAATAGGAAGAGCACCGGCGGTCCATGCCGGAAATGTCTAGAAAGCGTGTAGGAATTTTTCTGACATGAGCGTCCCCTATGGGTTTGCCGGTCCGGGCGGCTTCGTCGAGCCATGGAAAGGGAGGTTGCGTTAAAACAAATCGTCGTATCGATACAAACGATCCTTACAAGGGGGCGAATCGACCTCTGCGCGCAACATATGCCGGCTAACGAAAGCGCCGAGCCCGCTTTTTACCGGATTTCACGGTTTAAATAAGGGCGCGCTGTTTCGGCGTGTAACAAGGATTAAGGGTTTGAAAACTTGCTCTTAACGGCCGGGTTCGCTCCTGATAATGGCAGGGCAGCCCAAAAGCCATCGGCGGCAAGGTTGCGCGCGCCGCCCACTGAAAGGAGATTGACGCAATGCGAATCGCTCAGATCGCGCCGCTTTACGAAGCCGTACCGCCGAAGTTCTACGGAGGCACCGAACGCGTCGTGTCGTATTTGACCGAAGCGCTCGTCGAGCTCGGACACGACGTCACGCTGTTCGCAAGCGGCGATTCGATTACATCGGCGACGCTCGACGCCGCTTGGCCGAAGGCGCTACGCTTGGACCCGACGATCCGCGACCCGCTCGCGCCGCATATGCTGCTACTCGAAAAAGTGCGCCGACTCGCAAACCAATTCGATGTGCTGCATTTCCATCTCGACTATTTGCCGTTCTCGCTGTTCGCGGACGCGGCCGCGCCGTCTTTGACGACGCTGCACGGCCGGCTCGACCTGCCCGAATTGCAACCCGTGTTCGACACGTTCTCGCAGGCCAACGTCGTCTCCATCTCGCAGTCGCAACGCGCTCCGTTGCCGCAAGCGGGGTGGTGCGACACCGTCTATCACGGTCTGCCCGAACGTCTGTTGACGCCGCAACCGCATTGCGAGCCCGAATACTTGGCTTTTCTCGGGCGGATTTGCCCCGAAAAGCGCGTCGATACGGCGATCAAAATCGCCGCAATGAGTGGCTTGCCACTGAAAATCGCAGCCAAAGTCGATAAGGTCGATCGCGATTACTTCAAGGAACAGATCGAGCCGCTGCTCTCGCAGGCGCATGTCGAATTCGTCGGCGAAATCGACGAGGCGCGCAAGCCCGAGTTCCTGTCTCGCGCGAAAGCGCTCCTCTTTCCGATCGATTGGTGCGAGCCGTTCGGCCTCGTGATGATCGAGGCCATGGCGTGCGGCACACCCGTCATCGCATTCAATCGCGGCTCCGTGCCCGAGGTGATCGATCACGCCGTGACGGGCTATATCGTGGAGGACGTTCAAGGAGCGGTGGCGGCGCTCGAGCGCCTGCCCGAATTGTCTCGCGAGGAAATTCGCGCACAGTTCGAACGGCGCTTCACCGCGCGGACGATGGCGAGCAACTACGTGAAATGCTACGAGACGCTGCTCGAACAAAGCGCCGGACGCCCGAAGTTGCGCAGCGTGGCAGCGGGATAACCCCAATATAAAGACAATGGGGAAGCGCCCACTCCCCGAATGAAGCCACCGAATGAAGCGATATGCTCGCGCAACCTCACGCGAAACAACAATTCGTAGATAAATCGTATTCGCATAGCCCGGCGTTTGGGTGCCGGGCTATGCGGGGAGCGCGCCGCGAGGCGTGCTTGGCAGCCGTCGGCGAGTGAATTACTGCGCGATCAGGAAGCGATCCCGGTTCTTGCCGGCAATCCACTTGGGCGGTTTGCCCCGCCCGCTCCACGTATTGCCGGACTTGGGGTCTTGGTACTTCGGGGGCAACGGGGTTTTCTTCGCCGGGGGGCGGCCGCGCCGCGGCGCTTCGGCGAATCCCAAGTCACTGGCGCCGAGTCCGAATTCGGCAATCTTTTGCTTCATTTCCGCGATCACATTGACGACTTCTTGGCGGCGCGCGTCGTCAGCCTGCGCCTGCAGCTTTGCGATCTGAGCCTTGAGCTCTGCGTATTGGGACATCGTGGTCTCCCTTGATTGAAAAAGAGTTTGTTCGGAGGTTAGTCGGAACTTTACCGGCTGGCAATGCCGAATTTACCCGAGATTGAGCGAAATGGAATCGTACGATAATTCTTAAATGTGTGTAGAGCGTGCGAAAAACCTCATTAGCCGTCCAATAGCCGCCCCTCGCCTACGAAGCTATTGATGCGAATACCGGGGGATGCAGGCCCGGCACGGGGGCACCCACAGCGAGGCGTAAAACGCGAGCGCATTGCCATTCGCACGACAACGCGCTCATTCGGCCATTCGTTCATTCCGAGATTCGAAGCTCGCCCCATGATTGCAAAGCGCGCGCCCGGAAGCGCGCGCCTTCGAGCGATTGGCCACTGCAAAAGCGCGGGAAAATGAGCGCCGGTGCGTCGCTGCTAGAATCGGTTCGATTCGCGACGATGATGGCGCCTCGTCCCTGCTTGCACTGCGCCCGGCAAAGCACGGTCGCAAAGCCTGGAATGAGCGGGAACGGGCTCTAAGCGCGATCCACATCTATTGAAAGGGAAGCGCCATGAAATGTCGGTGGACCGTCGATCCGCATACCGCACAAGCGTCGCATCGTCTATTTCGCTTCTGGCTTTCTTCCTCGCTCGCGTTCGCCGCTGCCGCCGCCTGGGCCGGCGCGGCGCAGGCGGCGGCGCCACTGCGCGAAACCATCGTTTTCGTCCGTCACGGCGAAAAGCCGGCTCATGGATATGGGCAATTGGACTGCCAAGGACTTAATCGAGCATTGGCATTGCCCGCCGTTATCGCCGCGAAGTTCGGCAAACCCGACGCCCTCTACGCGCCCAATCCGTCGATCCGAAAGAAGGACGAAGGCGTGCCATACGACTATGTCCGTCCGCTCGCGACGATCGAACCCACCGCCATTCAATACGGCATGCCCGTCGATACCACCTACGGATATGACCAAATCGATGCACTCGAAAACGCGCTCATTGCGTCCGAGCGACGCGGCAAGCTCGTCGTCGTAGCCTGGGAGCACCATGAGATCGAAGCGCTCGTGCGCCGCATCATGCAGCAATACGGCGCTGCGACACAGACAGTGCCCCATTGGCGAAGCGGCGACTTCGACGCGATATACGTGGTCAAGCTCGATTGGCCCGCGAATAGCGCCGCTCCGACCGCGACCTTCGCGCTCGATAGCGAAGGCCTCGATGGACGCGCCAAGGACTGCCCCTGCGCGGCGCTGCCCGATGCGCCCGCCGTGTCGTCACTTATTGCCCCTTCGGCCCCGCGCGGGGCAGCGGCGAAATGAGCAATGACAGGAGCGGAGACGGCCGGCCGCGGATTACGAGGCGGCTAGCTCATCGGTCATGGAAAACAGCTTGCGCAGATGATGAGCGACGCCCGCCTCGAAGTTGTTGCCGATACGCGGCACGGACGGTAACCGCGCCATTAAATCGGGATTGGCGTTGTTCATCATGAACGGATGTCCCGCCGTTTCGAGCAAATCGATGTCGTTCATGTTGTCGCCGAACGCGATGCAGTGGGCCGGATGCAATTCGAGGCGGCTCAACACGAATTGCAGCGCACGTCCTTTCGAGACGTTCGACGCCATCACTTCCAAACAATCGGGAAGCGAGTAAGTGACATAGAGTGCATCGCCGAATGCGCGATCGAGACGCTCGGCAATGAGCGCGAGATCCGCGGGATCGCCGATATAAAGCACCTTCGCGATATCTGCTCCGTCGTGCGCATGCATATCGACGACTTGATAGCGAAAGCCCGAATCCTGGTGGTACGCGAGCAGGTGGGGGGCGTCACGATCGATGAGCCAGGCGTCGTCCGCGAAGAGATTGACGATCACGCGCCCATGCCCGCCGACGATGGCGGGCTGCACGAGCTGCTTTACGACGTCGGCGCAAAGGTTGCGCGAGTGGATCAACGTGTCGTCGGGCGCGTGAACGCGCGCACCGTTGGATGTCACCAGATAAGGACGAATGCCGAGCACGTCGCGAATGCCCGAGACATCGCAGTAGTGCCGCCCCGTGGCGATCACGAATTGGACCCCCGATCGCTCGAGCCGGCGCACCGTCGCCACCGTGAACGGGTCCAATTGATGATCGCTGTTGAGCAGCGTTCCGTCGAGGTCGGTAGCAACGAGCTTGTACATGGAAAAGGGCGAGCGATGTTTTTGAAGGAAAGCGGCGCGGTGAGTGCGCCGTCATTTTATGCGGCTTAAAGAAGCGCCGCGCGCCGCGCGAGTTCGAGCGCGCCATGCGCCGAGTCGGCCTGCGGTGCGCGCAGGCGGGCCCGATGCGATGCCGGGACATAGCGGGCAAGCGCTGTAGCGAGCCCGCCGCATAGCGCTACCGGCATCCGGCCGAGCGGATCCAACGCGTCGACCAGCTTAGCGATATCCGCCCCCATCTGCGCGAGCAGCGCCGCCGCGAACGGATGGCCGCAGTGATCGAGCACGACGGGCGCCAAACCGGCGTAATCCGTCTGCGTCGCTTCGCAAAGCCAAAGCACGAGCGCATCGCGATCGGCGGCGCCGATATGGGCAAGCAACGCCTGCGAAAAAGCATCGAGGCTCGCGCGCCCATCGAGCGCTTGCTGCGCATGGACGATCGCGCGCAGTCCGAGCCATGCGCCGCTCGCTTCGTCACCCGACGGAAATCCGTAGCCGCCCGCGGTTCGGCACGCGCCGCTCTCACCGAGCGCGGCCGCGATGCTGCCCGTGCCGACCGCGACGATGACGCCCGCTTCGCCCCCATGCGCGCCGAGCACCGTGGTGTAGGCATCGCTTTGCACGTCGAGCGCGGCAAGCTGGGGCGCATGCGCCAAGAACGCCGCGAGCCATTCGCGGTTGTTCACGCCCGCAAGCCCGCAGCCGAGCGCGCAATGGCGCCATTGGAGCACGAGCCCCGCCGATGCGAACGCTTGCGCGCACGCCGCCTCGATGGCCTGCCAGGCGCGCTCGACACCGAGCGCGAGGCCCGAAGGGCCGCCCGCCGCCTGTGCGAGTTCGACGCCACGCGCATCGGCCAGCACGACACGCGTGCCGGTGCCGCCGCCGTCGACGCCGATCAGAAATTGCGTTGTTTCCATGCTTATCACCCGCGGCGCCGAGCCGCATCGTCGATGTTCGGTTGATCTACGCCGACCGAGAGATTATCGGCTTCGCGCGTCCCCGCCAATGCTCCGATCGGCCTAGTGTCGCTCGGTGGGCGATCCGCTATCCTTGCCAGCAACCCGGCCCCGCGAGCCATCCTCCCGGGCCATCGATCTAGACCAAGACCACCCGGCAAGCGAAGACGCTTGCGCGCACACCCGCGAACAGAGGCATCCATGACCGAACGTTGCAACTGGGTAAGAACTGCGGCAGACGAGCACTACCACGACACCGAATGGGGCGTGCCTTCGCACGACGATCGTCATCTGTTCGAGATGCTCGTCCTCGAAGGCGCGCAAGCCGGCCTGTCATGGTCCACCATTCTCAACAAACGCGAGAACTACCGCCGTGCGTTCGACAACTTCGACGTCGAAGCGGTCGCGCGCTTCACGCCGGCGAAAGTCGAGGCGTTGTTGCAAGACCCAGGCATTGTGCGCAATCGCGCCAAAATCGAAGCGGCCATCGTCAACGCGCGGGCCGTCTTGAACATTCGCGCCGAGCACGGCTCGTTTGCCGGTTTCGTGTGGTCGTTCGTCGACGGCAAGCCCATCCAAAACGACTGGGCGCTTTACAAAGAGCATGCGCCCGCCTCCACGCCGGAGTCCGACGCGCTGAGCAAAGCGCTCAAAGGCTACGGCTGCAAATTCGTGGGCTCGACGATCTGCTATGCCTTCATGCAGGCGGTCGGGATGGTCAACGACCATCAAACCAACTGCGCTTCCCGCGCGCGTTGCGCCGCGCTCGCCCCGCTACGGAGCAAGCGCAAGAGCGGCTAGCGATGTGCCGGCCCGGGGTATCCCCTCGTGTCGCGGGCGCAACATTAGGAAAAAAGTGCTTGATTGCGCATCTTGGTCTAGGGAATATCCTCGAAAAGCTGCAATTTCGCCCGCAGTCGCCGTTATAGCAGTCACGAGCAACAACATCATCGCTGCCCATAGGCAGCAGACCAAGATCATGAAGACCCTGCACTTCCTGACGCACCAGGACCTATTCGATCACGCCGTCGATCATCTTTTCGCGCAACAGCAGGCTGCCCTGCTGCCGCGCGGCGGCGGCGCTTACCACGGCGTTCGCGGCGGTTGCCCGATCGGCAGGCTGATCCATCCGCGTGATTACACGACCTCGATTGAAGGCGTGCCGGTTCGCTACATCGACAAACCCGCTACGAGCGTTCCGGCCTACATGGACGCTGGCGTGGCGGCACTGAAGAAAGCGCTGCTCAAAGCACGCGTGAACATCTACGATCCGACCACGGTCAACTTATTGAGCTGCCTGCAGAACGTACATGACGCGTTCGGCGTCTGGGAATGGCGCGAACGGCTGTTGTCGATCGCGCGCCAATTCGGCCTCTCGGCGACACGGCTCGAAAAACACGCGGCCTAAGGACGCTTCGCGCCACTTCCGGCTCGTGCCGCCCCGCCCGTAGGGAGGGCGCGGCGCAATCCGCCGCCGCGGGGGCCAAGTCCGCCGCCATCCACGCCACAAAAGCAAACGGCGGTGTCGCTTCTTTCGAAGCACACCGCCGTTCGTCTTTACAGCCGCGCCGCCGCAGCGGCAGCGCCGCGTAGCGTTTAGTGCAGCTTCTTCGGCAGCATTTGGCTGCGCAGGCGCTTGTGCAGGCGCTTGACCGCAGCGGCCTTCTTGCGCTTACGAACCGCCGTGGGCTTTTCGTAAGACTGGCGTTCACGCAGTTCGGCGATCAGGCCGTTCTTTTCGATGGCGCGACGAAAGCGGCGAATCGCCACTTCGAACGGCTCGTTTTCCTTCAGAAGAATGGTCGTCATGGATTTCCCAAAGTTACGTTCAAATGCGTAGCGCGCTTCCGCGCCCGCGCCGGTCCGCTAGAGGCCACCGCCCAACCGTACGAGAGACGGCGCGGACACTGCCACGTTCGGACTGGCCTAGAAAAGAGAGAGCGGAGAGTTCACCGCGCACGCCGGCCGGCTACCTTACCGACGCCGCGTTTGACTGCCGGAGCTGAACCTGCCCGTGCCGCTCGCGAAGTGACCGCGAGCCCGCCGCAGGACGACCGATGATGCATGGCCGGTGCAACGAAAGGGCGGCAGATCTCAAATGAAAACGGCAGCGATCTCAATTCGACCCGAGATGATATCAGGTAAACCGAGATCGGGCCACTTTTCGCGTCGATCGAGTGGCCGGATCACGCCGAAACAACAGCCGAACACACCCTCCCACACAGTTTTTCGCAAACGTTTTGTTTTCCTGTTTGCCTTGCCGCACAAGGCTTAGCAGCCGTTTTGGGGTTCTAAGCACACGAATTCATCGTTCGGTCCCTAAAGTTTTTTCTCGGCCTCGCCGACAACCAGGACAGGCGGGCAGCGCCATTCGCGAAAGCGCGACGCCGAACCCCGAACCAGCCTAGTCCCAGGACCGTTTTCCAAACGAGGAAGCAAAATGCTGAACATCAACACCAACATCCTGTCGCTGACGACGCAGTCGAACCTGTCGGGTTCGCAAAGCGCCCTGTCGCAAGCCATCAACCGCCTCTCGTCGGGCAAGCGCATCAACACGGCTGCGGACGACGCCGCCGGCCTCGCGATCGCCACGACGCAAACGGCGTCGATCAACGCGCTGAACCAAGGCGTGATGAACGCCAACAACGGCATCTCGATGGTGCAAACGGCTTCGGGCGCGATCTCCGCTACCGTCGCCAACTTGCAACGTATCCGCCAGCTCGCCGTTGAATCGGGCGATGGCTCGCTCGGCTCGGCCGCTCAAGCGAACCTGCAAACGGAAGTCTCGACGCGTCTGACGGAAATCAACCGCGTCGAAACGCAAACGTCGTTCAACGGCCAAAACGTGCTGAGCGGCCTGGGCAGCGTGAACTTCCAGATCGGCGCCAGCGCCAACCAAACGATCACGGCCAACTTCGGCACGACGTCGTGGACGACGACGGGCCTGGGCGTGTCGGGCGTTGACATCTCGTCGACCTCGGGCGCGCAAAACGCGATCACGGCGATCGACGCAGCGCTTGCGCAAGTGAACAACTTCCAAGCAACGCTCGGCGCAACGCAGAACACGTTCCAAGCGGCTATCACGAACACGCAAACGCAATCGACGAACCTGTCGGCTGCGAAGTCGCAGATCGAAGACGCCGACTTCGCGCAAGAAACGGCCAACCTGTCGAAGGCGCAAGTGCTGCAACAAGCCGGTATCTCGGTGCTGTCGCAAGCGAACTCGCTGCCGCAGCAAGTGCTCAAGCTCCTCCAGTAATAAGGTTGAGCGCCGCGTGGCGAGCCCCCCGTTCGGGCCGCCATGCCAACGCAGCCGGCGCGCGCGGTACCCCCGCGCACACCGCCCTGCGGTTACACGGCAACGGTAGGAAAAGTAGGAAATACGCGAGCGGGAGGCATGCCTCCCGCTCACGCATTCAAAAAGCCAGCCGCATGTGTCACCGGCGGCATTGCATGAAACTGCACGAATTTCGCGGGAACGCACGGAGTCAGGCATGAGCACGACAACCTCGCTGCTGCAACAAGCGGCGCAATCGATCTTGAGCGGCGCGACCAAGTCGACGCTCGACGTGAACTCGCTCGTCTCCGCACTCGTTACCGCCAAAACCGCGGCGCAAGCCTCGACGCTGGCCAATCAGCAATCGAGCGACAACACGACGCTCTCGGCGATCGGCCAAATGAAGTCGGCGCTCACCGCGCTGCAAAATTCGCTGACCTCCACCGGGCTTTCCGACGGCAGCATCTTCACTCAGCTCGGCGCGACGATGAGCGGCACGGGCATCACGGCGACGACTTCGACAGGCACGGCCGCCGGCTCGTACTCGGTCAGCGTCCAGAAGATCGCCACCGCCAACCAGATTTCCTCGGGCGCCTACGCAAGCGGCGCCACGCTCGGCACCGGCACGGTGACGATCGGCGTCGGCTCGGGCTCGATGACGGTCAACCTCGATTCGACCAACAATACGCTGGCCGGTCTCGCCTCCGCCATCAATGCATCGACGAGCAACCCGGGCGTGACCGCTTCGGTGGTGACGGCCGCAAACGGTCAGCACCTCGTGCTGACCTCGACGCAGACCGGCGCCGCGAACACCGTGACTGTCGCTGCGGGCACCGGCGTCGACGCGGGCCTGAACACCGCCAGCTTCACGCAAGTGACGACCGGACAAGATGCACAGCTCACGATCAGCGGCAACACGGTCACAAGCGCGAGCAACAATGTGACGGGCGCGTTGACCGGCGTCACGTTGAGCCTGACATCGGCCTCGGTCGGCACCACGCAAACGCTGAGCGTCGCGACGAACACATCGGCCATCACGTCGGCCGTGCAAGGCTTCGCCAATGCCTACAACGGCTGGATTTCGACGCAGAAATCGCTGTCCTCGTATGATGCGTCGTCCTCGACCGCGGGGCCGCTGCTCGGCGACGCGATGTTGAACTCGGCCGTCAACGGCATTGCCTCGATCATGGCAAGCGGAGTGACCGTGGGCAGCACGACCTACAGCATGGCCCAGATCGGGTTGAACCTGAACAACGACGGCACGATCACTTTCAGTTCTTCGACGCTGCAATCGACGCTCACCTCGTCGCCCACGATGGTGCAGAGCGTGTTCAACGGCACGAACGGCATCGGCGAACAGCTCAACACGTTCCTCAACTCGTACACCGAGTCGTCGGTCGGCCAGATCGATCAGCGCTCGGCGTCGATCAATTCCGATCTGACGAGCCTCACGCAGCAGCAATCGTCGCTGACGGCGTACCAGCAATCGCTGACCGATCAATACAACGCGCAATTCACCGCGCTGAACAATCTGATGACGCAGATGCAGAGCAATACGACGTATCTGAACCAATTGTTCGGCGGCAACGGCAGCGCCGGCACACTGAACAAGTCGGCGTAAAGGCTGCGCGCCCAATAGGAACGAAGGCAAAACATGGTTTCCGAATCGCTTACGCGCGCCTACGAATTGACGCGCACCCTCGCCGTCGCCGTGGAATCGGGCGACTGGCAGTTGGCGTCGGATCTCGTCGAGGCGCGCTCGCCGTTGATCATGGCCCTCGGGCGCGATCAAGACGAAGCATCGCTCGCGACGATCCGGGCCATTCAAGAATTGGACGCGACCATCATGGGCCGCGCTCACACCGCGCATGCCGCGATCTCGAATGAATTCTCCGACGCCAAGCAAAGAATCGCCGCGGCGGGCTTTTACCAATCCACGGGGCAGTTGCGTTGAGACCAGACGGCGCGCGCGATAAGCGCCAACGCCGCCGTTTCGAATAACCAAAAACAATGGCGGATTCAACCGGTCGATGCAACACCTAGAATCTGCGTGATCAGCGGAGGTGTTGCAAATGAAGCAGCGACCGAGAATTTATTACTCCGAGGCCCAGAAAGCGCTGATGTGGGACCGATG
>Ga0157369_10003396_pt1 | contig 18891 bp, 19 predicted proteins | sample C25metaG_FD_113461 | JGI IMG/M metagenome (GOLD analysis project Ga0157369, IMG submission 113461) | Corn rhizosphere microbial communities from Kellogg Biological Station, Michigan, USA - C2-5 metaG | ecosystem: Host-associated > Plants > Roots > Rhizosphere > Soil | place: USA: Michigan... | reverse complement strand
GAGCAGTGCCGCGTCCCCACGATCGCGGCCATCGCGGGTGCCTGCACGGGCGGCGGCGCCGGCATCGCCGCGTGCTGCGACCTTCGCATCGCCGCCCGGAACGCGAAGTTCGGATTCCCCATCGCGCGCACGCTCGGCAACACGCTGTCGTCCGCCAGCCTTTCGCGCGTGACGGCGTTGATCGGGCCGGCGCGCGTGAAGGACATCGTGTTCACCGCGCGCCTCGTCGACGCCGAGGAAGCCGCGAAGATCGGCCTGGTGAGCGAGGTCGTGGAGGACCTGCCGGCCCTGGAGAAGCGCGCCGAGGAACTGGCGAGGACCGTCGCGGGCAACGCCCCGCTCACCTTGCGCTCGACCAAGGAAGGCCTGCGGCGCATCCAGAGAACGCTCTCGCGCGAAGAGGCGCAGGACCTGCTCCTCATGTGCTACATGAGCGAGGACTTCCGCGAGGGCATGGACGCGTTCCTCAACAAGCGCCCGCCGCAGTGGAAGGGCCGGTGAGCGGCTCGAAGGTCTACCTGCGAGTCGAGCGCACCGACGCGGCGACGTGCCGCGCCGCGGCCGGCACGACCGTCTCGGACCTGCACGAGGCGATGGGCCGGCCGCGCTGCTTCCGGCAGACGATGGATCCCGCGATGCGCCCGTTGATCGAGGGGCTGCGGATCGCGGGTCCCGCGGTGACCGCTTCCTGCGCGCCGGGCGACAACCTCATGATGCATCGCGCGCTCTTCCTGGCGGAGCGCGGCGACGTGCTCGTCGTGCAAGGGCCGGAGGCCGGCGCGCAGTGGGGCGACATCGCGGCGTACTACGCGATCCGCAAGGGCCTGGCCGGCATCGTGATCGACGGCTTCGTGCGCGACGTGGACGCGCTGCGCCAGATGCGCTCGCCGGTCTGGATGACGAGGATCGGGCCGAGCAGCCCGCAAAAGGCCGGCCACGGCTCGGTGAACGCACCCGTCACCTGTGCGGGCGCGCGCGTGGAGCCGGGCGACCTGGTCGTGGCGGACGGCGATGGCGTCATCGTCGTGCCGCGGTCGGAGGCGCCCGCCATCGTGGCAAAGGCACGCGAGCGCACGTCGCGCGAGACGCAGGAGCGCGCGCGCATCGATGGCGGCGAGCATCCCTGGCGCCTGCACGGGGCGGCCGCCGCGTACGAAAGGATGGACGTCGAGGAGATCGACGCTTCGTGGAGACCTTGAAAATGATCCGCCAAGTCCTCGCGGCCGCCGCACTCGCGACGTGCGCTGCCTATAGCCATGCCGATCCGTATCCCTCGAAGCCCGTGAAGTTCCTCGTGCCGCAGGCGCCGGGCGGTACCACCGATGTCTTCGCGCGCTACGTCGGACAGAAGCTCTCGGCGAAATGGGGCCAGCCCGTCGTGGTGGAGAACAAGCCGGGCGCCGCGGGCGTGGTCGGCACGGACGCCGTCGCGAAGTCTCCCGCGGACGGATACACGCTGCTCGTGACCTATGCGGGCTCGCAGGCGGTGAACCAGAGCCTGTACGCGAAGCTTCCGTTCGATTCGGTGAAGGACTTCGAGACCGTCGCGACCCTCGCGCGCACGCCCTTCTTCCTCGTCACGGCGGCGAATGCGCCGTTTCGCGACTTCCGCGATTTCATCGCCCAGGCGAAGGCGAAGCCCGGATCGATCACGTACGCGTCATCCGGCAACGGCTCGATCAACCACCTCATGGGCGAGTCGCTCAAGACCGAGGCGCACATCGACCTGCTGCACGTGCCGTACAAGGCGATCGCCGCGGCGATGGCGGACGTGATCGGCGGCCAGGTGAATTGCGCGTTCGCCGCGGTGCCCGCGTCGATCGGCCTCATCCGCGGCGGCAAGCTGCGCGCGCTGGCGGTGTCGAGCGCGCAGCGCAATCCCGCGGCGCCCGACGTGCCGACCGTCGCCGAATCCGGTTACCCGGGCTTCGACATCGATCCCTGGTGGGGCATCCTCGCACCGGCCGGCACGCCGCGCGCAATCGTGGACAAGCTCAACGCCGACGTGGCCGAAGTGCTGCGCGCGCCGGACACGCAGGCGTTCCTGCGCACCCAGGGATCGGATGCCCTCGTCACGACGCCCGCCGAGTTCCATCGCATGCTCGTCGACGACGTGCAGAAATGGGCGAAGGTCGTGAAGAGCTCGGGCGCGCGCATCGACTGATCGCGCTTCGTATCGCAATGATCGGGGCGGCACCGTTGCCCCGCGCGGCACGCCCTTGGTAAGGTGACGGGGTAACTCTCCTCCCATTTCCGATGAACGAGCTCCTCTCCTTCACCGGAAGCCCCTGGCTCGATGTCCTGCTCTCGGCGCTGTTCGCCGTGGGGCTCGCATTGGCGGCGCACACGATCGGCGCCGCGATCCTCGCCAGGATCCTGCGCTTCCACGATGTCGGCGTGCTGGTCGTGCGCCATACGCGCGCGCCCACGCGCTGGGTGCTGGTCTTCGCAGCCCTGAACCTTGTTTGGGTCGGCGCCGCGGCGACCTTGCCCGCGCTCGCCGCGCTCGAGCATGCCACCGCGATTGCGCTCATCGCCGCGGTCACGTGGCTGGCCCTCGGCTTCATCGATGCCCTGGTCGCGATCATCGCGCGGTTCAACCCGTTCGAGGTCGAGGACAACCTCCATGCGCGCCGCGTGCGCACGCAAGCCCGCGTCCTGGGCCGGACCCTCAAGGTCGTGGCGACCGTCTGCGGCGTCGGCGCCGCCCTCGTGACCTTCCCGGGCGTGCGCCAGTTCGGGACGACGCTGCTCGCCTCGGCGGGGATGGCGGGTCTGGTGGCGGGCCTCGCCGCGCGGCCCGTCCTGGGCAACATCGTGGCCGGCCTGCAGATCGCGCTGACACAACCGATCCGCATCGACGACGTGCTCATCGTCGAAGGGGAATGGGGCCGCGTCGAGGAGATCACCGGCGCGTACGTCGTCGTGAAGGTCTGGGACGAGCGCCGGCTCGTGGTCCCCTTGCAGTGGTTCATCGAGCATCCGTTCCAGAACTGGACGCGCAGCTCCTCGCAGATCATCGGGACCGTCTTCCTGTGGGTCGACTACGGCGTGCCGGTCGAGCGTGTGCGCGAGGAGTTCCTGCGCATCTGCCGCGGAGCGCCGGAGTGGGACGGCCGCGTGGCGGGCCTGCAGGTGACCGAGCTCGGCGAGCGCGCGATGCAACTGCGCGGGATCGCTTCCTCGGTGGACGCGGGCCGCGGCTGGGACCTGCGCTGCAGGCTGCGCGAGGACCTGGTCGCGTTCATCCAGCGCGAGTTTCCGCAGCACCTGCCGCGCTCGCGCGCGGAAATCGCGATGGCCGCATCCGAGGCGCAGGCGGCGCAAGCCGCGCGGCCGAAACGCGCCGCGCGGGCCTAGATCGGCAGCTGCTCCGGCGGCGCGCTCTCGGCGCCCTCGTGCGGCGACGGAAACGCCCGCAGGTCGCGCGCGATCGCGGCCTGCAGGAACGAATCGACCCACCAGAACACGTCCTGGCGGCGGATCGAGCGGCGCATCGCTCGCATGCGCGCGACGCGGTCGGGCTCGGCCATCTCGTGCGCCTCGCGCAGCGCCTCCGCGACTCCCTCGATGTCGAACGGATTCACGAGCAGCGCGCCGGCGCCGAGCTGGTCCGCGGCGCCCGCGAATTCGGAAAGGATCAGCACGCAGTCTTCCTCGATGCTGCAGGCGCAATACTCCTTCGCCACGAGGTTCATGCCATCCTTGAGCGGCGTGATGAGCGCGATGTCGGCGGCGCGGTAGTAGGCGAGAAGCTCGAGGCGCGTGAGGCTGCGGTACTCGAACCACACGGGCACCCATCCGCCGGGACGCGCGAACTGGCCGTTGATGCGCCCGACGAGCTGCTCGATCTCCGATCGCATCCGCTCGTATTCGGGGATGGTCTCGCGGCTCGGCACGACCACCTGCAGCAGCGAGAGCTGTCCGCGCAGGTGCGGGTGCTTCTCGAGCAGGGCCTGGAACGCGCGCAGCCGGAGCGCGATGCCCTTGGTGTAGTCGAGCCGGTCGATGCCCAGCACGAGCTTGCGGCGCGGCAGCAGCGTGTGCAGCTCGCGCGCCTTCTCGGCCACGGCCTCGTCGTGGGCAGCGCGCATGAAGGCGTTGTAGTCGATGCTGATGGGAAAGGTGCCCACGCGCGTCTTGCCGAGCGGATGGTGCACGGTCACGACGTTGCCGCGGCCTTCGACGCGCGCGCCGGACACGAAGGCGGCGACGCATGCGACGAAGTTGAACCGATCCCGCAGGGTCTGGAAGCCCACCAGGTCATAGCGCAGCAGCGACTCGATCACCGCGGCTCGCCACGGCAGCTTCATGAACATGTCCGGCGAGGGAAACGGGATGTGCAGGAAGAAGCCCAGGCGCGCCTCGTTGCCCATGCCGCGCAGCTCCGCGCCCACGCCCATCAGGTGGTAGTCGTGCACCCAGACGAAATCGCCGCGGCCCGCCTGGGGCGCCACCGCCCGCGCGTACTTGCGATTCACGCGCTCGTAGCTGCGCCAGTACGCGGGATCGAAGCGGCAGAGGGACACGAGGTCGTGGAAGAGCGGCCAGACGACCTCGTTCGAGAAGCCGAGGTAGAAATCGCGCACCTCGTCCTCGTCGAGGGGAACCGCGACGAGGTCGTAGCCGGCATCGCGGCCCGCGCGTCCGAGCGCGCGGGAGAGCTCGCGCGCGCTGCCGGGCGCGCCCGACCAGCCGACCCACGTGCCGCCGCGATCGCGCAGGACCGGCATGAGCGCGGTCACCAGGCCGCCGCTGCCGGGCTCGGCGATCCAGCGTCCGCTCTCGATGCGGCGGAAGGAAAACGGCAGCCGGTTGGAGACGACGACGAGGCGCGAGCGGGCCGTCACGCCGTCACTCCGCATTCGCACCAGCGCTCGAGGAAGGAAACGAGCTCGTGCGGCGGTCGCACCCACACGTCGGCCGCGGTGTCGCGCAGCTCCTCGCGCACCAGCACCGCGAGGCCGCGCCCGCGCATCGCGTCGAATGCGTCCTCGTCGGTGTGGTCGTCGCCGAGGTAGGCGCAGGCATCGCGGGGCCCGCACTGCGCCAGGATCTCGCGCACCGCATCGCCCTTGTTGCGGCCGCGCGCGCGCAGCTCGCTCCCGGCCTCGAAATCGAGCACCTCGAGCAGCGTGCCGTCGAGCTCGCACCACGCGCGCTCGACGCCGTGGCGCACGCGATCGGCGACCGGCTCCGCGAGGCCGCGCCAATGCACCGCGACGCTCGCGACCTTGCGCTCGACGCGGGCGCCGTGCATGGCAAGCTCGCGCACCGCGGCCTCCGCGACCTGGAGCTGGCGCTGCGCGGCCGCCGACGGCACGAAGCCGCTGCGCTCGCCGGCCGCGCTGAAGTGCTCCCAGCCGTGGGACGCCCACGCCTCGTCGTGCGGCAGCCACGCGAGAGGCCCGCGCAAGTCGGCGAGGCGGCGGCCGCTCACGATGACGACGCGCGTCGAACAGCGATGGATCGCGCGCTTGAGGAGCGGGCCGACCTCCGGGTAGGGCAGCGCGCGCTCGGGGCGGCGATGGAACGGGGCCAGCGTGCCGTCGTAGTCGAGCAGCAGCACGCGCCGCGGCGCCTGCGCGAGCCGTTCGAAGAATCCATCGAGACGGATCCCGGCGTGGAGAGGCTGCATTGTGTTTCCTGATGGCCGGAGGGAAGGACCCCTCCATTATCCGGCAGCGGGGCGGGGCCATCCTCCCGCCGTCACGATTCGCTATGCAGCGTGATGCGGCGGCGCCCCATGTCTCAGCCCAGCATGTTCGTGTCGCCGTCCACCGAAAGCGCTTGTCCCGAGATCATGCGCCCGCGCGGGCTCGCCACGAAGACGGCCAGGTCCGCGAGCTGCTGCGGGGTCACGTACTCCTTGAGCGACGAATACGAAAAGACGAGCTTCTCCATCTCCTCGAACGAGATGCCGCGCGCCTTCGCCTTCGCCGCGAGGACCCTTTCCTGCCGCTCGCCGGCGACGACGCCCGGCAGCAGTGCATTCACGCGAATGTTGTCGGCCCCGAGCTCCACGGCGAGCGAGCGCGTGAGGCCGATCACGCCCCACTTGGCGGACGCGTAAGGCGTGCGCATGGCGAAACCCAGGCGCCCCGCGAGCGAAGAGACGTTCATGAGGCTCGCGTTGGAGGACTTCCTCAGGTGCGGCACCGCCACGCGCGCGCAGTTGAACTGGCCCGTGAGGTCGATCGCGATGCAGCGGTCCCATTGCGCCGGATCGATCTCGTCGATCTTCCCGGTGGGCCCGGCAATGCCCGCGTTGTTCACGAAGCAGTCGAGCCCGCCGAGGCGCGCGAGGCCCTCGTCGAAGAAGCGCGCGACGTCGGTGCGCGAGGCGACGTCGCATCGCGTGGAGCCGATCATCGAATCAGTCTCGCGCAAACGCCCGAGCGCCGCCCCATCGACATCGCACACGTGCACCTTCGCGCCCTCGCGCACGAACGACCGCGCGATCTCGAGCCCGATTCCCGACGCGCCCGCGCTCACCATCACGCGCAAGCCCTGGATCTGCAGGTCCATGCCGTCCTCCCTGGAGCGCCATGCTAACGTATCCGCACCATGGCCAAGGCTCCCCGCAAGATCGTCATCACCTGCGCCGTCACGGGCGCGATCCACACGCCGACGATGTCGCCGTACCTGCCGATCACGGCCGACGAGATCGCGCAAGCGGCCATCGGCGCGCACGCGGCCGGGGCGGCCATCGTCCACCTGCACGCGCGCGACCCGAAGGATGGCCGGCCCGACCAGCGCCCCGAGGCGTTCGCGCCCTTCCTCGCGAAGATCCGGAAGAGCTGCGACGTGGTCGTGAACATCACGACCGGCGGCGCGCCCACGATGACGGTCGACGAGCGCGTGAAGCCGTGCGCGCACTTCAAGCCCGAGGTCGCGTCGCTCAACATGGGCTCCATGAACTTCGGGCTCTACCCGATGCTCGCGCGCTTCAAGGAGTTCAAGTACGACTGGGAGAAGCCCTATCTCGCGGGATCCGACGATCGCATCTTCAGGAACACCTTCCGCGACATCCAGATGATCCTCGAGACATGCGCGGCGAACGGCACGCGCTTCGAGATCGAGTGCTACGACATCGGGCACCTCTACACGCTGCGCCACTTCGCCGATCGCGGGCTGGTGAAGCCGCCCTTCTTCATCCAGTCGGTGTTCGGCATCCTCGGCGGCATCGGGCCGCATCCCGAGGACGTGGCGCACATGAAGCGCACCGCGGACCGCCTCTTCGGCGACGACTACGTCTGGAGCGTGCTCGGCGCCGGACGCAACCAGCTTCCGATCGCCGCGCAGTCGGTCGCGCTCGGCGGCAACGTGCGCGTGGGCCTCGAGGACTCGCTCTGGATCGGGCCGGGCAAGCTCGCGGAATCGAACGCGCAGCAGGTGCGCGCCGCCCGCCAGGTGATCGAGGGGCTCGGCATGGAAGTCGCGACACCGGACGAGGCGCGCGAGATCCTGAAGCTCAAGGGCGGCGCGAAGGTGAACTTCTGATTGTCACCCCCGGCAGCGCCTGCCCCGGCAATCCTCAAGCCGGGGGCCGGGGTCCGAGTTGAAATCGGATGCCGGCCTGCGCCGGCATGACAAACTATTTCTTCCGCTTCAGCAGCAGCTCGCGCTTCTTCGCCAGCGCCTGCTCGCGCTTGTTCGCCGCCGAGCCCGCCCCGCCGCGTGCATTGCCCACGCCCCCGGCGATCTTCTTGCCGGAGAGCTTCTCGAGGTCCGTTTTCTTCATGCTCATGGGACCATTGTAGACTCGGCACCCATGAACGGCGCCGAGAGCCTCGCCCGCACGCTGGTGGCCGCGGGCATCGATACGGTCTTTGCCAATCCCGGCACCTCGGAGATGCACTTCGTGGCGGCGCTCGACCGCGTGCCGGGACTGCGCTGCGTGCTCGGGCTCGCCGAGACCGTCGTCACCGGATGCGCCGACGGATACGGGCGCGTCGCCGGCAAGCCCGCCGCGACCCTGCTGCACTGCGGCCCGGGGCTCGCGAACGGCATCTCGAACCTGCACAACGCACGGCGCGCCTTTACGCCCATCGTGAACGTCGTGGGCGATCATGCGACGTGGCACCGTCCGCACGATCCGCCGCTCGCGGCGGACACCGAGGCCCTCGCCCGGACGGTCTCGCGCTGGGTGCGCACCGCGATGGACGCGGCATCCGTGGGCACGCGGGCCGTCGAGGCCGTGCAGGCCTCGCTCGCGCCGCCGGGCGGCATCGCGACCCTCGTGCTTCCGGCCGATTGCGCGTGGGACGAAGGCGCGCAGCCGGCGAAGCCGCTTGCGCCGCCCGCCCGCGGCCGCGTCGCGCCCCAGGCCATCGAGTCGGTGGCGCGCACGCTCGCGCTGCGCGAGCCCACGGTGCTCATGCTCTCCGGAGCCGCGCTCGGCGAAGCCGGCCTGCACCACGCGCACCGCATCGCGCACGCAACGGGCGCCCGCCTTTTCGGCCCCACGCAGCTGCCCTACATCGCGCGGGGCCGCGGCCGCCCGCCGGTGGATCGGGTGCCTTATGTCGTCGATGCGGCGCTCGAGGCGCTCGCCGGCACGCGCCACCTGGTCCTCGCCGGGGCCAAGGCGCCCGTCGCGTTCTTCGGCTACCCGGGCAAGCCGAGCGAGATGTGGCCGAAGGACTGCGAGGTCCTCGAGCTCGCGCGCGTGGAAGAAGACGTCGTGGCCGCACTCGAGGCGCTGGCCGATGCCGTGGGCGCGCCGCGCGATCCGCCCCTCGGCTCGCAACCGCTATCGCAGCCGGCGACGGGTGCCTTCCGGCCCGACGCCTTCGCGCAGACCTTCGCCACGCTGATTCCCGAGAACGCGATCGTCGCGGAAGACGCCGTGACGTCGGGCCGGGGACTCTTCCCGCCGACGTGGGGCGCCGCGCCGCACCACTGGATGCAGGTCACCGGCGGCTCGATCGGCTACGCGCTTCCTTCGGCCACGGGCGCCGCGGTCGCCGCGCCCTCGCGCAAGGTGATCTGCCTGCAGGCCGATGGCGGCGCCATGTACTCGCTCCAGTCGCTATGGACGCAGGCGCGCGAGAAGCTCGATGTGGTGAACGTCATATTCGCCAATCGCCGCTACGCGATCCTCCAGGGCGAGCTCGCGGCCGTGGGCGCCACGCCAGGTCCGGCCTCGAACGAGCTCTTCGACCTCTCGCGCCCCGACCTCGACTGGGTGAAGCTCGCCGGCGGCATGGGCGTCGAGGCCGCGCGGGTCGACTCGCTCGAGCGATTCGCCGACGTCTTCCGCGCGGCGTGCGCGCGGCGCGGCCCGTTCGTGATCGAGTTCGCGATCTAGCGGCGCAGGCGCTCCATCACCGCGAGCGCGTTGCCGGTCCCGGCGCCGAGCGTCGTGTTGTCGAAGATGCACCAGCAGCGCACGCCGCGCTGCGCCAGCGCCTGCAGCCGCGTCGCGAGCGCCTCGAGGAAGGCGTCGTCGTACGACGAGTAATACATGCGAGGCGAGCCGTGCAGCCGGAAGTACGCGACGCCCGGATCGCCCGTGGGCTCGAAGCCGTTCGCGGCGCGCGGCGGATCGGCGGCTACGCGCGCAACGTTCGACTCCGCGAGCCATTGCCCCGCCTGCGGCTCGAACCAGCTCGCATGCCGCGGCTCGAGCGCGATGTCGCCCGCGAAGCGCTCGCGCAGGTCCAGGAGAAAAGGGCGCGCGACGCGCAGGTCGAGCTCGAGGGAAGGCGGCAATTGCACGAGCAGGCACGCGGCCGCCTCACCGAGCGGTGCGATCTGGCCCAGGAACTCCTCGACGAGACCGCGCGTGCCGGCGAGGCGATGCTCATGCGTGATGGCCTTCGGCAGCTTGAGCGAAAAGCGAAAGCCGCGCGGCACGATCTCGCTCCAGCGCTCGAAGGTCGAGCCGCGATGCGGGCGGTGGAAGGTCGAGTTGATCTCCACCGCGGGAAACACCTGCGCGTAGCGCGCGAGGTGCGACTCGCCCGGGGGGAACCGTTCCTGCATCTCGCGCGGCAGGCTCCATCCCGCCGTGCCGACGAGGACCGGAGCCATGACGGCGGCCTCAGCCCCCGTCGGGGATCTGCGGCGAGGAGGGAGGCTGCTCGTTGCGGTCGGGCTTCAGGTACTCGGTCACCTTGACCGCATCGGTCCCTACCGCCTGCACCGCCGCGCGCAGCTTCTCGGGCGTCGTGTCGAGCGCCTTGACCCAGTAGGCCATGTCGTGCGCACCGCCCAGGTCGATCACCCCGCGCGTGTCGAGCTTGCGCGATCCTCCGCCGCTGGGCGGTCCCACGTCATAGTTCGTCGCCATGCCCGTTGGATGAGCGTCGCGGCTCGCGGTTCCGTTCGGACCATGCGCCGGAACGATGAACGCGCACGCGATAACAAACTGTCACGGAGTCCACGAGGAGGATTGCCATGGCAGGCAAATCGGTGAAGGACAAGAGCAAGTACAAGGCGCTCAAGAAGAAGGGCATGTCGAAGACGCGCGCGGCGAAGATCGCGAACTCGGGCAAGGCCGGCAGCCGCAAGGGCGGCAAGCACAGCCATCGCTCGAAGCGCTAAAGGTGCCCGGTCTTCACGTAAAGCACGCACCCCGCGTGGGTGAGCGGCGCGTGGGCTGATCCGGGCGGATTGCGGATCCACGTGCCGGCGGGGTAAGCGCCCTCCTCGTCCTCGAACGAACCTTCGAGGACGAGGATCTCTTCGCCGCCCGGATGCGGGTGCGAAGGGCGATGGGTGCCCTCCGCCCATCGCTCGAGGACGATGCGTTCGCTTCCATGGGCGTGAAGGGGAAGGATCGCCACGCCCACCTCGCCCGCGTCCCATGGCACCGTCCGCGTGTCGATGACGACGTGCGTGCGGTCGCCGGGATCGAACTGCCAGAGCTTCACGAAGATCGTGCAGCCGGTGCCGGTGAAGGGCGCATGCTTCGACGCGATCGGATTGCGCACGTAGAAGCCCGTGGGATATCGCCCCGACTCGTCGGCGAACTCGCCCTCGAGCACGAGGAATTCCTCGCCGCCCCCGTGCACGTGCGGCGGGAAATGCGAACGCGGCGCGTAGCGCACCAGGCTCGTCGCGCGCGCGACCTCGTCGCCGACCCGGTCGAGCATCATGCGCTCCACACCCGGGATGGGTGATGGCACCCACGCCGCATCGCCGGGCCGCACGACGGCACGCTCGCTGAAATCGGCACGAAGTCGCATGCGCCGATGGTGCGCCCGCTAGCGCCGGGCGTCGAGGAGCACGGAGAGGTCGAGCCGTTCGCGCTCCGCGGGCGGGCACCAGTAGTAGCCGCCGGTCACGGGGCGCGAGAATTCGAAGAGGCCATCGACGATCCCGTCCTCGAGCCCCAGCATGCGCCGCATCATGCGCTCGAAGCGATCGAGCGACGCCACGAAGGCCACGAACTCGAGGCCTTCCGTGTCCGCGCCGGCCCAGGGCATCGAGCGCCGGATCATGAACGCGGGCGGATCGAAGCTCTCCTGCGCGGTGCGCTTCACGTGCGCCGATGCCGGGGCATCGTCGAGCTCCTCGTTGTCGGTGGCCGCGCGCCCGATGACGTGGTCCCGATGGGACTCGGGGAAGGACTCGAAGCGCGCGAGGTCGCGCCCGCCGTGGTACGTGAAGGTGTCGAGCACGTCCGAGACCGCGAAGGCCTCGGCGAGCGCCATGCGCATGTTCCGGGCGGCATCGAATACGATGCCCCGATCCGGCCCGGAAATCCGCATCCAGAGCGCCTCCTGCGTCGACGGCACGACGCAGCCCGGCCCGGCGAGCGCGGGAAAGGCCGCGAGCTCCTCCACGTCCGCGCCGAGCGCGAGCGCCACCGGCGCACCGATCGCCGCCACGCCGCACTCGGAGCGATGGGCTCGAGGATGCCGGGCTGGGCGCGATCGTGCATGCGGGATAGGTTACCTTACGGATCTTTGTCCCGAGGAATACGACCCGATGTGGACTTCGGATTTTCCGGTCACGAAGAAATGGCCCGCGCAGCATCCCGAGCGCATCCAGCTCTACTCGCTGCCGACGCCCAACGGCGTGAAGGTCTCGATCGCGCTCGAGGAACTGGGACTGGCGTACGAGCCGCACCTGGTGAGCTTCGACAAGAACGACCAGCTCTCGCCGGAGTTCCTCTCGCTCAATCCCAACAACAAGATCCCCGCGATCATCGATCCGCAGGGCCCGGGCGGAAAGCCGCTGCCGCTCTTCGAGTCGGGCGCGATCCTCGTCTACCTCGCGGACAAGGCCGGGCGCCTCATGCCCGGCGACGCGGCCGGCCGCTACCACGCGCTGCAGTGGCTCATGTTCCAGATGGGCGGCGTGGGCCCGATGTTCGGGCAGGTCGGCTTCTTCCACAAGTTCGCGGGCAAGGACTTCGAGGACAAGCGCCCGCGCGACCGCTACGTCGCCGAAGCGAAGCGCCTGCTGCAGGTGCTCGACCGCCAGCTCGATGGGCGCACGTGGATCGTGGACGGCGAGTACAGCATCGCGGACATCGCCACCTTCCCGTGGGTGCGCAACCTCGTGGGCTTCTATGGCGCGGGCGGCCTCGTCGAGTTCGATCGCTTCGCGAACGTGAAACGTGCGCTGGCGGCGTTCGTGGAGCGGCCCGCGGTGAAGCGGGGGCTGGAAATTCCAAAACGGGGCTGAGGGTCACCCCGCGAAGACGGGGGCCCGATTCCCCATTGCGATCCTCGCCTACCCGGGGATGACAGCTTCGTGTTTCCCGTCGATCCACGTCGCGCGCACGTTCATGCCGTCGTCCGCGGCCACGAGGTTCGCGCGGTAGCCGGGCGCGATGCGGCCCAGCTCGCGCTCGAGCCTCAGGAAGCGCGCGGGGTGCGCGCTCGCCATGCGCACGGCGGTCTCGACGGGCACGTCGAGCAGCGCCGTGGCGTTTCGCACCGCGGTCGCCATGTCGATGGCGGAGCCGGCGAGCGTGCCGCTCTCGTCGATGCACACGCCGTCGCGCACCTCGATGCGCCGGCCCTGCAGCATGAAATGTCCTTGCGCGGAGCCCACGCTCGGCATGGCGTCGGTCACCAGCATGAAGCGGTCGATCGCCTTCGCCGCGAGCGCGATGCGCAGCACGGCCGGGTGGACGTGGCGCCCGTCGACGATGAGCCCGCAGAAGCAATCGGGATCGTAGAGGGCGGCGCCGACGGTGCCGGGCTCGCGGTTCGTCATCGGCGACATCGCGTTGAAGAGGTGCGTGACACCGGACACGCCCATGTGGAACGCGTTGAGCGCCTGGTCGAAGCTCGCATCGGTGTGCCCGGCGCAGATCACCACGCCGGATGCGGCGAGCTGGCGGATGGTGCCGGGCGTCGCCATCTCGGGCGCGAGCGTGACGAGGGTGCGGCCCACGCCGAGCGACGCGAGCAGCGCCACGCCGCGCTCGTCCAGGTCGCGGAACTTCGCGGCGTCGTGCGCGCCCTTGCGCGCCGCATTGATGTAGGGACCCTCGATGTGCACGCCGACCACGCCCGGCACGCGCCGCCCGATCGCCTCGCGCACGGCGTCGATCGCGCGGCGGATCACCGAGAGGTCGTCGCTGATGAGCGTGGGCAGGAAGGCCGTCGTGCCGAAGCGCCGGTGCGCGCGCCCGATCGCCTCGATCGTCGCGACACTCGGGTCGTCGTTGAAGAGCACGCCGCCGCCGCCGTTCACCTGGCAGTCGATGAATCCGGGCAGCAACATCGCGCCGCCAAGGTCGTTGCGACGCGCGCGGCCGACGCGCCCGTCGTTCATGCCGACCACGCCCGCGATGCGATCGCCGTCGAGCAGCACGGCGCGCCCCTCGACGAAGCCGTCTTCGAGCAGCACGCGAGCGTTGACGAGCGCCTCGAGGCTCATAGCGTGCGCGTCACCTTGTGCAGGTGCGGCGGGTGGTCCGGATCGTAGCCGCGCGCGACCGCGAGCGAGTTGGCGAGGCGATAGAACGATTGTCCGAGCAGGATGGGCTGCACGGCGGGATGCGCGGCGAGCGCGGGCAGCTCCAGCGCCCCGGTCACCTTCACACCGGCGCAGAGCACGCGCGCGCCGCGCGCCGCGAGCTCGCGCGCCATCGCTTCCACGCCCGCTCGCGTCTCGTCGTCCTGCGCGAGCACCAGCACGGGAAAGCCTGCCCGCAGCAGCGCCTCGGGACCGTGGCGCACCTCGGCCGCGCTGAAGCTCTCGGCGTGCAGGCCGCACGCCTCCTTGCACTTGAGCGCCGCTTCCTGCGCGACGCCGAGGCCGACCCCGCGCGCGATCACGTAGAGATGGCTCGCATCGCGCAGCGGCTCGACGCCCGGCTCCCACGAAAGCCGCCACGCCTGCTCGAGCTGCGTGGGCAGCGAGCGCACCGCGCCGAGCAGCGCCTCGTCGCCAGCCCACTCGGCGACCAGGTGCGCGAGGGCGGCGAGCGAGGCGATGTAGCTCTTCGTCGCCGCGACGCTCTCCTCGCGTCCCGCGCAAAGCGGCAGGCAGTGGTGCGCCGCGGCCGCGAGCGGCGAATCCTCGTCGTTCACCAGCGCCACGATGCGCGCCCCGCTCTCCCGCGCGGCCTCGACCGCCGCGAGGATGTCGGGACCGGCCCCCGACTGCGAGATCGCGATGAACAGGCAGTCGCGCAGGTCCTGCTGCGCGCGATAGACCGAGGCGACGGAGGGCGCGGCCGAGGCGGTGAGCACGCCGAGTCGCGTCTCGACCAGGTACCTGCCATAGGTGGCGGCGTGATCGGAGCTTCCCCGAGCGCATGTGACCACCGCCCGGGGAGCCAGCCGCCGGAGCGCGGCTCCCAGGTCCCGCATCGCCTCGCCGTTGCGCTCGATCTGCGCGCGCACCGCCCCGGCGGCCTCGGCCGCCTCGCGGTACATGAGGGTCGTCGCGGGATCGCGCTCAATCACCGGAGCTGAGCTCGGCCACGAAATCGTAGGTGTCTCCCCGGTAATAGGACTGGCAATACTCGACCGCGCTGCCGTCGCGCAGGAAGCCCACGCGCTCCACGAGCAGGCCGGCATCGCCTTCCTGTGCGTGCAACAGCTTTGCCTGCTCCGCGTTGAGCAGCAGCGCGCGCAGCCGCTGCAGCGCCCGCACCGGGCGATTGCCGGCACGCTCGAGCGCCTCGTAGAGCGAATTCCCCACGTCCTGCAGCGAGCCGAGCGCCGTGCCGACGACGGTGGCGAACTCGAGGCACATCGGCGTCTCGTCGGCGAAGCGCAGCCGGTGGAAGCGGTAGACGGGCGTGCCGGGGCCGAGGCGCAGCGTGAGCGCCTCCTCGGGCGTGACCGCTCCCTGCGCGCGATTGAGCCACACGCTGCGCGGCTTGAGCCCGCGCGAGCGCATGTCCTCGGAGAACGACGTGAGCTTCGCGAAATTCTTCTCGATGCGCGAGGCCACGAAGTTGCCCGAGCCCTGGCGCCGCACGAGGAGGCCTTCCTCGACCAGGCCATCGAGCGCCTTGCGCACCGTGATGCGCGAGACGCGCAGGTCGGAGGCGATGTCGCGCTCCGGGGGCAGCGCGTCGTTCGGCGCGAGGACGCGGCGCTCGATCGCCTCGCGCAAGGCGCGCTGCAGCTGCTGGTACAGCGGCTGGCTGTCGTCGGGATCGAGGCGATGCAGGAGCTTCGAGAGCGTCGTCATGGAATTGATACTACCACTCGCATACCAATTTGCAACCAGTTGACAAAGTGGTCCTGTATTGGTTTACATTGGTCCTGCACTGGCATCATCGCTTCCACTACCCAGGAGGGGACAAGAATGAAGATGAAGCAAAAGCCCGTCGCCGCCGCCGTCTCGCTCGCCCTGGCGGGCGTGGTGCCGGCGTACGCCCAGCAGGCCGCCACGCCCGAGACGAAGGAGACCGTGACCGTCACGGGCATCCGCGCCTCGATCGAGAAATCCCTCGACACCAAGAAGAACGCCGACACCGTCACCGAAGTCGTCACCGCAGAGGATATCGGCAAGCTTCCCGACAAGAACATCGCCGACGCGGTCCAGCGCCTGCCGGGGGTCACCACGAGCTCGTCGGCGGGCGGCGAAGGCGGCTTCGACGAGAACGACCGCGTGAGCCTGCGCGGCACCAACCCCAGCCTCACGCAGACGCTGGTCAACGGCCACATGGTGTCGTCCGGCGACTGGTTCGTGCTCGACCAGGTGCAGCTCGTCGGCCGCAGCGTGAGCTTCACCCTCCTGCCCTCCGAGCTCGTGAGCCAGGTGATCGTGCGCAAGAGCCAGACCGCGGACATGGTCGAGGGCGGCGTCGCCGGCGCCGTGGACATCATCACCCGCAAGCCCCTGCAGTTCGCGAAGCCGGTGACCGTGAGCGGCTCGTTCGGCGCGGTCTACACCGACCTGCCCAAGAAGACCGACCCCCAGGCGAGCGTGCTCATCAACTGGAAGAACGACGCCAACAATTTCGGCGTGATGCTCCAGGGCTTCTGGGAAGAGCGCCACCTGCGCCGCGACGGCCAGGAGACGCTCGGCTACGGCACCATCTCGCCCACCAGCGCGCTCGCCCAGGCGCGCCCGGACCTCGCGAACGTGGCCTATCCCACGCTCATCGGCTCCTCCTTCTTCGAGCAGGAACGCAAGCGCAAGGGCGGGCTCCTCGGCATCGAGGTGCGGCCGGTCAACGAGCTCTCCCTCGGCTTCGAGACCTTCAGCTCGCGCCTCGAGGCGACCAACTACAACCGCAACTGGATGATGTGGGGCTCGAAGATCATCGGGACCGACAATCGCATCCCCAACAGCTACACCGTCAACAACGGCACGCTCACGCAGGCGACCTGGAACAACGCGGGCACCGCCGCGAGCCCTGCGCAATACGCGATCGTCGACCAGATCTACCGTCCCGACGCGCACGCCGAGAGCACGTACAGCAACCTCGATGCGACGTGGCACCTGAACGACCGCCTCACGCTCTCGGGCCAGCTAGGCGTCACGCGCGGCAAGGGCGTGACCCCGAAGCAGGACGTCTTCGAGGGCGACGTCTTCAATACCGGAGCCTCGTACAACATGCACGGCATCGGCTCGCCGGTGGACGTCGCCTTCCCCAGCGGCAATCCGTCGGTCTTCACCGGCACGTCCCTCGACTGGATCTTCGGCGCGAGCCCCGCCTCGACCGAGGACAAGGAGCGCTACGGCAAGGCCGACGCGGAGTGGGTCTACGACCGCGGCTACCTGCGCTCCTTCAAGGGCGGCCTGCGCTACGCCGAGCACACGCGCGAGACGCACCAGGTGGCGCAGGGCCCCAACTTCGCGCTGAACCCGTTCGACCCGGCCAATCTCCCCGCGTGGAACGGCGAGACCTATCCCGGCAACTTCGCGAGCGGGCTGGGCGGCAACTTCCCGCGCAACGTGTGGATGCTCTCGCCCTCGGTGCTGGAGCAGTGGGGCGACCGGTATTCGAATCGCGATCCGGTGAGCCGCCAATACTGGCCGGGAGAGTTCGCGCTGAAGGAGAAGGACTCGGCCGCGTACTTCATGGCGAACTTCGAGGGCACGGGCTGGGGCGGGAACGCCGGCCTGCGCTTCGTGAAGACGCGGGAGGAAGTCACCGTGAACGTCGGCGTCGACGGCAACGCGTGCCCGCCGCAGTCGCCCTGCCCCCAGGTCCCCGGCGCCATCACGACCTCGGCCTTCGGGACGTTCTACAAGAACCTGGTCGCGCACGACTACAACGACGTGCTGCCGAGCGCCAACCTGCGCTTCGACCTCGGCCGCAACATGGTCGGGCGCCTCGCCGCCACGCGCACGCTGGCGCGCCCCGACTACAGCGCGCTGGGCGGATCCATCAGCGCGGACGACACCACCCACACCGGCAACGGCGGCAACCCGGACCTGAAGCCCATCAAGTCCAACAACCTCGAGGCCGCGTGGGAATGGTACTTCGCGCCGCGCGCGCTGGTGTCGGCGAACGTGTTCTACATGGACCTGAAGGATTACGTGGCCTTCGGCACGCACCAGCAGACGCTCCTGAACATCCGCACGAACACCTTCGACACGTACACGATCTCCTCCCCCATCAACAGCAACGGCACGGTGAAGGGCCTGGAGCTCGCGTGGTACCAGCCGCTCGGCCTGGGCTTCGGCTTCGAGGCGAACTACACGTACGCGAACGCCAAGGAGGACAAGAACTGCGCCTCGAACGACACCGGCTGCCAGCAGGCGCCGGACGCGCTGCTGGGTGCCTCGAAGAACACGTACAACGTCACCGGCTATTACGAAAACTACGGATTCTCCGCGCGCCTGGCCTATACCTTCCGCTCGGCGTTCTTCGTGGGGCTGGACCGCAGCACGCCGGAGTTCCAGGACGATACCGGCACACTCGCGGCCTCGATCGGCTACCAGATCAACAAGCGGTTCGCCGTGTACTTCGACGCGCTCAACCTCAACAACCCGACCCTCAAGTACTACGCCGCGGATACGAACCAGCCGCGCGCGTTCTACAAGAACGGCCGGCAGTACTACCTCTCGCTCAGGGTCGCGTTGTAGGGCGGGAGCCGATATCCTCCAGGGGGTGAGGCCCCCTTTCACGGGGCGGGCCTTCACGGGGCCCGCCTCCCTTTCTTCCAGCGCATGAGAAGACACGCCGCCGTCGCGATCGCCCTGCTCCAAGCCGCCGCGGGCGCCCACGCCGGCGCGGCGGAGGTCCCACTCGTGCCGAAGCCGGCGTTCGCGGCATGGAAAGCCGGCCACTTCACGCTGTCGCGGCGAACGCCCATCGTGATCCCGGAGGGCGACGCGCCGGCCTCGCGCGCCGCGCCGGTGCTGGTGGACCGGCTCGCGCGAAGCCGCGGGCTGCACCTCGCGATCGAGCCCGGCGAAGCGCGCGATGGCGCGATCGTCTTCGAGCACGACGACGAGGGCAATGACGCGTCGTACGAGCTCGACGTGACACCGCGGCGCATCACG
>Ga0157369_10003395_pt1 | contig 18891 bp, 24 predicted proteins | sample C25metaG_FD_113461 | JGI IMG/M metagenome (GOLD analysis project Ga0157369, IMG submission 113461) | Corn rhizosphere microbial communities from Kellogg Biological Station, Michigan, USA - C2-5 metaG | ecosystem: Host-associated > Plants > Roots > Rhizosphere > Soil | place: USA: Michigan... | reverse complement strand
GTGCACCTGACGCTGCAGACGGTCGCGGCCGTCGGGCCGACCCTCGCCCCGCACCCCGACTGGGTCTCGTACCTCGTCCGCGACGACGGCGGGCACTGGCGGCGAAGCACGATCTTCACGCTCCCGGCCAACGCGGTCGTCCACGTCACCCTCTACAACTTCGACGGCGCGAGCGGCCTCCGGAACCCGCTGCTCGGCCGGCCGACGGGCCTCGTCGGGCAGGAGCTCGTCGACGGGAAGCCGCTCGTCGTGATGCCGCCGGACGAGCCGTCGCACACCTTCGCGGTGCCGGAACTCGGCGTCCTCGTCCCCATTGCACCGGTCGCCGACGACGCGAAGAACGCGTGCGGCTATGCGCCGTGTGCGCTCTCGATGGCGCACCGGACGATGACGTTCACGTTCCGGACGGGGAAGCCGGGGCATTACCGCTGGCAGTGCTTCGTGCCGTGCGCGGCAGGCTTCCTCTACGGGTTCGGGGGGCCGATGCAGACGGTCGGCTACATGGACGGCTTCCTGGACGTGGTCTGAGATGGCGACACCCGCGATCGCCGGCGGTGGGCGGCCGGTCTCGCACGGCAGGCGCTTCCTCCTCCTCTGGCTCGTGGCGTGCGTCGTCGTCACGCCGCTCGTCGCGATCTTCCTCGGCTCGGCGATTCCGCCCGGGAACGGGAGCGAGCAGGCGACCTCGCAGGTCTTCGACAACACCCTGATGCTCGCGTTGCTCACCCCGGCGACGCTGCTCGTCCTGCTCTTCCTCGTATACGTGCTCGTGTCGTTCCGCAGCCGCACCGCGGAGGTCGTGGACGGCCCGCCGATTCGCGGCGACTCGCGCATCCAGCTGTCCTGGATCGTGATCACGTCCGCCACGGTCCTGTTCCTCGCCGGGTTCGGCACCTACGAGCTCGTGCAGTCGGGCGCGGGCGGCGGCCAGGGGCCGGATCCCGCCTTCCAGCCGCCCGGTCATGCGAAAGCGCTCGACGTGCAGGTGATCGCGCAGCAGTGGGAGTTCACCTACCGTTACCCGACCTACGGCGGCGTCGAGGTCCCGCACCTCGTGCTGCCCGCGAACACGCTCGTGCGGCTCGACGTCACCTCGCTCGACGCGATCCACTCGTTCTGGGCGTACCAGCTCGGCGTGAAGGCCGACGCGAATCCCGGCGTCGACAACGTCGCCTACGTGACCACCAAGGGGCCGCTCACGTTCGACATCCACTGCGCCGAGCTCTGCGGGCTCTGGCACGGCTACATGTTCGACACGGGCCAGGTCGTCGACTCGGGGACGTTCGCCGGGTGGATCAAGAAGCAGCGCGCGTACTTCGCTCCCGTCCTCAAGTACCTGCCGCCGTACGCGGAGAGCTATCTACCCGACCCGGCGAAGCGCGCCGGCTGAACGAGAGGAGCTTCGTGAGCGCAGCCGCCGTCGAGATCCGTCCGCCCGCGTGGCGCCGCCTGTTCGGCTTCAACGCGCTCACAGCCGTGCTGCTCGGCGTCGGCGGCTGGTACCTGGGCTGGTTCATCGGGCACCAGATCACCGGGCCGAGCATCGACTACTTCGGAGACATCGACCAGAACGACATCTCGATCTTCCTCGGTTACTTCCTCGGCGTCGGCGGCTTCCTGATCGGGCTCGGCTTCGGGGTCTATCCCTGGGCGCGACTGCGCGGCTATCCGCCGTCGCTCCGCGAGAAAGAGACGCACGGCGTCGGACGCTACTTCGGCCTCTGCACCGACCACAAGGTCGTCGGCATCCAGTACCTCTGCGGCATCGGGCTCTTCTTCTTCATCGGCGGCCTGAACGCGATGTTGATCCGGGCCGAGCTCCTCAGCCCGACGAACCACATCTTCCCGCCGGGGCAGTACCTGACCCTGGTCGGGATGCACGGCACGATGATGATGGGGATGATGACGAGCGGGATCCTCGGCCCGTTCGCGAACTACTTCGTGCCGTTGATGATCGGCGCGCGGCGGATGGCGTTCCCGCGCATCGAGTCGCTCACGTTCTGGCTCCTGATGGCGGCCGGCGCGATCCTCACGACCACGATCTTCTTCGGGGGCTTCCCGACCGGCTGGACCGGCTACGAGCCGCTGAACGACCAGGCGAACGGCGGCATGGACGCCTACATCGTGTTCTTCGCGCTCGTCGGCATCTCGATGTGCCTGCTCGGCCTGAACATGATCGCCACGATCGTGACGATGCGGGCGCCCGGACTGACCTGGTCGCGGCTCCCGATCTTCTGCTGGGGCGTCGTCGCGACGTCGATCCTCAACCTCCTCGCGGCCCCCGTGCTGGTCGCGGTGCTCGCGATGGCGATGCTCGACCGCACCGCGCAGACGGTGTTCTTCAACGCGAGCGGCGGCGGCAGTCCCTACCTGTACCAGAACCTCTTCTGGGTCTTCGGCCACCCGGAGGTCTACATCCTCGCCCTGCCGGGCTTCGCGATCGTGCTCGAGCTGCTGCCCGTGTTCGCGCGAAAGCCGTTGTGGGGCTACCGACTCGCGGTCGCGGGGCTGCTCGGCGTGACGCTGCTGAGCTTCCTCGTGTGGCAGCACCACCTCTTCGTCAGCGGCATCAATGCAGACCTGCGCCCGTTCTACATGCTCTCGACCGAGCTGATCTCGATTCCCACCGGGTTCACGTTCATCTGCGGGCTGATGACGCTCTGGCGCGGACAGATCCGGTTCACCGTGCCGATGCTCTTCTGCCTCGCCTGGTTCTTCAACTTCCTGATCGGCGGCCTCTCGGGAGTGTTCCTGTCCGACGTCCCGAGTGACGTGACGACGCACGGGAGCTTCTTCTCCATGGCGCATTTCCACTACACGATCATGGGCGGCCTCGTCTTCACGTTCTTCGCAGCGATCTACTACTGGATCCCGAAGATGACAGGCTTCCAGCTGAACGAGCTGCTCGGGAAGATCCACTTCTGGGTGATGTTCATCGCGTTCAACTCGACGTTCGCGCCCTTGTTCGCGATCGGGTTCCTTGGACAGCCGCGCCGTGTCGTCAGCTACCCGGCCCACCTCCACTTCCTGAACGAGTGGGTGTCGGTGTCGGCGTTCGTGCTCGGCGCGTCGATGCTCGTCTTCCTCTACAACTTCGTGTACTCGCTCCTCTTCGCGCGCGTGCCCGCACCGGCGAACCCCTGGGGCTCTCTCTCGCTCGAGTGGCAGCTGCCGTCGCCGGTTCCCGTGCACAACTTCGACCGGCTCCCCGTCATCTCGGGTGAGCCGTACGCGTACGGCGAGCAGGGCGGGCCGGTCGCCGCGCCTGCGCCGGCACCGGCGGGAGGGATGTCATGAGCAGCCTCGCCGACCACGGCACCGAATACGGCGTCGTCGAGAGCGAGCCGGCGGAGCTGATGGGGAGGAACCTCAACTCGGCGGCGCACCTCCTCGCGAGCGCGACTGCGTTCTTCTTCCTCGCGTTCGTGTTCGCCTACTTCTACCTCCGCTCGCTGAACAACGACCACCTCTGGAAGCCGAAGCACGTGGAGCCGTCGCTCACGCTCGGGACGCTCGTGATGGCGTTCACCGTCGCGAGCGCCGTGATGGTGCGCCTCGGGCTCAACGACCACCGCTCGAGCCGGCGTGCGCAGTGGCGGCTCAAGGGCGCCGCCGCACTCGCCGCGGGCGTCGTCGCCGTCGTGCTCCAGGTGGTCGAGTGGACGACGGTCGGCTTCGGCCCGGCCGACGGCGGCTATGCAAGCGTCTTCGTCGGCTGGACCGCGTTCAACGTGTTCTTCATCGTGGGCACGCTCGTCTGGCTCGAGAACCTCGTCGCGACGGCGATCCGCTACCGCGAGCTTCCCGGCGGCGCGCCCGCGCCGGGTCATGCGTCCGGCGACCCGGGACGCATGGGCCACGACATCGCCGATCCGCTGTCGCTCGTCCGCCCGGGGCTCGAGGCGCTCTCCTTCTACTGGGCGTTTCTCGCGGGCCTCGGCGTCGTCGCCTGGGTGATTCTCTACCTCGCCTAGCCGTGCCGAGCCTGACAAGCGCTGCAGCCTGGCCGATCGAGCCGCCGCTCGTCGTCGTGCTCGTCGCCGGGGCGCTCTACTGGCTCGGGGGCCGCCGTCGCGTCTCGGGTGGCCGCGGCCACAGGGAGGCGGGACGGACGGCCGCATTCGCCCTCGGCCTTCTGGCGATCGTCGTCGCCCTCGACTCGCCGCTCGACCCGCTCGCCGACACGCTCTTCGCCGCGCACATGGCGCAGCACGTGCTGCTTCTCACCGTCGCCCCGCCGCTCATCGTGCTCGCCGCGCCGTGGACGCGCATCTGGCAGCCGCTGCCGCTCGGCTTCCGGCGTTCCGTCGCGAAGGCGATCGTGCGAAGCCCACGGGCACGGCCCCTGCGTCTCGCAGCCCACGCCCTCTCGCATCCGCTCTGCGCGTGGACGCTCTTCAACGTGAGCATGGTGGTCTGGCACGTGCCGGCCCTCTACGACCTGACGTTGCGAAGCCGGCCGGTGCACGAGCTCGAGCATGGGCTCTTCTTCGGCACCGGGCTCCTCTTCTGGGGCGCGGTCTTCGACTCGCCTCCGTTCCGCTCCGGGCTGACGTGGCTACGGCGAGTCGCGTACGTCACCACGGGGATGCTGGTCGGCTGGGCTCTCGCCGTCGTGCTCGCGTTCGCGACGTCGCCGCTCTACCCGGCGTACGCGTCGCTGGCGCACCGCCCCGGCGGCCTTTCCGCCCTCGCCGACCAGCAGATCGCGGCGGGCGTGATGTGGGTGCCGGGATCGCTCGCGTACACGATCGCCGTCGTCGTCTTCTTCTATCGCTTCCTCGAGCCGGAGTCGGCAGGCCGCCGCCTCGGCCTCGCTGGCGGCCGCTGAGAGGAGTCACATGCAACCGATCGTCGCTTCGCATTTTCTCGCCGGCTCCATTCTCACCCTCGTGCTTCCCGTCGGACTGCTCGTCGTGGTCGGGATCTACTGGGCGCTTCTGCTCCGCCGCCGCTCGGCGGGCGCGCGCTCCGGAAAGGTCGAGTGAGCGAGCACAGCCTCCCGGCTCCCGCGCGCAGGCGCATCCCCGCCGGCCTCGCTGCCGGCATCCTCCTCTGCGCGGCCGTGCTCGGCGTCACGGGCGGGCTGCTCCTTCGCGACCTGCGCGGGAGCACGGGCGCGACGGCCGTCCCGGCGCTGCCGAGCTTCCACGGCCAGGCTGTCTGGAAGGCCGGTGAGCGGCCGGCACCGGGCTTCTCGCTTCGCGACCAGTCCGGTGCGCTCGTCTCGCTCGCCTCGCTCCGCGGCCGCCCCGTGCTCCTGACGTTCCTCGACTCGCAGTGCAAGGCCTCCTGCCCGATCGAAGGGCGGCAGCTCGGATCGATCATGCGCCGCCTGCCCGTCTCGCAGCGGCCCGCGCTCGTCGTCGTCAGTGTCGACCGCACCGGTGACACGCCGTCGGGAATCCGGCGTGCGCTCGCGAAGTGGGGGCTGCGCGGCCCGTGGACCACGCACTGGCTGAACGCGCCGACGCGGGCCGGTCTCGCCGCCGTGTGGCACGCCTACGGCGTGACGGTCGAGCCGGCGTCGAACGACATCGTGCACAGCCTCGCGCTCTATCTGATCGACCGCCGCGGGGACGAGCGGACGGCGTATCTGTTCCCCTTCCTGCCCTCCTTCGTCCAGCGCGACCTGGCTCGGCTCGCCGGCGGCCACGCGTGAGAACGGCGGCGCGGCCGGGGATCGCTCTTCGCCTGACGGCGCTCGCAGCCGCGGCCTCGTCCCTCGTCGCCGTCGTCAGCGGCGCGACGGGCTGGACGTCGGCACACCGTGTCGTCGCTGCGCTCGCGCTTCCGCCACTCCTCGCCGTCGTCGCCGCGTCGGTCGTCGCGCACAGGCGGCTCCTCGCTCCGTCGCTCGCCGCGCTCGCGCTCTTCGGCGCCGCAGCCGCGATAACGGCACCGGGCCTCCATCTGGCCTCGGCGGCTCTCGCACTCGCGGGTGCCTGCGCACTCGCCGCCTCATGCCTGCGCGGCGATGCGGTCGAGCGTGGGCGGCTCCGCGACTACCTGACGCTCACGAAACCGAGGATCATGAGCCTGCTGCTCGTCACCGGCGCGTGCGGCATGGTGGTCGGTGCGCGCGGCTGGCCCGGGACGGCGCGGTTCGCGGTGACGATGATCGGTCTCGCACTTGCCTGCGGCGGTGCGAGCGCGCTCAATCACGTCCTCGACCGCGACATCGACCGCCTGATGGGCTCGCGCACGGCGGGGCGCCCGGTCGCAGCCGGGCGGCTCGCGCCCTCGCTTGCCCTCGAGTTCGGGCTGGCTCTCTCGGCCTGCTCGTTCACGCTGCTTGCCTCGACCGTCAACCTCCTCACGGCCGCGCTCGCGCTCGCCGGCAATCTGTTCTACGTCGTCGTGTACACCGGCTACCTGAAGCGCCGTGGGCCCCAGAACATCGTGCTCGGCGGCGCCGCCGGGGCGGTCCCCCCGCTCGTCGGGTTCGCAGCTGCGACGGGGAACCTCGCGCTGCCGGCGTTGTGGCTCTTCCTGATCGTGTTCCTGTGGACGCCACCGCACTTCTGGGCGCTCGCCCTGCTGCTGCGCGAGCACTATGCGGCCGCGAAGGTGCCGATGCTTCCGGTCGTGCGCGGCGAGCGTGCGACCGTACGTCGAATCGTCGTCTACACCGTGGCGCTCGTGTGCTTCACGGTCGTGCCGTTCGCGCTCGGCGCGTTCGGGCTCGTGTATCTGGTGTGCGCTCTCGTGCTCGGTGCTCTGTTCCTCGTGCTGGCCCTGCGCCTCGGGCGCGGCGACGACGACCGCCGCCGGGCGGCGCTCGCGTTTCACTATTCGCTCCTCTATCTCGCGCTGCTCTTCGTCGGCGCCGCCGTCGACGCGGCGCTGTAGCGGCAGGCGGAGCTACGGCCCCGGGCGAACGCTGATCGCGGGCGTTCCGCCGCGGACGATCTCGAGCACGTCGAACATCCTCGCCTGCTCGTGCCCCGCGACGAGACAGGCGATCCGGAACGTGCCCGTGCGACTCGCGGTGAAGGAGAAGGTCGCCTTCGCTCCCGGCGAGAGCCCGGTCAGGGGCTGCGGGGAGGACGCGCCTCGGAACGCCGGCGCGAGGCTGAGCGAGCCGCGCACGATCGCGCACGAGTGGCGGAGCCCCCCTCGGTTCTCGCAGTCGACGACGACCCGCCAGCCGAGCGGAACCCGGACGTCGAGCTCGCCGCGGCCGTAACCGTCGAAGTTGAAACCGCCGTTCGCGCTGCCGAGACCTGCGAGAAGCGTCAGGTGGACGGCGCGGTGGGCGCGCGACCAGCTGAGGAACTGCGCCGGCTGCGGTCGTGCGCCGAGCGCCGGCGCCGTGACCGCGAGAGCTGCCGCGAAGACCACAAGCCCACGCACCGCACTCGACTGTAGCGACCCCGAAGGCGCTACGAGGAGAGCGGCGGCAAGGCGGGCGCCTGCTCGAGTGGCCGCACCGCGACCTGAGCAGCGGAAGCGGTCACCGAAACAGGAGCCGGGGGAGGAAGAGGCGGAGGCGGCGGGGGCGGCGCGAGCGACACGGGCGCCGGCGCAACCAGGGGCGGAGCCGTCGGCTGCAGCACCGGAGGCGCGGGCGCAGGAACGAACATCGGCTCCGGTGGTGTCGAGTTCGTGAACGGCGGCACGGACGCAGGCGTGGCAACCGCGGCGGGCTGAGCGACGAGCTGGAAGAGCCGTTCCTCGACCTGAAGCTGGCGGAGTGCGAGCTGCGCCTGGAAGCGAAGTCCGGCGGCGCGCTTCTCACCGAGCGACCGGCCGGCGATGCCGCCGGAGACGGCCCCGAGCAGTACGGCGAAGTAGTTGACGCCGCCCGCGATCAGGCTGTGCGAGAGATGGCCCGGAACCGCGCCGAGCGCGGCGCCCCCAGCCACCCCGACGAGCCCGAAGCTGACGAGGGCAGAGGACGCCCTGCTGGAGAGATGGGCTGCGTACTGCTCGACGATTGCCGCATTCGACTCGGTCATTCTCCCTTCTCATCGGCGGCGCGGCAGCCGGTCTTGAGCGGAACCGCGGCACTCTTAACGTGGTCTTCACCGGTTCTCACCCGGCTCCTAAGGATCCCCGGCACAGTGGGCAGATCAAGCCGACCGAGAATCCGAGAATTCAGGAGAGACCGTGACCAGAAAGAGCCTCCGCCGGACCGCGCCGATCGCCGCCGCACTCGCCCTTGGCGGGGGCGCCGGCGCAGCGATCTATGCCGCATCGTCGGGATCGGGCAGCGGCCAGAGCACCGTCGTCGCCTCGGTGCCGGCCCAACCGGCCTCGACCCGCGCCACGACGACCACGCTGACGCAGCTGTACAAGAACGCAGCCCCCGGGGTCGTCGACATCACCGTGGCGTCCTCGGATTCGTCGAGCTTCGGGCAGGGCGGGCAGAGCCAGGCCGAAGGATCCGGCTTCGTGATCGACACGAACGGCGACATCGTCACGAACCAGCACGTCGTCGCCGGGGCGACCTCGATCAAGGTTCGCTTCCAGGACGGAACGGTGGAGAAGGCGACCCTCGTCGGCACCGATCCCTCCACCGACGTCGCGGTGATCAAGGTGTCGGGTGACTCGTCGCTCCTGCACCCCCTGACCTTCGGGGATTCGTCCTCGCTTCAGGTCGGCGACGAGGTCGCCGCGATCGGCAGCCCGTTCGGCCTGCCGGAGAGCATGACGCGCGGGATCGTCAGCGCCCTCAACCGGACGATCACCGCCCCGAACAAGTTCTCCATCTCCGGCTCGATCCAGACGGACGCCGCGATCAACCACGGCAACTCCGGCGGCCCGCTGCTGAACATGAGCGGCCAGGTGATCGGCGTCAACGCGCAGATCGAGAGCGACTCCGGCGGCAACGACGGCGTCGGCTTCTCGATTCCCTCGGACGCCGTGAAGAGCGTCGCGAACACGCTGATCGCGGGCCAGGCCGTGCAGCACGCCTACCTCGGCGTCCAGATCGGCGACTCCCCGTCCGGCACCGGTGCGGTGGTGAGCACGGTGAAGGCGGACACGCCGGCGTCGAAGGCGGGCCTCAAGGCCGGCGACGTCATCACGGCGATCGACGGCGACCCCGTCGCGAACGCCGACGACCTGACGGCGAAGATCAACGCGCACAAGCCGAGCCAGAAGGTCACGCTCTCCGTCGAACGCGGCGGCAAGTCGCTGAGCATCGACGTGACGCTCGGGGTCCGGCCCTCCTAGAACGTCGCTGAACTCCGCCGGCCGGCGTCAGTCGGTCGGCGGAGCCCAGCGCGGATAGTGCCGTCGCGCCCAGTCTTCGCGGACCGTGCCGCGCGTCATGCCCCGCAGCGAATGCCGTGTCGCCGGATGGATGAGGGCGAGATAGAGATGCCCGACGAAGAGCACGAGCGCCGCGTACATGAGCCCGTCGTGCAGCACGACCGTGCTCGCGAAACGGAAGCGCGTGTCGCGCTCGCCGAAGAAGAGCAGGAGGCCCGACGCGAGGAAGAGCACCGTGAACGCTGCGGTGAGCACCGCATTCACCTTCTGCCCGACGTTCAGACGGCTCGGCCTGAGGGTCTCGACCTCGCGGGCCGTGCGCAGCAGGCCGCGCCGGTCGCCGAGGACCGCGACGAGCGCGAGCGCCGAGATCCACCCCACGCCGCCCCAGAAGTGGACGTCCTTGATCAGCGGCCTGCGACCGACGAGCACCGAAAGCCGCGGCAGGTAGAGGATGAGCCCGGTCGCGAGCAGAAGCAGGAAGCCCGTCGCGTTCACCCAGTGCAACGTCCGCTCGGTGCGCGAGAACCGCCGGACGAACCTCACGTCACGATCCGTACCCGTTCGAGCGCCCGACCCACGCGTCGCGGTCGTAGCCGAGCTCCTCCCAGTAACCCGGTTCTGCCTGCGGGACGAGGTTGACCTCCCGGAGCCACTTGACGTTCTTGTAGCCGTACATCTCCGGGATCACGAGCCGGAGCGGCGCGCCGTGCTCCCGCGGGAGCGGCTTCCCGTCCATCTCGTAGGCGAGCATCACGTCCGGGATCCGCCCCTGCTCGAGCGTCAGATAGTCGACGTACGGGACCTCGGCGGAGACGAACTGGAGCCCGTGCGCGCCGGACTGCAGCTTGGCCTCGCCGAAGATGTCGGCAAGGCGGACACCCGTCCACTTGACGTTCTTCACGGACCAGCCGGTGACGCAGTGGAAGTCGGAAACCTGACTCGCACGCGGCAGCGCGCGAAGCTCGTCGTAGGAGAGTGAGAGCTTCCGGTCGACGAGCCCGCCGACCTCGAGTCGCCACGTCGCCGGGTCGAACGTCGGCATCGATCCAGAGACGGTGTAGATGCGCCAGCCCTGCGGGACCAGCGGCACGAACGACTCCGCCGGCCCGAGCGCGGCCGATACCTTGGTCCACACGGGCTTGCCCCATGCGAGCGAGGTCAGCCCGCCGGCGACCGTGGCGAGGAAGAGACCGCGGCCGTAGCGCTTCGGCGCCGGTGCGTCCACGTCTGTCATTCGCACGGCGGCCCGGATCGGTTCATCCGGATAGTGTCGCTCACGTGGCCGCTTCCCGGCGATTCACGCTGATCGCCGCGATTCTCGGCTCGTCCATCGCGTTCATCGACGGGACAGTCATCAACGTGGCCCTGCCCTCGATCCAGCGGGATCTGGGCGGTGGCCTGACCGCACAGCAGTGGGTCGTGGACGCATACCTCCTGACCCTTGGCTCGCTGATCCTCGTCGGAGGCTCGCTGGCGGACATCTTCGGCGAGGTGCGGATGTTCGCGCTCGGCGTCGCAGCCTTCGGCATGGCGTCTGCGCTCTGCGCACTCGCCCCGACCGCCAACGCGCTGATCGTCTTCCGCGGGTTGCAAGGCGTCGCAGGCGCTCTTCTCACCCCGGCATCGCTCGCCGTGATCACGTTCACGTTCACCGGCAAGGAGCGGGGCGCCGCAATCGGCACGTGGACCGCGTGGACCGGCGTCTCCACCGTGGTCGGGCCCCTGCTCGGAGGCTGGCTGATCGGCATCTCGAGCTGGCGCGTGATCTTCCTGCTGAACGTCCCGATCGCGGTCGTCACGATCGCGATCGCGCTCCGGCTGATCGAGCCGCGCGAGACGCGCCGGGCGCGAGCCCGGGTCGACCTCGTCGGCGCACTCCTCTGCGTGGCCGGGCTCGGCGCGCTCGTCTTCGGCTTCATCGAGCAGCCGCGTCGCGGCTGGGGCAGCCCCACGATCGCAGGCACGATCGCCGGCGGCACGGCCTGCCTCGTCATATTCGTGATCTGGGAGATGCGCGAGCCGGCCCCGATGCTCCCGCTCCGCCTCTTCCGTCCGCGCAACTTCAGCGTCGCGAACGCCGAGACGTTCGCGGTGTACGGCGGCTTGTCCACGTGGTCGTTCTTCCTGACGATCTTCCTCCAGCAGCTCGCAGGCTACTCACCGTTCCGCTCCGGGCTTGCGACGCTGCCTGTGACGATCGCCTTCGTCTCGCTCTCACGCTTCGCGGGCCAGTGGTCGATGCGGGTCGGCCCGCGCTTCTTCATGGCCGCGGGCCCGCTCGTCGCAGGAGCGTCGACACTCGCGCTGGCGCGCCTGCCGGCGCAGTTCGACTACTGGACGGAGCTCCTGCCTTCGCTGGCGGGATTCGCGGTCGGCCTCGCGCTCACGGTCGCGCCGCTCACGACGACGGTGCTCTCCGACGCCGGGCCCGGTGACGCAGGCGTCGCGTCCGGCGTCAACAACGCCGTCGCGAGAGTCGCCGGCCTCGTGGCGATCGCGGTCGTCGGGCTCGTGGTCGCGAACGGCGTGTACGGTCTGAACGCGCACGGCTTCCACGAGTCGATGCTGATCACCGCAGTGCTCGTGATGGCCGGCGGCGCGATCGGCGCCGTCGGAATACGCAACCCCGGCTAGCGACCGTTCGTCGAGAAGTGCTGGTAGTCCGCGAAGCGTGCACCCCAGCCCCAGCCGACGCTCGCGAACGCGCGCACGAGCACGCCGCCCTCGAACGCCATCCCCGGCCGGACGTCGGCGCGATTCCGGTAGGCCTTGCCCGCCGGCGGAATCACGCGTGCGCCTTCGAAGTACGGGTTCTCGACGTCGTTGACGTCGACCGCCTCGCCGTAGGCGTGCATCGACCAGGACGTCGCGCCGCCTCCGACCGCGCGGCGGCAATTGAACGCCGACGTGTTGTCGGCGGCAGCCGAGCGGTCGTCCGACCCGTGGAACGCGTCGACCGGCCTCATCCTCCGGATCGGAAACCGCGCCCGATAGAGCGTGCGGAAGACGGACACGACGTCGCGCACGACGTGCGCGTTGACGACGAGCTGCCCGGTATGCGCCACTCCGTCGAAGCCCACGTAGCGCAAGCGCACGCGCCGGAGTTCCGAGGGCATGACCGGGCAGCCGCGATGCCAGGAGTACGGCAGGTCGGCCGCCGTGACGCGCTCCACGCGCGATTCGAACGGCGGCGGCATGGCGGGGACCGCAACCATACGGAGGTGAGCGTAGCCGCCCTCCTCACCGCGGGGACCCTCGCCTGCCACGGATTCGCCGCGACGCAGGGCGCGACGCAGCTCGTCACCGTCGACTCGCCGGGAGGCCCGACCGCGACCGTCAGCCTGTGGCAGCGCGGCGGCCGTTGCTGGCGCCGCGCTGCCGGGCCGTGGGCTGCGCAGCTCGGCAGGAGCGGTCTCTCGTCCCACAAGCGGGAAGGGGACGGCTCGACGCCGACCGGGACCTACGCATTCGGCGAGACGATGTACGGGATCGCGCCGAACCCGGGCGTGCGGTTCCGCTACCGCCGGCTTCGATGCGGCGACTGGTGGGACGAGGATCCGAGCTCGAAGACCTACAACACGTTCAGGCACGTCGCGTGCGGCGCGGACCCGCCGTTCGGGGGCGCGAGCGAGGCGCTCTGGCGCGTCACTCCTCAGTACCGCTACTTCGCGGTGATCGAGTACAACATCCGGCCCGTCGTGGCGGGGCGTGGCTCGGCGATCTTCCTCCACGTCGCGGCCGGCTCGACCGCAGGCTGCGTCAGCCTTCCGGAAGGCCGGCTCGTGCGCCTGCTGCGCTGGCTCCGGCCGGCGGCGCACCCGCGGATCGCAATCACCCATACCTAGGCATCTCCTAGGTATGATCGCCTCGTGGCCAAGGACGCCTACACCGCCCGCGAGGCCGCACAGGCGCTCGGGATCAGTCTCGACACGCTGCGGCGCTGGGACCGGGACGGCCGGATCCGCACGCGCCGCGACAGCGCGAACCGGCGCGTGATCAGCAGGAAAGAGGTCGAGCGGCTCCGCGGCGACGACGGCAACCAGCGCGGCAGCGCGCGCAACCGGCTTCCCGGCACGGTACGCGAGGTCAGGGTCGACGGTCTGCTCGCGCAGGTGGAGATCATCGTGACCGATCCGGTGCGGGTGGTTGCGATCGTGACCCGGGACGCGGTCGAAGAGCTCGGTCTGAAGCCCGGCTCTCCGGCGACGGCGATCGTCAAGGCAACCTCGGTGATGGTCGAGCGATGATCAAGACCGCGGCACTTACGGTCTTCGCGGCCGCCTCGCTGACGAACACCTTCCCGAAGATCGACTCCCACGAGCGGTACTCGTTCAACGGCTCGAACGCCCTCGCCGCGCAGATCCGGCAAGGAGCCCCCGCGGACGTCTTCGCGTCGGCGAACACCTCGATTCCGCAGCAGCTCTACGCCGAGGGCCTCGTCGAGAAGCCTGTGGTCTTCACGCGCAATGCACTGATCCTCGTCGTCCCGAAGTCGAACCCGGCGAACATCCACTCCGTCTACGACCTGCAGCGCCCGGGCGTCAAGCTCGTCGTCGCCGCCCCGGGGGTACCGGTCGGCGACTACACGCGAATCGTGCTGCACAATCTCGGCCTCGACGACGTGCTCTCGAACGTGGCGAGCAACGAGACCGACGTGCGCGAGGTGCTCGCGAAGGTTGCGCTCGGCGAAGCGGACGCCGGCTTCGTCTACACGACGGACGCGCGGACGGTGCGGGGGAAGGTCGCGACGATCGGCATCCGCTGGAGCGCGCAGCCGATCGTCAAGTACGCGGTCGCGGTCGTGAAGTCGAGCGTGCACAAGGTCGCCGCGCGGGCATTCGTGCAGCGGCTGCTGGGCAAGACGGCACAGAGGAAGCTGCTCGCAGACGGCTTCCTGCCGCGGAAGTAGATGCGGCGCCTGCCGGCAGCGGCGTTCGTCTTCCTCTCGACCTTCGTGGCGCTCGCATTTCTCGCGCTGCCCGTCGTGGCGATCTTCACGCGGGTGACGCCCGGCCGGCTCGTGGCCCAGCTCGGCAACCCGGTCGTCACCGACGCGCTCCTCGTGAGCCTCAGGACGACGCTCTTTGCGCAGGCGCTCGTCCTTCTCCTCGGCACCCCCACGGCGTACGCGCTCGCGACGCGCCGCTTCCGGGGCCGGTCGCTCCTCGTCACGCTCGTCGAGCTGCCGCTCGTGCTGCCGCCGGCCGTGGCCGGGATCGGGCTCCTCGCGGCGTTCGGTCGCGCGGGCCTGCTCCACACGACGATCCCGTTCACGCAGGCCGCGGTCGTGCTGGCCGTCTCGTTCGTCGCGAGCCCGCTCTACGTCCGCGCCGCGATCGCGGCGTTCGAGGGCATCGACCCCGACGTCGTCGCCGCGTCGCGCACGCTCGGCGCCGGGCCGGTGCGGACGTTCTTCCGCATCGTGCTCCCCCTCGCACGCGGCGGCCTGGGCGCGGGTGCCGCGCTCGCCTTCGCGCGCGGGCTCGGGGAGTTCGGCGCCACGATCATGTTCGCCGGCAGCCTGCGCGGCGTCACGCAGACGCTTCCGCTCGCCGTCTATTCCGAGTTCGACGTCAACTTCGACGTCGCGCTCGCCGTCAGCGCGCTGCTCGTCGTGATCAGCGCGGCCCTCCTCGTCACGCTCAAATGGCTGCCCTCGGCCTCGACTTCACGCTTCCGCTTCGCGACTTCGAGCTGACGCTCGCGCTCGACGTCGAGCGCACGGTGGCGCTCGTCGGGCCCTCCGGTGCGGGCAAGACCTCCGTCCTGCGGGTGATCGCCGGGCTCGCCCGTCCCGTCCGTGGCCGGGTCGTCCTCGGCGACGACGTCTGGCTCGACACGAGCCGCCGGATCTCCCGGCTGCCCGAAGAGCGGCGGGTCGGCCTCGTCTTCCAGGAGTACGCGCTGTTCCCTCATCTGAGCGTGCGACGAAACGTCGCGTACGCCGGACGCGAGCGTGCACCCGAGCTCCTCGAGCGCTTTGCGATCGCGCACCTCGCGGACGCGCGCCCCGCCGATCTCTCCGGCGGCGAGCGCCAGCGCGTCGCCCTCGCCCGCGCGCTCGCGCGCGACCCGGCGGTGCTCCTGCTCGACGAGCCGCTGGCGGCACTCGACGCGCACACGAAGTCGCAGGTGCGCGGGGAGCTGCGCGAGCTGCTGCGCGAGCTCGCCCTCCCCACCCTGCTCGTGACGCACGATTACGAAGACGCGGCGGCGCTCGCCGACGAGGTCGGGGTCCTCGTCGACGGCTCGCTTCGCCAACTCGCCTCGCCGGCCGAGCTCGTGGCGCGACCGCGCGACGCGTTCGTCGCGTCGTTCACGGGCGCGAACCTGCTGTACGGCTCCGCGGTCCGGTCGGGGGACGTGACCGAAGTCCGTCTCTCGACCGGCGAGCAGCTCTTCTCGACCGACGACGCGGCGGGCGAGGTCGGCGTCGTCGTCTACCCCTGGGACGTCTCCGTGGCGCGCGAGCACGCCGACGACTCGGCGCTGAACGTCGTGCGAGGAGAGATCGGCTCGGTCTTCGAGGTGGCGAACCGCGTCCGTGTGCGGATCGGACCGGTGACCGCGGAGGTGACCGCCTCGTCGGCGGGCCGGCTCGAGCTCGAGAAGGGCGGGATCGCGTATGCCACGTTCAAGGCGACGGGCACGCGGCTCGTGCCGCTGTAGCCGATCCAGAGCGCCCTCGCTCCCTGCCCGCCCAAAACCGGGCGGGCCACCGGGGCCGTCACGAAGCCTCGAGCCTTTCGGCACGGGGCCTGGCCCCGGCCTTTGGCTCTACGAGCGGCTTTCCAGAGGCGGGAGCCAGGCCCTGTTACGGGAATGTCATGGCAGGGTGACGTGACGCCTCCCGGAGTCAACAAGGGCGCTCAACCCGGAACGAGTGATGGTGTGAAGCGCCCCGCCTTGGCGATGCTGCAATTGCGGAGGTCGACGCAACGCGCGGCCGAGGCTCATTCCAGACTGCGGACGAAGGGAAAAGACACGATGCGCATCATTCTGTTTCTCACCGGCGATCGGCTCGGCTCGCGCTATCTGATGCTCGGCGTCGAGACGGTCCTCGCGATGACGCTCTGCCTGCTCCTCATCCGGACGGCCGCTCAGCTCTGATCGCCGGCCCGGCCGCGTCCGGATCGTCCGGCCGCGCCAGGAGAAACGCACCCGCGGTCACGGCCGCGAACGCCAGAACCCGGACGCCGCCATACACGCCCGGCGGCACCGGCTCCTCGAGCACGACCGTCCCGGCCGCGATCGGCAGCGCGTTGGTGAGGAGCGTCGCGAGCCCCGCGACGGTGAGCGCACCCCCTGCCTGATAGCCGACCTGGAGCAGCGCGGTGCCCGCCGCGTACCCCACGAGCAACGACAGGCCGAAGAGGAGACGCAGACCGCCCTGCGTGGCCACCTTCGTCGAGACGTCGCCGATCGAGAAGAAGATGCCGCCCGCGCAGGCCGCGGCGACCGCGAAGCCGGCGAGCTTCCGCGCCAGCCACAGGACGAGCAGCGCGAAGGCGGCGCTCGCCCCGATCCAGAGGACGATCGCCGCGGTCGAGCCCCGGCCGCCCTCGCCGCTCCCGCCGACGAGCGAGACGGCGAGCGCGAGCAGGCCGAGCGTCGAGAGGATCACGCCTGTCAGCTCACGCCGGCCGAGCGAGAGGCCGCCGAGGCGGGCCGACAGATATGCGAGCACGCCGATCCCGCCGGCGCCGATCGTCTGCACGAGCGCGAGCGACGCGAGCGCCAGCGCGGCCGCGTAGAGCGCGAAACCGCCCGTCTCCATCGCGAACCCGAGCAGCCAGCTGCGGTCGGCGACCAGAAGGCGCAACGACTGGAACGGACGGCGCATCGACAGGACCGGAAGCGCGGCGGCCGCGTCGTGCTCGCGCAGATAGGCGACGTTCGTCAGCGTCGTCGACGCGAGGGCGAGAACGAGGGCGACCACGGTGCGGGCGCTCATGTGGATCCCGTCTGCGCGGCGGGCGGCGACCCTGTGCGCCAGGGGCGCCGCCCGCCGCCGGCTCCGCTCAGGCGGCCGGGGCCGGGGCCGACGTGTCGTTCTGCCAGAGGCCGAACTCGTTCCCCTGCGGGTCGGTGCACGTCGCGAACCAGCCCATTCCCGGCACGGGGCGCGGTTCGGCCGCCTCGCCGCCGAGCTCCTTGACGCGCGCGGCCCCCGCATTGACGTCGTCGACGGAGAAATAGGCGCGCGCCCCTCGCTTTCCCGCCTCCATGTTCGTGATCGCGCCGCCGGTCCGGTCGCTGATCTGGGTCATGTGGTACTCGAACGGTCCCGGGAACTCCTGGAACTGCCACCCGAAGAGCGAGCCCCAGAACTCGCGCCCCTTCGCGGTGTCGTCCGCCGGGATCTCGAAGTGCACGATCTCACCGGGCATTGATCCTCCTCTCGCGTCGTCGCCTCGCCGGAGTCTTCCGGCTCTGCGGCCGTCACGCAAATAGACGAGACGTCCGAGGCGATCTCATCGGTGGAACGATGACTTTCACGAGGCCGCCGGGTCTTAGCGGGCAACGAAGACGACGAGGAGGAGGAAGATCACCGTGGGCAAGATCGTGGTAACCGAGTTCGTCTCACTCGACGGTGTCATGGAGGACCCGGGCGGCGCGGAAGGCTACAGGCACGGCGGCTGGACCTTCGAGTTCGACCGCGGCCCGGAAGGCGACAAGTTCAAGCTCGACGAGGCGCTCGGAGCCGAAGCGCTCCTGCTCGGGCGGGTGACATACGAGGGGTTCGCCGCGGCGTGGCCGTCCAGGGACGGCGAGTTCGCCGACAAGTTCAACACGATGCCCAAGTACGTCGTGTCCTCGACGCTCGAGAAGGCCGACTGGACCAACTCGACGGTGCTCGAGGGCGACCTCGCGGCAGGGGTCGCGGCGCTCCGGCAAAAGCACGACGGGGACGTGGTGGTCAACGGCAGCGCCCGGCTCGTGCAGGCGCTGATCGAGCACGACCTCGTCGACGAGTTGCGCCTGATGGTCTTCCCGGTCGTGCTCGGCAGCGGCAGGCGGCTCTTCGGAGAGACGAGCGACAAGAAGCGCTTCCGGCTCACGAGCTCGACGACGGTCGGCGACGGCGTCGCGATCCAGGTCTACGAGCCGGTCAGGGAAGACGCGAGCCCTACGTAGCGGCTTCCGGGTAGCGGGGCAGCCCGTCGTCCGGGATCGGCTCCCACGCCGCCGCGTAGGCGACGTACTGCCGGTGCGACGGGCGCACGCCCGGGTCGGAGTCGAAGGTCCCGAGGCGCACGCTCCAGACCTCGCCGTCGCCGCCGCGGCTCCAGAGCGCGCCCCCGCACCTCGAGCAGAAGCACTTCGCGAAGCCGCCGTCGGGCTGCCACTCGCGCACGAGCTCTTCCCCCGCGACGATCCGCAGCGATCCCGGCGCGATCCGCGCCTGGGCAGAGGCGGCCGTCCCCGTCCGGCGCTGGCAGCGTGTGCAGTGGCAGTACGTCGCCTTGAGGGGCGCCTCCGAGACCTCGTAGCGCACGCCGCCGCACGTGCAGCCACCGGTGAGCGGGAGCTCGGCCACGACCGGCAGGATAATCGTGCCGTGCACACGACGGCGAAAACCGACGCGGCGAGCGCCTCGGGGAGTCGATAGCCTCCAGGCTGCGCATGGCCGAACTACCGGATGTCGCCCTCCTCGAACGGCTGCGG
>Ga0157369_10003393_pt1 | contig 18900 bp, 20 predicted proteins | sample C25metaG_FD_113461 | JGI IMG/M metagenome (GOLD analysis project Ga0157369, IMG submission 113461) | Corn rhizosphere microbial communities from Kellogg Biological Station, Michigan, USA - C2-5 metaG | ecosystem: Host-associated > Plants > Roots > Rhizosphere > Soil | place: USA: Michigan... | reverse complement strand
GCGGCGCCGTGAGGTAGCGCCGTCCAGTCGTACACGAGGGGTCCCAGCCGTGAGCAACGTCGCCACGCGAATCATCGTCGGTCGCCGCACCAAGTGGGTTGTGCTCGTCTTCTGGCTCATCGCCGTCGCCGCGCTCGGCCCGTTGGCGGGCAAGCTCTCCGGAGTCGAGAAGAACGACTCCAAGTCGTGGCTGCCGGGCAATGCCGAGTCGACTCAGGTGCTCGACGCCCAGAAGGCGTTCGTCTCGCCCAACACGTTCGACGCCGTGATCGTCTACGACCGGCCGTCCGGGCTCACCAATGCGGACAGGGCCAAGATCGCCGATGACGCTTCGGCGTACGCCGCAGTTGCGCCCATCGACGGTTCGGTGACGGGACCGCTGTTCAGCAAGGACGGCCAGGCCGCCCAGGTCATCGTGCCGCTGAACCTCGGCAAGGACGGCTGGAACAAGGCCGGCAAGGTCGCCACCAAGATGCGCGCCATCGGGCAGGGTGATCCCGGTCTGGCGATGCACATCACCGGGCCGGCCGGGTTCGCCGCTGACTCGGCGGACGCGTTCAAGGGAATCGACGGCTCCCTGCTCTACGCCGCGCTCGCGGTCGTGATCATCATCCTGCTGGCGACCTACCGATCACCGGTCTTGTGGCTGCTGCCGGTCATCTCGGCCGGCGTCGCACTGACCGCCGGTCAAGGCCTCATCTACCTGCTCGCGAAGGGCGGCCTCACGGTCAACGCGCAGAGCGCGGGCATCCTGACCGTGCTGGTCTTCGGCGCCGGCACCGACTACGCGTTGCTGCTGGTCGCCCGCTATCGCGAGGAGCTCCGCAACCACGAGGATCGGCACGAGGCGATGGCCTTCGCACTGCATCGAGCCGGACCGGCGATCGTCGCCAGCGCCAGCACGGTCGTGCTCGGCATGCTCTGCCTGCTCTTTGCCGAGATGAACGCGACGCGCGGCCTCGGACCGGTCCTGGCGATCGCCGTTGTCATCGCGCTGCTGGCGATGACGACGTTGCTGCCCTCCCTGCTGGTGATCTGTGGCCGGTGGGTGTTCTGGCCGAAGCGCCCGCATTTCGGCTCGGCCGAGCCCACTCGTTCCGGCTTCTGGGCCGGCGTCGGCGTGCGCGTTGCGCGCCGCCCCCGCTGGGTCTGGATCGGCACGGCGCTCATCCTCGGCGTGCTCGCCATCGGTCTTGTCGACATCAACGCCGGTGGCCTGTCCAACAAGCAGGCGTTCCGCGGCCACGCCGACTCCGTGACCGGCGAGTCGATCTCGGCGCAGCACTTCCCGGCCGGCGCCGGCACTCCAGTCATCGTGGTGTCCGACTCGTCGTCGGCATCGGCAGTGCGCACCGCATTTGCGGCGGTGCCCGGCATCGTCGATGTCACACCGACGACCGAGCGGGGTGGTGTCGCCTACACGCAAGGCACGCTGACGGCAGCGCCGGACAGCTCCGCCGGCTACAAGACCATCGACCGCCTGCGAGCCGCGGTGCATCCGATCTCGCCGTCGGCAAAGGTCGGTGGTGGCACCGCGATCAACCTGGACACCAACAGAGCGTCGACGCACGACAGCAAGGTGATCATTCCGATCGTCCTTGTCGTCGTCTTCCTCGTGCTCGCGTTGCTGCTCCGCGCCTTGCTCGCTCCGGTGCTCCTGGTGCTGACAGTGGTGTTGTCGTTCGCGGCGGCTCTCGGTGTGAGCGTCGAAGTGTTCCGGCACGTCTTCGGCTACTCCGCGGAGGACACCGGCTTCCCGCTGTTCGTCTTCGTGTTCCTCGTCGCGCTCGGCATCGACTACAACATCTTCTTGATGACCCGAGTGCGCGAAGAGGCGGCGAAGCACGGCACGCGGGCGGGCGCTCTCACCGGGTTGGCAGCCACCGGCGGGGTCATCACGTCGGCAGGTCTCGTCCTCGCCGGCACGTTTGCCGTGCTCGCAACGCTGCCGCTCACGCAGTTCACCGAGATGGGCTTTGCCATCGCGCTCGGCGTGCTGCTGGACACGATGGTCGTCCGCTCGATCCTGGTGACCGCGATCAACCTCGACCTGGGCGACAGGATCTGGTGGCCGAGCCGCCTGGGCCGATCGGCAAACGCACTGCCCGACGGGGATTCACGAGACGTTGTCGATTTCGTGGATGCGCGTTCGTCGTAGCAGTGAGAGGCTCGAAGAGCGGGCCGAGCACTGGAGGGCGGAACGACATGGCGGAATACCTGGTCCTCATCTACGGCGACGAGAAGGCGGTCGACGCGGCCGGACAGGAGCTGTGGGACGAGCTCATGCAGAGGCATGGGGCGTTCGGCGAGAAGCACGGCGCGTCCATCCGTGGCGGCAACGCGCTTCAGCCGACCGGCACCGCGACGTCGCTGCGGTTCGAGGGCGACAAGGCCAACGTGACCGACGGCCCGTTCGCGGAGACCAAGGAAGCCCTGGGCGGCTACTACCTGATCGAGGCAAAGGACCTGGACGAGGCGATCTCCATCGCGAAGGACATCCCGGCGCCGCATGGTGGCCTCGAGGTGCGCCCCGTGATGGTGTTCGACTGAGCGCAACCGACGCGGCCGTTGCCGCCGCAGTCGCCGACGCGCACCGCCGCGAGTGGGCCTACGTGCTCGCCGCGACGGTGCGCGTCACGCGTGACCTCGACCTGGCCGAGGAGTGCGCGCAGGACGCGTTCGCACAGGCGCTGACGGCGTGGCGGTCGCAAGACGTGCCCGCACGCCCCGGTGCGTGGCTGACCACGGTCGCGCGTCGTCGGGCCCTCGACCTGCTGCGGCGAGACACGCTGTGGCGGCGGGCGTTGCCGCTGCTCGTCGAGGACGACGTCTCCCGCTCGGCTGAGGACATCGTCATCGACGACATCGAGATTCCCGATGACCGGCTCCGGCTCATCTGCACCTGCTGCCACCCGACTCTGTCTCGGGAGGCGCAAGTCGCACTCACGCTGCGCCTCGTCTGTGGACTCACCACGGCCGAGGTCGCGCGCGCGTTCCTCGTCTCCGAGCCGACGATGGCCGCTCGCATCACTCGGGCGAAGAAGAAGATCGAGGCTGCGCGCATTCCTTACCGGGTGCCCGCGGCGGACGAGCTTCCGGCGCGCGTCGATGCCGTGCTCGACGTCGTACATCTGCTCTTCACTACCGGGCACACGGCGCCCGCGGGCGCCGACTTGGTACGCCGGGACCTCGTCGAGCGGGCGGTCGACCTCGCCCGGATGCTCCGTTTGCTGCTGCCCGACAGCGCCGATGTCGCGGGGCTGCTGGCGCTTGTGCTGCTCACCGACGCGCGTCGTGCGACCCGCGTTGACGACAGCGGACGGTTGCTCCTGCTCGAAGAGCAGGACCGGTCGCAGTGGGACCGCCGGGAGATCGTCGAAGGCGTCGCGCTCGTGCGCGAGGCACTGCGTCGACGGCCGCCCGGCCGTTTCGCCTTGCAAGCCGCCATCGCCGCAGTGCACGCCGAGGCGGCGACATACGCCGACACGGATTGGCGCGAGATCGCGGCGCTCTACGACGTGCTCGTGCAGACGTGGCCCTCGCCGGTGGTGGCGCTGAACCGCGCCGTCGCGATCGGCCTGGCCGAAGGTCCGGCCGCAGGACTCGCGGCGCTGGATGCCCTCGCGGCGGAACCGCAGCTGGCCGGCTACGCCTACCTCGCGGCGTCGCGGGCCGACTTCCTTCGCCGACTCGGCCGCATCGACGAAGCAACGACGGCGTACGAGGAGGCATTGCTGCTCACCGACAACACGGTCGAGCGGGAGTTCCTGGAGCGCCGGCTCCGGCAGTTGCGAGTGTGAGCAGCGGCCCGCGGTCAGAGGAGACGGCGACCCGCGGCCCAGCGAGCGAGCTCGCGTCGGTTGGACAGTTGGAGCTTGCGGAGCACCGACGAGACATGCGTCTCGATCGTCCGGTCTGACAGCACGAGTTCCTGCGCTGCTTCGCGGTAGGTGTAGCCGCGCGCGATCAACCGAAGCACCTCCCGTTCGCGTGGGGTCAGCTGGTCGAGCTCGTCGTCGGCGACGGCGTCCGCGGTGCCTCCGGCAAAAGCGTCCAGCACGAACCCGGCCAGCCGCGGCCCGAAGACTGCGTCGCCGTCGGACACGCGCCGGATCGCGTCGATCAGGGCGGCGCCGTCGATCGTCTTGGTGACGTAGCCACGAGCGCCGGCGCGCACGACGCCGATGACATCCTCGGCCGCGTCGGAGACGGACAGAGCGAGAAAGCGCACGCCCGGCAGCTGAGCATGCACGTCGCGGATCACCTCGACGCCGCCGCCACCGGGCAGGTGGACGTCGAGCAGCACGACATCGGGCTTTGTGTCGATGATGACGTGAACGGCTTCGTCGACGTCTCCGGCCTCGCCGACCACCTCGACGGCGTCGCCGATCTCGGCACGGACTCCGCTGCGCACGAGCAGGTGATCGTCGACGAGCACGACGCGGGTCATGTCCTCGCCTGCCTGGGCAATGACAGCGCGACCTCTGTGCCGGTCGGTCCGCTGCGGATGTCCGCTTTGCCGCCGTGCCGCGTCATCCGTCCCACGATCGACTCCCGGATGCCGCGCCGATCGTCCGGCACCTGGTCGGGATCGAAGCCCTTGCCGCGGTCGCGCACGAACACTTCGACACCGTCTTTGGCGACTTCCGCATAGACCGAAACCGTTGGGGCGCCTGAAGATTTCGCTGCATTGACCATGCCTTCTCGCGCTGCCGCGACGGTCGCGGTCAGGGTGTCGTCGAGCGGCGCGTCGCCGACGACGATGACGTCCACCGTGATGCTGTGCGCATCCTCGACGTCTGCGGCGGCCGCGCGAAGCGCGGCCGCGAAGGTGGACGAGCCGTTGGGGTTGGCGACCGGATAAAGCCAGTCCCGCAGCTCGCGCTCCTGGCGGCGGGCGAGTCGTCGTACGGCGTCCGGGTCGGCAGCCTGGGACTGCAGCAACGCCAGTGTCTGCAACACGGAGTCGTGCACATGCGCGGCCACCTCGGCGCGTTCCTGCTCACGGATGCGGGCCCGGCGCTCGACATTGAGATCGCGCAACATGCGAAAGAGCCACGGGCCCATCACGAGCGCGACGCCGACGAGCACGGCACCGATGGCGAGCGCACCATCACGCGCCTGGCGCAGCGCGTCGTTGGCGGCGAGGAACGACGCCACGCCGATGATGACGAGGCCGACACCGCCGAGCATCACCAGCAGCGGGCCCCGCGGTGCAAGCTTGGTGCTGTAGCGCTTCGCGTCCTGGGTCCACTGCGCGCGCTGGGATTCCGGCGACCGCCACCAGATCAGCAGCGCTCCGACTCCGGCGACGGACAGGGGGAGCAGGCTGTGGCTGCCGAATCCGACGCCGGTCGCGTTGAGAATCGACCCGGTGACGGCGCCGATCGCGACGTACATGATCAGCTTTCGCCGCCGGTGTGGCTCGTCGCCTGGGCGCCGGCCGAGGATCCCGCGGACGAAGTCGCGCGGCCGTCGTAGCGGCACCGAGCCGTCCTCGCCCGGCACCAGCAACCACAAGGCGATGTAGGCCAGGCCGCCGACACCGTTGGCGGCCAGCACGGCGAAGATGACCCGGACCAGGGTGACGTTGACGCCGAGGTGGTCGGCGATGCCGCGAGCGACGCCGGCGACGAGCCGCCCGTCGCGCTTTCGTTCCAGCGGCGGCCGCTGCGAAGGCGGCGTCGCCGTTGGGGGCGCGGGGTCGCTCACGTCAACAGGATCACACCTGTCTTCCGATGAGGGATCCGGTTGTGTCCCGGAGTCATCCCGGAGGGAGAGTTCCGGGACCGAACCGGTCCGCGACCTGATGTGAGGGATGCCGCGCCGACCGCACAGTCAGCACCATGACAGAAACCACCGCAGTTCCGCCGCAGGAGTCCGAACCGCTCTTCGTCCGGCCACGCCAAGGTCGCATGCTGGCCGGCGTCTGCGCCGGCATCGCCGAGCGCTGGGGCCTCGACCTCACGCTCGTGCGCATCATCGCGGTCGTTTTGGGGTTGATGTCCGGTGTCGGAGTGGTCGCCTACGTCGCGGCTTGGCTGCTGACGCCCTCGGCCGACGGGCCCGCCCCGCTCGCGGCCGGCAGTCCGCTGGCCAGGTCGGTGACCGGGCGCCGCGGTGGCCTGCGCCGCCTCGGCGGACTGGTGCTGGTGGTGTTGCTCGCGTTGCTGCTGCTGGCGCTGGTGCACTCGTTCTGGTTCGGCGTGCCGCTCGGGTTGTTCATCATCGCGTCGCTCCTCGTCCTGGCGTTCGGGACGCGGCTCGGCCGTTGGACGTTGCTCGCGGTCGCGATCCTGGCCGCGTTGGCGATCGGCGTCGTCGGTGCCTTCGGCGGCAGCTTCGGCACGCGCACGATCCATGTCGCGACGATCGACGATCTGCACTCGTCGTACGACTACGGCGCGGGCGCGGTGCGTCTCGACCTGACCGCGCTCACCAGCGTCAGCGGCGAGCACGAGACGTCGGTGCGCGTTGGGCGCGGCAGCGTCACGATCACGGTCCCGCGCGGGGTGCCCGTGTTCGTGCACGCGAAGGCCGGCATCGGATCGGTGAACGTCGACGGTCACAAAGTCAGTGGCCTCGATGCTGAGCAGACCGTGCCGATCGGTGACGGCTCCGCCACGGCTACCGACCGCATCGTGCTCAACATCTCCGTCGGTGCCGGCACCGTCAAGGTGCGCACGGCGTGATCGCCACCGCACCGCTTCGCCCGAATCGCATGTGGGCAGCCGTCGCGTTCTCCGACATCGTGGGTTCGACGCGCATCGCCGCCCGTCTCGGCGACGACGCTTGGCGGCAGTTGCTCGACAGCCACGACGCCGTCGTGCGGGAAGCGTGTGTGCGGTTCGACGGCCGGGTGTGGAAATGGACCGGTGACGGGGCGTTGATGACGTTCCCGTCGCCGCGCCAGGCGCTACGCAGTGCCAAAGCCATGCAATCCGGCGCGGCCCGCTTGGGCCTGACGCTGCGCATCGGCGTCAACGTCGGTGAAGTCGACGTGCGCTGTCACGATCAGGGCGGTGCAGACATCTGCGGGCTGGTGGTCAACATCACCTCTCGCCTCACCTCGGCCGCCGCACCCGGCCGCGTGCTGTTGTCCCGAGACGCCGCCGCAATGCTCACCGGCGAGGGCTGCCGCTACCCGGCCTTCACCGGCCAGCAGACCTCCGTCGTGTGCGCGAGCAGGTCGTCGGGGTCACCGGTCGGCAGGTAGTACTCCCGGATCGAGCCGTCGGCGCCCGCCGCGCGGGCGAGCACCCAGTTGCCGAGCTCGCCGTAGGTGCGGTCGAGGTCTCCGAACGGGCCGTCGTGCAGAGCGACGGCGGCATGAATCGCCGGAACCGTCATCAACTGGACCCGGGCCGGCAGGGTGCCGTCAACCGGCGGGGCCAACGGTAGGAAGACCGTGATCTCGCCGGCTTCGTTCTCGAAGAACTCGGTCGGGAACAACGCGCCGTCCGGGCCACTCCGCGTTGCCTTCAGGCCCGCAACTGTGCGGTGCAGAAGACCAAAGGCCTCCATCCACCAGGCGACGGCATCTTCGGCCGCGACGTGCTCGCTGATCGCGAGCGCTTCAGTCGCGGCGATGATCCGGCGCTGCACGTGCAGGGCGTCTTCATCGGGAAGCTGCAACAGCGTCCGCAGCGACGCAACCGTCTGCTGAGTCTGTGCGAGCTGCTGTTCCATGCGCTGCAGGTGCGCGACCAACGTCGCATCGCGCGTCTGCGCGTCGGGCGCGTGCATGATCGTGCGTACGTCGTCCAGCGGCATCCCGAGATCACGGAGCCGGCGGACCATCTGCGCGAGCCCGACCTGGCTCGGCGCATAGAAGCGGTAGCCCGACGACGGGTCGATCTCGACCGGCTCGAGCACTCCGACGTCGTGATAGTGCCGCAACGTCTTCACGGACAGATAGGTCATGCGGGAGAAGTCGCCGATCGAGAGCTTGGTCGTCATGGCCACACCGTGCAGTCTCCGGTAGGGGGAGAGTCAACGTCGAAAAATTGCTGCTTGACCCTCCGGTAAGGGGAGGCCGGACAACGGTCGCATGACCGATGTCTTGAACCCAGTCCCCACTCGTTCCATCCACCCTGGTCCGTCCGTTGGCGCGCGGTGGCGCGCGAGCAAGTGGGCCGCGTTGCCGGTGCTGCTGGCCGGCACCTGCCTCATCGTTCTCGACTTCTTCATCGTCAACGTCGCGATGGCGTCGATGCAGCGTGACCTGCACGCCGGCGCGACGGCGGTGGAGTGGGTGGTGGCCGGCTACGGCCTCACCTTCGCCGTCTTCCTCTTGGCGGCCGGGCAGCTCGGTGACCGGGTCGGGCGACGGCGGATGTTCGCGACCGGCGTGGCCGTGTTCACGGTCGCCTCGCTCGGCTGCGGGATCGCGCCGAGCCCCGAGGTGCTCGTGCTGGCGCGGCTCGTGCAAGGTGTCGGCGGCGCGATGATCAGCCCGTCCGTGCTCGCGCTGATCGGCACGTTGTACGCCGGCGCCGATCGCGCTCGTGCGATCGGGATCTACGCCACCGTCATGGGGCTCGCCGCTGCCGGCGGGCAATTGATCGGCGGGGTCTTGCTGCATCTCGACGTGGCCGGGCTCGGTTGGCGGACTGTCTTCCTGATCAACGTGCCGGTCGGCGTCGCGGCGCTCGTCGTCGTACGACGTGTCGTGCCCGAGTCACGGGCCGAGGTGGTTGCGCGCGTCGACGTCGTCGGGCTGGTGCTCGCGACCGCTGCGTTGACCGCACTCGTCCTGCCGCTCGTCGACGGCCGGGCGCACGGCTGGCCGACATGGTCGATCGTGTCGCTGGTCTTGGCGCCGGTGTTGCTGGCCGGCTTCGTCTGGTGGCAACGTCGGGCCGCGCGCCGTCAGCGCGTGCCGTTGGTCGACCTGTCGTGGTTCCGCAGCCGGGTGTTCTCGGTCGGAATGCTGACGCAGCTGGCGTTCTGGACCGGCCAGGCGTCGTATTTCCTCGTGCTCGCGCTGTATCTGCAGCTCGGTCGCGGGCTGTCGGCGATGCAGTCCGGGTTCGTCTTCTCGATCCTCGCTGCGGCCTATCTGGTCGCGTCGATGAAAGCGGCGTCGTTGGTGGCGCGGTGGGGGCGTTCGGTGGTCGTGGCCGGTGCAAGCCTGCTCGCTGCCGGTCACGTCGCGACACTGCTCGCCGTCGAGTTGGCGCATGGCGAGATCGCGGCGCTGGCGCCCGGCCTGTTGCTTGCCGGTGCCGGGATGGGTCTGTGCCTGGCACCGATCACCACGCTGGTGCTCTCCGGCGTCGACCCGCAACGCGCCGGCGCCGTGTCCGGGCTGCTGTCGACCATGCAACAGGTCGGCAACGCGATCGGCGTCGCAGTGATCGGTGTGCTGTTCTTCGGCCGGAGTTATGTGACCGGCTTCGAGATCAGCACTGCGGCACTCGCCGTGCTGCTTCTCGGCGTAGCCGGATGTGCGCGCTGCCTGCCTCAGGCGTGAGCGGCGTGCTCGCGTATGACCTTCTTGGGCACGCACATGCGCCAGGCGTCGAGGACGAGCTCGTGCATCTCCTCGTGTGACAGCGCGTCGAGCTGCGCGACCACCCAGTTGTAGCGAAGGTCGCTCGCTCGCGGCATGACGAACTTGTGCGGCTCGGACTTGACCAGATCGTCGCGCTCCTCTTTCGGGAACGCGAACCCCATGAGCTGCTCGTCACGCGAGAACGCCAGATAGACGATGCGGCCGATGCGAAATTTGACCCTGTCGTGGATGAGGTGCTCGGTCGTGCGAGGTAGCGACAGCGCGAGGGCGCGCACGTCGTCGACGGACGGCGCGGCGCCCTCGCTCCGCATCGTCATCGCTTCCGGGTCACTGACTGCCGCGCTCGACGACGCCGATGAGGTGGCCTTCCGGATCGGTGAGCTGGCCCAGCGTCGGGCCGCCGCCGGGCACGGTGTCGGGGCCGTGCAGTCGCTGGCCACCGAGCTCGGTCGCGCGCGACAGGGTGGCCTCGACGTCGGGCACCTCGACGTACCAGGTCACGTGGCCGTTGGAGGTTGCCGCCATCTCCGCCGGCAATGCCATGAGCCCGCCGCCGATGCCGATGCCCTTGTCGGTCAGGTTGTCCTCGCGTGCGATCACGCCGTAGCCGACCGGGTTGTCGGAGTTTGCCTTCCAGCCGAAGAGCGCGCCGTAGAACGACTCCAACGTCTGGAATTCCTGACCGATCACCTCGAAGTGAACGACCGGTGAGCCCTTGAGCGCGGCATCTGCCGGAATCCGCGCCGGTTCGCCGCTGCTGCCCTTCTCGAACAGACCGATCCAATGGCCTTCCGGGTCGAGCAGGTGGCCGAACTTCGGCCCGCCGCTCGTGGTCTCCGGGCCCATGAGCCGCTTGCCGCCGAGCTTTTCCACTTGCGTCAGCGTCGCGTCGACATCGTCGACCTCGACGTAGAACGTCACACCGTCCTGGCCGGCCGGCATGTCGCCGAAGATGCCGCCGCCGATGCCGACACCACCGGCGCCATGGTTGTCCGAATGCGCGATGACGCCGTAGCCGATCTCGTTGTCGGTGTCGATCTTCCAGCCGAACAGCTCGCCGTAAAACGGTGCGAGCTTCGCGCGGTCCTGCGCCATGACCTCGAAGTGCACAACTGCGTTGCCCATGTCCGTCGCCTCCACTGTTGGTGTGCCTGCCGAGTAGACGCCCGGGGCACGACGTTTTCATCGCACGGATGGCGAGCCCGAATGAAAATGCCTTGACAGTTATATAACTGGCGAGGCAAACTGCCTGGATGGCAATCGGGCTGGCGGCGCTGGAGGTGCTCGCGGAACCGCGCCGCCGCACGATCCTCGAATTGCTGCGCGACGGCGAGCGCCCGGTGGGCGACCTCGTAGCAGGGCTGCGAATGAGCCAACCGGCGGTGTCCAAGCATCTGCGGGTGCTCAAAGAAGCGGGGTTGGTCGACGTGCGCGCTGACGCCCAACGCCGGCTCTACCGGATTCGACCCGAGCCGTTGGCCGAGCTGGACGAGTGGCTCGCGTCCTACCGGCATTTCTGGGCCAAGCAGCTGGACCGACTGGAAGCGCATCTCGACACACAGAGGCAGGCGACATGACGAGTGAATCCTTGATCACGACCGGCACGCGCCCAGCGGTGCGGCTGACCCGCAATCTGCCCGATCCGCCCGAGGTCGTGTGGCGCTCGATCACCGACCGCGAGGAGCTACGCGCGTGGTTCCCCTGCGACGTCGCGGTCGAGGGCGGGGAGTGGAAGCAGGGCGCGGCGATCGCGTTCCAGTTCCCGGCCGAGGCCTCGAACATGACGATGTCCGGCGAGGTGCTCGAGGTCGATCCGCCGCGGCGGCTGGCCTACATGTGGGGCGAGGAGAAGTTGGTCTTCGAGCTCACGCCGCGAGCCGGGGGTACCCATCTGGTCCTGTCCGACGAATTACCAGCCGGCTTCGCCGCTCGCAACGCAGCAGGATGGGAGGTCTGCCTGGACCGGCTGGAGGGCAAAGCACCCGAGCAGGACGCATGGCGCGGGCACTTCGCGTCGTACAAGCAGCAGTTCGAGCCGGTCCTCGGCGAGCAAGAAGGCCCGCCACCCGAATACAAGGGCAACTGACTCTTCCCCCATCAACACTTCGGTATCGCACGGACCACGAATCGCGGCAAATCGGGCGCGAAAGTGGTCGAGGCGATACCGAAGTGAGCGATTGGCGCGATGAGTTCCGCCACTTCGCGGCGTCTTTGTCTAGTGGGGCAGGTGTCGCTGCGGATCTACGGGCCGATCACGCGGGCTGACCTCGACCCGCTGTCGGCCCGATGTTGCGTGTTCTTCGCGGCTCACCGGGGTGCCGTGGTCGACTGCGACGTCGCCGGCATCGGGTCGGATGCCGTGACCGTTGATGCGTTGGCGCGGCTGCAGCTCGTGGCGAAAAAGTACGGCTGCATCGTCGTGCTGCGGGGCGCCTCGGGCGAGCTGCGCGACCTGGTCGAGCTGATGGGCCTGACCGAGGTGCTGTTGGCGCCGACCTAGCCCGGGAATTCCAGCGGCAACCCGAAGAGCGGGAACAGACGCTCGGTGTCGAGAAAGAACGTGATCTGGCCGATGCCGCCGTCGCGGAGCTCCACCACCTGAAGCGCCCACGGGTCGAATCCCGCGCCCGACTCGCTCGGCTTGTATTGCCCGAACGCCGGCGAGCCGTTGGCCGATGTTGTCGGGAGCACCCGCGAACCCTTACAGCCGATGCCGGGCCCGAGCCACCACGTGAACATGTCGTCGCGACCAGAGAGCCAGAGGTCGAACGGCGGCATGGACTGCGTCGCATCCTCGTGGATCAGCTGGGTCAGCGCCTCCATGTCGTAGGCCTCGAACGCCTTCACGTAGCGCGCCAGCAGCTCGCGGTCGTCCTTCGACAACTGGCTCTCCGGCGTGCCCGAGAAGACCGGCGTCGACTCCAACGTCGCCCGCGCGCGTTGCAAGGCGCTATTCACCGACGCGACCGACGTGTCGAGCAGCTCGGCCACTTCCGCCGCCTTCCACTGCAGCACCTCGCAGAGGATCAACGAGGCGCGCTGCTTGGGCGGAAGCTGCTGCAGCGCCGCGACGAACGCCAGCCGCACCGAGTCGCTGATGATCGCGGCATCGGCCGGATCCGCCGCCGGCGTTGCGAGATAGTGCTCGGGCGCCGGCTCGAGCCAGCTGATTTCGGTCGGCACGTTGAGGTTGCTCATGACCGGCTCACGCGCAGGCCCGAGGTCCATCGGCATCGGGCGGCGCTTGTCGCCGCGATGCATGTCGAGGCAGACATTCGTCGCGATCCGGTAGAGCCAGGACCGCAGCGACGACCTGCCCTCGAACTCGTCGTAGGCCTTCCAGGCGCGGACCAGCGTTTCCTGCACGGCGTCATCCGCGTCGAACGGCGACCCGAGCATGCGATAGCAGTAGCCGCGCAGCTCGCCGCGATGTTCTTCGAGCTGCCGTTCGAGATCGGTGCTGGCAGTTGGAGCGCTCACGCCGCCGACATTAGACCCGTACGCCGACAATCGCAGTCGCCTTGGTGGACTTCATCGGTGGGCTCAATCGCCCCTGATCGCCCTGCCCGGCCGGGCGTCGAGTTGGAGCTCACGATCACGGACGACGAACTCGCCGCCGACAAGGACATGCACGATGCCGCTCGAAGGCCGGGTGCTGTCGTCGTACGTCGCCTGGTCGGTCACCGTCGCCGGATCGAACACGGTGATGTCGGCGTCTGCACCCGGCGACACTCGGCCTTTGCGTTGCATGACCGACGCAGCCGATTCGAGGACTTGCGCCGGCAACAGCGTCATGCGGCGAACCGCTTCGAGCAGTGGCACGTCATGCTCGCGGGTCATCACGCGAAGGCTGCGTGCGAAGGTGCCGGCGCTGCGTGGATGTGTCACCGCACTCTTGGGGATCGGCCAGGATTCGTCCTCGTGCTCGCCACTCCAGGTGAGTGGCATTGCGTCGCTTGCGACGATCGCGTCGTCGAAGAGGAGAGAACGGTGCAGGATGGCTCGTTCGGCCGGGTCGTCCTCGTCGAAGAACTCGATGATCGCAAGCCCGCCGGGATCGGTGTCGCGAAGCTCGCGGAGTCGAGTCTCGTCGGCCACGCGTTCGCCCGTCGGCATGTAGCGGATGCGGCTGGGCTTGAGACCCATGCGCGGAAGTCGTTCTGGGTCAAGGAAAAACGCACCGATGCCGGTGCTGCCGGCGCCGTACGGATATGCCTCGGTCGTGACGGTTGCGCCTTGCCGTCGCGCATCCTTGACAAGCGACAGAACGCGATCCACGTTGCGGCCGCTCGTGCTGTTGACGTGGCAGTAGTGCATGTGCGCGCCGGTTTCTTGAGCCGCACGCACGACCTCGGTCGCGCCGTCGATCGGTGCAGTGGGCGCGACTTCGACGAGCTCGCGTGCGTGTGTGAATGTCGCCACGCTGTTGGTCGCAGCCAGTTGTGCAACGGCGACGTATTCGTCCGGGTCGATGCGTGGTGCGTAGCCGAGCAGCAGCCCGATGCCGAGTGCGCCGTCGGCGATGCTGATGCCGAGCATGTCGATCAATTCGCGTTGTTGCTCGGCGGTTGCGGGCAGCTGCCACTCCGGCCGGGAGATGTATTTCAGGAAGGCCGAGAGCGACGCGGTCACGTCGAATCCACCGACAGCGGCCATGCGTGCGACCGCCCACGATGCGGAGAAGCCGTAGTTGATCGGAGCGCCGCTGGCGTCGAGCCGTGCGTAGGCATCCGCTAGCGGCCACGCGCCGGCCTCCAGCTCGACCGCGGTCGTCACGCCGTCGCAGGCTTGCAGTCGCTGGCCGGCGAGCGTCGTCGCGTGACTGTGCAGGTCGATGAAGCCGGGGGCGACCGCGAGGCCGGCGACGTCGATCACAGTGGCGTCGGTGTAGCCGTCCTCGGCCGCTCCGACCGCCGCGATGCGTCCGTCCTCGACGACGACGTCGGTGATCATGTCGTGTCCCGACTCGGGGTCGAGGACACGGCCGCCGCGCAAGATCACAGTGGTGGTCACGGCCAGCATTCTCGCTTTGCCGCTCCGGATCCGGGTATGGCGACCACATGACGCAGACCTCCAGCGTGCTCGACCTCGACCACACCCACGGCGACCTGGTCGCCCAGTTGCTCGCCCAGCACGAGCAGGTTCGCCATGCGATCTACGCCGTCGCGGCGACCACCACGGCCGAAACGCGCCAGACCACCTTCGACGCGCTGCGCGAGCTCCTCGCCCGGCACGAAACCGCGGAGGAGATGATCGTCCGCCCGCTGACTCGGGGCATCGATCGCGGCTGGGACGTCGCGGCCGCGCGCATGGACGAGGAGAACGAGAGCAAGGACATGCTGGCCGAGCTCGAGCACCTCGACATCGCTTCCGTCGAGTTCGCGCGGAAGTTCGAGAAATTCGCGGGGGCGGTGCTGACACATGCGCAGGCCGAGGAGACGTTCGAGTTCCCGCTGCTGCGTCGCAACGTCGACGCCGACAAGCTCGCTGCGGCGGAGCGCCAGCTCCTCCTTGCCGAGCGGATCGCGCCGACCCATCCGCACCCGTCGGCACGCTCGACGCTGATGAACTACGCCGTCGGGCCCTTTGCCGCGATGCTCGACCGGGCGCGCGACGCGATCTCGGAGATCACCTCTTAACGCAAACCCACGCAGTCGTGGTCCCAGAACTCGCGTCGATAGACGAGCGTGCCGGTCATCCACGGCTCGTAGGCCGGCAGCAGGTGCACCTGGAACGCCGGCTCAGGGATTCGTAACGACGGTCGACGGAAGCCGTACTGTCCACCGGGCTCGAAGCCGAAGCGTGAGTAGTAGTGCGGCGAGCCTTCGAGGAACACCAACGGGACGTCGCGCTGCGCGAGGATTTCGAGGCCGTGCCGGATCAACTCGCCGCCGATGCCGGTGCTGTGCCGCTCCGGCAGCACGCCGAGTGGGCTCAGCACTTGCACGTCGACCAATTGCTGTGGCGCGTCGAGCAGGTTGCGGGTGAACATCACCTGGCCCGTCACGTGGCCGTCGTTCTCGGCCACCAGCGCCAGCCCGGGCTCGTTGGCCAGCGACGCGCGCAGGTCGTCGACGAGCCGGACAATGACGTCGCCCTGGTCGCCGAACGCCTGCCGATGGATGCGAGCAACGGCGTGGTGGTCCTCTGGGCGCTCTTCGCGAATCAGCACGCGACGATCTTGCTCAGCCGGGTTGGGCGGCGGGTGCGCTGTACCGAAGCCCGTCCATGAGCAGCTTCGCGATCCGGAGCGGCTGCTCTTGCGAGACGGACATGTCGCTCGTCATGCACACACCCGCCAGTGCGCGGGTGAGGTCGTCGGCGTCGGTGTCGGGGCGGATCTCGCCGGCCGCGACCGCGGCGTCAACCATGCGGTGCACGATCGCGTGCAGGCGCTGCTGGCTGTCGACGAAGAGCTCTGACTCCGAGCCGAGCACGGTCTTCAGGTGCATCGCCAGGCCCTTTTTCGTTGCGACGTAAGCGACGAAGCGCTGCATGAACTCGTCCAGCGCCACCCCTGGCGGGTTGTTGGCGGCGATCTTCTCCGCGTCGACCTCGAGGGCGTCGACGTTGTGCCGGTAGACGGCTTCCATCAGGCAGTCGCGGTTGGCGAAGTTGCGGTAGAGAGTGCCGATGCCGACGCCGGCATCCTTGGCGATCCGCTCGAGCGACGCGTCGATGCCATCGCGGGAGAAGGCGGCGGATGCGCACTCCAGAAGGCGGTCGCGGTTGCGACACGCATCGGCGCGCGGCGCCCTGCCCATCTGAACCTCCTCGACGCCACCCGGTTGTCTTCAGAAATTCCGGAGTTCGCCTCCGGAAATGCCTTGACAAACCGGAGGGTCCCTCCGGTACGTTATCCGGAGGCAACTTCCGCTTAGGGCCCAAGCGTAAGCCGCCAAGGCGAGATTCGCAAGGACTTGCCCGACGTAGGGGACTCGAAGAGAAGAGAGACGACGGATGTCCGCAACCACCACCCTCGACCCGGCAGTCGCCGGCGGCCCGCCCGCCGGACGCGACCGCCGCTGGCTCGCGCTTGCCGTCATCGGCATCGCGCAGCTGATGATCATTCTCGACGCGTCGATCGTGAACATCGCCCTGCCGCACGCGCAGGCCGCGCTGCACATCTCCGACGCCGACCGCCAGTGGGCGATCACCGCCTACACCCTGACCTTCGGCGGGCTGTTGCTGCTCGGCGGTCGCATCGCCGACTACCTCGGCCGCAAGCGCACGTTCCTGATCGGCCTGTTCGGCTTCGCTGCCGCGTCCGCCTTCGGTGGCGCCGCGCAGTCGGCCGCCTGGCTCTTCTCGGCGCGCGCCGTCCAGGGCGCGTTCGCCGCAGTGCTCGCGCCTGCCGTGCTGTCGCTCATCACGACCACGTTCACCGAGGCGCACGAGCGCGCCAAGGCGTTCGCTGTCTACGGTGCGATCAGTGGTGCCGGCGGTGCCATCGGCTTGATCGCCGGCGGTGCGCTGACCGAGTACCTCTCGTGGCGCTGGACGATGTTCGTCAACGTGCCGATCGCTGTCGCCGTCGCGATCGCGTCGCTGCCGCTGGTGAAGGAGAGCCGCGCAGCCGGCAACCGGCACTTTGACATCCCGGGCGCCGTTGTTGCGACCGCGGGCTTGGCGCTCCTTGTGTATGGCTTCAGTGAAGCGTCGATCCATGGTTGGACCGCGGCTCGCACCCTGACGCTGATCGCCGTCTCGGTCGTCCTGCTCGCCGGCTTCGTCGTCTGGGAGCGCCGTGCCACCAACCCGATGTTGCCGCTGCGCATCATCCTCGACCGCAACCGCGGCGGTTCCTACGCCGCGTTCCTGCTGACCACGCTGGCACTGTTCGGCACGTTCTTGTTCCTCGGCTACTACTTCCAGACCGTGCTGCACTACTCGCCGCTCATGGCCGGCGTCGCGTTCCTGCCGTTCCCGGTAAGTGTCATCACGTCGTCGACAATCGCGTCGCGCACCTTGCCGCGCTTCGGCCCGCGAGTGCTCGCCGCGATCGGCCTCGTCGCGGCAACACTCGGCATGCTGTGGCTGACGCAGCTGACGCCGACATCGTCGTACGCCTTGCACGTCGTGCCCGCTGAGATCCTGATCGCGCTCGGCATGGGCCACGTGTTCGTGCCGCTGTCGTCAACCGCGCTGCTCGGCGTGCCCAACCATGACGCCGGCGCTGCGTCAGCGTTGGTCAACACGATGCAGCAGGTCGGTGGGTCGCTCGGTGTCGCGTTCCTCAACACGATCGCGACGTCCGCAACCACCTCGTACGCCGCAGCTCACGGCGGCTTGTCTCCCAACGCGATCGTCCACGGCTTCACGAGTGCGTTCGGAGTCAGCGTCGGTTTGTTCGTCGCGGCCTTCGTGGTCGTCGTCTCGCTGGTGCGCTTTGGTGGCGGGTCCTCACGGCCGCGGTTGCCCGAGCAAGCGCACGACGATCCGTACCCATCGCTGGAGCCGGTCGCAGTCTGAACTGAAAACTCGTATGGCCACCTGTGCCGCCGGGAAACGGCGCAGGTGGCCATACGTTTGTCTGCGTCAGCTAGATCGCGCAGGAGTCGTCGTCGCAGCTGGCGGACTCACCCGTGACGATGGTGAGCGGCTCGTTGTCGTCGTGTGCCTTCTGCATCACTTGCAGCAACACGTCTGCGGGCTGTGCGCCGCTCACCCCGTACTTCGCGTCAATGACGAAGAACGGCACACCCGTGATGCCATAGGCAACGGCCTGTTGCTCGTCGGCGCGGACTGCCTCGGCGTAGGCGTCGCTGTTGAGCACGCCGCGCACCTCGTCGGCGCCGAGTCCGATGTCAGTGGCGAGGCAGACGAGGGTCTCGCGGTCGCCAACCGGCGCGCCTTCGGTGAACGTTGCGAGCAGCAGCCGCTCCTTGAGCTCGAGCTGCTTGCCCTGTTGCGCCGCAAAGTGCAGCAGCCGGTGTGCGTCGAACGTGTTGCCAGGACGCGCCTTGTCGAAGTCGAAGGTCAGTCCCTCTGCGGCTGCGGTCTCGGTCATCTGCGCGTTGAGGGCGACGGCACGTTCGACGCTCATCCCGTACTTGGCGGCAAGGCGCTCGGCATAACCCCCGGTGCGCTCCGTCGGCGCGTTCGGGTCGAGCTCGAACGAGCGGTAAGTGACGGTGACAGTTGCGGCATGTTCGAACTTGTCGAGCGCCTGCTCGAAGCGGCGCTTGCCGACGTAACACCACGGGCACACGACATCGGACCAGATCTCAACCTGCATATCTGTCGCAACCGCGCACAGCTCGGACAGATTCCGGGGCGGCTCATGCGGTGTCGTGGCACGGGGTGGACGGCTTTGCCGTCTAGGTATGTCGTCCGTCGTCGAGGTGGCGGGTTTTGTGTTGGCCGTGGGGTCCGGTCCATAG
>Ga0157369_10003390_pt1 | contig 18919 bp, 15 predicted proteins | sample C25metaG_FD_113461 | JGI IMG/M metagenome (GOLD analysis project Ga0157369, IMG submission 113461) | Corn rhizosphere microbial communities from Kellogg Biological Station, Michigan, USA - C2-5 metaG | ecosystem: Host-associated > Plants > Roots > Rhizosphere > Soil | place: USA: Michigan... | reverse complement strand
TGACGGCTGACCCGGCTGACCGGGTCACCCTGGATGAGTCGGTCAGCATGGCCTTCCTCGTGGTGCTGGAGTCGATGACCCCCGCCGAGCGGGTCGCGTTCGTCTTGCACGACGTCTTCGGCTACCCCTTCGCCGACGTAGCCCAGGTCACCGGCCGCACCCCGGCCGCCTGCCGCCAGCTGGCCTCCTCCGCCCGCCGCCGCATCCGCGCCGCCCGGCCCCCCGCGGCGGCGCCCGCCGCCCGGCAGGCCGGCATCGTCCGCGACTTCAAGCGGGCGTGGGAGGCCAAGGACATCGCCGCCCTCATCGGCCTGCTCGACCCGGCCGCCACGATGACCGCCGACGGCGGCGGCCTCGTCAGCGCCGCGCTGCACCCGATCGAGGGCGGCGAGCAGGTCGCCCGCTACCTCAGCGACCTCGCCAGCCGGGCGGCCGGCGCCATGACGTTCCTGGAGCGGACGGTCAACGGCCAGCCCGGCCTGGTGGCCCAGCACGGCGGCGTCACCGTGACGGTGTTCGCCTTCGAGCTCGCAGGGACGCGAATCCAGCACATCTGGGCGATACGCAACCCCGAGAAGCTCCGGCCGTGGGCGGCGCGCTGACGTCGCCGCGGCGAGTACGACGACGACTGACCGCGCCGCTACGATGCGGTGATGATCGAGTTCCTGAGCTGCCGGCCCAACCTGGAAGTGGAGGACCTCGCGCCCGCCGCCGCGTTCTTGCGTGACGTGCTCGGGTTCGTGGTGGAGGTTGACGAGCCGGAGATGGGCCTGATGCTGCTGCACCGGGACGGGGTAGGCCTGGCGCTGGTGCGCTCGGTGACCCCCGGCGTCAACGCCACCACCGCCGTCTACATCGGCGTCACCGGCGTTGATGAGCTGCACGAGCGGTGCGCCGCGAGCGGCGCGCGCATCGTCACCGGGCTGGCCGGCCATCCGTGGGGCTTGCGGGACTTCGTGCTGGAGATGCCCGGCGGTCACCGGCTGGCGCTCGGCGAGCGGATCAGCTAGGCGGGCCGCAGGCCGCGCCAGATGGGGTGGCGCAGGCGGCCGCTGGGGGTGATCTCGCTGTAGCTGACCTCGCAGGCCAGCACCGGGCGGGCCCAGTGGGCGCGGCGGGCGACGGCCTGGGGGACGGGATCGGCGAACGGCGACTCGGGCTGCTCCAGTTCCCGCAGTCGCTCGCTCAAGGCGGCTAGCTCCGCCTCGGTGAAGCCCGCGCCGACCTGGCCGAGGAACTCCAGGCCGCGCGGGGTGGGATCGCCGGCGAGGATCGACCCGGCCAGGTGGGCGCGCCATCCGTTGCCGGGCAGCCAGCCGCCGATCAGGACGCTGACGGTGATGACGTGCTTGACCTTGAGCCAGGCGTCGGTGCGGCGCCCCGGATGGTAATGCGAGCCCAGCCGCTTGAGGATGACGCCCTCCAGGCCGAGCTGGCGGCTGGCCTCGGTGACCGCGCTGGCCTGGCCGGGGAAGGCGGGCGGGACGACGAGGCTGTCGCGGTCGAGCGCGAGCGCGTCGAGCAGGGCGCGGCGCTGCTCGTAGGGGTTGGCGAGCAGGTCGCGGCGGGCCTGGCGCAGCAGGTCGAACGCGACGTAGGTGACCGGGACCGACGCCACCAAGGTGGCCGCCGGGCGCGCCTGGTGGAGGCGGCGCTGCAGCCGGGAGAAGCTGGGGCGCTCGCCGTCGAAGGCGGTGACCTCGCCGTCGAGGATGAGCGTCCGGCGTCCGGCGGCCCGGGCGAGGGCGGCGGCGATCTCCGGAAAGGCGGCGGTGACGTCGCTGCCGTTGCGGTTGCGGATGGTGACCGCGCCGTCGGCGACGTAGGCGAGGGCGCGGGCGCCATCCCACTTGACCTCGGCGGCCCAGCGCGCGGGATCATCGGGCAGGTGCCGGGCGGGGGTGGCCAGCATAGGCGCGATGAATGGCAGGCGTCCCGGTACGGCCACGAGCGTCCCCCGCGCGGTGAGGCCGTGGACAGCCGGGGACAGCCGCGGCGATGGCAGGGGGGTTCCTGGCACGCGCATTCTTACCCGAAGGGTGCACGGGTAACACCCGCCGCTAGCGGCAGCCGAGCCACTGTTGTTGATAACAGCAAGAGGCGCGGAGCGCTTGGTGGGCGGCGCGGATGGCGTGAGGGGCTTATGGGCATGCCACGATGGCGGTGCTGCGGGTGCTGTTGCCGCGGGGGATAGTGCCTGCCTGGGCCACGTGGTACCAACAGGGGGAAGGCGCGCGGCGCTGAGGCTCGCGCTCCGTCCGGGCTGGACCCCGGCGGCATCTTGTCACCCGGCAAGCAGGGCATCTGGCCGCGCGCCATGTGCCCGGAACGTGAGAAAACCGACAGGTAACAGCCCGCGCGGGAGGGTGAGAATAGGGCAGTAAGCCACATCTCGTTGCGTGGGGAAGGGTGAGCATGGCGACTTCGGCGGCGGGCCGCGGGCGGCGGAGCCAGGAGTGGTTCGGGGCCAGCGGGCGGGCGGGGATGCTGTACCGGTCGTGGATGCGCAACCAGGGGTTCGGCCCGGCCGTGTTCGACGGGCGCCCGGTCATCGGGATCGCCACCACCTGGTCGGAGCTGGCGCCGTGCAACGCGCACCTGCACCGGGTCGCGGAGGCGGTCAAGCGGGGCGTCTGGCAGGCCGGCGGGTTCCCGCTGGAGTTCCCGGTGCTCGCCACCGGCGAGACCCTGCTGCGGCCAACCGCGATGTTCTACCGCAACCTGCTGGCCATGGAGGCCGAGGAGCTGATGCGCGGCAACCCGCTGGACGGGGTCGTGCTGCTGTCTGGCTGCGACAAGACCACCCCGGGGCTGCTGATGGCGGCGGCGTCGGTGGACCTGCCCGCGATCATGGTGACCGGCGGCCCGATGCTGAACGGGAAGTTCCGCGGCCAGGATGTCGGGTCGGGGACGCACGTGTGGAAGTTCGAGGCCGAGGTGATGGCCGGGCGGATGACCGAGGCCGAGTGCCTGGCCGCCGAGGGGTGCATGGCTCGGTCCAACGGCCACTGCATGACCATGGGCACCGCCTCGACGATGGCGTGCATGGCCGAGGCGCTGGGGATGCAGCTGCCCGGGTCGGCGGCCTGGCCGGCGGTGGACGCCCGCCGGTATGAGACCGCGCAGGAGGCGGGCATCCGGGCGGTGGCGCTGGTGGAGTCGGACCTGCGGCCATCGGCGATCATGACGCGGGAGGCGTTCGAGAACGCGATCCGGGCCAACGCCGCGATCGGCGGGTCAACCAACGCGATCGTCCACCTGATGGCGCTAGCCGGGCGGCTGGGGGTGCCACTGGCCCTGGACGACTTCGACGCGCTCGCGCGGCCGGTGCCCACGCTGGTCAACCTGCTGCCGTCAGGGAAGTACCTGATGGAGGACTTCTGCTACGCCGGCGGGCTGCCGGCGGTGCTGGCCGAGCTCGCCTCCGCTCATCTCCTCAACGAATCCCCGGTGACGGTCACGGGTCGCTCCATCGGGGAGAATGTCGCGGGCGCGGAGTGCTGGAACCGCGAGGTGATCAGCTCCTTCGACGACCCGCTGCAGCCGGCCGGGTCGGGGACCGCGATCCTGGGCGGCAACCTGTGCCCGGGCGGCGCGGTCATCAAGCAGTCGGCGGCGTCGCCGGAGCTGCTGGTCCATCGCGGCCGGGCGGTGGTGTTCGACACCCCCGAGGCGTACCACGCCGTCGCCGACGATCCCGACCTCGACGTGTCCGCGGACGACATCCTGGTCATCCGGGGTGCCGGGCCGCGCGGGTACCCGGGGATGCCGGAGGTCGCCAACGTGCCGCTGCCGGCCAGGCTGCTCAAGTCGGGGGTCAGCGACATGGTGCGGATCTGCGACGGGCGGATGAGCGGGACCGGGTATGGCACCGTGGTGCTGCACGTGTCGCCGGAATCGGCCGCCGGGGGCCCGATCGGGCTGGTGCGCACGGGTGATTTCATTACACTCGACGTGCCCGCGCGCACGCTGACCCTGGAGGTGGCCGACGAGGAGCTGGCCCGGCGCCGGGCGTCGTTCGTGCCGCCGCCCCGGCCAAAGTCCGGCTACGCGTGGCTGTACACCGAGCACGTGCTGCAGGCCGAGGAAGGCGCCGACTTTGATTTCCTGCGGGGGGCGCGCGGCAGCGACGTGCCGCGCGACTCACACTGACCGGGAGTGAATAAGTGCACATCCTGAGGTACCTCTCGCCGGGCTCGGCGGACGCGCGCGTCGGCGTGCTCATGGCCGACGGCCAGGTCGCGGAGCTGGACGGCGTCGCCTCGCTGGGCTGGCTGTGGGCGCTTCCGCTGGAGCACCTGCGCGAGCGGGTGGAGGCGACGCTCGCCCTGCGCGGGCCCACCTGGGACCTGGCCGAGCTGACGGTCCTGGCGCCCGTCGATGACCGCACCGAGGTGTGGGCGTGCGGGGTCACCTACGAGACCTCCCGCGAGGCGCGGGTCGAGGAAAGCGAGCACGCGCCCGACATCTACGCGCGCGTCTACGATGCCGAGCGGCCGGAGCTGTTCTTCAAGTCGGCGGCCTGGCGCGTGGCCGGCAGCGGGCAGCCGATCGCGGTGCGCGATGACTCCGCGGTCTCGGTCCCCGAGCCGGAGGTGGCGCTGGTCGTCAACGCCTTCGGCGAGATCGCCGGGTACACGATCTGCGACGACGTCTCCTCGCGGTCGATCGAGGGGGAGAACCCGCTGTACCTGCCGCAGGCCAAGAGCTACCTGGGGGCCTGCGCGGTCGGGCCGGTGATCCGGCCGGCCTGGGAGGTCGCCGACCCCTACGCGCTGGCCATCGAGCTGACGATCTCGCGCGGCGGCGTTGTCGAGTGGACCGGCACCGCCAGCACGTCGCAGCTGCACCGCCGGTTCGACGAGCTGGTCGAGTACCTGATGCGGGCCGACATCCACCCCGACGGGGCAGTGCTGTCCACTGGCACCTGCCTGGTCCCGCCGGCGCCCTTCACGCTGGAGGAGGGGCACACGGTCCGCATCACGGTGCCGGAGGTCGGGGTGCTGGAAAACCCGGTCGTGCGCGGCCTGGCCGCGATGAAGGCCGCCCGCTGGTAGCGGCTCACCTGGGGAACCCAGCAAACTCCCAGCATATCGCCGTGCTTTGAGCAACTTCTTGTACCCCGCTAAGCCGGCGTTCAGCTCGGAGCGCCACGGTTCTCACGGGCACGATCGCTGACCTGACCGACCGCGAAGATCGGCGGAAGGTGAGCCGTGTCGCGGGACATTGCGCTGACGCGGTCACCCCGGGCCGCGACTGAGCTGACGTCGGGGTAACTGTCAAGGATGGTGATGTGCCGTGACGGGCACTGCCCCGGATTTGTTCGGCGGGCCGGCGCCGGCGCCCGAGCCGCCGCCGGGTCCGTCGCCGCGAGGCCGCATGGGCCGGCTTCGCCATCGCCGGCGCCCCCGGGTGCGCAAGCGCTGGGTGATCCTGGCCTCCGGCGTCGTTATCGCGGTCGGCGCCGGGGGTGGCGGATGGCTGGCGACCAGGGGATCAGCCGCGCCGGCGCCGGCCTATCAGCTGGTCGCCGCCGTATCCGGCACGCTGCGGCAGACCGCGTCCTCAACCGGGACGATCCAGCCGGCCCGCCAGGCGAACCTCAACTTCGCGGCATCCGGTGAGGTCACCTCGGTCGCCGTCAAGGTCGGGCAGAAGGTGGCGGTCGGGCAGGTGCTGGCGACGGTGAGCTCGGCCTCGCTGGCGGCCAGCGTCGCCCAGGCGAAGGCGACGCTGGCCGCGGACAACGCGAAGGTGTCGTCCGACGAGGCGTCGGGGTCGGGGGTAACCTCCGAGCAACTGGCGGCCGACGAGGCCGCGGTGACAGCCGCCCAGAACCAGGTCGCTGATGCCGAAGGGGCCCTCGACCAGGCCAAGCTAACCTCACCGATCGACGGCGTGGTGGCCTCGGTGAACCTGACGGCCGGCCAGCAGGTGTCCGGGTCCGGCAGTTCCGGCAGCGGCAGTTCCGGCGGTGGCTCGGGTGGTGGCGGGGCGGGCGGCGCAGGCGGCTCGGGCGCCGGCTCGAATGGGTCCTCGTCGAGCGGCTCGTCCGGCTCGGGGTCCAGCGACTCGTCGAGCGCGCAGGTGGTCGTCATCTCGACCGACTCCTACGTGGTCAACGCGACGGTGGATGACACTCAGGTCGGCTTGGTGCAAGCCGGCGACCAGGCGGTGATCGTCCCCGACGGGGCGACCACCCCGGTCTACGGCACCGTCAGCTCGGTCGGCCTGATCGCTTCGACTACGTCGGGGGTGGCCTCCTACCCGGTCGCGATCGGGGTCACCGGCAGCCCCCGCGGCCTGCACGCGGGGGCCAGCGCGTCGGTCACCCTGATCGTCAAGCAGCTGAGCAACGTGACGACGGTGCCGGCCACGGCCATCCACTACACCTCCAGCGGCGCCGTGGTCTATGAGATGGTTAACGGCCATCAGGTCGCGCACCCGGTGACGGTGGGGATGACCTCGGGCGGACAGACGCAGATCACCTCCGGGGTGTCGGTCGGCACACAGGTCGTGGTGCCGGTCACCCGGGCGGGCGGCGCGGGCGGGACCACTGGCGGGACGAACCGCGGCCGCGGCTTTGGCGGTGGCTTTGGCGGTGGCGGCGGCTTCGGCGGCGGCGGCGGCTTTGCCGGCGGTGGCGGCGGTGGCGGCTTTGTCGGCGGCGGGCCAGCCGGTGGATGACATGACCACGGCTTCGCCGTTGCCCGTCATCGACCTGCAAGACGTGACCAAGACCTACAAGACCGGTGCGCTCGCGGTGCAAGCGGTCCGCGGGGTGACGCTGTCGATCATGCCCGGAGAATACGTGGCCATCATGGGCCCGTCCGGGTCCGGCAAGTCCACGCTGATGCACATCCTGGGTTGCCTGGATCCGCTCACCACGGGCAGCTTCTGGCTGGCCGGCCAGGACGTTAGCCGCATGTCCGACGATGAGCTGGCCGAGGTACGGAACCGGCGCATCGGCTTCGTGTTCCAGCAGTTCAACCTGCTCCCGTCGCTGCCGGCGTGGCGCAACGTCGAGCTTCCGCTGTGCTACGCCGGCTTGCGCCGGGACGAGCGGCGCCGCCGCGCGGTCGCCGCGCTGCGGCGGGTCGGCCTGGCGGACCGGATCACGCACCGGCCCGGCGAGCTGTCGGGCGGGCAGCAGCAACGCGTCGCCATCGCGCGCGCCCTGGTGACCGACCCGGCTCTGGTGCTGGCCGACGAGCCGACCGGGAACCTCGACTCGACGGCCACGGCCGACGTGCTCGCGTTGTTCGACGAGCTCCACCAGTCCGGGCGGACCATCGTCTTGATCACCCACGAGCGGGACGTCGCCCACCGCGCGGGGCGCGTCATCCGGCTGCGTGACGGCCGGGTCGAGCTGGACCGGGACCAGGCGGCGGTGCGGTCATGAGCTGGCTGGAGACGCTCCGCACGGGGCTGGACGCGGTTCGCTCGCATCGGCTGCGCTCCGGGCTGACCATGCTCGGCATCTTGATCGGGATCGCCGCCGTCATCCTCACCGTCGGGTTCGGGGAAGGCGCCCAGGCGCGAGTCAGCGGGGAGATCAACGCCCTCGGCTCGAACCTGCTGGTGGTCTCCCCGGGCTCGGCCACCGCCACGGGCGGCATCCGCGGGGGGTTCGGCAGCGCCTCCACGCTGACCCAGGCCGACGCCACCGCGCTGGCGTCCAAGACGGTCGCCCCGGACATCGCCGGGGTGGCGGCCGCTACCCAGCGGTCGGAGACACTGACCGTCACCGGGACGAACTGGACCACGACGGTGGTCGGGACCACTCCGGACTGGCTGTCGGTGCGGGCCCGGAGCATCACCGAGGGCCGCTTCCTGACCGCGGCCGACGAGAACACCGACGCCGCCGTGGTCGTGCTCGGCGCGACCACCGCGCAAGAGCTGTTCGGGTTCCGCGATCCGATCGGCCAGACCGTCTCCGTCAACGGGCTGCCGCTGACCGTCATCGGCGTGCTGAACGCGGTCGGCGCCTCCGCCTCGAGTTCCACCACCAACCTGGATGACCAGGCGGTGGCGCCGATCACCACCGTGGCCAACCGCATCTTCGGCGGGTCCACCCGGACATCGGTCCAGTCGATCTACCTGGAGGCGGCGTCCTCGGGCGCCCTGTCGGCGGCCTACCAGGAAGCCAACGCCGAGCTGCTCCGGCTGCACGGGGTCAGCGTGACCAGTGCGGACTTCAGCATCGCGAGCCAGCAGTCACTGCTGACTACCGCGACCTCGGTGGATAAGACGCTCACCGAGCTGCTGGCCAGCATCGCGGCCATCGCGCTCCTGGTTGGCGGGATCGGCGTGATGAACATCATGCTGGTCTCGGTCACCGAGCGGATCCGCGAGATCGGGCTGCGCAAGGCGCTCGGGGCGACGCAGCGGGCCATCCGCCGCCAGTTCCTGGTCGAGGCCAGCGTGCTCGGCCTGGCCGGTGGCGTCCTCGGCACGGGGTTCGGCCTGGCCGGGGCGGTGGTGCTCCCGCACCTGATCAGCAATCCGATCACCATCTCGCCTACCGCCGCCGTCGGCGCGATCGTCGTGGCGGTCGGCATCGGCATCGGGTTCGGCGTCTACCCCGCCACCCGGGCCGCCCGGCTCCCACCCATCGACGCACTGCGAAGCGAATGAGCAACCGTGCAGCCAATGAGCAACCACGAGAATGTGAGTTCACCATGAACGGCGCCGCGATGAGCCACGCATCCGTCACCTGGCGGAGCTGGCGACGCTGGGCCCCCGCCCTGGCGGGGCTAGCCGCGCTGGCGGTGACGGCCTGCGGCGGCTCCGGGGCCACCGCCGCCCCGCCGGCGGCGAGCGGCAACCGCAGCCCGGCGCCGGCGAGCTCGCAGGCAGCCTTCCCGGGGGTCATCGGCACCGCCGCCGCGGTGTCCGCCGCCAGCCTGGAGGTCCAGAACCCGACCGACGGGGAGGTCACCGTCACCTTCACCTCGGCGACGGCGATTACTGACGAGGTAGCGGCGACGTCTCGGGACGTCACCGCCGGCAGTTGCGTGACCGTGATCGGCCAGCCCCCGGCCGGCGGCGCGGCCAGCGGATCGGCAACCCGGTCGGTCACCGCCACCACCGTGACCGTCAGCACCCCGGTCAACGGCAACTGCGCAGCCGGGTTCGGGTTCGGGTTCGGGGGCGGGCTCGGCGGCCCTCGGGGTAGCTTCACGCCCAATCCCAGCTTCAGCGCGCGGCCACGGCCCAGCGGGAGCCGGGGCGCGTTCGGCGGCGGCTTCGGCGGGGCCAACGGCAAGGTGACCTCGCTGTCGGCCAGCGGCTTCGTCGTGCAGGGCCGGGCCCCGCGCGTGGGCGCCAGCCCCGGCGCGAGCGCCAGCCCCGGCGCTCGCGCGGACGTCACCGTCACGGTGACCACCACCGCGACGACCAAGTACGTCAAGGTGGTCACCGCTAAGTCGTCGGCGTTCAAGGTCGGCGAATGCATCGCCGCGATCGGGCAGGCGAACAGCATCGGCGCGGTCGCCGCACGGACCATCCGGATCAGTCAGCCGGGCCCGAACGGCTGCGTCACCGGCTTCGGCGGCCGTGGCCGCCCGGGGAACAACCCATCAGGAGCCGCCGGCAATGCCTAGCCTCTGGCCCGGCCGGCCCATGCCTAACCCCTGGTCCGGCCGCTCAATGCCCAGCCTCGGGCTGGGCCGGCCGGCCCGGCGATGGGTCACTATCGCGATCATCGTGGTGGTCATCGCGGGCGGCGGCGCTACCGCGTGGGCAATGGCCGGCCCGTCCGGGCCGGCCTACCGCACCGCCACCGTCACCCGGGCGGACGTCACCCAGACCTTGCTGGCGACCGGGACGATCGAGCCGGTCAGCCAGGCCAACGTCAACTTCCCGGTCTCCGGGCAGGTGGCCTCGGTCTCGGTCAGCCTCGGCGCGCACGTCAAGGCCGGGCAGGTCCTCGCCCGGCTCAGCACCTCGGGACTGGCGTCCCAGGTCAGCTCGGCCCAGTACACGGTCGCCCAGGCCACTGTCCGCCTGGCAACCGACCAGGCCAGCCAGAGCTCGTCGACCACCACCACGACCACAACCACGACGACCGCCACCACGACGAGCACCACGAGCGGCGGCGGTGGCGGCGGGACTGGCGGCGGCGGTGGCGGCGGGACTAGCGGCGGCGGGCCCGGCGGCGGTGGCGGCGGGACGACGATACAGCAACTGCAGGCCGCGGTCAGCGCCGCCCAGCAGCGCCTCAACACCGCGCTGACGGCGGCCAAGGCGCTGCTGGCCACGGAGACCACACTGTGCGCGGGGTCGCCCACGCCGACCAGCAGCCCGACCCCGTCGTCACCACCGAGCTCTTCCGCACCGAGCCCCTCCGCCAGCCCGCCGGCCACCGCGTCGCCGTACCCCACTCACGGTCGCAAGCCGCACCTCACTGCCGTCTTTAAATCCGGTCCGGCCACCTGCCAGGAAGCGGTGACCCAGCTGCTGTCCGCGCAGGACGGCGTCGCCACCGCCGAGCAAATCCTGGCCACCGCGGAGGCGGCCCTCAGCAGCGCGCTCAGCAAGGCCAGTGGTTCGGGTTCGGGCGGCGGTAGCGGTTCGGGTTCGGGCGGCGGTTCGGGTTCCGGTTCGGGCGGCTCCGGCGGCGGTTCTGGCTCGGGCGGGGGCAGCCGTTCTGGCTCCGGCGGGGGCAGCGGCTCCGGTTCCGGCGGGGGCGGCGGTTCTGGCTCGGGCGCGGGCGGGAGCTCCGGGGCGCCGGCCACCGCCGAGCAAGTGGCGGCCGACCAGGCCAGCCTCGACTCTGCTAACGCGCAGCTGAGCGTGGCCCGCCAGAACCTGGCCGCCGCGACCCTGGTCGCGCCGATCGCCGGCACGGTCGCCCAGGTGAACGTCACCCCCGGGCAGCAGGTCAGCGGCAGCCAGGGCAGCAGCGCCAGTGCCAGCTTCATCATCGAAGGCCCCGGGGGGCAGGAAGCCAGCACCACGGTCAGCAGCACCAACGTGGGCCAGGTCCGGGTCGGCCAGCCGGCGACCGTGACCCTGGACGGCTCCGCGACCTCGATCAGCGGTGAGGTCGTGGCCATCGGAATGCTCAGCACGTCGTCCACGGGCTCGGCGAGCTACCCGGTCACGATCGGGCTGACCGGGCAGGTGCCCACCCTGTTCGCTGGCTCCAACGCCCAGGTAAGCATTACCCTGGCGCAGGTCAGCAACGCGGTCGCCGTGCCGACGTCGGCCGTGACCAGCCTGGGTGCCTTCGACTTGGTCACCGTTTTGCGAGATGGCAAGCCGACCCGGGTCCGCGTGACGGTGGGAGCCACCGGGCCGACGCTCACCCAGGTCTCCTCCGGCCTTACCGTCGGCGAGGAAGTGGTCCTGGCCGACCTGGGCACGCCGCTGCCGACTAACTCGAACCCCTTCGCCACCCGTGGCCTCACGAGCGGTGGCGGTGGCTTCGGAGGGGCGCGCGGCGGGGGCGGGGCGGCGGGCGGCGGCGCGACCCGCGTCGGCGGCGGCGCAGGCGGCTGACCTTAGGTCACGACGGGCACTTCAGCCTCGCTGGCAACAGGCAAGGTGCCGGGCATGGTGACGGAGATATCGCCGCTGAGCGCTCCGGCCCGCTCACTGGGTCCTTTCTAGATTGTGTGTCATTTCCGGTGCCATGACGCAATGCCGCTTACCTCCGGTGTCCCGTCTTCACCGGCTGCCCGGTGCGCCCCGGTAGTCGCTCCAGGTCACGCTCCCGGGCGGGCATGAACATCGCCGTCGCTGACGATCGGACCGCGAATCGCGGCCCGATCGTCAGCAACGGCCCCGGCGGGCATCCGGGCGGGCGCCCGTCCCGTGACCACGGCGAAACCGGGGACGCGAAGCGAGGGCTGCGGCCCTGGATGCCGATGAGGCGCATAAGGTCTGCGGCATTGTGCCATGAGGCCGAAAATGACACACGATCGCGACCGGGGTGGACTGGCGGGCTGCTGCCGGGCCGCGGTGCCGGCCACTCGCGGATAATCAACGCCGTGCTGGGAGCTGCGTGACTCATGAGTTCAACGGGTGACGGCGGGATGAGGCAAATGGCTAGCTGAAGATGAGGATGGCCAGGGTGGCCTTGGCGTGGTGCTCGGCGGCCAGCGTGGAGTCCGGGGACAGCGCCAGCGTGCCGAGGATCGAGATCGCCTCGTCCCGGCTCCCGTTGTTGGCCAAGATGAGCGCCTTATTGACCAGGAGCAGCCCCAGCGTCTGCGGGTCGGGACGGCCGGCCAGGCCGCGCTCGATGGCCCGCAGCCGGTCGGCGTCGTCGTCAAGGAGCGCCGCCAGGTCCTTCCACGCGGGGGCGAACCCCGGGAACTTCCCGGTGACCGACTCCAGAAGCGACCGCTGGCTGGGCGGGTCCAGCCACTGGGCCATGGCGTACGCCTTGGCGAAGCCGGGGAACAGCTCCCCCTCGCGCTCGCGGCGCAAGGTGTCGAGGGATGGCTTGCAGGCGAAGAACCCCCGCGGCGCCATCTGGTCGACGCGCGCGTAGAGCTCCTCGGCCATCGCCGGCTCGTCCAGCAGCAAGTAGGTGTAGGCGGCGTCGTAGACCGGGTACGGCCAGGCCGGCGCCAGGGCCTGGGCCTCATCGAGGAGGTCAAGGGCGCGGAAGTAGTCGCCGTTGGCGCCCGCGTCCCGCGCCCGGGCGCGCAGGCGGGCCGCCTCCGGCGGGACGGTCTCACCGCCGATGATCTCCCAGCGAACCGGGCCGCCGGACCCCTTCAGGTCCCGCTCCGTCAGCACGCGCCCGGACGCGTCCCGGAACACGATTCGCTCAGGCATGCCCCCCGCCCTCCACCCGGTCGGGAACTATGCCTTTAGTATCCCCAAAGCCACGACCTGGACATATCCCTGGAATCGGGGCATTGATCCAATGCCGCCTGGCTTCGGGCTTGCGGGCGCAGGTTTCGAACCGGGGCGGCGGGTTAATCACTCATTGAGTGGCAAAGGAAGTGATTGGCATGCGATGTCTGCTAGTCCTGGACATGGACCTGCTGGCCATGGACGAGGAGCATGACCTGGAGCCGATCAACTACCTGGTCGACCGGCGAGAGCAGGAGTCCTGCGAGGTAGTCGTGCTGTCGCTGACCCAGGCGAGCCGGCTCAAGCTGCCCGCCCTGGAGCTTCTCCTGGGCGCGAAGGTCGGGAAGTTCCCGGTCGCGCCCAAGCCGGACCACGACCTCAGTGCTGCCGCCGAGCACCGGATGGAGCTGGCCGTCCGCCACCTGAAGACGATCGGCTGCCAGGCCAGCGGCCTGATCAGCGACGAGGAGCTGGTCAAGGCGGTGCGCTTCGAGACCTCCCATCAAGGCTACGACGAGGTGATGCTGGCGACCGGCCGGCAAGAACGCTCCGGGCTGGCTCGCCTGATGGGCTGGGACCCGGTTCACCGGCTGCGCCGAAAGTGGGGCGAGCGGCTGATCGTGTTCCCGGAAGGCCATCGCCCGGAATGGCCGAGCTAGCCCGGGGGGCGATCCGGCTGACCAGCCGCGGGATCGCGGGCGATGTAGCGCTGCTCGATTTCGCGTATTCCGGGCAGGCCGATGAAGTCGGTGAACTCGCCGAAGGTCGGGAGCTCGCCGAGAACGGCGGCGGGGGTGCCTTCGCGGGCGATCTCGGCCAGGACGCGGCGCATCGCGGCGGTGGCCGCGAGCAGGGTGGCGATCGGGAAGATCACGATGCGGTAGCCCAGCTCGGCGAGCCGGCCCAGGCGCAGCGGCGGGGTCTTGCCGCCCTCGGCCCAGTTGAACAGCAGCGGGATGCCGGGGAAGGCCGCGGCGGCGACCTCGATCTCCGCCTCCGACGTCAGCGCCTCGATGAACAGGGCATCAGCGCCGGCATCGCGGTAGCGGCGCGCGCGGTCCAGGGCGGCCGGCAGGCCCTCAACGGCGCGGGCGTCGGTGCGGGCGATGATCACGAAGTCGGGGTTGGTCCGGGCGTCGACCGCGGCCGCGATCTTCTGGGCCATCTCCGCGGCGCTGATGACCAGCTTGCCCTCCATGTGACCGCATTTCTTGGGGGCGACCTGGTCCTCAATGTGGAGCGCGGCCGCCCCGGCCGCCTCGTAGGCGCCGACCGTGCGGATCACGTTCAGCGGGTTGCCGTAGCCGGTGTCGGCGTCGGCGATGACCGGAATGTCTACGCACGCGGCGATCCGGCCCGCGTTGTCGGCCATTTCGGTCATCGTGAGCAAGCCCACGTCGGGGCGCCCGAGCAGCGCGGCGGACGTGCCGAACCCGGTCATGTACACCGCGCTGAAGCCGGCCTCCTCGACCAGGCGGGCGGCCAGCGGGTCGAACGCGCCCGGCGCCACGATCGTCTGGCCTGACCTCAGCAGCTCGCGCAGCCGGGCGGGGCCGCCGGGGCGCCGGGTCAGCCGGCCCGTCACCGGGTCCTCGGCAGTGCCTGTGGCATGGGTGACCGCACGTAAATGAGGTTAGCCGCTGCCCACCGCGCGGGGCAGCCCGCCGCGGACGTGGTCGGGTGGTGGCACTCCCACGCGCAGCCGAGTGAGTACAGCGACGCTGACCGGTCGACGCAGGAAATGTGGATCGCGCCGGACTGCGTCGGGCTGCTGGTCTTCGCGACGGGGACTCCGTGGGCGCACGCCTACCTGGGCCCGCAGGCCCGACGACTGACCGCGCTGGCGTGGCCGGCGCTTAGCCGCGCGCCGCGGGGGCGCTCGCGGCTAAGGCGGGCCATTGAGTGGTGGACGATGGCGGCTGTCGGCGGGGTCACCAGCCCTGATGGGTGATGGCGGCCCAGAATTCATCGTCATCGTCATCGGGTGAGGGCGGCATCTTCCTATTTCCAATTCGCGCTGGCTGGATGTTGACTAGGTAAGTTAGCCCATGCAGTTGCCCCTGATCGTTGGGGATGATAATTACCTGGTTTTCGGAAGCGATTCGGAAGCGGCCTGGAAGCGGAATTGAAGACGGCCTGCAGGCGCCCCGGGGGTGGCTGAATTGCTATAATTCCCAGCCAGGGAGTTTCCGCGGGGGCGCGGCGATAAATGCGGGACCGGGAGGGGTTACGTGACTGACTGGAGAACCGGGGGCCTCGAGGAGGTCCGCCAGGATGCTGTCAGCGTGCTGCAGGACATGCTGAGCTGGAGGCTGTCGACAGCGCGCTGGGATTCGATAGCCGGCAGCGTGGAAGCGCTGGCCACGTACCTGGACCTCGGCGACCTGGCCGCCGCCCGGGACATCGTGATCCAACTTGAGCTGGCTGGCCCGGTGCGGATCACCAGGATCGGGGCGCTGCCGTCGCAGCCGCCGCCGCCCCCGGTCCGGGATCGGGTCAACCAGCTGATCCACCGGCTGTCGGGCGGCGACAGCCGGGCGACAGCCGCGAACCTGAACGAGGGCGAGGAAGGCGCGCAGGCCGGCGAGGCGTCATGAGGATTATCGACCAGCAACTCGTGGCGCATCTCTTCATCGTCGTTGACGGGCCGGACGCCGAGGCCGCCTATGAAGCGGTCGACGAGATCTGGCGGGGCTGCGGGCGCGCCTTCGCGATGACTGAGTCCATCCCTGGCGTGAACCTGCCGCGCCTGCTCTCGGGAGGACTGCGGAGCCTGCCGGTCGGCGGCGAGACCGCCCTCGCGGCACAAGAGTCGCGGGACGCGAACTTCCAGGCGGTGCTGCGCGTCCATCACGACGTGCTCAACTTGTCAATCGCGCTCGCCATGCCGGAACGGCCCGCGGGTAAGGTGCCAGGCAGCGCGGAAGAGCGCTGGACCTGGTGGCGCGACCTGGACAGCCGGTGGCAGCGGCTGACCGAGCGCGCTGCCGCGCACCTGCTGGGCGAGGCGCGGCTGTACCTGGCGCGGGTGGAGGACGCGGCCGGGATTGCGGCGGCCGCGCCCGCGCTGTATGACCGGCTCGCCAGCTTGCTGCCCGCCGAGGCCGCCCGCCAGCAGGCACCGGGATCGACGGGGGTGAGCCTGGCCGAAGGGTACGCGCTCTGGGAGACGGCCACGGAGCCAGACGATCGGCAGCTGCGGCGGTTCGTATTGGCGATAGCGCCCGAAGCGGACGCCGCCGCCAGCGCGTGGGCGTGGTCCGACGGCGGCACCCGCATCCCCCCGCTCGCCCGGTACCTGCTGCACGCGGCGAAGATCCGCTACGAGCTGCGGGTCTGGCAGCGGGACCGCAAGGCTCGGCAGCTGCGGAGCTCGCTGGACGCGCTGGGTGAGGAGTTGCGCCGCCTCGGCGCGAGTGACCCGGTGAAGCAGGAGTTGCTGCGGGTCCGCCGCCTCGACGCGATGCTGCAGAGCGCCGACCTGCGCGACCTGCGGCACACCGTGGAGATCGCCGCAGACAACCTCGGCCGGGCGGTGGACATGACGGGCCTGCTGACTCCCGGGGGCCCGTTCGCCGACGATGCCGGGCTGGCTCGCTCCATGCTGGAACGGCTGGCCGACGAGGTCACCTACCTGGACCAGGCGGCCGAGCGGGCGCAGTTGTCCAGCGCGGTGCCCCCCGCGGCCGGCCCGAGCAGGTCGGCCGGGCGCCACCATCCGACTCCGCCCGTCACCGAGACCGTGACCAGCGGGGATCTTCGCCGGAAGGTCTTCGTGGTGTACGGGCGGGATGGACAGGCCGAGGGTGCCGTCTATGACTTCCTGCGCGCGATAGACCTGTGCCCGCTGGAATGGGAGGAGGTGGTCGCGGCGACGGGGAAGATGGCGCCGACGCTCGGGGAGGCGGTGCGCGCGGGGCTGGCCCTGGCGCACGCCGTGGTGGTCCTGATGACCCCCGATGACGTGGTTCGCCTCCATCCGGACCTGCACGCGAAGAACGAGACCATCGCCGAGACCGAGGAGTCCATGCAGGCCCGGCCGAACGTCCTGCTCGAGCTGGGCATGGCCTTCATGACCCACCCGAACAACACCCTGGTCCTCCTGGCCGGCGAGCAACGACCCGTCACCGACCTCGGCGGCGTCAACTACGTGAGGGTCGCGGACACGGTCGCCTGCCGTCAGAAGATCGCCACCCGGTTGCAGGCCGCGGGCTGCGCGGTCGACCTTCGCGGGAACCGCTGGCACACGGCCGGAGACTTCGCGGGTCTGGCGCAGAGCCGGCAGCCGCCGCCCAGCTCTCCCGGAAGCTGACCGGCAGGGGCTTACCGCGATGAATGATGGCGATCGGCGTCAGTACCACCAGCAAGCGGAGATACTGCTGGGCAAGCGGCCCTGGACACCTGGTGACGTTGATCAGGCCGTCATGCTCCACGACCTGCTGGAAACTCCGGACGGCGGCCCCGATCCCGTCGCGAAGAAGCTCCGCGCGCGGCTGACCGGGGAATTGGAACAGCGGCTGGCGCACGCGGAGAATCCCGTGGACAGGGTCAGGCTGGGATTCTTTTCCGCGTTCATGCTGGACACGCCGGACCCGCTCGCGCGCCGCCTTTTCGCGTTGTTCTACCGCGGCATGACAAGTTTCGCGGAATTTGGGAGTGGCGCTCACGGGCAGCTCGACATGGCTATCGAGGCTTTCCGTGACCTGGATCGGGTGGTCGTGGCGGAGGGGCCGCGGGCCGCCGCCCGTCTGGGGAGCAACTACGACGCTGCCCTGGTGGGGCTGGCGGCCTCCTGCTACGTGCGGTATGAGGGTCGCCGGGAGTTGCTGCGATTGGAGCCGCCCCCTGAAATGGAACTCGAGATCAGGGCGGACCTGGAGGGGGCCATTGACGCGAGCAAGCGAGTCGTCGACAAGGCCGGCTCACCCAGCCGCGCGGATGCGCTGGCGACCCTCGGATCGTGCTACGCGGATCGCTATGAGGATGATTCCCGTTACGGGGGCCGAGAGACGGTAGATAACGCGGTCACCCTGCTGCGAGAGGCTCTCACGCTGGCGGAGGCGAAAGTCCCGCACCCCGGGCAGGCGTCGGAAGGAGCCTCCAGGCTTTACAGCATCAGGGACAGGCTGGCCGGGGTGCTGGCTATCCGCGACACCCGCCCGGACGTCGATGAGGCGATCGCGTTGTACCTGCGGAACCGCGACGATGCGGCCGCGATCGGAGTCGCCGGCCTGCCCGGCCCCGCGCTCAGCCTCATGACGGCCTACATCCGGCGGTGGAGCCACACGAGGGAAGCCGCCGACCGGGCCCGGGCCCGGTCGGCGTACGCCGAGGCATTCGCCGCGGGGTCGGCCACCCACCTGCCGGCTGCCTTCGACATCGCAACGCAGTGGGGCGGCCTGGCCTGGAAGGAGCACTGGTGGGCCGAGGCGGGCGCTGCCTACCAGCAGGCGATCCGGGTGGTGCACCTGGCCGTCCGGCAGCAGGGCAGCCGCGCCGACCGCGAGTGGATCGTCAGGAAGACACCCGGAGTGGCAGCCTGGGCGGCGCTTAGCCTCGCGCGCGCCGACGCTGGCGAGGGCACCCTCGAAGACGCCCTCGTCACCGTGGAAACCGGTCGCGGGGTGCTGCTCACAGAGATGTTCGACCGCCGCGCGATTGACTACGAGCGCATCGCGTCGCTGGCGGGCGAGGAGATCGCCGGACAATACCAGCGCCTGACCGAGGAGCTGACCCGGCTCGAAGCGCGGCTGCTGGGCAGCGGCCCGCGGGGCGACAGCGCGATCACCGCCGCCGTCGAGGAAACGCGCAGGCGACGCGCGCTCTTGCGGGCACGCATGGGAAACGCCGCGCGGAACACGCTGGCGGTCATGGACGGCCCGCCTACCATCGCCGAGCTCCGGGAAGCGGCCGGCTCGGCCACGGTCGTCTACCTCGCGGCGACGGGACAGGGCGGCCTGGCCCTGATCCTGCGTCCCGGCGGTGCGCCAGTCGAGGCGGTGGAACTCGGCGAGCTGACGATGGCGGCGGCGATGGATATCGTCGGCGCGCTGCAATATGCCGTTGCGGAGAAAAACGACGCGCTCGGTGCCGAGGTCTGCGAGAT
>Ga0157369_10003386_pt1 | contig 18931 bp, 22 predicted proteins | sample C25metaG_FD_113461 | JGI IMG/M metagenome (GOLD analysis project Ga0157369, IMG submission 113461) | Corn rhizosphere microbial communities from Kellogg Biological Station, Michigan, USA - C2-5 metaG | ecosystem: Host-associated > Plants > Roots > Rhizosphere > Soil | place: USA: Michigan... | reverse complement strand
ATTTCGAGGCGCCGCCGTTAGAGTCAGCCGCCGTGGACTTGATGGAGTATCAGGGGAAGGAGCTGTTCCGGCGCGTCGGCATCCCCGTCAGCGAGGGTCGGCTCGCGCTCTCGCCGGAGGAGGCCCGGCAGGCGGCCTCGTCGCTCGGCGGCCCGGTCGTCGTCAAGGCTCAGGTGCTGACGGGCGGCCGCGGCAAGGCGGGCGGCGTCAAGCTCGCGGAGAGCCCCGCGGACGCGGAGGAGAAGGCGCGCGGGATCCTCGGCCTCGACATCCGCGGCCACGTCGTGCGCAAGCTCTGGATCGAGAAGGCCTCGGACATCGCGAAGGAGTACTACCTCTCGATCACGTTCGACCGCGGCGCGAAGAAGCCGCTCTTCATGTTCACGACGCAGGGCGGCGTCGAGATCGAGCAGGTCGCCGAGGAGAGCCCGGAGGCGCTCGTCCGCCTGCACCTCGACCCGTCGGAGGGCTACCAGCCCTGGGTCGCCCGGCGGCTCGTGTACGGCGGGCGCGTCGAGGACGCCGGCGAGCAGAAGCAGATCGCAGCGATCGTCGAGCGGCTGTATCGCGCGTTCGTCGAGTTCGACGCGATGCTCTGCGAGATCAACCCGCTGATCGTGACGCCGGACGGCGAGGTGAAGGCGCTCGACTCGAAGTTCACCGTCGACGACAACGCGCTCTTCCGCCACCCGGACATCTCGGAGATGCGCGACACCGCTGCGGCCGACCCGATCGAGGCCTTCGCGCGCGAGAAGGGCGTGACCTACGTGAAGCTCGACGGCGACGTCGGGATCTGCGGCAACGGCGCGGGGCTTTCGATGTCCACGGTCGACGTCGTCGCGCACGTCGGCGGCAAGCCGGCGAACTTCTGCGATCTCGGCGGCGGCGGGTCGGCGCAGGGCGTCGTCGACGCGCTCGAGGTGATCACGCGCGACCCGCAGGTGAAGTCGATCTTCTTCAACATCTTCGGCGGCATCACGCGCTGCGACGAGGTTGCGCGCGGCATCCTCGAGGCACTCGAGCGGCTCGACATGTCCGGCTACCCGATCGTCGTGCGGCTCGACGGCACGAACGCCGCGGAAGGGCGCGCGCTCCTGGCCGAGGCCGGCAAGCCGAACATCCATCCCGAGGCGACGATGCTCGACGGCGCGCGCCGGGCCGTGGAGCTGGCGAGATGACGGATCTCTGGAGCGAGCGCGCGGACGACTACCGCGAGAGCTCGACGCACGCGGAAGGCGCCGACCTCGATCTCGTCGTCGAGTGGTGCGAGCCCGGTGCCGGCGTCACGGCGCTCGACGTCGCGACGGGCGGCGGCCATGTGGCGCGACGGCTTCGCGACCGCGGCGCGACGGTCGTCACCGTCGACCCCGCGCCCGGCATGCGCGCCGACACGACGGCGTTCGCCGAGGATCTGCCGTTCGCGGACGCGAGCTTCACCGTCGCCGTCTGCCGGATCGCGGCGCACCACTTCGCAGACGTGAACGCGGCGATCCGCGAGATGGCCCGGGTCGCGAGCGACAGAGTCGTGATCGAGGACAACGTCTTCTTCGACGAGGCGTCGGAGGAGGCGGAGCGGCTGCGCGACCCGAGTCACGTGCGCTGTTACTCCGAGGCGGAATGGGAGGTCATGCTCGAGGCGGCGGGCCTCCGCGTCGACGCGCGCGAGCGCTTCGACCGCCGCGTGCCGCTCCAGCCGTGGCTCGACCGTGTGCGCTGCACGGGCGACGACGCGGCGCGCGTCGTCGACCTGCTCGGCCGTCGCGTCGAGGACGGCACGGTGGAGATGTCCTCGCTCGTCATTCGGGGACGAACGTAATGGCGGTCATCGTCGACAACGAGACGCGGCTCGTCGTGCAGGGCCTGACCGGGAGCGAGGGCCGCTTCCACGGGCTGCGTAACAAGGCGTACGGGACGAACGTGGTCGCAGGCGTCACCCCGGGCAAGGGCGGCCAGGACGTCGAGGGAATCCCCGTCTTCCACACCGTCGCCGACGCGGTCGGCGAAGCCGGCGCGAACACGAGCCTCATCTTCGTCCCGGCCCGCTTCGCCGCCGACGCGATCTACGAGGCGGTCGATGCCGGGATCGGCACGGTGATCTGCATCACGGAGCACGTCCCGGTCCACGAGATGCTGCGCGCCTACACCTACTTCAGGCCGCAGGGCGTGACGATGATCGGCCCGAACTGCCCCGGCGTGCTCTCGCCGGGCAAGGCGAACGCCGGCATCATCCCCGCCGAGATCTTCAGCGAGGGGTCGATCGGGCTCGTCTCGCGCTCGGGCACGCTGACCTACCAGATCGGCCACGAGCTGACGCAGCTCGGCCTCGGCAACTCGACGATCGTGGGCATCGGCGGCGACCCCGTCGTCGGCTCGTCGTTCATCGACGTGCTGGCGAAGTTCGAGTCGGACGCCGAGACCGAGCTGATCGTGATGGTGGGCGAGATCGGCGGCGACGAGGAGGAGAAGGCGGCGGCGTACATCGGCGAGCACGTGACGAAGCCTGTGCTGTCGTACATCGCCGGCTTCTCGGCGCCGCCCGGCAAGACGATGGGTCACGCCGGTGCGATCATCTCCGGCTCCTCCGGCACGGCGCAGGCGAAGAAGGAAGCGCTCGAGGCGCGCGGGATCGAGGTCGGGACGACGCCGACCGAGGTCGCACAGCTCGTCGCCGACCGGCTGCGGCAGCTCTGATCCGACCCACCGGGTAACCTGCTGCGCGTGGGTGTGATCTCGTTCGCGCGCGGCATCCCTGCCCCGGAATGCCTGCCCGTGGCCGAGCTCGCCGATTGCGCACGGACGGCGATCGAGCGCGACGGCCCGTCGGTCCTCTCGTACGGCCCCGGCGGCGGCTACGGGCCGCTCCGCGAGTGGATCGCGGCGCGCCACGGCGTCGAGCCCTCGCGTGTCGTCGTCACGAGCGGCTCGCTGCAGGGCTTCGTGTTCCTGGCCGAGCAGCTCGTCCGGCCGGGCGCCCGGGTGCTCGTCGAGGCGCCGACGTACGACCGGCCGCTGAAGATCCTCAGACGCCTCGGCGCGGAGATCGTCGGGCTGCCGATGGACGACGACGGGCTCATGATCGACGCGCTCGAGCAGGCCCTCGCGACGGGCGACCGCCCGGCGTTCCTCTACACGATCGCCACCTTCCAGAACCCGAGCGGGCGCACGCTCTCCGAAGAGCGGCGCCGGCGCGTCGCCGACGTGGCGCGCGAGCACGACCTCCTCGTGCTCGAGGACGATCCCTACGGCCTTGTGCGCTACGAGGGCGAGGCGCTGCCGACGATCTTCGAGCTGGCGGGTGGAGAGGACGTCGTCTACGCCTCGTCGTTCTCGAAGACGATCGCGCCCGGCGTCCGTGTCGGGTACTTCGTGCTGCCGCCGGACCTCGCGGCGCAGATCGAGGCGCTCGCCGTCTCGACCTACATCTCGCCGCCCTTCATGACGCAGGCGACCGTGCACGAGTTCCTGCGTCGCGGCAACTTCGAGCCCAACCTCGAGCGGGTGCGCGGCCTGCTTCGCGTGCGTCGCGACGCGATGCTCGATTCGCTCGAGCAGCACATGCCCGAAGGCGCTCGGTGGAGCAGGCCCGAGGGCGGCTACTTCGTCTGGCTCGATCTCGACGGCGGCCCAGACGACCTGCTCGCGCGCGCGGAGCGCGCCGGCGTCACGTTCGTGCCCGGCACCGACTTCTTCGCAGACGGCAGCGGCACGCGGTCGCTGCGCCTCGCATTCAGCTTCGTCTCGCCGGACGAGGTCACCGACGGGGTCGAGCGGCTCGCGGGCCTAGTTCGCGGCGCGCCGTCGCCGGCGCCGGCGCTCTAGCTGCGACAGCAGGATCCCGACGACGAAGCCGACCGCGAGGCCGAGCAGGATCAGCCAGACGAGCGACACACGCGCGGTCGCGAACACGAAGTGCAGGCTCACGGACTTGCGGTTCTCGAGCACGAACGCGATCGCATAGGCGGCGAGCAGGACGAGCGCGATCAGGCGCGCGTAGAGCTTCGGCTGCCAGTTCTCCTGCAGCTCGCCGGTGTCGATGGAGGGGCGGCGCCGGAAACGCACGCGGAAGATCTTACGCGGCCGCGTGTACGGGGAGCGCGCGCGGGACGAGCCGCGGCTGTTGCGGAGGCGCGAGGCTGCCTGCGGTGCGGAGGCGGAAGGTCGGGCAGATGGCCTCGCCCGGGAGGGCGCAGAGGCCGGCCTTGCGGAAATAGCAATCACTGCAGGTTGCTTTGGGTCGCTTGCTCATACGTCCTCACGATCTGAGTGTCCGGTCGGCGTCACGACGGCGATACTAGGGGCCTTCCCGCGCCTGGCAAGCGTTGCCGCGGACGAAAACTGACGAATTTCCGGCAGTTTCCAGGCTGCCGAAAAATGATCTTTTCTAGCGCTTGAGCGGGAGCGTTGCCAGGGCCCGCAACGCCTGTGGAAACGTCTTCACAGCGATCACCCGCACGTTGCCCGCATAGCGGCGCGCCACGGCTGCGTTATCCCCAGCCGCCGGCACGAGGAAGACGTCGGCGTGGACGGCCCGGACGCCGTAGATCTTCTGCCTGACGCCGCCGATCGGCGAGACGCTCCCGTCGAGGTTCAGCTGCCCGGTCGCCGCGACGGTGTAGCCACGGTCGACGTTCCGGCCGAGCTCCTCCATCACCTCGAGCGCGAACGCGAGCCCCGCCGAAGGGCCGCCGACGTTTCCGGCGTCGATCTGCACCTTGATCGGCAACGTGATCTCGGCCGCCTGCTCGGGTGCGAAGCCGACGATCGCCCGCCGCGGCTCGACCGTGTCGGCGGTCGTCCGGACGCGGATCGTCAAGAGGCGGTCGCCTCGCCGGATGCGGAGCGTCGTTCTGTCGCCGGGCTTCAGCTTCGAGAGGCGAGCGCGTAGGCCGGCGATCGTCGGCGTCGACACTCCGTCGACCGAGACGATCACGTCGGCGGGCTGAAGCTTCCCGATCGCGTGGCTGTTCGAGTCGAGCGCCGCGACGACGACGCCGCTCGGCCGTGCGGGGACGTGGTAGCCGAGCTGCCGAAGCGCGACGGCGGCCGCGACACGCTGTGAGATCGTCATCTCTCGCAGGTCGGCGAGGTGCGAGGCCTGGTCGCTGACGCCCGGCGGGAGGATCAGCCGTGCCGGCACGAGGGTCGCGCCCTTGTGAATCGACGGGAAGAGCTTCTCGAACATCGAGGCGCGCCGTTCGAAGACGTCGACGAAATAGATGGCTCCCGGAGGCTTCGGGTCGTGGCCGCCCTGCACGCGAACGAGCGGTGCGACCGGATGTGCCGGATCCGGAAGCAGCAGGTAGTCGTTCGACGGGACGAGGTAGAGGACGATTCCGGCGACGACGAGCAGCCCCACGAGCACCGAGACGATCTTCAGCGGCGTGAGCGCCCGCGCCATTAGTGACGTACCCGGCAACGTTCGCCGGCTCCCTGGCCCGCGATCACGCGGCGCGCTGCCGCAGCCACTAAAAGAGCGCCTTCTGCAGGCCGCCGTCGACGACGATGGTCTGTCCGCTCACGTAGCGCGCCCGCTCCGACGCGAGGAAGCAGACGACGTCGCCGAACTCGCGCGGCTCGCCCCACCGACGCAGCGGGATGTCCGCCAGCTGCTCGTCGGTCGGGCCGTCCGGATAGAGGTAGTCGAGCCGGGGAGTCGCGATGCGGCCGGGGGCGACGCAGTTCACGGTGATCCCGCGAGGCCCGAGCTCGCTCGCGAGCGTCTTGAGCCAGCCCGTGAGGGCGGGCCGGAACGTGTTCGAGAGCGCCAGGTGCGCGGTCGGCTCCTTCGCTGCGAGCGACGTGATCGCGAGGATGCGCCCGCCCTCGCTCCGCTCGAGGTGAGGAAGGCAGAGGGCGACGAGCCGCACCGCAGGCGTGAGCATCAGCTCGACTGTCTGCTCGACTGCGTCCGGGGTCACGTCCGTGCCCGTGCCCGCGGGCGGGCCGCCCGAGTTCCAGACGAGGACGTCGACTCCGCCGAACGCCTCGAGGGTGGTGGCGACCGCGCGTTCGAGGTCCCGCGGGAGGGTCACGTCGCCGCGAACCGCGAGCGCCCCGATCCGGTCGGCCTCGCGCTCGAGGACGTCGCGCCGGCGCGCGAACATCGTCACGTTCGCGCCCTCGGCCGCGAGCGCCTCGGCGCTCGCGAGGCCGAGGCCGGACGAGGCGCCGCAGACGAGCGCCGTGCGGCCCTTCAGCCCGAGATCCACGACGCGGGTCGTTCTCCTGAATGTGCGAGGACGCGCGTCGTCATGCCGCCGCGCGCGTTGAAGGATCCCTCCACCTCGACGAAGCGAGGCGCGCCGTCCGAGACGAGCTGCTCGAGGATCTCGTTCACGGCCTCTTCCTGCAGGATGCGCCGGTCTCGGAAGCCGGTGAGGTAGTCGCGCAGCGACTTGAGCTCGAAGAGCCTGTCGCCCGGGACATAGCGGATCACGATCTCGCCGAAGTCCGGGCCGCCGGTCATCGGGCAGATCGACGTGAACTCCGGCGCGCCGAGCTCCACCCGATAGTCGCGCTCGCGGAAGCGGTTCTCGAGCGTCTCGATCACGGCGCTCAGCGTACTTGCGCCTGCTTACGTGCTCAGCACGCCGACGACCTCGCGGACCGCCGCCGAGCTCGCCTCGAGCGCCTGCCGCTCGTCGTCGGAGAGCTCGAGCTCGACGATCTGCTCGATCCCCGCCGGGCCGAGCTTCACCGGCACGCCCATGTAGAGGCCGTCGATCCCGTACTCGCCCTCGAGGTACGCGGTGCAGGGAAGGACGCGCTTCTCGTCGAGCATGATCGAGTCGACCATCTGCGCGGCCGCGGCGCCCGGCGCGTACCACGCCGAGGTGCCCATGAGGTTCACGAGCTCGCCGCCGCCCTTGGCCGTCCGCTCGACCATCGCCCGGATCGCCTCCTCGGACGCGAGCTTGCGGAGCGGGACGCCGCCGACCGTCGTCGCCGAGACGACGGGGACCATCTGGTCGCCGTGGCCGCCGAGCACCATCGCCTGTACGTCCTTCACCGAGGACCCCGTCTCCCACGCGATGAAGGTCGAGAAGCGCGCGGTGTCGAGGATGCCGGCCATCCCGAACACGCGCTCCTTCGGCCACTTCGACACGTTCTTCGCGACGTGGCACATCGCGTCGAGCGGGTTCGAGACGACGATCAGGATTGCCTCGGGGCTTTGCGCGGCGACCTTCTCCGTCACGTCCTTCACGATCTTCTCGTTCGTCGCGACGAGGTCGTCGCGCGACATGCCGGGAGAGCGGGGGAGCCCCGCGGTGACGACGACGACCGCCGAGCCCGCGGTCTCCTCGTAGCCGTTCGAGCCCGTGACGTTCGGCTCGTAGCCGAGCACCGCTCCCATCTGGTCGATGTCGAGCGCCTTGCCCTGCGGAAGCCCTTCCTTGATGTCGACGAGGACGACGTCCGCGTAGTCGCGCGTCGCGAGCACCTGCGCGCACGTCGCCCCGACGTTGCCCGCGCCGACGACCGTGACCTTTCTCCTCGCGCTCATGCGGCGACTCCGGTCTCGAGCTTGGCGATGATCGCGTCGGCGACCTCGCTCGTCCCGACCGCGGTCGGGTCGTCGCGGCTCGGCTTCATGTCGTAGGTGACGCTCTTGCCCTCTGCGACGACGTCGGCGATGGCGCGTTCCAGCCGGTCGGCCGCGTCGCGCTCGTCGAGATGCCGGAGCATCAGCATCCCCGACAGGAGCTCCGCGATCGGGTTCACCTTGTTCTGTCCCGCGTACTTGGGCGCCGATCCGTGCGTCGGCTCGAAGACGGCCGCGTTCTCGCCGAAGTTTCCGCCGGGGGCGACGCCGAGCCCGCCGATCATCCCCGCGCAGAGGTCGGAGAGGACGTCGCCGTAGAGGTTCGGAAGCACGAGCATGTCGTACTCCTCGGGCCGCTGCACGAGCTGCATGCACATGTTGTCCACGATGCGGTCGTCGAACGCGATGTCGGGGTTCTCCTCGGCGACCTCGCGCGCGACACGCAACCAGAGGCCGTCCGTGAACTTCATGATGTTCGCCTTGTGCACCGCGGTGAGCTTCCGGCGGCCGTTCTTGCGCGCGTAGTCGAAGGCGAACTCGAAGATCCGGCGCGTCCCGGTGACGGAGATGGGCTTGATGGAGATCCCTGCGTCGGGGTGGCGCAGCGTGCCGCCCTTCGACTCGATCCAGCGGATCAGCTCCTCGGCGTCCTCTGTGCCCTCCTCGTACTCGATTCCGGCATAGAGGTCTTCGGTGTTCTCGCGGACGATCACCAGGTCGACGTCGTCGAAGCGCGAGCGAACTCCGCGATAGCTCTTGCACGGCCGTACCTGCGCGTACATGTCGAGCTCCTTGCGGAGCGCCACGTTCACGGAGCGGAAGCCGCCGCCGATGGGCGTCGTGATCGGCCCCTTCAGCGCGACGCCCGCGTCGCGGATCGCGTCGAGGACCTCCGGGGGCAGCGGATTGCCGCCGTGCCGGTCCATGACGTCGGCCCCCGCTTCGCGCACGTCCCAGTCGAACTCGACGCCGGTCGCCTCGAGGACGCGCCTCGTCGCCTCTGTCAGCTCGGGGCCCGTGCCGTCGCCGGGGATCAGAACCACTCGGTGCGCCACGGGACGTGAATCTACCTACGCCACCGTTAGAGTCGCGGCAATGACACTCGCCGAAGCGGCAGTCCGGGCGGACGAGCTCGCACAGGAAGGTTCCGAGCGCGAGCTCGCCGACCTGCGGGCGGAGTGGGGCGACGAGCTGGAGGAGGCGGCGCGAAGCGCGGACTTTCGCGAGCGTGCCGTCGCGTTCCGCGCGATCGGCCAGTTCCGCTGGCGCGCGAAGGAGGAGCTGCTCCGCCGCGGTCTCGACGATCAGAGCCCGGCGTGCCGCGGCTCGGCGATGCTCTCGGTCGAGCTCCTCTCGCGGGATCATCCGAGCACGGTGAACGGCGTGCGTGCGCTGCTGCAGCGCCTCGGAACGACGGACGACAACGCGGCGGTGCGCCGCCTCGCGATCCTCTGTCTCAAGAACGGATCGCCGCAGCGCGAGACGATCGTGCTCCTGGAGGGCCTGGCGGGGGACGACGAGGCCGACGCCGAGCTCCGCAAGACCGCCGCGAGCGTGGCCCAGACGCTGAAGCGGCGTCAGGCACAGCAGGCGCAGCAGAAGAAGTAGCCGGCGGGGCCGCTCGCTAGCAGCAGCTGCTACAGACGCGCGCCTCGATCTGACGGCCGCACGACGGGCATCGGCGCCGCCGTCTCTTCAGCTCCAGCGCGCTCTTCTGCAGTCCGGCGGCCGCCATCAACCACCCGACGCCGAGCGTTGCCGCTGCGAGGGTCACCACGTGTGGGTCGAAAGCCATCAAGCTCCTCGTGTGCCGAGCGTGAGTCGTCAAACCTGCTTGCGGGCGTGTGGATGTGCCTGGAAGTACAACTCGCGGCGGCGTCGATCGGATACGTGCGTGTAGAGCTCGGTGGTGGCGAGGTCGGCGTGTCCGAGCATCTCCTGAACCGACCTGAGGTCGGCGCCGCCCTCGAGCAGATGGGTCGCGAAGGAGTGGCGCAGCAGGTGAGGGTGCACGCGCCCGGGCTCGAGCCCGGCCGACCCCGCGAGGCGTTGCAGGATGAAGAACGCCCCTGCGCGCGTCAGGCCGCCGCCCTTGGCGTTGAGGAAGAGCTCCGGCCGGTGGCGCTTGTCGAGGTGCGGGCGGCCGCGCGCGAGGTAGCGGCGCAGGGCGTCGGCTGCCTCGCGGCCGATCGGGACGACTCGCTCCTTCGATCCCTTGCCGATACAGCGCACGAGGCGGTTCTCGAGGTCGACGGAGGCGCGCTCGAGCCCGACCGCCTCGCTGACGCGGAGCCCTGCGCCGTAGAGGAGCTCGACGAGCGCGCGGTCGCGCAGGAGCCGCGGCGTCGTCCCCGCCGCCGCCTCGATCAGCCGTTCGGCTTCGCCGGGCGAAAGCGTCTTCGGAAGCGCGCGGCGGCGCCGCGGCAGATCGAGCTCCGCGGCCGGATTGTCCTGGCGCGCCCCGAGCAGCACCTGATGGCGGTAGAACGAGCGGAGCGCCGCGACGCGGCGAGCGATCGTCGTCGCCGCGAGGCCGTCGGCGCGAAGCTGCGCCACGTAGCCGGCGAGCTCGGGCGGCGTCGCTCCCGCAGGCGAGGCGCCGAGCCAGGCCGCGAAGCTCGAGAGGTCGCGGCGGTAGGCCTCGACGGTGCGAGGCGCGAGCCGCGCGGCCGAGAGCGCGAGAAACGAGTCGACTGCGGGATCCATCGACCTTCGGGTTCGGCTCGAGCTCGATGACTCCTGGGGTCGGCGCCCGTCCAGTACGCAGAGCGCCCGGCTAGGAGCGGGGGTGGGCTCCGTCGTAGACCTTGCGCAGCCGCCGGGCGTCGACGTGGCTGTACACCTGCGTCGTCGAGAGGGAGCTGTGCCCGAGGAGCTCCTGGATCGTGCGCAGGTCGGCGCCGCCCTCGAGCAGGTGCGTCGCGAACGCATGCCGGAGGCGGTGCGGGTGGGGAGCGAGCCTGCGCAGGGTGCTCGTGTCGAGACGCTTGCCGTTCACCGAGAGGAAGAGCGCGTCGGCGGCGCCGCGCGCGAGCGCGGGGCGTGCGTCTCGCAGGTAGCGCGCGACCCAGTACGCCGCCTCCTCGCCGAGCGGCACGATGCGATCCTTGCCGCCCTTGCCGTTCCGGACGTGCACGTGCTCCTGCTCGAAGTCCACGTCGGCGAGGTCGAGTCCGACCGCCTCGGCGCTCCGCAGGCCCGCGGAGTAGACGAGCTCGACGAGCGACCGGTTCCGGAGTGCGAGCGGGCCTTCGCCGTCGAGCGCGGCCAGCTCCTTCTCGACCTCGGCGCGGCGCGGAGCGTCCGGCAGCCGCCGCCCACGCCGCGGCGCGAGCCTCGCGTCGGGCACGCGAGCCGCCCCGAGCGAGTGACGCAGGAATGCGCGCACGGCGGCGAGCTTGCGCGAGATCGTGGCGGGCGCCAGCCGCCCACCATGGCGGGCAGAGCCCAGATGCGAGACGTAGTCGACGAGCGTCCGCACGTCGACGTCGTCGAGATCGGTACCCCGGGCGTCGAGCCACCGGCAGAACTCGCCGACGTCGACGCGGTACGCGCGACGGGTGCCGTCGGCGAGCGACGGAGAGTCGAGAAAGCGTGCGGCGGCCGCGTGGCTGTCCACAACGAGGCATTCGACGTCTCTCTGCCGCAGCCTGCGCAGGACCGGGCAGTGTTGCTCGGTGACTCACGGTGCGCGTGTCTGGACGGCGCTCGGAACCGTCTACCTGATCTGGGGCTCGACGTACCTCGGCATCGAGCTCACCGGCGAGACGATCCCGCCGCTCTTTGCGATCGGCGTCCGGTTCCTCGCTGCGGCGTCGCTCATGTTCGCGTTCACCGTCTGGAGGCATGGAGCCCCGGCGTTACGCGTCGGCCGGGTCGAGCTCGCCTCGTGCGCGCTCGTCGGGACGCTGCTTCCGGGAGCGAACGCGATGCTCTTCGTCGCGGAGCGGCACGTCCCGACCGGCGTCGCGTCGCTGATCATCGGCGCGGTGCCGCTCTGGATCGTGCTGCTTCGCACCCTGACGGGCGACCGGCCGCCGCGCGCCGCGCTCGCCGGCGTGGTCGTCGGCTTCGGAGGGCTCGTGCTCCTCGTACGGCCGAGCGGCGGAGCGCCGCTCTGGTCGCTGCTGCTCGTCGTCGTCTCGTCGGCGACCTGGGCCGTCGGCGCGTTCCTGTCCGGCCGCCTGCCGATGCCGCGCGACTCGCTCGCCGCGACCTCGTACGAGATGCTCTTCGGAGGGCTGATCCTCCTCCCGATCGGGCTCGCGACGACGAATCCGCACTTCTCGCAGTTCTCCGCCCGGTCGATCGGCGGCTTCGTCTATCTCGTCACGTTCGGGTCGGTGATCGGCTACACCGCGTTCGTCTGGCTCCTCGACAACGCCCCGATCGGCAAGGTCGCGACCTACGCGTACGTCAATCCCGTCGTGGCGATCGCGCTCGGTGCGATCGTGCTGCACGAGCCGCTCACCTGGACGATCGGAGCCGGTGCCGTGCTCGTCCTCGCCTGCGTCGCGATCGTCGTGCGGCGAGAGTCGATACCGCCCGAGGCGGAGGCGGTCGGCGCCGGCGCGGCCGAAACGGGGTAGGCAGCGCACGGCAGCGTTTGCGCGCGATCGAGGCGCCCAGGCGTGACCCAGCGCAGTCCGGCACTAGACCGGAAACGACCACCCGTTGTAGGCTCGTCCCGCTACAGAGCGTGGCGGCAACGCGGCGCGACGCGCGACCGAGTAGGAGGACAAGCGATGCATGCAGTCGTCGTGAGGGTCAATGTCGACGAGGCGGAGAAGGCACAGGAGGAGTTGCAGAGCCGAGTTGTTCCGAACGTGTCGCAGTCGCCCGGCTTCGTCGCGGGGTACTGGACCCGGTCCGGCAACGACGGCCTGTCGATGGTCATCTTCGAGTCGGAGGATGCTGCGCGCCAGATGGCCGACCGCGTGCCGCAGACGATTCCCGAGTTCGTGACGCTCCAGAACGTCGAGGTGCGCGAAGTGGTCGCGAGCGCGTAACGCCAAGCAGCCCTCGGTAGGCCGTGCTGCGGCGTCGGGCTGGTCTCTCGAGGCCGGACGACAGCTCGCGCTGATTTCCTAGCCGCCGAGATAGAGCGCGGCGACGCGGGGATCCTCGAGGAGGCGCGGTCCCGGTCCACTCAGGGCGACCCTGCCACCGTCCAGTACCGCGCCGTAGTCCGCGATCGCGAGCCCGGCCCGCGCGTTCTGCTCGACGAGCAGGATCGTGCGCCCCTCCTCGTTCAGCTCTCGCACGAGCTCGAAGATCGTGTGCCTCGCTTTCGGGTCGAGGCCCATCGTCGGCTCGTCGAGGAGGACGAGGCGCGGCTCGAGCATCAGCGCCCGCGCGATCTCGACGAGCTTCTGCTGGCCGCCCGAGAGCGCACCGGCCCGGTCGTCGCGACGTTCGGAGACGATCTCGAAGCGCGCGGCGATCGCGTCGGCGCGGCGGCGGACGAGCGCGCGGTCGCGCAGGACGTGACCGCCCATCAGGAGGTTGTCCCAGAGCGTCATCAACGGGAAGAGGGTTCGCTCCTGTGCGACGTGCACGACGCCGCGCGCGAGCACCTGCGCCGGCGACAGGCGGCAGATGTCCTCGCCGTCGAGCAGGATCCGGCCGTCACGGGGCTGCAGCAGGCCGCTCAGCGTCTTCAGCACCGTCGACTTGCCGGCGCCGTTCGGGCCGACGAGGCAGGTGACGCTGCCCGCTTCGAGCCGGAGGTCGATCCCACGCAGGATGTCGCCGCGGCCGTACCCCGCGATCACGCCCTCGATCGTCAACACGCGCTTATCCCCCCAGATACGCGTCGAGGACGCGCGGGTCGTTTCGCACCTCGTTGGGCCGTCCCTCGGCGAGCTTCGTGCCGTGGTCGAGCACGACGACGGGATCGCAGAGCCGCATCACGAGGTTCATGTTGTGCTCGACGACGAGGAACGTGAGACCGCGGGAGTTGAGGTCGCGTATCCGTTCCTCGATCTGCTCGACGAGCAGCGGGTTGACGCCCGCCGTCGGCTCGTCGAGCAGGACGAGCCGCGGCTTCCCCATCAGCACGGTCGCGAACTCGAGCAGCTTCTTCTGCCCGTACGAGAGGTTGCCGGCCCGCTCCTGCGCGAGGCCGGCGAGACCGAACTCGTCGAGCAGCTCGAGCGCGCGAGCCCGCTCGGGTGGGCGCACCGCGCGCCGGAACGCGGCCCACCACGGCTGCTGCAGCGCGGCGACGAGGTTCTGGACGAGCGTCAGGTCGGCGAACACCCGCGCCTGCTGGAACGTCCGTGTCAGCCCGCTCCGCGCGAGCCTGACGGGATCGGGGCGGCGGACGGCCTCGCCGGCGAAGCGGATGCCCCCCGAGTCCGGTCGCGCGTAGCCCGTGATGAGGTTGAACGCGGTCGTCTTGCCGGAGCCGTTCGGCCCGACGAGCGCGGTCACGGAGCCGTCGGGCACCCCGAACGAGCACGCGTCGACCGCCGTGACGCCTCCGAAGCGCTTGGCGAGCGCCTCCACCTCCAGAAGCGCGCTCATGCGGCCGCCTGCGACCGGGCGATGCGCTTGCCGCCCGTCCGCTGCCGCTCACGGGCGCGCGCGATCGCGTCGCGGAGCGACGGGAGGATCCCGCGGGGCAGGACGAGGAGCACCACCATGAAGACCGCGGAGTAGCCGACGAGGTAGAGCTCGCTCGCGCCGAGGCGCGTCAGCAGGTACTGCTGCGCCGGCACGAGCACGAACGCGCCGATCGTCGGCCCCCACAGCGTCCCGCGGCCGCCGAGGAAGGTCATCAGGACGGCGCCGATCATCACGAGCGGGTCGACCGCCGACTCGGGGTAGATGAACGTGAGGTAGTAGGCCCAGACACCGCCCACCATCGCGGTCACCGCGATGCTGAGCCACCATGCGACGAGCTTCGCGCCGGTCACGCGCACACCGAGCCCGCGTGCCTTCTCCTCGTCCTCGCGGATCGCGAGCAGCATCAGCCCGAGCTTGCTTCTCAGCACGACCCAGCAGAGCGCGAGTGCGACGAGCAGCAGCGCGAGCATCGCGAGGTAGAACGGCCTGTCGTAGTTCGCGATCCCGAAGGTCGGCGTCGGCAGCATCATCCCCGACGACCCGTGCGTCAGCGAGTGCAGGTTGAACGCCAGCTGCTGAACGACGAAGAGCAGGGTCAACGTCACGATCGCGAACGTCATGTGACGCGTGCGGAGGGCGATCCACGCGACCGGGAGCGAAGCGAGCGCGACGCCGCCGCCGACGAGCGGCAGCGCCCAGAACGGGTTGTAGCCCGAGCCGATCCCGAAATGCTCGAAGCTGATCGCGAGCGTGTAGGCGCCGAGCCCGAAGAAGGCGATCTGGCCGAGCGAGATGTAGCCCGTGTAGCCGGAGAAGAGGTTCCACGCGGTCGCGAGGGTCGCGTACATCAGCGTGAGGATCCCGATGTTGACGATCCACGCAGCGTGGACGACGAACGGGAACGCGACGGCAGCCCCTGCGAACGCGCCGCCGCGCACGAGGCCGGCAGCGGTCGCGCGGCTCACAGCGTCCGCTCTCGGAGACCGAAGATGCCCTGCGGCCGGACGAGGAGAACTGCGAGCAGGACGACGAAGAACGAGAACGCGGCCCAGGTCGGCGAGATCTCGACCGCCACCACCGCCTCGGTGACGCCCATCAGGAGCGCGGCGACGACGGCGCCGCCGAGGCTGCCGAGGCCGCCGAGGACGACGATCGAGAGCAGCCGCGAGATCAGGTCGTAGTGGCTGCCCGGGTTGAACGGGTAGAGGACGCCGTACACGGCGCCGGCGGCGGCGGCCATCGAGACCCCGATGCCGAAGCCGATCGTCGAGACGCGGCGCTCGTCGACGCCGAGGAGCGCCGCCGCAGTCGGGTTCTGCACCGTGGCCCGCACCGAGCGCCCGAAGCGCGTGCGCGTCAGCAGGAGCGACAGCAGCAGGAGGAGCAGCGCCGACGCGGCGAAGGCGAAGACGCGCACCTCGCCGACGTGGTAGCCGAGCACGTCCCACGAGCGGTTGGCGTACGAGGGGTTCGTCGCACGGAAGGTCGTCTTGAAGATCACGCTCAGGACGCCCTCGATCCCGAGCGCAAGTGCCCACGTGACGAGTAGCGAGAGCTCCGACGCGTCGGGCCCGCGGAGCGTGCGGACGAAGACGATCTGAACGAGCACGCCGAGCAGGAACATCGCCGGCGTCACGACGAGGATCGAGAGGAAGGGGTCGATGTGCAGGTGCGTGAAGAGCGCGTAGCTCAGGTACGCGGCGAGGATCACGAGCGCGCCCTGTGCGACGTTGATCACCTTCATGATCCCGAACACGAGCGTCAACCCGCTCGCCATCAGCGCGTAGACGCCGCCGATCAGGACGCCCAGGATCACCGCCTGGATCACGTCGTGCACGACCGACCCCTTCTCTCGCGGCGACCGCTAGCCGCCCCAGGGTGGCTTGGGGACGACGGGCTTGTGCAAGGCGATGTTCGCCGGGAACACGGGGTAGAGCTTCCCGTTGATCCACTCGACGAGCAGGTCGCTGCCCTGCGGCTCGCCGATCGAGTTCCAGCGGAGGACGCCCTCCACCGTCGGCCAGCTCCCTGTGTGAAGCGTCGCGATGATCTTCTTGTTGTCGAGCGAGTGGATCTTCTTCGTCACGGCCTGTGCGACCTGGCCGACGGCGTATGCCTCTGCCGAGGTCGGGTCGATCGTGTCGGACTTGCCGCCGTACGCGGCGAGGTAGGCCTTCACGAAGGCGGCGTTCCCCGGTGAATGCTCCTGCGGGAACCAGTCGCCCGTGCTGAAGATCCCGTTGACGTTCTTCGGCCCGACCTTGCTCGGGAACTCAGCCGGGTCGTTCGGGCCGTTCGTGAGGAAGACGAACTTCGGGCTGAACTTCAACTGCACCATCGCCTTGATCTGCGCGTATGCGTCGCCGTTCTGCGTGCCGCCGATGATCGCCTGCGGATGCTTCGAGGCGGCCTTCTGGATGATGGGCGTCATGTCCGTCGTCTCGGACGGATAGATCGTCTTGTAGACCGTCTTGACGCCGCGCTTCTCGAGGATCCCGCGCACGTGGTCGGCGATCGGCGACGCGAACGGGTCGTCGAGCGACGGATACGCCGCCGTCGTGGGCCGCTGCGACTTCGGGAGGGTGGCGAGGAACTTCGCGAAGACGTCGCCCGACTGGAGCGCCGGTGCGGGCTGTGTGAAGAAGACGTTGTGGAGCTTCTCGTCGAACACGGCGGGGCCGCCACCGGCCGGCTCGATGAAGGCGTAGCCGTAGCGGTTCGCGACCGAGGCAGACGGCGCCGTGAGCAGCGTCGAGAAGGGGCCGAAGACGAGGTCGACCTTGTCCTTCGTGATGAACGTCTGGTAGTTCGTGGCGGCCTGAGTCGGGCTCGAGGTGTCGTCCTGCACGATCAACTGGACCTTGCGGCCGAGGATCCCGCCGTGCGCGTTGACGACGTTCTGCCAGAGCTTGTAGCCCCGCTGCGCCGCCTTCCCCGAGTCGGAGAAGTCGCCGGAGAGCGAGAGCGAGATGCCGATCTTGATCGGGCCTGCCGAGCCTCGGGCGTGCGCGGCGCTTCCCGAGGCAGCGACCGCTGCCGCGGCGAAGGCACCCGTGAGGAGCGCGGCGGCGAGCCGACGAGCGGGGGTCCTGGTCACGACCCAGCCTCCTTCGCCTGCCTGCGATTGGTGGTTGGACGTCGGATTCTTCGTCAGACGGTCAGACAGCGGCCGATTGAATCAGGTCTGCATCCGACGCGCAAGCGTCGCATGAGGTGGCTGTCCAGGCCATATTCGCCCGGCTCTTGCGGTTTTTGCGCCGAGCGCGTAATCTGGCGCGTCGTCTGCTTGTCCGACAAAGGGACCGTTGCGAGATGCAGAAGGACAGCTACCAGCCGCTCGAGCGCCGGAAGGTCTACGAGCAGGTCGCAGAGCAGCTGCTCGGGCAGATCGGCAGCGGCCGGCTCCGCCCGGGCGACCCGCTTCCTCCCGAGCGGGAGCTGACCGAGAGCTTCGGCGTCGGCCGGTCGTCGATTCGCGAGGCTCTCCGGATGCTCGAGTCGCAGGGCGTGATCGTCGCGGCGAACGGGGGCGCGCTCGTCGTCGCCGAAGCGGCCAACCCGCTCAACAGCTCGTTCCGGCTTCTCTTCACGCTCGACGACCGTGCCGCGCTGCATCACCTCTTCGAGCTGCGCCGCATCCTCGACTGCGAGGCCGCGGCGCTCGCCGCGGAGCGCCGGACCGACGAGCACCTCGAGGAGATGGGCGCGGCGATCGACGCGATGGAGACCTCGCTCGGCACGAGTGGGCTCGCAGCCGACTTCATCGAAGCCGACCTCCGGTTCCACCTCGCAGTCGCCGAGGCGACCGGCAACCGGCTGCTGCTGCACAGCATGCAGGCCGTCCGTGACGTCGTTCGGCGCGCCCTGATGACCGTCTTCCTGATCCCTCGCAGCCCGGAGCTGGCGCTCGTCGAGCACCGAGCCGTCCGGGGTGCGATCGCTGCGCGCGACGTCGCGCGTGCGCGTCAGGAGATGCTCGATCATCTGACACGGGTCGAGACCGACGTCGAGAAGGGAGTCACTCATGGCTGAGCTGGGCTTCGTCGGTCTCGGAACGATGGGCGGCGGGGTCGTCCGGCGGCTGCTCGCGGCCGGTCATGCAGTGACCGTCTGGAACCGGACGCGCGAGAGGGCGGAGCCGCTGCTCGAGGCCGGCGCCCGGTGGGCGGATTCGCCGAGATCGGTCGCCGAGCGAAGTGACATCGTCTTCACGATGGTCACGAACACCGCGGCGGTGCAGGCGGTGACAGAGGGGCCCGACGGGATCCTGGCGGGGCTCGGGCCGGGCAAGGTCTACGTCGACATGAGCACCGCGAGCCCGGCGAACACGCGCGCGCTCGCGGAGACCGTGGTCGCGGTTGGAGCGCAGATGCTCGACGCGCCCGTGTCCGGCTCGGTGATCACCCTCGAGGAGGGAAAGCTCTCGATCATGGTCGGCGGCGAGCGCGAGACGTTCGAGCGCGTCAAGCCGGTGCTCGAGGCGATCGGGCCGCGGGTCTTCCACCTCGGCCCGAATGGGGCTGCCGTCACGATGAAGATCGCGATCAACCTGTCGCTCGCCGTGCAGATGCTCGCGTTCAGCGAAGGCGTGCTGCTCGCCGAGAAGACGGGCATCGCCCGCGAGCAGGCGGTCGAGGTGATGCTCGCCTCCGTGATCGCCTCGCCGATGGTCGCCTATCGCGGCCCGTTCGTGCTCGAGCAGCCGGACGAGGCGTGGTTCGATTGCCGGATGATGCAGAAGGACATGAACCTGGCGCTCGAGCTCGGCCGCGAGCTCGAGGTACCGCTGCCGACGACGGCCGTCACGAACGAGCTCCT